>Ga0307376_10002128_pt1 | contig 19961 bp, 19 predicted proteins | sample TR2MG_FD_202536 | JGI IMG/M metagenome (GOLD analysis project Ga0307376, IMG submission 202536) | Soil microbial communities from Risofladan, Vaasa, Finland - TR-2 | ecosystem: Environmental > Terrestrial > Soil > Coastal area > Acid sulfate soil | place: Finland: Risofladan, Vaasa | collected...
TATCGGGAATCGATGATGGCTCGAATTGTTTTCCGAGCCATGGATCTCGGGATTCCCGCACTCATTTCTCACAGGTCAGACGAAAGAAACGCGGGAGAGGATTGGAAAAGAGAGCGGGAGGCTACACGTGGGGAATGCATATAGCTCCTCGGGTTGTAGGATTCGGGCTCCGGTTCATCCCCACGCCCGTGGGGAATGCCGTTAATAAAGAAACAGATAAAATAGAAAAAACGGTTCATCCCCACGCCCGTGGGGAATGCATGAATTACTTGTTCTCCTTCTTCTTGGGAGCCGGTTCATCCCCACGCCCGTGGGGAATGCCATAAAACAGTATGAGCATAAAAATCTAATGCCGGTTCATCCCCACGCCCGTGGGGAATGCCGATAGCGGAGTACCTAAAGGCCGCTAATGCGCGGTTCATCCCCACGCCCGTGGGGAATGCGGCCTTTTCCCTTTCTTTGGCATTTTCGTATCCGGTTCATCCCCACGCCCGTGGGGAATGCCTTGTCAATTTCAGCCTGGGATCGCTTATAGCCGGTTCATCCCCACGCCCGTGGGGAATGCTTAAGTTAGATAATGGCGAAATATTTTATGAGCGGTTCATCCCCACGCCCGTGGGGAATGCTTCCTTGGCGCTCCACGTATGACCCATGTGCGCGGTTCATCCCCACGCCCGTGGGGAATGCCTCGCTATGTCCGCGTCATAGGGTATGCGAAACGGTTCATCCCCACGCCCGTGGGGAATGCAGCATGCTCGACGCGATCCGCATAACTGACCGCGGTTCATCCCCACGCCCGTGGGGAATGCCTCTTTTGGGTGGGCACGCCGACCCCGATGTTCGGTTCATCCCCACGCCCGTGGGGAATGCCAGGCAGGCGAGGTCATCCGCGACGACAAGAGCGGTTCATCCCCACGCCCGTGGGGAATGCGGTGAGGCGGGCGTTTAGCTCTAGCGTTGTGACGGTTCATCCCCACGCCCGTGGGGAATGCATAAGCTTCGGAAGTACAAGGCATATGCGGTACGGTTCATCCCCACGCCCGTGGGGAATGCATCGCTTCGACTACCAGAATGGTGAAATGACGCGGTTCATCCCCACGCCCGTGGGGAATGCTGAAAGTAAAATACCGAGAAGGTTATGCTATGCGGTTCATCCCCACGCCCGTGGGGAATGCGCGAGATATTCTTACTTCGATACACTGCCTTGCGGTTCATCCCCACGCCCGTGGGGAATGCATACTAAGAGTAATATTACGGCCTCGCAAGTGCGGTTCATCCCCACGCCCGTGGGGAATGCTCATTCCCGCTGTCATTTAAGCCTCGTAGGGACGGTTCATCCCCACGCCCGTGGGGAATGCGGCCATGGCCCGGGCCAGGACCGGCTCCGTCACGGTTCATCCCCACGCCCGTGGGGAATGCGCACGATGTCGGATGTAATCAATGCCTGTGCCCGGTTCATCCCCACGCCCGTGGGGAATGCTCTTCCACTCATACCCTGCTGCTATATCAATTTGGGAGGAAGCTGATTTCCTACCGATCCTTGAGCACTTTCGATACCCTTCCCTGGCGATGTCAAAGAACAATATTCCGGAGTAGTGGAAGGCGCTGCTTCAGCACCAATTTCCGAAGGCAAAAATGAAACAAGTTTGAATCCATCAACCTCTAGGGGAATTCTGCGGTTTTTGCCGTAGGTCTCAAAATCGAAGCCGCTCTCGTTGTTTGTCGACCAGGCAACCACGACATTACCCGTTTCGATGTTCTTCTTGACAGCGCTTATGAGCATTTCGCGTACCTTCGAGGAATAGGCCGCCAGAAAGACTCCCGCCCGGACTTCGAGCATCCACCGGCTGAGGTAGCCGCGGAGCCTAGCAGGAACAGATTCAGTTACGATGACCAGCATCGCCGACGCCTTGTTCTTCTGGTAACGCGATAGGGACGGCTTCGGAGTGAGCCTTCGGAATCTCGATTCCGCCCGCAGCGAGGATCTCCTCAATTGTCGGGATTATTTTCTTGAGCAAATGAGATTCCCGGAAGCTGTCTCGGCATTTTAGCCTGACATCACGAACTGGATTCTTGCTGCCTGCAGCTACCACACTAAAAGCCATTGGTACGACCGTTTCGAATTTGAAGAGATCCCCGATATCGTAGACGAATGAGAGAGGCTTGCCGCTGTGGATGAATCCTATGGCTGGAGCGTAGCCAGCCGCGAGAATGGCGGCTTCGCAGATGCCGTAAAGCGCGTGGTTGGCGGCGCTCAATGTCTGGTTTATGGGATCGGCCTTGTCCCAATCATGTGGATCATATTTGCGATTCTTCCACGACACGCCATGCTTCTTGGCGAGCAGCTCGTACAGGGTCCTCACGCGCACGCCTTCGATCCCTCTCAATTGCTCGATGCTCCGCTTCTGCGGTGGCTCCTCTCCAAAGCGATACTTGTACATCGCCCTGACCACTTTCAGCCGAAGCTCTTCCTCCAGAGCCAGCTTCGCCTGATAGAGGAGGCGATCTGAGCGAGCCCCGCCAGGCTGGCCTGCGGCATAGAGGCGCACTCCCCGCTCGCCAACCCATACCAGCAATGTGCCTACGTCGGAGGCGAGGGATACCGCGTCGTGCGTTATCGTCGTTCCCGGTTCCAGGAAGAGACAGGCCACGCCGCCTATGGGAATGTGGACTCGCACGCCCTTCGAGTCGACAAGCACGAAGGCTCCGTCCTGCACATCAAGGGTCCCATACCGCAGAAAGAGCATGGAGTTGCGTTCCTTGATTGAAATCGGGGACGAAGGGATTCTCATGGTAGCGGTGCCACCGAGAGGAGGCCCAGGCCCATCGATTTCCCATGGCCGATGCCCGAATGCAGGGCCTTCCTGAATTTGACCGGATCGTCGACGGCGAGAATGCCATCGTAGAGGACGGAAAAAACAAAAAGTTCGTTGCCCGAATGTTGCCTTCCGCGAAGCTTCTGCTCTTGCGACACTTGCACATCAGCGCTTACCGACTCCGATTCGCCGATGTCGAATGCAGGGATATGTGGCAAGGAAAAACCTGCCTCCTCCATCCCTTTGCGCTCGAGCCATGCAATTTGTTTGTCGAGTTCTACAAGGCCGAAACGCTTCCCCTGACGAGTGACGCAGGGGTTTGCGCGCAGCCGATAGCGGAAGCGCCGTCCGTTCTCAAGCGCGGCGAGGCCAAGCTTTTCCTCAAGATCGATGCCGGGGCCTGGCTCTTCGGCAAGCCAGCCCTTAATCCCTATCCGCGACCAATCCGGCGGCGAATGGCTTTGCACCAGGATGCGCGGGTTGCCCGTGCGGTCCGCTTCCGGTTCCAGCCTCCAGAGGAAAGCTCCGATATCGCACTTTCTATCGGGTTCCGAGAAGGCTCGGCACAGGGTCGCGTGCATCTGATAGGGATCGGTCAGGTCCCTTCTCGCTTCCTTGCAGCGGGGGTCGAGGTGAATTTTATGCAGGAACATGGACGACCTCCTGCGGCCTGTCCATCCACTCGGATCGGACGAATCGCGCCCCGAATCTTCGCTCCGTGAAATTTGACAGCGGCTGGTCCATGCGCAATGTCCCCGATCCATCGTCGGATTCGAATGATACGAGAAGCCGGGCAGGCGGCTCTCGTTCCCACCGACGCAGGGTCCCGATCCAGGGCCATTCTGCGAGGCTTTCCTTGAGTGGAGACTCCCTGACACCTTCTTCGATCCAAATCGACTCCGAAGGCAGGTAAGACTTGCGGCCCAATGCGAGAGGCCAGAAGGGATTCCGCAGTGCAGCGTGGGCCTTTTCGAGAAGTGCGCGGCTATCGTGTTCGAGGCCCACGAGAAATGCGGCATCGGCGAGGTAGTGGCGCTGCGATACGACGCCTCCGCCCTTTGCCTGGGTGCCGTCTGCCTTGATGATGCTATCCCTGGCTGCGCAGCCTGCCGTCTGGTAGTCGCGTTTCAGAACTCCCGGGCGATCGTGCCGAATACCCATGGCAAGATTGGTGAATGGTTCGAGATCCTTCCAATTATCGCGATCGATGCCCATCGCGGCGGCCAGCAGGCCGATGACGCCGGACTTGCTCGGCTCATTCGCCGTATCGCGTTGGTCGAATCGACTCGTGACGCCCCAGGACTGCATCGGCCCCACGAGCTGGAGCAACAGCGTGGGCATGGCTCAAGCCCGGATCGCGGAAAGGGCCTTATCCAGCAGCTCCTGCAGCGACTGCGCCCTTTCCCCGAATCCATCAGACTGCGTTCCGGCAAGATCGAGCACGAAGGTTCTGCCCTCTCCGCCATAGGCCCCCTGGAGGACCTTCGCCTTTTTGACCAGGGCCTCGGCCGACATCGTCGTCAGCGATTCGCTCTTCTTCACGGCAATTGCCGTCTCGAATGCGTTGGCCAGACTCCGAGGAGCCGTGTCCTTGCGAACCGAGATGGCCACGAACTCCGGTGGATTATGGGCGGCGAAACTGTTCTGCTTTCCCGTAGGCTCCGCTACCACGAAACCTTCCAAAAAAGCTCTAAGGCCCTTGGCCGCCAATTCCCCGTCCGTCTGGAGGTTGGCGACAAGCTTTTCCCAATGCACCACCGCGTAGCGATAGAAACAGGCCGAATTGAACTCGATCGTCCCCATCATGTCCGCGCCGGCCGTATCCTCGGGTTTGAGATCATCTACGGCGGTGTAGAAATCGAATTCTCGCTCCACCGAATGCGTGGAGATGGCATGCGCCACCTGGCAGGCGGCTTCCTGGTTTTTCTCGGGCATGTCGGCAAGCATGCGGCCGAAGAGTGCCACGTCGACGGCCTTGCCGCCATCAAGCACCTTCTCGAGAGCCTTTCGCAATTCAGGATCGGCTCCTTGCGCGTTCTGTTTCTTGGACTTCGCCACCTTTTTCGCCCCCTCCTCCCCGACCTCCGGTTCGACAAGGGAATCCCATTTCGCATCGATGATATCGGCTAGCCCGTTGATTTCCCGTTGACCCAGAAACATGAGGTACTGGCTCTTGCCATCTTCCTTCACAGGAAGTTCGATTGCAGCCAAGGCGAGTCTCGATTTCTCGGCCGCTTCGCTTTCCCGTCTTTTCTTCTCCACGAGAGCCTTGGTCAAGGCTTCCTGTACCCGTTTTGTCCTGAATGCCAACTCATCCATGCCGAAAAACCCTGCATCGCGCTTGATGGCAAAATGACCACGTATGGCCTTTTTGAGGCATTGGCTCGAGACGCGTGCCCGACGAGTGCCTCCGAACAAGGCGTCCTTCGGGGCACCCGTATCGTCCCGATTGAGGTTGGAGGGTGCGAAATTCTGGAGGGCGTGGATTTCGATCAGTGTTTTCATCTTTTCTCCTTTTCTGGTTTGCCTTCGCCTGCTTTGTCATCGCCCGAGTTTCTGTAGAAATCTCGGGCCCATGCGTTTTGTGTGCGCTTCAAGTCGTCTTCCCAATATATAAGCCCATTTAGTAGGGATTCGAAGTCGATGTTGTACTCCTTGAGCAGGGCCACCATTTGTCGAAGCCGATACGGCAATTGCTGACGGTCGGCATCCAGGAGCGCGACAAAACGAAGTTCCGTGCTTGTCGATCCGCTCGCCGCCTGATGGACCCAGCACGCCTCGCCTATCGGCATCGATTCTCCGGATCGCCCCTCGCGCCAATGCGAGGCCCAAAGTCCGGCCACAAGGTAGAGAGCCTCCCTTCGCCATTGGCTGTCGGAATCCCTTACAAAGGGCTCCACATAGGGAAAGGATGGGGGGAAGCTCCCTGGGTCGAAGGAGAGACTGCGCCGCAGCACGGCCCGCATCTTGCTACCCGACTCGTTGCGCTTTTCCAGCCATTCCATAAATCCATTCATACCTCCTCCTTTTTCGGTTCCTGTTGTTCAATCTCCTCTCGTATTTGCGCGATCTTTCGTCCTACGAACTTTTCAGCTTTCACGACGGCGCGAATTGTCCAGGCGTCGCCCATGAACACTGAGGCTCGATGCTGCTCCCACGCAGCCCCCAGGGCTTCGGCGACCCAGCGAAGCCATTGGATTCGGATATCCTCCGGATCGCGATCGAGGCCGTATTCGCGGAGGACCTCCTGGAATCGAGACTCCATGGTGGACCAATACAAAGGTGTGGAAAGCATCTGATCGACGAAGGCCTTGATGTCCTTTTTGTCGGGAAGACGATCCCCCCGGCTCAGTAGATCCCGCGCGAAAGATCGAGAGGCCGCCCAGAGAGCACTTTGTGCTTTCTCCACACCATCGAGAAGCGCTCGTATTTCGTGCCTGACGGCATGGTCATCGCGCAAAGTTTTCGGCAGCGCATATCTTTCCATTCGCCAGAAATCGAGGTTGGCGTTTGGCGGTTCGTATCGCAATCCAAGCACCAACATCGAGGATGGAAGAAGCTCAGAACTCTTTCCTGCCAATTGAAACGCGTTTTGCACGGTCAATGGGGAAAGGCCGCCCTGGTCGGGAAGAAGGGAATCGAAATCCCTCCATGTCCCGCGATCGCCTCTGAAAGACACGGGCAGTCTCCCGAATTTTTCGTCCGTCTTGAAGGGTTGCATGGGGTCGGGATTGGCTGTGGGGTTTTCAAAACCTACGCCCGCGATAAACCGCATTTTACGAACGTTGCCTGACTCTTCTTCTTCGAGCAGAACCATGCGGGATTGCCACGTGAGAAGATCCGCATAACCCAGGGCCGCTCTTTTTGGGGTTCCGAGAGGGAGGTCGACAGGCTCCCTTTCCCAAAGTGCGGTATCGCCTCGCGACACTTCTTCGTTTTGCGGCACGAGGCAGTAGGACAAGGTTTGATGAAGTGCCGGGCCCAGAGGGATGCATAGCATCGCGTTGGGAGAAGGAGAAGGGTAGTATCCCCGCCCTCCTGCTATCGAAAAGCTCATGGTGGACAAGAGCCATCGCGCACACTCCTTCGGGCTGCGTTCCTCAGGATACTTCGTCGCTGTATGATCGAAGAGCACCTTGTTGGATGTGGCATTATGCTCAGCCGTCAGCTTCGTCCATGGCTCGATCTCATCAGGGGGAACATGAGGATTCTGCCCGAAGGGATACTTCTCATCGAAGAGCCAAAACCTGTCCCTCCATTTCTCCAGGTAGGCCTCGATCCTGTCGCGCGGGAACCCCTCTCGGAAAAAGGTTCTCGCTTCCACGATATCCGTGGGGCCCTCGAGGGCCCGATAGATAAGAGCGAGGAGAAATCGATAAAGGGCCGCCGTCACCAGGGGCGAGGGGTCCTCGATTGCCCCCAGCTCCTTCGCCATGAGGAGGGTCTCCCGAATTCCCAATTCAGCATGAGTTCCATCGGGATACCTCACCGGGATCCACTTTTCGTCGATCAGGTTGTATCGCCTCATCCTGCCTCCTTCGCTTCGTAGACAATCCCAAGGTCACCGTCTAGTCGGACGCATTCGTCCAAAGCCCACTTCCCTGATGCGTCCAGTTCCAGGGCCATGCAATTGCGCAATAGCGGCGATTTTTTCCAACCCTCGGGACTACCGGTCGCCGTCAATCTCTTGACCACCTTCACTCGCGATAGATTCACCGCGCGCAAATACCATTCCCTTGCTCGTTCGGCAGAGGGAACCGTAGCTCGGTTGAAGTCATCCACGGGGAAAAGAGGTATGGCCGTCACGTTCTCGTCGCCCAATCGTGTCTGGGCCAACAAGCTTCGATGAAGGCCGGGCTCGTCTTCGTCATAAAGGACGAACCTCGCGGGATCATCCCACGATGCGTCGCCGGGAAGGCCGATGATCGCCTGGTTGGCCATCACAGCCTGGGCCGAGGCCTCGCCAAAGGCCTTCGCCGCAGCCTTTTCCAGCCGCCCGGCTAGGAAGGCGGGGATTTCGTTCTCTTCCTCATACACTGTCCGTACCAGTTGATCTATTTCATCGGGAAGCGATATTCGATTGCGCTCCCGAAGCAAGGCCCAGGTTCGTAGCAGGATATCCTCGCGATAGACCGATCCCCACCACAGCGGTCCATCGAAGGATGGGGGCTCGTTCCCTCCCAACCCGGCAATCAGGAACAGTGGTTCAGGGATCAGGCGCCCTTGCCTTTCATGTCGCCACAGGCGGCCGGCTCGCTGGAGGACGAGATCGATTGGCGCGAGGTCCGTGACCATGCAATCGAAGTCGAGATCGAGGCTCTGTTCGGCAACCTGGGTGGCGATGAGGATCTTTCTGCCTCGTCGATCTCCCCTTTCCCCGAAGACGGCGAGAACCGCGTCCTCCCGTTTCTGCCGGACATTCGCGGGGAATCGGGCGTGAAAAAGGAATATCTCCGTACCATCGGATAGCCGCTTTCCTACGCGTTGTCCTTCCCGCTCCATAACCTCGCCTTCGGGAAAGAGTTGGTAGAGGTCCTGCGCTCGCTGTACGGTAGTGAGCAGCGCGAGCCCCATTCCTTCGGAAGGGAGTGCCGTCTCCAGTTCCGCCTGCAAGACGTCAAGATCGGGAGCCACTCCCTTGATGCGGAGGGTCCTGCGGCGCCCGGGGTCGGAATCGAAGTGGCTTTGCGCGATTCTGCCCGGTTGGAAGACTGTGAGGCGAGGGTAGGCTTCTTCGCGCTCAAGTGGCTCGGCACCGGCCACTCCCGCGAGTCTCCGTCGTATCGAAGGCGGAAGAGTCGCCGAAAGCAATACTACCGATGATCCCAATTCAAGGAGCCAGCGCAAGAGGTGGACGAGAAGGGTGCCGGTATAGGCGTCGTAGGCATGAATCTCGTCGAAAACCACGACCCTGTTCGCCAAACCCCAGAGGCGCACGAAGTTGTGCCGAACCGGCAAGATAGGGATGATCGCCTGGTCCACGGTCCCCACCCCGTATTCCGAAAGGAGGGCGCGCTTCTTGTTCGTGAACCATTCGCCGGCTCTTATTCCTCCGCCAGGGTTCGGATCGTGGATACAGGACAGGCGCAGTTCCTGAAATTCCGCGTTGAGGAGGGCTGCTCCATGGAGGAGTTGAAGATCCAGAGTCCGTTCCATTCCCAAATGGCGGAGGAACTTGAGCGTCCTCGCGAACATCGCGTTGCCCGTCGCCTTGCTCGGTAGGGCGATATAGAGGCCTCTGTGCCCGAAACGGCGCTGCAGTTCCAGATGGGCGAAAAAGGCCGCTTCCGTCTTGCCCTCCCCCATGGGCGCCTCGATGAGGAGAATCGCCGGTTCATCAAGGACTGAGAGGGCCTTCGAAACCGCAGTCTGCAAGGGACGCGACGTGAACTCAAACACCTCTTCAAATCGCCTGTATTCGGTTCCCAATGGACTCCGGTATTCCCATCCGATGGCGTCGAGAGCCACGGCCGCATTGACCAATCGGGCACGATACCATTCCGTCGGGTCTTCGCAATCCGCCGGCAGCCCGAAGGGAAACCACGCTTCGTTCGAGCCGATCCAGTCGGCGAAGCTCGTGAGACCGGCAAGCAGCATGAAATCGGGGCCGCTGAGACTTTGCTTTGTTGGAAGGAGGGGAGGCTCGAAGACGCTCAATACCTCTTCGAAAAGGTGACCGCGAAGCTGTGTCCAGTCGCCCTGTCCGAGCGCGCGCCGATTGCCGCGAAGGTCGTCGAGGGCAATGGGAGACCCGCGGCTCCCGTGATGAGAGCCTACGGCGGCCGAAACCAGGTCGGCGAGATCCTCGGGCCATTGTCGTTCCGATAGGAGCTCGCTTAGCACCAATTGACTGACAAATCCGTGGTTGACCGTGGTGTCCGGGCTGCGGGGGAGCGACAGACCGGTCTGGCTCAGACGGGCAGCCGAGCCGCTCCACTTGCATTGAAAGCCAGGGCAAGCCTTGCCGAGATCGTGGCAGGCGATGAGGGTCAGGAGCCATGGCCTGGCCCCTTCCCACGGAAGTCCGAGTATGGAAGCCATCCGAAGGCGCGTGGTCGCAGGCTCTCGCTCGAGAATAGTGGCGGCGCTGGCGGCAACGTCGAGGAGATGCAAGAGAAGAGGGTGGAATGAAAGGCTATCGTCTGAGCCCGTCTTGGCCCACAGGCTGCAGGATTGTGAGAACCCGGTTTCATTTTTCATACTCGTCATATTTACCTTGTTCTTTGCAGAGCATTGGCATTCCGATTGGCCAAGCGGACACAAGCGGACCATCTATTGCTCGATCATTTTCGAATCCCAAGCAAAGCTAGAATATTGCCCCTCGTGGCAGCACGCAAGACCTACTTCTACAGTTCACGATCCATCTGGCAGCAGCGCTCATTCGCCACTGTCACATTTACGCAAAAGGCGGGAGCCCTTGGGGCATAGCCCCGGGCCATTGCCCCAGGGTGAAAGCCCCAAGCCCCCGCCACACTCACTTCCGCCTTCCCGCTCAGGGCGCAGCCACAACCTTGTCCGCGGCCTTCTTGGCCGCCGCCCTCCTCGGGCCGTTCAGCACCATCACGCCAAGCTTCTCGAGTTCCTGGGGGTTCTCGTAGAAGGCCACGCGGGCGACCTTGAGCGTCTTGATATAGGCCGAATTGGCCGCCGCCCAAGCGAGTTCAAAGTCCTTGGCCGCCCCTCGCATTTCGGCTCGGTCGCTCGTCATCTTCCTGGAGTAGGCCTCGGCCTCTTCCCAAAGTCGGGGCCCCTCCGCGAGCCGGGCCGCGTCGTAGCCGAAGCCCGCGAGGGTGGCGGCGACGGCGGGATCAGCCGCCGCGTTCTCGATGAGGGTCTTCGCGCCCCCCTCCATGAATTCCGCCAATGTGTTCTTCGCACCGTACATGATTCCTCCCATCCCGCGGCCTCGTCGACGCCGGCACTCGCTTGAAATCTGTTTTCGGCGACGACGTCGCCGCTCGTGATGATCGCCGCCCACGTCCCGGGATCTCCCCTCCTTCCGCCTCGCCACCCTGACCTTCCGCCTCGCAGGGCCGCCAAGGCAGACATTCACCCTTACCTACGTAGCATTTTCGCTATGTTTCAAGGGAATTTGTTGTAGACAATCGTCTAATCCAGGGGGGGTTAGTGACAAGAATTTAATGGATGTTTAGGCAATTACTGCGAAGGGCGGTCGCGAGGGCGGAACTGATCGGTGCGGAGTCTGCCCCCTGCACCTATATACTTGAATCCCTATCCACCCCGCGCTATCCTTCTAATTTGAGGACAGGATGAGCGCGAGCGCAATTCCGAAGAACGACGACCCCGAGATCTTTTCGACTGCAGATCAGGCACGGGCCTATCTCGAAGCGCTGCGCTGGCAGGGCAACCCCGCCTGTCCTTATTGCCATACCCATTGCCGCATTCAGACCAGGAAACGCGAAGGGTACTTCCGTTGTCTGGCTTGTCGAGAAGATTTCACCGTCAGGACCGGCACGGCATTCGCGCGCTCACATGTCCCGCTCCATAAGTGGCTCAGGGCAGTTGTCCTTTACGCGGATTCGGGCGGCCAAATCCCGTCTTCGCTCCTTTCCAAAGAGTTGGGCATTACGCAGAAATCGGCATGGTCCCTTCTTCGACGGCTTCGGGAAGCGCGCGGCCTCGGCGATGCCGTCAATTCGCGCGACGGTTCCAGTCTGCTGAAGCGCATCCTTGCTGCCGGCGGAGAGAGGATCGTGGGCGATAAATTGGACAAGGAAAATTTGCTCGGCTTGGCCTCGAAGTACGTTTGGTGGAAATCCGCGGATGAGGCGATTAAACACCCGCAGTCAGTCATAGCGATGGTCATGGATCGAGGTACCATCGAAGACATTCAACTACTTGGGAACATCATCGGCGAGGATGGCCTGCGCGCCGCGCTCGCGAAGGCGGAACCCGGTCAATTCAGACCCCAATCCTGGACCTATTGGCACTTTAAATTGAATGGCCTTTTCGAATCGACGTTGCCGGAAATGCCTACGAGGGCTTTCGCATGAAAACCTTCACCCCTCTTACTGTCCCGGGCGCGGCAAGGCCTTCCTTCTTTGGCACGATCGGATTCGGACGAGTGGGTGAACCACTTATGACGGAGGATGGAATCTTGGCAGTCGCCTCGCCATTGGATCTACTATTCGTTGGCCACGCCGGAGCCCGCGATCCCCTCCACGAGGAGGGAGACGTAGCGCCTCCGCGTCGCCTCCTCCGCGAAGTCGAGGCCGAACAGGGTCGCGGGGAAGCTCGAAATGACGAGGGGATGGACGACGCTCGCGACCAGGTGGATGACGAGGAGGGCCGCGTCCTGCCGATCCTCGCGCGCCGTCACCTCGCTCACCAGGTCGAGGAGGCGGTCCCTGAATCCGCCTACCATGTCGAGGAGAACCGTCTCGTGTCCCTGCACGACCCCCGGTTCCTTCTTGATGTTCGAGGCGATCAAGGCCTCGATGAAGCTCGTGAAGATTCCGGGGTGCTCGTGAAAATGTTCGACGTAGAAGCCGAGCAGGGACTCGAGACGCGCGCGGGGCGGGGCCTCGGCGTCCAGCGCCGCCCCGATGCGTGACGCGATGGGGGCGAAGAAGCGCCGGAAGGCCTCGGATATGAGTTCGTCCTTGGTGCCGAAGTGGTAATGGACGGTCGCGACATTGACCCCGGCCCGCGCCGCGATCGCGCGAACCGAGAGCCGGCCGACGCTGGTCGATGAGATGCATTCGAGGGCTGCCGCGAGGATTCGCTCCCGGGTGCCTTCGTCAGAGCTCGGGCGGGCTGGTTTCGGAGGTTGCTTCATCGACCCTACTTTGAACTCAGGGAGAAACTCAGGCCGAGGCCGACGTAGACTCCGGCGGCCCGCTCGGAGAAGCGCCCGTCGGCAAGGTCGAGGACGTAGCCCGCGGACAGGGTCGCGCTCGAAGCTCCGCCGAGGCCGATCAAAAGTTCCGGCCCCGCCTTCGCGAAGGTAGGCCCCGTATAGGCGATACCATCCCAGGAGCCGAGGGCGAGGTCGACCTCGGCCGCGATGTCGGCGGCCACCGGCCTCGCGAGGGGAAGGTAAGCGGTAGGCGCGAGGCCTATTCTCGCGTAGACCCCCCGCAGGTCGCTCGCGGCGGTGGCCGAGGCGACGAGTGAGAGCATGTCGCCCACGAGGGGGATGGTGGCCCGCGCGAAGCCGCCCAGGGACGGCGACACCGTCGTTTGAAAATCGCGAAGGCCGAAGTTTCCCCCCGCCACAAGGATGTCGCCGACGTATTCGAAAGTGGCCGTCATCTTCGAGAGCCGCGGCGCGAAGGCCGCCGAGCTTCCGGCGAGGAGGTCGCGATTCTGGACCACCTCGAGCTTCGCGTAGAGTGAAGCGGGAAGGTCGAAGCCCACGCTCGAGCGGGTATCGAAGGAAACGAGGGGTCCCGCCGGCGAAAGCGAGGCCTGGGTGGAGAGATCGAGTCCGAGGTCGAGAGCCTGGAGCGGCCAGAGCGCGGTCGCGGCCAGGGCCGTCGCAATTAGGATGAGACGCTTCATTTCTTCGCCTTGAGCACGTCGCTCATTTTCTTGAATCCTTCGGGAATCGAAACCTCGCTATCCGAGACGGCGCGTTCCTCGATGGAGAGCATTTTCATCGCGACGAGGGTCTTGCCCGACTTGTCCGTGGCGCTCGCGCCGAGCATGAACAGACCCTTTTGGAAGAGGAGCTTGCCCATCCTTCCGAGGGTGAGACCGTAGACCGGCTCGGTCTTCTGCAGGCTGATGAGCTGATTGAAGGGCGGGGAGAAGTCCTTCGTGACCCAGACGCTGTAGCTCACCGTCGACGAGGGATCGTCGAGAAGCCATTCCTCGACCTGATGCCCGAGGAGGATCCCCGTCTTCCCGCTCGGCTTGATCTTGACCGCGACCTTGTCGATCGAAGCCTCGAGCTGCGAGAGAGGGAGCGTGAGGTAGTATTTGTCCTTCGGCGAAACGATGAAGAGCTTTTTCTGGCCGAAATCGATGATGGGGTAGCCCTCGACGCCGTTGGTCTTCAGGGCGGCCTTGGGCTCGAGGCGGAACTTCAATCCTTGCATGTAGCCTGTGGCCTCGTTTTGCTGCGTGGAGGTCTCGATGGACATGGTCAGCACTCCCTCGAAGGTGGCGGCGGCCGCGGCGCCGAGAGTTACGAAGGCGAGGGATAGGCCCAGAAGAAAGGGCTTTGTGCGAAAGAAGGTCATACTTGCTCCTTTGCGGAAGTAGCCTCCGCGACTGCTAGGCCCTTCGCGGAGAGCGCGAGGAAGGCCAGGGCCCAGAGGGCCGTCGCGCCGGCCAGGAGGGCGGAAGTCGAATCGAAGTTGCCCGTCTGGGCGGCCACCGAGGCGGCAAGGCCGTAGTGGGGCGGAAAGAGGTAGGGCAGCCACTGGAGCCAGGTAGGCAGTAGCTCAGGCGGGAAGAGAAAGCCGCCCAAGAGGATGGGCAGGACGAGATAGGCGATCGCTGGTCTCGCGCGCTCCGGGCTGGGGGCATTGGTAGCGGCGGCGAGGCCGATCCCGGCCGCCGTCGCGAAGAGAAGGAGATCGAGAAGGGCCGCGGGAAGGAGGCCCGCGGGAAGCGCGAGGCCGAGGACGAGGGCGAACTCGACCGAGAGTCCGAGATAGAGGAGGTCTCCCGCCAGGGCGAAGACGATGACGAAAAGGGCTGCGTAGGGAAGGGCCCTGACTCCGGCGAAGGCGCCGGATCGACGCAGTGAGGAGGCCGTGACGAGGGCGAGAATCCCCGTAAGAAGCCACGTGAGCCAGCCGAGGACCGCCCCCAATATGTAGGGCTGGGCCGCCGAGAAACCCGCCGTGAGGGAGTCCACATCGAGGGGGAGGGGAAGGCTGTCTGCCGTCGGGCCGGCGCCGGAGTCGGCCATGGCCGCGAGCGAGCTCCTTGCGATGGCGGCGATGACGAAAAGCGAGGCGAGGGGGTTCCGCCCGGCGACCTCGAGCTTGAACTTGTCGGGAATGACATAGCTCGGGTCGTCCTGCTTGATCATCATGTTCTTCGTGAGATCGGCCGGAAAGGCGAGGAGGGCCTTCACCTTGCCCGATGCGTAGAGGGACTCTGCCTCGGCCACCGTCGCGGCGCGGGTGATGGCGAAGGCCTTCGTGTCGAGGCCCTTGATGAGGGTGTCGGGAATGTTGAGGTGACCCGCCATTGGCATGTCGAAGCCGGCATCCTCGTTGGCGACCGCCAGAGGAAAGCCGTGGAGCCCGTAGCCGAGGAGAAGGAGGAGAAGGCCGACTACGGCGAGTGGGGCGAGGACGAGGGCGACCGCATGTCGCGCGAGCGCCAGGGAACGGGGCTGGGGCATGGTTGTTCCTCCACGATCCAATCATAGGATTGAATCAATGGATTGACTCTATATCCTGCCTGGCGTGCCGTCAAGGGATAAGGTTGGGAAAGCGAAGCTGGGTCATGAGTACCTTTCCCCTATCGGAGGCCCAAGCCCGAGGTCCCTCTCGCCAAGGCCGAGGCGGAAGGCGACGAGACCAAATACCAAGCCGCCCTGGCTCTCCGCGAACTCATCGGCACCGTGGGCCGGCGCGGCAAGCCCGGCGGAATTCGTCGACGTCTACGGAATCCCCTTCAGCCTCATTCCCTTCAAGGGCAGCCCCAAGGACGACAAGGCGACGCCCGACCCGGCGATGGGCGGCCAATACACGGCACGCAATCGGAAGCTCATGACAGGTATCCCTAATGGTAAACCCCGCGAGATACTCCGCATATCTCACGAGATAATTCCCGTATCTCGCGAGATATCATCCGTATCTCGCGCGAAATCCTTCATATCTCGCGAGATACGAAGAGTCTACTAGAAGTGACTGATCTCCGCTCCCGGAATAACCGATAGAAATATAAGAGCAATAGTAACCGGATTTGCCTGGAGGTGCTCATGCCCATCTTGATCAGCGCCCGCGAGAACAATCTAGTCGGAGCCAAGCGACCCTGGCGCTTCCATACCCGCCACGACGGCATCGTCGATTTCGATCGGCTCGTGGATGTGATGGCCAAAGCGAGAACGACCCTCAGCAGACCGGATATCCTCGCGACTCTCACCTTATTTTCGGAGATCGTGACCTCCCTCGTGGCTGACGGCAAGTTCGTGAAGACGCCCCTCGGCGACTACTACCTCACCGCGGTCGGAAAGGTGCTCGATGCCTCGGGAAAACGCGAAGCGGACTCCAAAGACGCCGGGCCGAAGGTACGGCTGCGATTCCGACCGGCCCGCGATGCCGAGCGGGCCATGTCGAAGGCGGTGAGCGTCAGACGCGAAGCCGAGGGGCCCCAGGTCGCGCCTCGACCTCTGAGCGTCCTGCCCCTCGACGGCGCCCCTAGTCTTGGGCCGGGCGGCACGGCCAAACTCATCGGCAAGAGGCTTGCATTCAATGCGGATGATCCCGCGCAGGGAGTCTTTTTAATAGCGAGCGACCGAACGACCACGCGCTGCTCGAGCTATCTGCATCTCAAGCCGAGTCTCGTGATCTTTCGCCTTCCCGAGACCCTCGCGACCGGAGCCTACACGCTGGAACTTCGCGGGGCTACGAGGGCGGGAACACAGAGGTCGGGAGGACTCGCGGATGGTGTCGAGGTGAGCTAGGGCGGAGTCAGACCCCCGATCGACCCTTCCGCGAACTCTGCCGCGCCGCTATGCTGATGTCTGCCATGCACGACCCACGCGACTTCATCGGGAGGCGCAACATGAGACTTTCGGGAAAACGCACCGCGCTTCGCGTCCTCCTCGTTTTCGGGCTGGCCTCCTTGGTCTTCTCCTGCGCCACGGCGCGCGCGCCCGTCCCCGATTTCAGCCTAACTCCTTCCTCCTCGGCCTGGGCCGCGCTTGGGGACTACGTCAAGGCCGAGATCAAGGCCGCGCACATCAAGGGCGGCTGCGCGATTTCGGTGGCCGATGCGAGGGGCGAGCTCTGGGCTGGCGGCTTCGGCGAGGCGGATCACGCGAGCGGCAGGGCCTTTTCCACCGACACTATCTCCAACGCCGGCTCGGTCTCCAAGCTCTTCACCGCCACGGCCGTCATGAAGCTCGTCGAGGCGGGCAAGCTCGATCTCGACGCGCCGATCGCGACCTGGCTGCCCGAGCTCAAGCCCAAGACCCGCTTTCCCGATGCGCGACCCATCACAATTCGTGACATTATGACCCACCACTCGGGATTGCCGACCGACTACCTCGGCGGCTGGCGCTCGGAGGGTCCGAGGCCGGCCGACTATCCCGAATCATTTCTGCAGGACACGCGGCTCGCCTCGAGCATGTATGTGGCCAATCCTCCCGGCGTCGTGCTGTCCTACTCGAATCTCGCGATGGGGCTCCTCGGCATCGTCGTGGAGCGTGCCTCCGGCATGGATTTCGAATCCTATTGCCGCAAGGAAATTTTCGAGCCTCTCGGCATGAAGGACACTTCCTTTGTCCTACCGATGGGTTTCGAGACGGATCCCCGCTACGCCACGGGCTTCGTCGCGGGAAAGACGATCCCGATACCCTATCTCCGCGACATGCCCGCCGCCGCCCTCGACACGACCGTGGACGATCTTGCCCGATTCGCCGCCTCCTATCTCGCCGCCTTCAAGGGCGAGCCGGGCATCCTGTCGCAGGCGACTGTAAGAGCCATGTTCACCGCCCAAAACTCCGGAGTCGCCGCCGATCTCGACGCGAGGATAGGGCTGAACTTCTTCATTGTTTCCAGCGATTCCCTGCGTGGAGAAATGGTCCTGGGCCATGGCGGCGAAGTCGCCCCCTTCTACTCGATCTTCCTTCTCCTGCCCGAGCGCGGCCTCGCCGTCTCGATCCTCGTAAACTCGAAATCCTTCAGGCTTATTTCCGGCCTCGCGATTCCCAGTCTCCGCGCGGCCCTGGCCGCGACGGGGCAAGCGCCATTTGCGCCCGAATCAAAGCGCAAGGCCGCGCCGCAGGCTCCGATCGACGCGTCGATCGCAGGAACCTACGCCTCGTCGATGGGCCTCATCAAGGTTGAAAGAAAAGGCGGGGGCTTTGAGGTCAATCTCGCCGGCCGATGGTTCGACGCGGTGGGACACGAAGACGGGCTCATCACCCTGGAGAAGCGTGTACTTGGTATCAAGCTCCCGATCAAGCAGTTGGAAGGCATGGCGATCCGCCCCCTCGAGGTCGAAGGCAGGCCCGCCCTCGGCATCGGCTCCCTCGCGACCGCCACGGTCCTCGCCACGAGGATCGAAGCCTCGCCCATCCCCGATGCATGGAAGGCTCGCTATGGCAGCTACCTCGGCAAGAACCTGGACCTGGGCATGGAGGTCCTGGGCAGAATCACCCTCGGGGTCGATAGAGAAACCGGTATTCTCACCGCGACGATGGGGCAGGGCGGGCTGAACATCGCCCTGCCCCTCCGCCCCGTCTCCGACACGGAAGTCATCGTGGAGGGGCTGGGACGAAACCTCGGAGAAACCATCGAGGCCGCAGGCGACAACATGATTTTCGAGGGACTCGTGCTGGAGCGCAAATAGTCGGACGAGGCCGTCCTCCCTCGTCGCATCGGCGAACTTTGACTCTCCACCAAAAGCGCTAGACTCAAGGGGTGGGCTCGGCCTCTTGCCCGATGTCTTAGGCAGGCCACGCGCAAGATCTTTGGGAATCGCGGCGAGGGGCAGGAATCCAACAATTATGCCGACTCAGTGAAAAATGCCAGGTCAGTCCGATCCTCTCGGAGGAGTCCATCATGGTAAAAGAATCGAAAAAGAACCTGCTGCTCGTCGAGGATGAGGCGGTCATCGCCATGATGGAGAAGAGGCAGCTGCAAAAATACGGCTACAATGTCATCACGGTCCTCACGGGGGAGAAGGCGATCCAGTCCATCGATGAGGGGCAGCTGGTGGACCTGATCCTCATGGACATCAACCTGGGCACAGGCATGGACGGCACGGAGACGGCCAGCATGATCCTCAGGACCCGAGATATTCCGGTGATCTTTCTTTCCAGCCACACGGAACCGGAGGTCGTGGAAAGGACCGAAAATATCAGCTCCTACGGCTACGTCGTGAAGAGCTCGAGCATCACGGTCCTCGACGCCTCGATCAAGATGGCCTTCAAGCTCTTCGAGGCCAACACCACGATCAGGCAGAGTGACGAAAAGCAGCGGGTCATGATCTCGAATATCACCGATGTCCTGGGGATCGTGGACGCGGATGGGACCATCAGGTACCACAGCCCCAACATAGAGCGGCTGTTTGGATGGAATTCCCTGGAGCTCGCCGGGACCAAGGTCTGGTTCGCGTTCCACCCCGAGGACCTCGGGGGCATCCGGGGGGAATATGCTGTTCTCCTCGGCGGGCACAACTCCGCCCGCAGCGTCGAATGCCGATACAGGTGCAAGGACGGCAGCTACAAGACCGTAGACCTGACGGTGATGAATCTGATCGACGATCCGATCATCCATGGCTTCCTGCTCAATTTCCATGACGTAAGCCATCGCAAGAGCGCGGAAGAGGCGCTGCTCGCCTCGGAGACCCGCTATCGTCGCCTCTTCGAGGCGGCGCAGGCCCGATATATCATCTGATCTCTCAAGATGACAGAAACAAGGCAATTGGTGAGTGTTTAAGGATACTGAAGCCGAATGGCTACCTCGTTGTGTCGTTTATTACGACCTATGCGCAAACCCTGACCGTGATTTCGAGAACTCCAACGAAACTTCGAGAATATCAAGCTATGCTTCATGAATCCATCAGGACTGGCATCGTACGGAGCGACTCTCCGATCCCATTCACCCAGGCATACCTCGTCAATCCCGAAGACATCGAATCGCTAATGTCTAATTACAAACTTCGAACGCAGCTGATCGCTGGCGCCGAAGGGATAGGTTGTCCATGGGAAGATCAAATCGCGAAGCTAGATTCAGCTACAATTGAAAGTGTAATAGAATTTGGGTATAAATATTCCCTGAATAAATCACTATTGGTCATGAATAAGCATGTGCTTTACATAGGACAAAAAATCGCCGAATAAACAGGGCTTCAATCCGTTCAGGGGTGTCGAGTCGCGCAATCTTTTCTCAGGGATGAGGTTTTTCTCCCGATTTCTTGAATAGCAAGAAGCAGGGGGAAAAGATAAGGAGAGCGGGAACAATGGTGTGGCAACCTCCCGCTCTCCTG
>Ga0307376_10002129_pt1 | contig 19961 bp, 41 predicted proteins | sample TR2MG_FD_202536 | JGI IMG/M metagenome (GOLD analysis project Ga0307376, IMG submission 202536) | Soil microbial communities from Risofladan, Vaasa, Finland - TR-2 | ecosystem: Environmental > Terrestrial > Soil > Coastal area > Acid sulfate soil | place: Finland: Risofladan, Vaasa | collected...
CCACTTCTTTTTTAATGCCTTAGTGTTAACTTGTAGAGTTGCCAACATTAGAATAGCCTCCTTACTAAAGTTTTCTTGTCTCCTGAAGCCGATATACCTCGCTCCCGACACATTTCCCTTAATTCAGCCAAACTATACTTTCTGTCCATCGCCTCTACATACTTAGCATAGCTCTCAAAACCCATCTGCCCCGGTGTCCAAGGTCTTTTCTGTTCAACATATTTACCAGGCACTCCAAGCATACCAGTTTGCTCACCTTTGACTGTGCCGGATGATTCCAACCAGACGACAGCTCCTCGCCGATCATATACCTTCATAGTACCATCTATGCCTTCCCAATAACCGAATCTGGGGTCTTCCTCATCAGGAATCCATTTTTCTTCGCGGCTATAAATTTCTACGCCAAAGGCTTCAGGTTTCTTCTCCTCGCACTCATTAGCTACGTCTAAGGCCTTACGGAGGGAATCATAGGCACCACCCCAGTAATAAGGATCTGCCGCTTCAGCTGCCGCCTTAGGTGACCAATACTGGATATAAAAGGCAGTGCGCTTGGTCATACCAGCCTCGCTATTAACTCCTTTTTACTCCCTGAAACGACTAACCCCTTCTTCTTACACATTTCCCTCAACTCTTCTAAGGTATGTCCTCTGTCAAACATAATAAGCTCCTCACGCCTTGTTTTAGGAATTAACTGCTTCTCCAAGCCTTCAACGAAGTCCTTAAACACACGCCATTTGGTATCAAGTATCTTAGATGGCACTCCACGATAATACTGGAGCTTTTGCTTTCCCCTCTTGGAATAATACTCACCACCATAAGGAATTGTCCGCTTCCCTAACTCACCTTCAATAATGTGTAGCTCTAATCTGGCTGTCCCTAAAGCCTCTTTAGCAGAGCGAGACTCCCTAACGATCGCAGCAATTTGACCTTGGGCTTCGTGCTCAGCTTGCCTGATCTGTTTCTCGGTTACTGGATTTTTCACAAGCTATCAACTTAGCAGCTAGCATCTTTTTATCACCACTAATACTTAACCCTGCATCCCGGCATTGCTGCCTCAATTCCTCCAAGTTGAAGTGTCTATCATATTCTATAATCTTATCATAAGGAATAGGTTTTGGGGAAAACAGCGACTGAACTTTAGCAAGTCTCTTTATTGCGTCAGACTGCTCTGCTTCATCTCGCCTTTGTAATAGTGCTGATAATTTGAGCTGGTCAGAAACTACTAGCCGATTGCCTTCACGCTCTACTACACCAACTCCACTCCATATCTCAGATAGATCCTGAGACCAGAAACTAGGAAGCGGGTTTTCCAGTATCCCCTGCCACCTTATCCTTGGTGCAACAACATAGGTATGCTTCAGTATTTCATCTTGGGAAGTCATTTCATCAAACCGCTCACCAGCTTTTGTCATCATTTGTAGAAGCTCATCTGAGCCTTTTTTAGAGGCAAACTCAAGGAGATAAGGTGGCCTCTTAAATAGGAAGGCACTAAAGAAGGGCAAGTATGTTCCCTTCACCAGCCTGGGGAAATGGTAGGCTAAAATGAATATCTGATGGCGTTGCCGGGGTAAACTCAGGAAGTTTACTACTGCCTCCTTGTTTTTATTGGAATCAAGTGGTAATTGGATATCTGCCTCGTCAATGAAGACTACGGCATTCTCAATTGCAGGTATCTGGCTCATATCGTTAAGAAACTCAAAGTTGTCAGGTAGTAGCGTTCTCTTGCTTTTAGGCAAGCCTACTACTGCTGGCGTCAAACCGTATTTTTGGCTATACCGCTCCAGGATAAAATATGCCAAGCCCGACTTTCCCATACCTACATCGCCAGTTACTAAGTATGACGCTTTCGGCTGGATCACCTCATCCCATTTATAAGGTTCAGTTCCACCCATATCCCCGAAGTCTTTTAGTATCTCATCTATACTCATTTTTCCTTCTCCTATGCTTGTGTTTTATAAACCTGTAAGTCCGGCAACCGCTTTCAGGTATGTAAAATCCAAGCCAAAGCCGACTTTTTATTGAAGCTGCCAAGGCTACTAAAACTGCAAATGATAGTTTCATTTCTTGCTCGCTCCCACAAGGCATTGCTCTAACAAGTTCTCCGCCTTCCTGCAATTCCCCCCGCTGGTTTGAGCTATAAACTCAGCGTGTTTCGGATCAAGCTCTATTTGCTCTGCCTTGGCTATTGAGAGTATTTTACCCTTTATATCCTCTAGCTTCAATTTCTTGAAGGGAAAGAGCTCACACCTACTAGTTACTGTATCGGGAATTTTGGTTATATCAGTCGTGCAAAGGATTATTACCAAGTGGCTGGGCGGCTCCTCCAATAATTTCAGCATAGCGTTGAAGCCAGCCTCAGTTATTTGATGGACTTCGTCTATAATGTAAACCTTTTTGTTGCCGATTGGCGAAAAACAAGCCTTGTAAGCCAAATCTTTTATGTCGTCTATTCCACGGTAGCGAGCTCCGTCAACCTCAAAGACATCCCAAGACCTACCTTCTCGTATTGTTTTACAGGACTGGCACTCACCGCAAGGCTCTCCCGTGCCATCAAGGTTAGAGCAATTAAGACAAGAGGCCAAGATCCGGGCTGTGGTAGTTTTACCTGTCCCGGATTTTCCGAAGAATAAATAGGCGTGGTGGAAGGACTTGCTTAGTGCTTGTTTTTTCAGGATACCAGTTACCTGATCCTGCCCTAGCAGGTCAGCAAAGGTTCTCGGTCTATATTGATTGTAAAGTGCCATTCAAACCTCGCTTTTCAAGTCCCATAGATAACAGTCTATCGTGTCCCAAGTGATACCTATTGAGCAATCTTGTTTGTTGTCCATCTTGTCAATAATATCCCGAGCTTGATCTTGGCTACACTTGATTCCTTTTTCTTTAGCTCGCTCTAGCACATCATCCTCACACCAAATAGCAATAGCGACATACTCATTAGGGCTCATACCTTGAAATCTGTTTTTTGCCTCTGTTACTGTTGGCATACTATCCTCCTTTTTAGTTCTTCTTTGTAGTCCTCGCAATCTTCCCTAGTAGCCTTTTTCCACTGATCCTGCTCCCCCTTTAATGTATTTATCGGCTTCCTTCCTTATCTCGATAACCGTTGCTCCCGATGATCCCCAAACCGCTAACACTTTGCCATCTTTATCTCGCAGCTCAATGGTATGATCGTCTGGCTCTACTAGACAAAGGCCGGCATTTCTTTGGCTCTGTGTCAAAACTTTCTGCAATACTGTTTCAGTCATTTGGCATTTCTCCCCGTCATATAGCCCCATTCAGCAGGACAGTTTCGCTTCCATAGGTCTTTAGGACATCGCTCTGTCCCTTGCCTTTCCTTGAAAGGTCTTAACCCCATTACTCTTTCATATAAGTTTTGCATCGTTTACCCTCCTTTTATTTTGCATTATCGCTCTTAATTTTTGTAGAGTTGCGGCTCCAACTCCCATATATGCCTCCCTTACTATACCCTCATCCAGCCACTCAATGATTGTGTTCAGGTCAGTTAGGGTTGCCTCTACGACATGGCCTTCCTTTTGCACATGGCGTTCTGCTTGGGCTTCTGTAGTCCAGATACCACCCCACGGGTGATGTTCTGTATAGTGCTTCCCATCTGCTATTCCTGTGTATTCTATTGTCCATGCCTGTTTCATTTCACTCCCTCCTTATATGTGGCATATTCTACCAGCTAACATTAGCCCGCCTAGTATGATTACAAACGCTATTAGTCCTTCCATTTCTTGATACTCCTAGATATCTTATATCCCTTCTCAGCGATTTCACCTTTTCTATAATGCTCAGAACCCCCAGTAGCTCCATCTATTTCTAAATGCCTTCTTTTATGGCAAGATGGACAAAGAATTACAAGATTAGTTGGATCATCTGTGCCGCCCTTATCTTTAGGTAGAATATGATGCAATATCATTTTTTGCCTGCCTTTGCCTTCCTTTAATACTTCGCTTCCACAATCCACACAATTAGCCTTCTCGGGTAAATGATTTTTAAGATGCCTGGCAGGTGATTTGCTGTTATAGCCCAATCTTAACTTTAGGCCTTCCTCAACAAGCTGTTTAAGAGTAATGCCTTCAAAGCCGGCCCTAGCCTTTGCTTCTCTCCAAAGTTGCTCATTTACATTTCTTATTATTTTATCCATATAACCTCCTTCTGGGAATCCTTTTGTTTAAGTTTGCCGATGCCATAAGCCTTGATGCTATACTTCTTCAGCTCCGTGTTCGTGGCAGATCCAAACTAGCTTATGACCGCCTTCAACTTCCTCAAGGTGAAAGTCCTTCATAAGTTGGTTCTGGAAATGCTCTTGGTGAGTAACGCAATACCAGTGCCCATTGTGTTTATCACCACAGCTAACCTTAACCGTTGCTTCCAACGGTCTGCCGGCCGAGGTAACAACTATTAACTCACCTGCTTTAGCTGTTTCTAGCTTGCCTAGGCAATCCTTTGCCTTGTCTTCGTATTCCTTCCTTTTGTAGAGTGCTTGACTGTCAAGCTCTAGTCGTTGAAGATCGGGGATTATATTTTTTGCCCGTCTAGTAACGCTTTCAAGCTCTCCAATTAGCCTTGCTACCTTCCGAGTAGTCGGGAGCATTGACCTTAGACTCTTTTTTCGGTATGCCATAAACTACCTCCTGTATATTTATTAGCTTATGGCATCGGCAGGATCATATTCAATTTTTAATGTGCTATGAAAATGTTATCTCCTTTATCTCTTGCATCAATTTTATCATAAGCCATTTTTTTTGTCAAGTCTATTCTCATAAGAACGCTTTAGCATATATGCTTATTATAGGAATAATAAAAATGCCTATCCAGCTATATTTTTGAAAAATTTATGATCCTAAAATTTCCAGGATTTTTTGACATTGATTTTTGATTTGAGATTTTAATTCGTTTGGCAATTCAGTTAAACGCTTGCTTTCTATAAGCTCAATGCTTGCTTCTTTGCTACCTCTGCCCATTCCGGTCAATCTTTCTAATCGCCAAAGCGGAGCAGTGACCAGGTTAATCTTATCAAACCTTACTTTTCTAATCTCACCTGTCCTTTTGCTCACTCCATAGTTAATAGGCCTGATCCACCCACACATCGGACACTGTAAGCGCTCGGATAATCTTCCCCGTGTTATTGTATCTTTATAACTTTTCGCCATATCTCCTCCTATGTGCTATACCGGCTCAATCTCAGAATACTTAAAGTGAGTATATCTTCCGTCAATACCCACAGTGGCTAAACCATGCTTAATATACAAGTGTGCCTATCTTGCCTTCAAGATACTCCGCTCCCTTTGGAGCTTTAAGGACTTTAACCTGCATCCCTTCCTTGAACCTTCCTTTTCTTGCAGTTGTTCTTGCCCTAGCCTCCCGCATTGCTTTCATCTTTTCCTCCTTCATTTCTTAGCCCTCCATTTTCCAAAAATCACCCTTAAACTTCAATTACAGATGCCCTCAAATTTCTTTTGCCACATTATATACACATCCCTTGATTTTGAGCCACTGTTTTATCTAAATCAATTAGCCCTATCTTCATAGCCTAGTCCTTGCCTTTGTAACGCTGCTCTGGTTTGATACCATATCCTTCTACTGAACCCATAGTATGCACATACGCCTCAAAGAGCTCTGGTGGCATGACTTTCCTAAAATGCTCCAGGTCTATCCCTAGCTTGACCCTAGGGGGACAAATTTCAATCTGCTTCATAACTTTCCTGAGTGTTCCAAGTTTAGCCGAGGCTGAAACTCTACCTACCAGCTTATTATCTACTATAAGCTCTATCCATTGCTCAGGATATGTCTTAAAGGCATACCTTTGAAGCCAATCCCAACCGCAAAGTGGGGCCATACACAGGCGTATAAAGCGCTGGACTATATCTTCAGGTTGCTCAATCGCTTTCCGTTGCTTAGGTTGTTCTTCAATGTGATGAGTCTTATTCCAATAGTCTGAGCGTTTAATATCCTTCCGCTCCAGAAGGTGCAATGGTATCACCGGATCTTTAAGATTAGCATAGGTAATCTCCCTCCGCCTGTTCTCTATCTCAATCGCCTTATCTAAATATTCGTCATCAAACCATTCCACTCCTAAATCGTGGTATGTCCTATGGCAGCGCCGGCAGAGTGGTTCTGTTTCATCACTTATCTCCCCATGAGCACAGTCAATATGGTGATTATCTATCGGCTGCTCTTCCTGGCAGATATAACAAGTGCCTATCATTTTACTTTCCTAACATCCCCGTGGTGTCTTTTTGAGAAAATTCGCCACCAAGTAGTATGCTGCCAAACATCATCACTATGCGGGTAGCCTCCATAAGTTCTGAAAGCCCTCCTTCTTATTGTCAGCAAGTTGAAAAGCATAATTAGCTTTCTAAGCAACAATCCCATCTTATCTTTCACAATCCGGCCCCGCTGCCAATGCCATTTGCCTATTTCTTTCTAATGCTAATTGGCAATATGCTTGTGAAATATCGTAGCCAATAGCCCGCCTTCCTAATTTCTTTGCTACCCACAATGTTGTACCCGTACCCGCAAATGGGTCAAGGACTATGCAGGGAATTGGTGGCAGGCCACAGGAGCAGGATGGTCGCCATTCGTCTGTTGCTCTCGTTGTTGATGCCCACCCTGTCGAGTCTACTTTCGTTGGAGTATTGCCAGGAACGTGTGCAGGTTCTCTGCTATTGATATGCCCAGTCTTCGCAATAACCCTCGCCCAAGGAGCACCACACTTCGAACAGCATCCCTTCTCGCTTGTGGCTGCCTTAATACATAATTCGGGTAACTTCTCGGGAAAGACAGCAAAATGAGCTTCAGGATAAGGCATAGTGGGGAATGTCCAGACATCTCGGAGATTGCGGCCACCAAATCCCCCATTTTCTCTAGCCCTACGCTTTGCTTCGTTTATTCCACTATTACCAGAGCCTATACCATGAGTTTCCCTTGTATCTCTTTGGGCACTTCCAAATTGCATACATAAACTAGGCTCTCTCACCGCATCCGCATCCCAATAATAATCGTGGCCTCGCCAAAGATTGTGCCTTGTCCAGAATTTCTTTACTATTCGGTCAGAGACAGGCTGATAATCCACAACTAAGCCTGTCCTTCGATGTATCCAAATATAATCAGGCTTTGGTTGTTGTCTAGTACCTCTTTTGCGTGGGTGTGTCCAGTATTGAATAGTCCCTGATTTCGTTAACATTAGGATAAATTCATAGCTATTTGTTGGTCTATCGGTTACACTCTCCGGCATAGGATTGGGTTTATTCCAGATAATCACAGAGCGAATCCACCAACCATCTTGCTGTGCTGCTATTGCTATATGAAAGGGAATTAAGCAGAGGTCCTTGGGCTTCAAACCTTGTGCTTTGAGCATTGATACATTCCCGCGGTCTAAAGGGTACACTCCCGCATCCTTTCGGTCTCCATGAGTAGAGAAACTTCCCTTACCTCCGCCTGGATTAAAACATGTACCTTTACCAGCAGCGTAACTATCCCCAATATTCCAGAACACAACTCCATCCTTTCTCAACACTCGCCTGACTTCTCTTAATATCTCTATCGTGTGCTGGACATACATCTCCGGAGTAGGCTCTAAGCCAAAAGCACCTTTCCAAGCTCCGCAGAGAGAGCAGCAGCCATCGCTTGTTTTATCCTGTGTCATTCTGCCACCTTTATTCTCTAATGGTGATTGGGTAGAGCCCCTGTGAAGCCATCTCTCCTCCCTTGCCCACTCATGCTCACAATGATTATCTCCCCATATCAACTCCTGCTGCCCTTCATACTTCCGCAAACCCCAGTAAGGAGGCGAAGTGCAAACCATTTGCACACATTCATTGGGAATCTCTGCCATATTCCGGCAATCCCCACAATAGATTGTCTCTGAATTATCCCGATAATACGGCTTCATCTTTAATTGTTGTCCCTCTTATTCTAGTTAGAACGCTCTTTCATGCGTTAATACCGGGAAATCCCACTTTATATTTCTCAGCTTCCTCTATGGTATGAAACCGAACCTCAAGCGTAATATGACATTTAGTGCATACAGTTTCGCTTCGGGTTAATTTTTTCCCATTATTATTGTAATGTTTATATTCGGTAGTTTCTTCGTAGTCTTGGCATCTAGGACACCATGTTCTCATACTTTCACCTCCTTCAATATCTCATCTCACTCGTTCTTTATCCTGGCTCGGTGAACCCCCAGGATTACATTAAGTTACCATCAGGATCTCGGTGCATTCCATCTGGCATTGGCATCACCTCCTTATCTCCACATTAAAAGCAAGGGATGTTTCGCAAATATCTCCTTATCTCCTTCGGCTTCCAAAGTGACCACCCTCTTACCCTTCAGCCCAATGAAAGAGGTAGCATGGTAACGGGCATCCATAGCTAAGTCTCCTCCAGAATTACTCTTCCACCTCATATACTGGTGCACAGAAAAGGGATCCAACCCAGCCTTGTGTAGCACGCTCAAGACTGTCCTTCTTATAGCATGCCAGCCCAAACGGTATTCCTTGAGTTGCTGGAGCCCGGAGTTATTTACTATCCTCCAGAATACTTGGTCCATCCCAGTATCGCCATACACTTGGTTGAAATCGTGCGCCTCTAAGTATTTCTTTATCTCGGGGGGAATCAAATGGTATCTTTGCCTTCCCATCTTAACCGTAGCAATAAAAACCGTATCTTCCATGAAGTCTTCTGGCTTCAAATCCCTCATTTCCTCCCTACGCAGTCCATAAACAGTTGATAGGGCTAAAAAGGCTGCTTCGTCAGCAGCCAGCTTGCCACTCTTTGCCGCTTCAATCATAATTTTAATAAGCTCAGGGTCAAGCGCCGGCTTATACTCATCCCTTTGCCCAATCTGAGGTGCTTCCCCCCTGCGGAATGGCCACTCGAGCCCATTAACTACAAAGAGTCTGCGAATTACGCGGAAGGCGAAGTTTATAGTGCCCGGCGATCTCTTTCCCCTCCTCAATCGTTCCATATACTTGACGACAGCCTCTCTATCTAAGCCGTCAGTGTGATCAAGGAAATCCTCAGCATAGCTCAAGTAATGATTGCGGTTCTTGCTGCCGACTAGGTTTGAGGAGTATTTTTCTAGTAGTTCAGTCTTATTCATTTAGGCATCTCATTTCGGCATCTCCTGTCTTAATTTATAACCATTATCAGTTTCAACCCGATATACAACAGAAAGTATGGCTTGATAAGTGGCAACCTTATTACCTATCAATGACTTTAAGTTGTTCTTTAGAAAGATTGGAATACTAGCCTTACCAGCAGCTTTGATTATTTCCTCTACCCAAGAAATTTGAGGTTGAGCTGTCCACTTCTTACCCCATTGCATAAGAGTAAGGCTAGGATACCGCTTGATAAGTGCTTCCATGTCAGGCTTCGTTCCTGTGCAAGCACCTATGATATCCCAATCATATGCATCTTCAGGAGAATAGGGGGAATGAAGTGAGATATGCTCTAGTAATGGCTCATGGGATATAAATTTGATACTTGCCTTAATACTTGATAGAACTACAACTGCCTCATTATGTGCTTTCTGGTTCGTAGCAGTAATCCCCACCCAGCAATTCTCTGGGAAGGGACTCCACTTGATTAGGTTCTGTGGCTGCTTGGTGAGGAGATAGAAGCGGTGCTTGGGATTATTCCTTATTACCCAAAATATATTTTCTTGCCACTCTCTGGGTATCCAATGCCCAAATAGCTCTCCCATATCACAAACAAAAATGCCTTTGGCACTTTGCCTATGTGTTACTAGCCTATTGCTTCCCCATCGGCTTTGCTTGGTTAATGGTTCTGTGACTTTTTCAGGCCAGAAGCGGGGATAGAAGGGGTCATTATAATCTCCCAGACAAACAAGTCTTGTGTCGTCTTTTTCTACCCTTGGTGCTATATTGAGATTCGCTAAATACCTTTGCTTCAGCCGCCCATTAGCTAGCTTTCTAGCATAGCAATAAGAGCAGCCATTTAAGCAACCAGTGATAGGATTCCAAGTATATCCTGGCTCTTCAGCATATTTACCAGCAGAATCATGCCACCGGCCGTACTTATCAACTTTAATGTGTGCCGGTGGGGGATTCTTTACCCACTCTATTTTTGTTTTGTTCATTTGTCTCCTTCTTCTTTTCTAAGCAAGCTCCCAAAATAGAAAAGTAATACTGCTTTGCTTCTTGCCAAATTCTATCATGTAAAATCTGAATATCCTCTACAATTGGCTTCTTAAAAATTGGCCACCTCTCAACAAAGTCATAGAAGTTATAGCCCAGCTCCTCCACCAACTTTTCAAGCGAGATTTCTTTATTAAGCCACTTCGCTACAGCATTTATTATATGTTTGGTTAGAGGTTTGCAGGCAAAACAAAGATTACTCTTTCTTTGCGGGTTAAGCTTCCTGCCACAAACACCACAATATCGCACAGGTAGCCTCTTTACCCGCCCAGGTGGATAACCAAGCCCTTTTAATATGGCGCCTACCCTTTGCCTAGTTAGGCCAAGCTCCCTAGCAATATCTACAGGTCGCTTGTCAGGATTTCGTCTCTTAATTTCAGCTACTTGCTCTTGCCGTGGCGCTTTTATCATTCAATCACCTATTTATTCTATTGGGAATAGTTACCTTCTCTGTCTCCCAAGTTTCACCGCAAGGATCTAGGTCAATAATAATGCCTGTGCAGAAGCCATCCTGGTCCATGTCACGGCAAGGCAAGTTTCCCTTAGACAATTGGCATTCCCCAATGCTGCGTAAGTATTCGCATTTAGCTTTTTTTAAGGTATCCCAGAATCCCATAATCACCTCCTACGACCTCTCTTATGCCTTATAAATCTGTAAGTACGACTACTATTAGGTAGTAGATAGGGCATATTGAAGCAACGGCTTTTTAGCGAAGCTACAAGTGCCACTAAAATCGCAAACGACAATTTCATCTACAAGTTCACCAATCCTGTTACGAATCACCTTTCATTCTTGGGAGAATATTCACTTTGTCTCGCCTGGTAGGAGGTCAGGGATTAAGTACCAGCAGATTTGGTGAGCGCGTTTGATTTCCTTCAAGGCTTCGATGCCTAACTGGAGTGCTTCTTGCCACTCAGGATATTTCACGTGACAATCTAGCTTCGATACTTCTATTATACTTTCGATGGCTTTTTCTATTGTCATTGTCGTCACCTCCTTTTACTCCTTTGTCTCACCTGGTAGTCTATGCATTGCAGGAGCTCCGGGACTGATGCGCCAATCCCTATAGAATTTCAGGGCTTCGATGCTCAGACTGATTGCGTTCTCCTCTTTTAAGTCCAGTGCCAAATCGCAGCATTTGGAAATTTTAGTCAGCATTTCAATGGCTTTTTCTATTGTCATTGTCGTCACCTCCTTTCATTCCTATGAGAATATCTTGGCTACTAGCGTTCCCCCTTAGAACGCTACTAGTCTTTCTTATCATCCTCGGGAGTGGGAGCAACGATGAGCTCTACACTACCATCATCAAGTTTACCCACTGATACCGGTGCCCCATGGGAGTTCCAGATATCCCACAATACCTTCTTTTCCTCTTCAGTCTCCGACACCAATACCACTCCTCTATACTGAACCGAGGTAGTTTCCAACCTAGCTTTCATCTAGTACCTCCTTAGCGTTCTGCCTACGCTGTTTAACTTTCCTTTTCGCTAATTCCCTTATGCAAGCCGCACAATTATCGGGGCTATCGTCATTACCCTGTTCAAGTGAACCGTAATAGAAACCCCATTTCCTGCACAAAGACATACTGTCCACAAAATAGTGTGCCTTCTTAGATGTTCCGGGGAATCCCCAGCCCTCTTTTATGTCTGCCACTTTAGCCTCCTTCTACCGTTCTCAATTCTCCCTTCTATTCCTCCTAGAATATTCTCTCGTCTCCTAGTGTTCATCTAATACAGGCTTTAATCTCTTCTACCATCATCTGTCTCCTTTCTTAGCGTTCTGCCTCGGAACGCTGTTTCTCATAATGGGCTAGCCTATCAATCTCATCTAAATCATCACGGGTTAACCTAGTTTCCCCTTCTTGACAATGATGGGGCTCTATGACAGCTTTACCAAACCTATAAAGAACACCATTTACTCGGTCTCCCAGATAAACCCCACATTTTTCACAATATACAATCTGCGACATGTTTACTCCTCCTTTTAGTCTTCCTCTACCTTCTCTGTCTCCCAACGTTCACCGCAAGGATCCTGGTCGATAATAATGGCTGTGCAGAAGCCGTCCTGGTCCATATCGCGGCATCCTCTATCATGCCCATACGGTTCTTTGGGTCTTAATAAATATAATCGCATTTCTACCTCCTTTCATTCTCCGAAGAATATCCTCAAATATCAGGTCTCCCTGCACTATTCCTCTTTGGGTTCAACAGGTCCAAAAACAAATTGATGGCACGTTGGACAAACATGGCCATGCTTAAAAGACCAATATACATCGTTCTGAATGAATGTTTCCTGCTTTTCTCCATTACGCCAAGTGATCACTTTTATGTATGGGAATTGATACCTAAGCTGAGGCCATGGATCCTTGTCAAGAGGTACAAAGTCAAGAAGCATAAGGGGTGAAGCTTGAATCCAATCAAGTTTGTCATGTGAGCCCTCATAATACCAGCCATCAGGATGGATTTCGCTCCCTTTACCTTCCAAAGGCAAACCATATTTCTTTTCACAAGTACCTATTTTTCTCTTTCCTCTAGGCATTTATTTTCCTCCTTCATTCTACCTAGAATAATGCTTTAGTTATCTTATTTCACCTTTCTATTCCGAAAACTTAATTGGTTGTTCTTTAGGTAAGTTACTAAAGAAAAACTGCCCAAGTATAGCCAACAATTCCTTCTGGCATTCTCGGCAAAGGCGGTATTTTCTACTTAATCCTTTAGGATAATCGCCCGACCATTCAATTTCTATTCCTTGAAAACCAAAGTGTTTGACTGCTGGATGAGTTTCCCAAATTACAGCTTTGACAAGTTCATGATCACGAAAATCAATATCCAATGGACTTTTAGTTAATACTTTTCTGAATAATTCCCAATCAATACAGCTTTCAAAGCCTACTTTAATGTATCCGTAATTAGGCCAATCATGCACCCAACTATCTGTCGGGTTAGCGACCTGCCCACACCGGGAGCATAAGATTTTGTCTTTATTTCCTGTAACTGTATTACACATTTCTGTCCTCCTTTCTATTCCTACAAGAATATCTTACCCCAAATCTTAAATTTCGTAAAGCTACACTTGACAAATATTTACTACCCTTTTATAATAATACTATCACAAAAATTTGTCAAGTCTTATAAAGGAGGGAAAATTATGCTAGAGCAAATTAAAGAGCTCATAGAAAAACATATAGAGCTTCTACACTCCTACCTTGCGGAGTTTGAGGCTAAGCAACCAACCATCCCTAATATATGTCAAGACTGTCAATTCTTTGACTTCCATACTAACCACTGCACTGAGAATACCAAGCCAGCCTGTGAGAAATATAAGCCTTGCCTGAAATGCTACGCCTGCGGCATCCTAATTGGCCCATGTCATATTGAAATAATCGCCACAGATGTCGACTCTAAGAAACTTTGCGGAGTTTGCTTGGCTGATCTAAACAAAAATGGATTCCTCCACTTAGGTGAAGGCAAGTTTTTATTAGCCGATGGGACAACCTCCAACCTAACAGAACATGAAACGGCGCAATTCTTTTCTACGCCGATGAAAACTAAGAATTTTAAGGGCTTTTTAGCTGAGTTAGGAAAGAAAAGGAGTAGAAAGAAATGAGCTTTTTGAGAAAGAAATATAAAGTCAGAAGAGTTACCTCCGCTGGAGGACACCAAATCTCACTCCCACCAGGTTGGATAGAGAATAAAAATCTCCAAGAGGCTGAAGTTCTATACAACTCAGATGTTGTGGTCATTGTTCCACCCGGAATTAAAGTAAACGAAAAGGTATTAGAGGGAGCTTTTGAAAGAGAGAAATGAAACGGAAGGAGGTATAAATATGGGATTACACAGTCCTGTTAACTATGAAGATGCGATGGCTAAGTTCCTTAAAGACTTTGAGGAACTCAAAGAAACGATTACTAGGCTAGAGCAAGAGGCTGTAGTGATACTGGAGAAGATGATACTAGCCTACTGGGAATCAGCTGATAATGAAATTGCTATTCGCAAGCAACAGGAAGATTACAACAGTTTAGTAGTTTTGCATATTAGATTGCTTGACCTAAAACGAACGGAGGTTAAATGACTGACAAGGAGAAACTAGAGTGCATAAAATACTTACACCACATCGCAGATAGGGTGAGGTTATCAGATGCAGATGATACTACCAAGCAGAGGATCTACAGTATGATACTTAACCTGCTCGATGAAATCTTACGCTTGTAAAGGATGAGCTAAAAGGAGATAAATGCCACTGCTTAATTACACGACTTCCATAAGCGCCCAAAAGACCGTAGACGAGATTATGGGGATATTAGCTGGTCATAGTGCTAAAGCTATCCTGATGAACTACGACAATGATGGACAAATCGAATCCCTCTCTTTCCAAATTGCGACTCCACAAGGCGATATAGGAATACGCTTGCCTGTTGACCCTGATGCTGTATTAAAAGTTATGTCTCGCCAAGGCGTACCCAGGAAATACCTCGACCGGGCACATGCTATCCGAGTAGCTTGGCGTATCGTCAAAGATTGGATAAAGGCGCAGATGGCTATTGTTGAAACGGAAATGGTACGGATAGAGCAAGTGTTTTTGCCTTACTGGATCACTCCTTCGGGGAAAACTCTTTATGCCCACCTAGTAGATACTAAGTTCCAATTGACTAAAGGAGGGATAAACAATGAAAGTCGGTGATATGGTCACAATTAAAACTGAAAAGGGCAAGGACCAACTAGATGATTTCCCTTTACCGTATCCAGGAATGATAGGAGGAATTACTGAAGTGGGAAAAGGCCCTTATCCTTACTTCGTCGAATTCAGGGGAAGGAGATGCGACTGCAAAGACGTAGTTGTGTTCAACAGTGGCTATTTTAGCGAAGACCAACTAGAGGAGGTGAAATAGAAAATGACAGGAAAACAGGAGGAAACGACCGCTTTAATCTTACACCGCATCCAAGAGATAGAGAGGAGGGATGATAACCAGATCCTCACTTCCTTGGCTGGTGAAGCCATCAAGGAATACGCTTACCGCTTCACTGACTCGAAGGGCAGGTTGATAACTGGCTTATCTTGGGCTGGCATCAAGGAGATCACCCAGTTACGCGGCAATATGGTGGTTCAAGATGTGGACATTCAGGATACAGATGACTATATCCGGGTTGTGGTACGCGCCACAGACCTGGACCGTAACATCTCAGTCTTCGGCGGCTGCCACCAGCCTAAAAAGATGAGGGTAAAGGTTGAAAAGGGTCTATATGAGCTTGTCCCGGATGACTTCTGTTTTCAGAAGGCTATCAGTAAAGCGCAGCGTAATGCCTTCAAAAACCTTTTGCCTACAACACTTTTGACCAAGATGATGGAGGCTTACTTGGGTAAAAAGCCAGCAGCCGAAAGGGAGAGAGAACCCGGCGGCTCAGTAACCACGCCACCAGGGAAGAAAATTAACCCCGATGAGATCAAGACCTTCACTAATGTCTACAAAGCCTCCTTTGACCTCTACAAGCTACAACCACCCGATGTGCTGCGTCAGCTTGGGGTATTGAGAGAGATGGACCTTACCATAACACCCAAGGAGGCATTTCTGACCATACAGGCATTGTATGAGAAGCCAGAGGAGCCAGAGAAGCTAGGAGATGCAAACCAAGTTAAGGAGGATAAATGAGCAATAATACACCAGCGCCAGAACCAAAGGAACGTAAACAATGCCCGTTTAGTGGACAACCCTGCATTGGTGATAAATGCACCTTATTGGTTGAGATCGGTATGATGAAGTCTGGAATGGTCCAAAAGCAAGGCGTATGTGCTTTCGTGGCTTTCGTTATGATTGCAGGAAGCCCAAAGCCACAGCCAATCCAGATGCCTCCAGGACTTCAACCATTCCCATTCGGCGGCAGGGGATGAAAGTCATAGCTGACGAACGTGAAGCAAGATTAGTATGGCTTAAAAGAGAACTGGCAAAATCAATCACTCAGTCAAAGTTCTTTAAACAAAAAAGCTGCACCTATGATCCGCCAAAACGAGCAGTCCCGAAGCGAGTGAAGCGGCTCATAGCTGAAATAGAAATCTTAGAGAACAAGATAAATATGGGGTTGAGGGCTTCTGAAGAGTCCCGAGCTCAGGTAAGCAGCCCAAAGCCCCGCCAGATAAAAGAATAGCATAAATGGATAGAACGCTTTCGTCAAGAGAATTACAGCTCCTAAAATTACTGGGGCAGGCAAAATCAAATAAAGACCTGGCAACAGAGCTAGGCTTAGCACAGCAAACCGTGAAAAATGAGCTGCACTTGGTGTATCTAAAATTAGGTGTGGCCAACCGAACAGGCGCAGTAATTAAAGCTATCAAGGAAGGCTTGATAGTCCTTTCATAAAAAAGGGGTCTTGACAAAAAAATAGCCTGTGATATAATTCTGTATCATGCCTAAATTACTAATTGATACAGCCGAATTATATAGCACTTTGGAAGCTGCCAAGCTTCTAAAGATAGGTTATGCCACGCTTTACCGTTGGATAAGAGACCACAAAATAATACCTATAAAACTTAACCACAGGACTCTCATCCCAAAAAGTGAAATAGAAAGGCTGAAGAAAATAGTTGATTAACTCTATGTCTGAAGTCAAATATTCAGAGAAATTGAGAGACCCACGCTGGCAGAAGAAGCGCCTCGAAGTTTTTGAACGGGATAATTGGCGTTGCCGATTCTGTGGTAATAAACACGACACTCTTATGGTTCACCATTGTAGATACCTTTCAGGCAAAGAACCATGGGATTACCCTACCGAGTTGCTTATTACTCTCTGTGAAGATTGCGATAAAACGGAAAAGGAAGATCGCCAAGAAGCCGAAGAACGTCTAATTAGTAGCCTCCAAACAAAATTCTCCGCTTATGATATAGACACAATAGCAGAAGGCTTCGAACAACTGAATTCAGATATTATCCCCTTTTGGCTTTCCCTGACCTTAGAATGGGTTCTTACCTCTCCAGAAATCAGTAAAGAGCTCTGTGACAGACTTAATACTTCGTATGATAAAGCCCTAGAAGATAGAAAGGGAGGGAAAGGCGATGCCTAGAGAAATCGCGAGGAAACCCAGATTTATATACCCTACAATTGCAACTTCACTTTCTTTGGCTAAAGTTTCAGCACTTGCAGAGCTTCTTTTTTGGCGAATTTTACCTCAAGCTGATGACCAAGGACGATTAACCGGACATCCTAAACAGCTAAAGGCTCAAGTATGCCCCATGAGAGATGAAATCACAGTGGAGAATATTCCACAACTGCTTGCGGAATTAGAACAGTCCGACTTGATTATCCAGTATGCAGGCTCATCTGAGACTCTATTACAGATAAAAAAATGGTGGGATTTTCAGTCAGGCATGAGGCGTATCTATCCATCCAAGTACCCACCACCCGAAGGATGGGAAGATAGAGTGAAAGGAATGAAAGAGACAAGTGGCGGACAAATGGAGACAAGTGGCGGACAAATGGAGACAAGTGGGCCGATTGTCCCCCCTATAGTAAATATATCAGGTAATCAGGTAATCAGTAAATCAGTAATACCTAATAAGGGCTTTCAAGCCCTTAAAGAACAACTTAATCAAACAAAAAATAAAGTTGGTTTTTTAGTTGATGCTTTTAAGACTTACCATGCACATGCGCCGCCGGAGGATTTTGGGGATTTAGGTGGGCGAATTGCCGGCATACTTAAATCAATTAGCTATGATTATGGCTACCTACTGGACCGAATTTGGAATAGCCAGTCAATAGACATTAGTGGCAGCCATTTGAATTATATTCAGGGCAAAATTAGGGGCACGAAAAGCCGAGGTCGGTGGCTTCCCACGGATGAAGAAAGAGAAAGGAGCTTTTAAGATGACTTGGAAACAGAGGATGCCAGGAGTATTTGAGGGAATATCGGGAGAACAAGAGAATGAGCTGGATTTAGCTAAGATGTCTAATATGCCTCCTTCTACCTTTGAGACCCACCGTTTATCAACATGGCAGCACCGGGATGCCTCTCATAGGGAGTCATGGCCCACCATTTGTGAGTGGGCGACAGGCACAATCAACCACCCATTTCTGACTTTACTCGGGGATCCAGGTGTAGGTAAGACTCACCTGTCATTGGCTTTGGGCTGGGAATGGCTCGAGAGAGGCAAAGCAGTCCTATATTATCATGTGGCTGGCCTCCTGAATGCCTTGAGAGATGGATATAGGCAGTCGGGACAAAGCGACTATGCGCATGTCGTTGCTTTTGCCAAAAACTGCGCGCTGCTTATTCTTGATGACCTAGGCGCAGAGAAGGAAACAGAGTGGGCCATTGAGCAGCTTGATTTCATCATTGACCACCGATATGAGAATCGTAAGCCCCTTATAGTGACCACAAACCTTACCCTGAACGATTTACCACCTAGGGTCGCCGACAGGCTAAGAGAAGGGACACTTATTTTGTTGAAAGGAGAGAGCTTTAGGAAACAAAAAAAAGGCCAAAAGAGTAAGCGGGAAGTGGAGAAATAGTTTAACAAATAGCTTAGATTAAATGTTAAGTTCTTATTTGATTTTCTTGATTTTGTTAAACTTTTCTGTTAAATAGTTAAGAGATAAAAGACTTAATAGGGAGGCTTAAACTTTTCTGTTAAGAGATTTAATAGGAGGCTATATTAAAACTTGATTTTATTAAAGTATTGTTGTTAAATAATTAAGTATGAAAAGCAAAACAGCCAGAGCATTTGAGCTATTTGAAGAAGGTAAAACAGCTTCAAGTCCAGAGGTTAAAGCATTAGGATTAAAACCCTCAAGCAGATACAGCTTACTTAGCCAATGGAAACACGGGAAGCGGGAACCTAAAGCTGAGGTTACTACTACACTTCCCAAAGGGGAAAGCGTTGGCGGGATTGATGAAGTAAAAGCTGAGAAGGCTACTGGGGAGGTTAAAAAGGAAGTTGAAAAAGAGCAAGAACCTGAGCTTGAGCCTAAGAAAGGGGAAGAGCCACGAGAGATGGTAGTGGCGGGAGAGGAAGGAGAGAAAAAAGGGGGTATACCGGAAAACATTATTGGTGAAGGTCTGGATGTTAGGGTTAGACTTTCAGTAGCGACCTTGGCGTTATACCAGATAGTTTATACAGCAGCAGGTAATGATTTGAGTTTAGGCGATTTCCTAGATTCATGTGCTGAAGATTTCTTCTTGGTTAGAGGTAAAGGTTTAGGCTTAGTAGAAAAAAGGAGGTAAAAATGGCTAAAAACAAAGAGTGGAAACTTCTTTTTGGGGAGGGAAGCACGCCTAGCTCAGACCCCATTACAGAGATGGTAAGAGCTAACGAGGCTGAAAAACACAAAAAAGATATGGAAAGGGGGGATGAGATCAGTGAATTACAGCATAAAGCTAAGAAAGCAGAACTGGAAAAGGAAGTAAAAGGGGAGGAGAGAACTAAAATGGAGGCATTAGAGAAGAAGACGGAAGAACTGGAGACTGAAGTCCACAAGAAGGAAATTGAACTAGTTAAAATTGACCTGGGCGGCAAGATAGATAACTTAGCTCAAAGTATCAAAGAGGGTGTTTCAGCAAAATCCATTGCAGACCAGGTTGGTGAAATAAAGAGTGTTGCTAAGGAAATAGGCTTAGGGGGCAGTAAGATATCAGAAATTCAAGAAATAGTCTCTTTCATAGAAACGATGAAACCTACTAGGAGCCTTAGTGAGCAAATTAAGGAGGCTAAAGCTATACTGGAGCCGCTTGAAGGTGAAAAATTACCTGCTGGTCAGCTCCCACCTAGTATTGCCTTAGAGATCAAGAAAATGGAGACAAACCTGACG
>Ga0307376_10002131_pt1 | contig 19947 bp, 16 predicted proteins | sample TR2MG_FD_202536 | JGI IMG/M metagenome (GOLD analysis project Ga0307376, IMG submission 202536) | Soil microbial communities from Risofladan, Vaasa, Finland - TR-2 | ecosystem: Environmental > Terrestrial > Soil > Coastal area > Acid sulfate soil | place: Finland: Risofladan, Vaasa | collected...
GGTAATTATACCAGCGCGTCCACCGCCCGTCAACGTTTTTTCAAAAAGTTTGTACAGAGATATCGCCCTGCGGGCGATGCCCCTTTCATCCCACCCCACGAGGGGGTGGGTTTTCAGGGGTTAATTTGCATAAATAAGGTTAGAAAGAATGATTAGAAGGATGGCGAGATCCTCTCATATATATCTCCCTGACGGCAGGCGGCTCGATTTTATGATCCTGGTTTCCGGGCGCAGAAAGACTGTGGGACTCAAGGTGACAGATCGAGACGGATTAGTTATCACCGTTCCCAAAGGGCTGGATGACGGCCGGATCACGGAGATGGTTGGGAAGAAATCCAATTGGATTATGAGAAAACTGCAAGAAGTCAGTGAGGTGCGTAACCTCGTTGCCGCAAGGGCTTCGTTGCGCCCTGAATCGTTCGATCTTCCGGCTCTCGCCGAATCGTGGCGGGTGGCATACAGGGACACGGGCCGCAATAGCGTTACCGCCCGCACGGAGCAGCCGGGGAGGATTGTCGTCACCGGTGGGGTTAGCGACCCGGAACTGTGCCAGGGAGTGTTGCGGCGTTGGTTGGCTCTCAGGGCCAAAGAAGCCATGGGGGCCCGGCTTGATCTGCTAGCTAAAGAGACCGGAATCAGATTTCAGAAATTTATAATCAGGAGCCAACGGACCCGTTGGGGGAGTTGTTCGACGGCCGGCGTTATCAGCCTGAACTGCGCATTACTCTTTTTGCCCCCCGAATTTGTCCGCTATGTCATGATTCATGAGCTCTGCCACATGCGCGAACCCAATCACTCGCCGCGTTTCTGGGCGCTGGTCAAGCAATACGAACCAGGAAGTGAGGTGATTCGCCGCAGTATGCGCGACGCCTGGAAACAAATACCTGTCTGGGCGAACTCGCTACGACCTGTCGGGGATTAGGCGAAAGGATAACACTGATGCCGCAAGGCGGGGAGCACTCACCGAGTGCCGCGCATGCTCGACGACCTTTGGTGTATTGAACATGTCCATCTCCGTCGTCCCCCGAACACCAACGCCTGCTCCAGGTTAATAAGCTCCGCGTGCACGTGGGAGTCAATCAGCCCCCGGGAGCAGGGTGCCGCACGCCCGTCGACAACTCTGGCTCTGCGTGCACTGATACCGTTGCCGACCCCGGCGATAACCCCATCGTGCAGGACTACCGCATCAGCCTCGACCACCCGCTCACCGTCGAAGACCCTGATGTTCCGGATTAGCGTATCAGGACCGTGTTTGCCCGGAAGTGTGCCGGCCTGCGTCGTACTCATTTCAACTTTCCCCTTTCGTCTGCCCGTTGCCTAAGCGGCTGGACAATCCGCCTTGCACCTAAGAATACGGCTATCTCGGCCACCGTGACCACGCGGGACATGACGAGGAACGTGACCGTCGGCAATGTAAGCGCCATGATAATGTGGGCTACGCCATCAGCGAGGAGCGTGAAACCCACCACTGTAGTCATGATGGTCATTCCCCTGCGCCGCGCCGGGTCGCCGGATGTACCGTTAAAGGTACTCGCCAGTTCAGGGTTTTTGGCCATGAAGGCCCGGGATAAAGACAGCAAAAGCGGCCTGCCTATGACCACGGAGATCAAGAAGGCCAGCCCGGCCACACCGGTTATCACCGGCGATAGAGCTTGTACGGCAAAGAGCCCCCGCCCAGGAGAGCTGAGGCGGCCAAGGCGCCGGCGAAGCCAAGGACACCAATGACGCTGATCCAGTCAACCCGGCGGCGGCGTACCCACAGGACAATGGTCCGCACGGCCGGGAAAGCTCCGGCAAGGGCCAGGGCGATGGTGTCGTTGCCGAAAACACTACGTAACGACATAACCAGCACCAGGGGAACGATACCAGGCTTAGGCCCAACTTTTTTCTTGCGTCGCTAAGACGTTGATTCGCTTCTTCAGTCGGAGGCATTTTATACCTTCTTCCTGTATGAGTGAATTGATTATTCAAAAACTGCGCAAAAAAGAAACATCTATGGTTTGAGCATCCGCAGGATAATTCCGGCGTCGGGAAAATGCTCTTGGAACTGAGGGTTGCGTAAAGCCAAGCGGGTCAAGCCGTCCAGACATGCGGTAACGGCTGTTACCAGTTGGTCCGGGTCACCTTCGGCGACCTCTCCGGTGCCCTGGCCCTGAACGATGAGTTGCCTCACCACGTCTAGATAGGTCCGGGCCTGCCTGTGCACAAGCTCACGGAGGTCGGCGGGCGTAGCCTCATCATCAAGCGCCTCAAGGAAAAGCCGGTGGAATTCGAGGCCTTCGCGCCTGCTTTTCAATATACTTGAAACAAAAGAGTCAAGGCGTTCTCCCGGTGTACCGGGCATCTCCAGAATGCGCTCCAATACCGCGGGGCCGGATTGCACGGACTTCTCCACCAGGTGTCTAAAGATCTCGTCCTTGTTGGCAAAGTAGCGGTAGGCCAGACCCTGACTAACCTCGGCGGCAGCGGCAACGTCAGCCATGGTAGCTGCCGAGCCCTTGAGTGCAAAGGCCCTCCTGGCACCATCCATGATCTTGGCCCGTTGTGCTTCGCGAATACGTTGATTGACCTCTTCGGTCCTGGGCATCGCATCACCTTCATATTTGAATAAACTGTTCAATCATTGGTAACCATACCCGTCCGAGGCGGCGTTTGTCAAGCAATTGTCTATGGCAAATATTTCCGTTTTCCGGGGTTTTAAGACCTCCGGCAGTATGAGATGAGTCAGCATACATTTTCCCCCGTCTGCGGGCAAAAGGAAGCCGTGCCGAACCCGTTCGCCCTCAGGTAAGGGGGGCCTTGAATCAAAGTGGCTGAGAGAAATTCCGGAAGGCTAAATCGACCTACCTTATATACACTTTTGTACCGAGGGGCACCAGGTCATAAACCTTCCTGGCCGTCTCCACGGGTAACTCGACGCAACCAAGGCTTTGCGGAAACCCGTATCCGGCCCGCACAAAACCATGTATGGCACAACCCCCGTCAAAATACATCACCCAGGGTACATCAAGATCCAGGTATTTTGATCCGTCAGGGTTCTTGCCGGCCATGGTATCGCTGGGCAGCTTGGTAAAAACCTTGAAAACACCGGTCGGCGTGAGGGCCTGCGGTATGCCGGTATTGCAGTAGGTAGCCAGGATAACGCTGGTACCCCGGCATACATATAGTTGTTCGGGGATTTTGGTATCGACTACCACAAGAACTTCCGGGGGATCAAGAGCCTGGTCGGGGTTGTTGACGGTCGGGGAGGCAGCTTCGTGATTCCAAATCACATTGTAGCCAAAGGCTTCGGCAAAATACCTGGCGGGAATGTTCATGTAACCGTCTACCACCACTGGCTCCACATCCATAGAATGGGCTGACCCATCAATGGTATAAATCGTGCTATCTAAAGTAAAGACCACTGTGTAGGTATCAAATTTTAACGAAACAGTCTTTATATCAGGATTCCAACTAATATTGCTATCGTTCATTCCTATGGCATAGGCCATGTAGCGCAGTGGCAAGTAAGCCTGGTTATCCTTTAGGAAAGGAGCCACAGCCATGGTATGTAAAATACCATCACTACTATATTGGCAACTTCCGATATTAAATGATACAGCAGTTGGTAGGGACCCGTTCAAAGTTGATGACCGCGCCAGAGTGATGGCTTCCAGCGCCCCGGAATTCCCTGCGCCGTCATGGGACGCCAAGGTTACCGGCCCGGTGGGGGAAGCGCCTCCACCAGGCAGAATCCTCGCCGGAGGAGTGATGGGACTGCTGCCGGCCGTGACGGCCAGCGCGCGGTCTCCGAAGAAAGAAACAAAAAGCGTTAACAAGCCTAGTGCAACAACCATTAAGCCTAATATGACATTTCGGTGGGTTAGTTTCCCGGACAGACTGAAAAACTTCACTAACCGTCACTCCCCTTTATATGGACGGGGTAGTCGGTTTTGCAAAAATCTTGATGCTTACCCCCAGTAAACCAACCATGTTGGAATAGACGTGACACATATTCTTCGCGATACTGGAATAATCCTCCAGGCTACCTTGGAATTGTTCCGCTGTTTCTCGACTCTAGGTGTTATTGATCGTCACCGCATAGGCAATAGCGATAACATGTCACTAATTCGACTCAGACTAAACAAGATTTTCTGTCGCCGGAAGAAAATCTTTGGCTTTGCGTCGAATACTCAGTCATGGCTGGTATGTGCAGCTAAGAAAACGAGGTGTGTATTGGCGGTCTTTGTAACCATTAAGGAGATTATGGGTTATGGTCGGTGCCGTACCGGTCCGGCACCGACCCTGACGAAGCAGCTGAATGGAGCCCGGGGCGGCGGAATGGCGGATACAGATGGAAAGGACGGCGCGTTCCACGCAGTCCCGCCGGAGGCAGCGGGGGGCTAACCAGCGCGGGACCATGGCTGTAACATAGGAAGTTTGTGTGCTCATGAATTGCGGCATGATTCTGACCGACAGGGGGATTATAGATTTTTGGGTGAAGTAAATCTTGAAAGTGGCAGTTGTTGGTGCCGGGGTTTCTGGTCTTGCCTGTGCACTTGCCCTTGAGAAATACGGAATTGTACCGGACGTGTTCGAACAACTGAATAGACCCGGCGGAGTTACTTGGGGATAGCCTTAAGTGTGTGCAACGAGGGAGTTTGGAGGATAAATTTTGCGATAAAATCATATGGGCACGCGCCAGCCCCCTGCATCACCGGTGTGGCGGCCTGTAGGGCCTCCGGCGGAGGGAGGGGGAATCCCCCCACCCCGCCGCCGGTTGCGCGTGCCAGTTTGTGGCCGTCTAAGAGGCCCCTGTCCCGTTCCCGACGGGCTTGAGCCGGGCCCTGAAGTGACGGAGAATCTTCGGCTCGTAGTCAAACTCCAGGCCTTTTAACGCCTGCGCTTGATCCTTAATGGTGATCAACGCATCGGCAACGACATCCATGTGGTTGTTCGTATAGACCCGGCGTGGGATGGTCAACCGCAGAAACTCGAATGGGGATTCCTGTTGCCTTCCGGTTAGAGGATCCCGGCCGATGAGCAGTGAGCCAACTTCGACGCTCCGGACGCCGGCCTCCAGATATAGCTGGTTAGCTAGTGCCTGCGCGGGGAACTGGTGGGGGGGGATATGGGGCAACATTCTTTTGGCATCTACATATACGGCGTGTCCGCCCGTGGGACATTGAATCGGGACTCCGCCCGCCTGGAGACGGTCGCCAAGGTACTTGACCTGATAGATCCTATAGGCTAAGTACTCTTCATCGATTCCTTCCACTAACCCACGTGCCATCGCCTCTATATCCCGGCCGGCAAGACCGCCATAAGTCGGATAGCCCTCGAAAGGTATGGTCATCGCACAGGCTTCTTCGTAGAGCGCCTGGTCGGACTTGATACCGATCAAACCTCCTATATTGACCAGGGCGTCCTTCTTGGCGCTCATGGTGAAACCGTCGGCGTAAGAAAACATTTCCCTTACGATCGCTTCGATGGACTTGTTAGAATAACCATCCTCTCTTTGTTTAATAAAATAGGCATTTTCAGCGTAGCGGGCCGCATCGATAAATACACCCAGCCCGTATCTTTTGGCTATGGCGCTGACAGCCTTGATGTTGGCTAGCGATACGGGTTGACCGCCGGCGCTGTTACAGGTCACGGTTATCAAGATGAAACCGATTTTCTCCGGGCCTTTTGCCGTGATGAAGTTTTCCAACTTGTTTACATCCAGGTTCCCCTTGAACGGATGATGAGCCGCTGTGTCGAAAGCTTCGTCCGCTATTAGATTACAGGGTATATCACCGTTCAGCTCGATATGGGCCTTGGTGGTATCAAAATGCATGTTACCAAGGATGTATTGATTTCTTTTTGCCAGGATCGGGAATAGTACCCTCTCGGCGCCGCGACCCTGATGAACGGGAATAACATACTTATACCCGAAAATACTTTCAACGGTTTCGGCCAACTTATAAAAGTTGCGGCTGCCGGTATAGGACTCATCGCCCAACATTAACCCTGCCCATTGGTTATCGCTCATGGCGCCGGTCCCACTATCAGTCAACAGGTCGATGTAGACCTGATCCGCCCTCAAGGCAAACGGGTTGTAGCCGGCTTCAATCAGTCCCTCCTGCCGCTTCTCTCTGGGGATTAGCTTGATTGTTTCAACCATCTTGATTTTGAATGGTTCTGCTTTTGAGTAATTATGCACTATCATGACTCTCCTATCCTTGCGACATGATAACTGGTGACCGGGAAGAACGGGAGCAGTCCGCTCCTGCTTTCCGGGGGCTTCCATGGTTTGCGGACGGAAGTCGCGCCCTTAGTCTCAGACCAATTTCGGGCCTATCGCAGAGGTTCCCCGGACAGCGCCCTTTTTAAGGGCGGAAGGCTGCAGGGGACACAAAAGGATAAAGCACTACTTTTACAAAAGTAGCCTCTTCCAGTAAGGCCGGCTTCAAGGGGTCTGGCCGCTTTGCCCGGGGCACAACTCTACTGCCCGCAACCGCATCGACCGGGTTGCGGGTATCAGTATTTCCGTTCCCATGTTATGCCCGGTTTGGATGAGAATGAGGGAATGAGCCATCTCATTTTGACAGGACATCCTCAAACAGGCGGTAAAGTCCCAGGTGACTGTTCGGATCAGATGGCGGTTTCTCGGAAACTTTCTTTCCTAGCTATAAACCGTTTTTTCCATGCCCTCCCTATTGTTTAATTATTATCGCACACATTGCTGGTTTCTATCATAAGTGTCTGGACGCAAGAGGTCAAGTCTGGCAAAACCCCGGTTGGTTTAGATTAGATCAGATAGCCGGGGCTATCCATCGGAAAATGCGGCCGGTCGGCCCTGGTGGGGCGACCGGCTTAGGCTTTGCTCAGCAGGAGGGGGGGCTACCCCCGGGCCCGCTCTGGCCGGGATCGAACTGCTCGTGGTAGAGGCGGGCATACAGGCCGCCGTGTGCCAAGAGGTCGGCATGGCGCCCCCGTTCCGCGACCTGGCCGCCGTTGACGACCAGGATCTGGTCGGCGGCCAGGATGGTGGAGAGGCGGTGGGCAATCGCGATTACCGTCCTGCCGCGGAACAAGCGGGCCAGCGCTTCCTGGATCAGCCGCTCGACGTGGCTGTCGAGTGAACTGGTGGCCTCGTCCAGCAACAGGACGCTGGGGTTGCGCAGGATCGCGCGGGCGATGGCGACGCGCTGCTTCTCACCCCCGGACAGCCGGTAGCCGCGTTCCCCGACGATGGTTTGCAGTCCGGCAGGCAGCGAGGCGACGAGCTCGCCGAGTTGCGCCGCCTCGACCGCCGCCGCGACTTCGGTGCCGGCGGCGTCAGGCCTGCCGTAGCGGATATTGTCTTCCAACGTGGTGTGGAAGAGGAAAAGCTCCTGGGTGACGACCGACATCAGCCGACGCAAGGTGGCCTCGTCCAGGGAGGGCAGGGAGACGCCGTTTAAGCGGATATCGCCGGCTGCCGGATCGTAGAAGCGGGCGCCCAGGAAGAGGATCGTACTCTTACCGGCGCCGCTCGGGCCGACGACAGCGGTAAGTTCACCCGGGCGGGCGGTGAAGGAGATCCCGTGCAACGTCTCCTCGTCCTTCCGGTACGAAAAATGGACGTCCGCATACTCGAGCCCGACCGGCGTGATTCCCGGAATCGCCGGAAACGGCGCGGGCACGGCCGGTTCCCGGACATCGATCTCGGCGTCCAGAAAGCGAAAGATGCGGTCAAAGAGCGCCAGACCGCCGATCAGGGTCGTGTTGGAGCCGGCCAGGGACGAAGCCGGGTTATAGAGTTGCACGAGATAGGTGGAGAAGGCCACTATCGTACCCAGCTGCACCTTGGCGGTGACGATGAGGTAGCCTCCGTAACCGTACAGGAGAGCCGGGCCGAGCGCCGACATAACGGATACCACGAGTACCAGCCACTGCCCGATCATGCTCTGCTTTACCCGGGCGTCGCGCACCCGGCGGCTGAGGTCGCGGAAGCGGTCCGCTTCGCGCTGGCGCGTGCCGAAGCTCTTGACGACGATGATGCCGGAGAGGGTGAGGGTTTCCTCCAGATGGGCCGTCAGGTGGGAAAGGGCCTCTTGGGTGTGGGTCACCGCGTCGTAGGTGCGCCGGCCGAAGCTCAGGACCGGGAGGGCGAAGGCGGGCAGGACGAGCGCGCTCAGCAGGGCGAGACGCCAGTCCAGCGCGACCATGGTGGCGAGCGTAAAGATGATCGTGAGCGCGTTGACGAAGGGCCCGGTCATGGTTGTATTGAGGGTCTGCTGCATGGAGTTCAGGTCGTTGACGAGGCGGGAATGGATCTCCCCGCCAGGCGTGCGGGTGAAGAAGTCGATACCGAGCCGTTGACCGTGCTCGTACATCGCCGTGCGCAGGTCGTGGACTACGCTCAACGACACCACCGCGTTCAGGTAGTTCTGGCCGACGGCCGTGATCGCCCGGGCCGCCGGAAAAAGCACGAGACCAGCCGCCAGGTAGTAGATCAACTTCAGGTTGTGGTCAACGATCCCCACGTCGATTATCTGGCGCATCAATAATGGCGGCACGAGGCCGATCAGAACGCCCAGCAAGGTAAGGCCCAGCGCGACGAGCAACTTGCCGGCGTGGGGGCGCAGTACCCCGAGCACGCGCCGCGCCGTCTCCTTGGTCGGGCGGGAGCCTTCCTCCAAATAGCCCAGCGAGCGGCGCTGCTCCCAGACAGCGCGCAGCGGGCCGCCGCCCAATCCCATCGGTCCGTGAACACTCATCTGGGATCGCCTCCCCCAGCCGCTCTAGCGGCGGCGGTTTGTGCCCCGACGCAGATGTGCAGCACCTGCGCGAGTGCTGTGACCTGCTCCGGAGAAAGGGGCTTTAGCATATCGACCAGCACGGCGCGACGCACCGCTACGTAATGGTCAAACGCCTGGCGGCCTGCCGCGGTGGCCGAGACGCCCACGCGGTTGGTCCCCGGCGCCGCCGGTTCGCGCTTTGCCCAACCGAGTTCCTCCAGCCGGTCCAGGTGGGCGGCCACCGTGCTCGTGCGCACTTCCAGGGCGGCCGCCAGGTCCGAGGGGGACACGGGACCGCGCGTGACGAGAGCCTCGACGATGTGAAAAGCGGGACTGCCCACGCCCTGGCCGATGGATTCACGCAGGGCCCGGCGCACCCGGACGCGCAGGTGCCGGCGAAACTCCTCAAGGTCGGCATCTATTGTTTTGAAGTTATAGTCATCCATGGCCATCGCGCACCTTCTCTGATTTGCTAGTCTAACTAGCATTATAGCACTGGCTAAGGCCGCCGGGCAAGCCGCCCGGTGGTTTGCCAACAGAGATGTCCGGCGGTGGGAAGGATCCCGGCGGCCCGGTTATTGTGGGCCGGCGGCGGGCGAAAAAAAGCCGCCGGCTGAACCGGGGTTCCAGCCGGCGGAGGAAAGGAGGAGGTTAGGGGATAACTTGTTGTCGAAGGCCTGCCGGATCACCTGCCGATGCCGGATCCGGCCGTGACTTACTTGGAGGTAAGGACCACCATGTCTGACTGACCGTACCAGTTGACATTCATGCCCATGGCCTGGGCCATGGCACGCAGGGGCAACATGGTGCGGCCGTTGACAATGGTTGCGGGCGCGTCCAGGGAGACGGGCTGGCCGTTGACCAGCATATTACCGGCGCCGATCTGCATGGAGATCGTGGTATTGCCGTTAGTCGCGGTCACAGTCTGAGTGGACGGATCCCAATTCACCTGCCCCCCCAGGGCAGCCATCAGGGCCCTGACCGGCATGAGTGTGCGTCCCTCGCGAATCATCGGCTGGACACCCATTGTGCTGAAATCGACCTGGTTGCCGTTGGCGAAAACCTTGATGCCGTATTCGCCCATCTGGTTCATCAACTGGCCGATAGTCTGGTAATTGCTCATCATTTGCGGGTTGTTCCGTGCGGCCTGCATCAGGTTGTTCAAATGTTGGCCGAGGTCGCTCTGCGTTGATGTTCTAGGGGATCCTTGGCTGTAATCCATGTATGTTGCAGTTTGATTATGGGTGCCAGTCATTCCGGATGATGCTCCCGATGTCATGGCGTAGGCGGGAACTGCGGTAGCAACGAGAAGGAAGACACCGGCGATGGCTGATACAATTGTTTGTCGTTTCATTCTTAGTTTCCTCCAATTCATATTTTTGGTTATATGGGTAGCAAAATAAAAGTGCTGACCCCCTTTGGTCCCGTGATCTGTCTCTCGCTATCTTTATACGCGGTGATGGTGGGGGAAGAGGGGTATTAGTTTTACAATACTGTCACATTCATGTGTCGTAATGTGTTACGTCCGCCGGTTCACGGTATGGTTGGCTGGCGGGACAAGGCAGACTTTCAAGAAGCCGCCGGGGCCTCCGGTACTTCTTCAAGCCCGTCACAGCGATTGTCTGCCTGCCGCTTGGCCGGCGGCCTGGCTACCATGGTGGGTTCTCCTCGAAAGCTTGCTCTACCGAGGAGGCCAACGCAGGAAGAAAACCCCGGGTTGGAGGTACTTTTTCGGCGACCGCAGGGGCCGCCTTAGCGCATTCGCACGGCGAGCGGGACCGTCCCGCCGTACGCCTTCACGCCTGAGGCGTCTTTTAGACCCGGCTAAAAACGGGGAGGCAGGATAAGACCGCTTCCTGCACCGGCGCTCGATGTGGGGAGCAAGCCCCTCTGGGATCAGGCCGCAAAATGTATCGAAATATGGCGAAAGACGCGGGGGCAAGGTGCCGAATAATAGTTTAGATTTATCCGGAGCAAGTTGATTCTGCGACGTTGCTGGAGACTCCTTCAATAACCACGGGTATTGGCGGCGGTACATGGGTCGCGGCCAGTTCCGGCGTGAAATGATTCTTGCGGCGCTGTAGGAACACATAGAGGGGAAGGCCATCAGGTTCAGCTTCTCCAGGAACAAGAATCTTCAGCAGCGACAATCCCAACGACTGGGCATCATTGTGTTCCGCACGCCGCAATCATCTCTTAAGACTCATGATGGAAGACGCTGTGATCGATGCGCAACGGGGGGAGAGACATATGATATTATTTTCTATTTTCCATACAACCAGCCAGGATATTGCAAAATCCGATCTGTTTGCCGATATTGTTTCACTGTTAGTTATAGTTTTTGTCGCAGTTGCCCTGGTTATGTTTCGTAAGTCTTACGGTGCGCAACAAATAACGCGAGGTATATTGCCTGGTATTATTATGTTGTTTATGGCAGCGTGTCTTAAAACAATTAACGATATTTACAGGTTGCCATGGATAATAAGATATGTTTTGACAGATGCTTTTATTGCCATAGCCGGTATTTACGTAGGAATAACTTTTATAGTTCTTATTAAGAAGTTGTATGCCAGTAGTAATATAGACCAACTTACTGGTTGCTTTAACAAGGAATGCTTTCAAGGCTTTTTACGATTGGAACTCGCACGTTCCAATCGTAAAAAGCAAAAACTGTCTTTGTTGTATATCGATGTTGATAACTTCAAGGCGGTAAACGATCGTATGGGTCATGCGGTAGGTGATATCTTCCTACGGGAGCTGGCACAAACAATACAGAAGAGTGTGAGGGCATCGGATGTGGTGGTGAGATGGGGAGGAGACGAGTTTGCCGTTGTGCTTCCCGACAGCAATCAAGCCCAAGCCAGAGATATAATAGCTCGTATTACAGGGTCGGTGGACACAAAGTTTCAAGACTTTTACGGAGCAACAATCTCAATAAGCATTGGCATGGCGATATTTCCGGATGAAGCCGGGACTCCTGATGAATTGATTCGAGTTGCCGATGAACAAATGTACAAAATAAAAACCAGTAAAAAGGCAAAATGATTTCTTGGCGTGGAGTTTCTTGATTTTCTACCGTGGTTTTCCGGTTAGGGTGGTAGTTGCACTACCGCGGGTTGGGGCGGTCCGTAGGGGCCGCCTTTTTTTGCTTATATGGCGGGCGGGCCGGGTGGCGTTGCCGCCACGCTCCCGTACCGGCCGAAAATATTTTTTCCTTTCCCTTGACTGGAAGGCCTCAGGGTAAATATAATATACTAAATAGACCTTTTAAGTGTTATATTTTTAATGAGCCCCGGGCGTCCAGCGCCCTGACGGTCCCGAATAAAATGAGAAAAGAAGGTGAGGAAAGGGGAAGGTAGTCTCCTATCGGGGTTCCTGCAAAACATATGGGGAGGGTTGTGCCTGTGGAACTTATACTGGCCCGCTTGCAGTTTGCCACCACCTCAATCTACCACTTTCTCTTTGTACCTTTGACCCTGGGGCTATCCCTGTTGGTGGCCATCATGGAGACCATGTATGTGCGCACCGGCAATGAGACCTACAAGAAGATGACCATCTTTTGGGGCAAGCTTTTCCTTATCAACTTCATCATGGGCGTGGTCACCGGTATAGTACAGGAGTTCCAGTTCGGGATGAACTGGTCCGGTTACTCGCGGTACGTGGGCAATATCTTTGGGGCTCCCCTGGCTGTGGAGGCGCTGGTGGCCTTCTTTCTGGAATCCACTTTCCTGGGCCTGTGGATTTTCGGCTGGGATAAACTATCCAAAAAGGCGCACGTGACAACCATCTGGCTGGTGGCGATAGCCAGCAACCTTTCCGCCTTCTGGATCCTGGTGGCCAATTCTTTCATGCAGGAACCGGTCGGCTATGTTATTAAAAACGGGCATGCGGAAATGACCAGTTTTGCCGCCCTGCTCACCAACCCCAACGTCTGGTATCAATTTCCCCACACCGTCCTGGCGGGTTTCACCACCGGGGCCTTCTTCGTCATGGGTATCAGTGCCTATCACCTGCTGCGCAAAAAACACGGCGATTTCTTCCGCCGCTCCTTCAATATGGGCCTGAGCCTGGGTATCGTCAGTCTTCTCCTGGTGCTGGTCATGGGACACCTGCAGACCCAGCACCTGTTCCAAGCCCAACCCATGAAGATGGCGGCCGCGGAAGCTCTCTGGAACGACGCCAACCCGGCTCCCTTTACCCTGGTGGCCGGCATCGACCAGAAGGACCAGAGCAATTCCTTCGCCGTCCAGATCCCCTCCGGGATCAGTTTCCTCCTGTATTACAGCCTGGCCGGCGGGGTGCCGGGCATGAAGACCATCCAGGCGCAGGAAGCGGCCCAGTACGGACCGGGTAACTATATTCCGCCGGTCGGGACCGTCTTCTGGTCTTTCCGGGTCATGGTGGCGGCCGGTGGTCTTATGCTGCTCGCCGTCCTGCTGGCCTGGTACTACAAGCGCAAGGGCCGGTTGGAAGACAAGGCCTGGCTGCTCTGGGCCTTTTTATGGGCCATCCCCCTGCCCTATATAGCCAACATCGCCGGCTGGGTCATGGCCGAGGTCGGACGGCAACCCTGGATCGTGTACGGGCTGCAGCAGGTGCAGCAGGCGGTGTCACCCAACGTTTCAGCCGGCGCGATCACGGCGAGCCTGGTTGGTTTCACCCTGCTTTACGGTCTGCTTGCTGTAGCCGACGTCTACCTTTTGACCAGGACGGCCAAAGAGGGGCCGGAGACTGAAGCCACCAGTAAACCGGTGACTGTAGTCGAGGGGGTGTCTTTATGGAACTGAGCGTGCTCTGGTTTTTCCTCGTGACCGTTTTGTTCATTGGTTTCTTCTTTCTGGAAGGCTTCGATTACGGCGTGGGCATCCTGGTGCCCCTGCTGGGCCGGGATGACACCGAGCGGCGGCTGCTTCTCAACACCATCGGTCCCGTGTGGGACGGTAACGAAGTCTGGATGATCACGGCGGGCGGGGCCATGTTTGCGGCCTTTCCCAACTGGTACGCCACCTTGTTTAGCGGGTTCTACCTGGCGCTTTTCCTCCTCCTGGCCGCCCTTATTCTCCGGGGCGTAGCCATCGAGTTTCGCTCCAAGCGCGACGACCTGGCCTGGCGCGACCTATGGGATTGGCTCCTTTGCGCCGGCAGTCTGGTTCCGGCCCTTCTGTGGGGGGTAGCCATGACCGACCTGGTGGCCGGTGTGCCCATCGATGCCGGGATGAACTATGTGGGCTCCTTTTGGAATCTGGTGACGCCGTATGCCCTGGTGGGCGGCCTGTTAACCCTCTTCGTCTTCACCTTCCACGGTTCGGTTTTCCTGACGCGGAAGGCCCCCCGGGAACTGGCGGACCGCGCCCGGCGGACAGCCGGCCGGGTGGGAGGGGTGGCTATTTTGGTCTTCCTGCTCATGATTGTTTTCAGTTACGCCAAAGGGGTCATTTTTGACAAGGCGGGGGCGGGTGCGGTCTTCGGGGTGGCTTTCCTGGCCCTGGTACTCGCTAACTGGCTGGTACGGAAAGGGTCGACCGGCTGGGCGTTCGTTTTGAGCGGCCTAACCGTAGCGGGCATAACACTGGCCAATTTCTGGGACCTCTTTCCGCGGGTCATGGTTTCCAGCCTTAACCCGGCCTGGAGCCTGACCGTTTACAACGCTTCGTCCGCTCCCTATACTTTGAAGATCATGACCATCACCGCCCTCGTCATGGTGCCTATAGTACTCGTCTACCAGGGCTGGACCTACTGGGTATTCCGGAAACGGGTGAGTACCAGGGACCTCGAGTATTGAGCCTAAACCGGAAATGACCATGGAGTGATGAACGGTGGTTGACGCGAGACTCTTGAGCGCAGCGGGGAAAATAAGAAGTCTCCTGGCTCTGACGATAGGCCTGGGGCTGGCGGCCGGTTTGCTTACCATCCTGCAGGCCGGCCTGATCGCCCGGGTGGTCAGTCTGGTCTTTTTGCGCCACCAAAATTTGTCCGGCGTATCTTTGTGGCTGTGGCTCCTTTTAGGAGTCATCTTTTTCCGGTCCGTCCTGGCCTGGCTGGGCGAAGTGGTCGCCCACCGGGCCGCGGCCAGGATTAAAAGCCACCTGCAGGACCTTCTCCTGCGCCACCTGTTCGCCCTGGGACCGGCTCATATGCAAAACGAGCGTACCGGCGAATTATTGGGCGTTCTGACCGAAGGTATTGAAGCCTTGGACCCCTATTTCGCCCGGTACCTGCCTCAGTTGGCCCTGGCCGCTCTCACGCCGCTGCTGATCCTGGGCTTCATTTTCCCGGTGAACCTTTACACCGGGATCATCCTGCTAATCACCGCTCCCCTGCTACCCTTGTTCATGATCCTCATCGGCCGCTGGGCCGGCCACCTGGCCCCGCGGCAGTTCCAGGTCATGGGGAGGATGAATGCCCACTTTCTGGATGTGCTCCAGGGGCTGTCCACGCTCAAGCTCTTTGGACGCAGCCGCGGCCAGATAGACGTCATCCGGCGGGTCAGCCGGCATTTTCGCAAGACTTCCCTGGAGGTTTTGCGCGTCGCCTTTCTCTCCGCCCTGGTTCTGGAACTCCTGACCACCATGAGCATAGCCCTGGTGGCCGTGGTGTTGGGTCTCTCCCTGGTCTACGGCCGCATTTCCTTCCCCCAGGCCTTCTTCATCCTACTCCTGGCCCCGGAATTCTATCTGCCCCTGCGTTTGCTAGGCACGCAATTTCATGCCGGGTTGGCCGGCGTGACCGCCGCCGACCGCATTTTCGCGGTTTTGGACCTTCCGCTGCCGGACCGCGGAGTGGAAGGGGATGCCGGTCCGCTTCCCGCCCAGCCGGTCGGGGTCCGCTTCACCGGTGTGCACTACGCCTTCGATGGCGGCACGCGACCGGTGCTGGGCGGTGTTTCCTTCGCGTTGGCGCCGGGGGAAAAGGTGGCCCTGGTGGGGGAAAGCGGGGCGGGTAAGAGCACGGTGGTAAACCTCCTGCTCCGTTTCCTGGAGCCCGGCCAGGGATCCATAACCGTCAACGGCATTTCGTTAAACCGCCTTCCGGCTGCAGAGTGGCGACAGCAGGTGGCCCTGGTGCCCCAGAATCCGTATTTGTTTTACGGCACGGTCCGGGAAAACATCGCCCTGGCCAAAAACGGGGCTGACCGGGCGGAAATAACGGCCGCGGCCAAGCTGGCCCGGGCCCATGACTTCATCATGGCTTTGCCGCAGGGTTACGACACTCCCATCGGTGAAGGGGGTGTCCGGCTCTCCGGTGGCGAGCGCCAGCGTCTGGCCCTGGCGCGGGCGTTCCTCAAGAAGGCCCCGTTGGTGATCCTGGATGAAGCTACGGCCAACCTGGATCCGGAGAACGAACAGATTGTCGGCGAGGCCCTGGCCCAACTGCAGGGCTGTACGGTGTTGATCGTGGCCCACAGTCTGGCCACCGCCAGCCGGGCCGACCGCATCCTGGTGCTGGCAAAGGGTGTCCTGGCGGAGACGGGGCGGCCTGCGGAATTGTTGCGGCAAGGCGGGCCCTACTGCGACCTGGTCAGGGCCTTTCGGGGGGTAGCATGAAAAACTTCCGCCGTCTTCTAAGTTTTGTCCTGCCGGTCTGGCAACCGGTGCTCGGGGTGGCCGGCCTGGGCTTTGCCACGGTGGCCGGCAATGTCGCGCTGCTTTTTGGGGCCGCTTTGCTCATCGCCCGGGCGGCACTGCATCCGGAAGTCCTGGTCCTGATGCCGCTGGTGGGCCTGGTGCGTTTGGCCAGCCTGACCCGGGCCGGGTCCCGCTACCTGGAACGGTATTTATCCCACGACGTCACCTTCCGGGTGCTTGGGCAGGTCCAGGTCTGGTTTTACCGGGCCCTGGAACGACTGACCCCGGCCCAACTGTGGGGTTACCACAGCGGTGAGCTTTTCAGCCGCCTTGCCGGTGACGTGGAGTCCCTGAAGGACTTTTACCTCCGGGTCATCTCCCCACCGGTGACGGCCCTGCTGGTTCTGGCGGGCATGTTTACCTTCCTCGCGGCCTTCCGCCTGGATCTCGCCCTTACCTTTGCGGGTTTTTTCCTGGTGGCTGCCGCGGGGGTCTCCCTAACCGCCTTTTTCCTGAACCGGCCCCTGGGTAGCCGCCTGGTCAAGGAGAGAGCCCGGCTCAACATCCAATTGGTGGATAGTCTGCAGGGCATGCGGGAAATCGTCACTTTCGGTCAGACCGAGAGGCAGTTGGACCGGGTCAGCAGGGTGAACGGCACCTATTTAAATCTGCAAGGCCGGTCGGCATCGCTCTACGGCTTGGCCAACGCTTTGCTCGGACTCATGATGAACCTGGCCATGCTGGCAGTCCTGGTGCTGGCCATCGCGCGGCAGTTGCCGGGCATATATGTGGGTGCCCTGGCCCTGGCTGCTTTGGCCGGCTTTGAGGCTCTACTGCCCCTGCCGGGGGTCTTTCAGTACCTGGAGCAGAACCTGGTGGCCGCCGGGCGCCTTTTCGCCCTAACCGACCTGGAACCGCTGATATCGGACCCGCCGAATCCGCCGCAGCCGGAAGGATACGATCTGCAGGTGGCGGGCCTCTCCTTCCGCTACGGGCCGGCGGAGCCCTGGGTCCTGCGCAACCTTGGTTTCACCCTGCCCCGGGGCGGTCGCCTGGCCTTGGTCGGGCCCAGCGGCGCCGGCAAGAGCACGCTGGTGAAAATTCTCCTGCGTTTTGCGGACTATGAAGAGGGCGCCAGCCGCCTGGGTGGTCACGAACTGAAGGAATATGTCCCGGAAACCTTGCGGCGCTGCCTGGCCGTGGTGAATCAAAAACCCTACCTGTTCGGCGCCACCATCCGGGAAAACCTTCTGCTGGCCCGGCCGGAGGCCACGGAAGAGGAACTGGTCCAGGTCAGCCGAAGGGCTTTTATCCATGACTTCATCCAAACCCTGCCCCGGGGCTATGACACCTACGCCGGCGAAGGGGGTGTCAAGCTCTCGGGCGGCCAGCGCCAGCGTCTGGCCATCAGCCGCGCCTTGCTGAAAGACGCCCCGGTCCTGATCCTGGATGAGCCGACCAACGGACTGGATGCTCCCACGGCCCGGGAGGTCATGACCGCCGTCGGCGATTCCCTGGCCGGGCGGTCGCTTCTGCTGATCACCCACCATCTGGTGGGTCTGGAGACCATGGATGAGATCATCGTGCTGGACCAGGGGGAAGTGGTGGAACGAGGCCGTCATGAAGACCTCCTGGCCGGGGGCGGGTTGTACCGGCGGATGTGGGAGTTGCAGCAGCAATTTTAAGGGGCGGGAGGCCGGGCATGTCGCTGCCCGGGTGCTCCCGCCCCTGTCTGTGCCGGGAAGTGCCTGCGCAAGGAAAAGGGAGTTGGTGCCGGCAAGCCTAGACTGCTACTCCCTGCATCGCCTGGGCATCAGGCCGGGGCGTAACGGTTATGTGATCGGCAACCCACCTGTATAACCAAACCACCATCCAGGGGATGGGTATGATCACCAGGGAAGCCAGCCCTACGACCAAAACCCTCCAAAGCAAAGCTCCGCCTGTGCCGGTAAACGTAAAAGTGCCATACTCACTTTTGGTGTTTTCACACAGCCACTTAATATACCACACCCAAACCCATGCCCAACCTATAATTGTTATTCCGCTTAATCCTACTAGTATGTTTCGTCCGTACCAGGCCCACTTATTGCCTACAAACTCGAGCGCCATATTATTTACTCTGATGTTATCAATAAGCCATTTGAATACGAAATAGGCAGCAAGTAGTATCAAAAAATACAATAAATCCCCGAAAGGCCCCATGGCCAGTTCGGCAATCGTTAATACGCTTATTGCTACTACCCAATACCATATTTGACCGACAGTACCGACAAACTCAAGCTTATCTCCATTAGTTGCAGTTGTATTACGGATAAACCATTTGTTCAACGCGACTACCGCCCATGGGGCCGGAATAATAACAGCCGTTGCCAAGAAATACAAGAGCGACCACCCCAGCCATCCCCAACCACTACCGCTGAATTTGAATTTGTGCACGTAAGTATCCCCCTTATACGTTTTGAGTTGCCGTAGGCGATAAACCGGTTGTCTGACTTATGGAACGTTTGTTTGACCTGAGTGGATCCGGCGAGCCCGTGTTGTTCTTTTTCTATACCATTCAAGGTGAGACCCTTCCCCATAGACATACATATGCCGATAAACCTGGAAAGCTGTCGAGATGATGAGGGCCGTTTTTGCGTCCTTTGCTCTTTCCAAGGTCCTCCTGGTGCCGGTGCCCGGGCGGGAATGATGCCGCGGGTCACGTCGACCCGGATGCGGGTAGCCGGTACAGGTCCGTCACGTTTCAACCGGGTGCCCCGGGGAAGGGTTTCCGGAAGCGACGGCGAATTTGGATTATGGTACGATTGAGCAGGGGGGGACGGTTTTTGGCCAAAAGGAAGGATAAGTCTGTGAAAAAGGAGCAACCACGTTCTAACGGCAAAAAACGAAATTACATCATTGGAGCGTTGCTGGTACTGGTTGTTATAGCTGGTGTGATTATAGCACTAACGAACGGGAGTAACCATAAGACGGCGCAGCAAACAGAGGATTATACCATACAAACCGCTAAAGGGAATATAGTAATAGAGGTTTATCCCAGTTTAATGCCCGTAACCGTGGCCAATTTTGCGAAACTGGTCAATGCGAAATTTTATGACGGTCTGACTTTCCACCGGGTGGAGGATTGGGTGATCCAGGGCGGCGATCCCAAAGGGGACGGCAGCGGCGGCCCCGGTTGGACCATTCCCCTGGAGACTAATCCCCAGCTGAAAAATGTCCGCGGGGCTGTGGCCATGGCCAGAGCTCAAGATCCCAATTCCGCCGGATCACAATTCTATATTTTAAAGAAGGACGCTTCCTGGCTGGATGGCCAGTATGCCGTCTTTGGCAAAGTGATCAGCGGTATGTCGGTGGTGGACCAGATTAAAGTCGGGGACAAGATGATTTCCATCAGGCAGGGGTCATAGGACGCCGGCACATGTTTGATCAAGCAGGAAGACAGGATAGGGATGACAAGAACGCCCGGCCAAACCGGGCGTTCTTGTTTCTGCCGCTGCTTAGATTTCCGGTCTCCCCGGCCTGGAAGACAGACGGCCCCCTCCCGGGAGCCTTCTGCGTCTGACTCCTCCACGGGGCAAGCCCCGCGGGATCTTTTCAGGGCGTTTCATACGGCTTCTCCTAATCGTACACCCGAA
>Ga0307376_10002132_pt1 | contig 19945 bp, 23 predicted proteins | sample TR2MG_FD_202536 | JGI IMG/M metagenome (GOLD analysis project Ga0307376, IMG submission 202536) | Soil microbial communities from Risofladan, Vaasa, Finland - TR-2 | ecosystem: Environmental > Terrestrial > Soil > Coastal area > Acid sulfate soil | place: Finland: Risofladan, Vaasa | collected...
AAACCCTATAATTACTGCCGGATTCATACTTCCCCCTCGGTTAATGATTGTTTTTCAAACTTATCAATTCGTTTATGAGCGCGGACGCCCGTCTCTTTGGCGTCAGTTATTCCGCCTCGAGTTTCCGCTACAAACATTCCGCCCTTAAATATAAATGTTAAGATTGTTAGGATTGTCCCTATATTAGCTATGACAAGAGTTCCCACAATAATGTAAACGCTAGTTGGAATTTGTATTATGGATTCAGTCATTAGTCACCCACACCGGATAGTTCGGCAATACAATTTCCACTCTATCCTTGCGCCCGTCCGCTACCCTAACGCGAACGCAAGCGTCACGCCTGGCCGCCTCAACAACCGATACCGTAGTGGAATCCCCACCGCCCGCTTCAATTATTTGATACCGACTTAAACAAAAAGAAACGTGCGAAATACTACTCGGAGTTTTCCCGTAAAAACATATAGCCCCAGGCGCGGGGTCCGCAATAACTCGACCCCCGTTAGCTAGTAAAAGGTCATGTAAAAGCTGCGCCGTTTGGTCGCCCCGAGGGTCAACCCCAACCGATTGCAAAATAAATTGAACTAAGCCCGAGCAATCAAACCCGGTCATAGGATTGTTTCCGCCCCACTTGTACGGGACCCCAATAAATTTCAGTGCATACTCAATTAAATTCTTCACGTTTTGCCTTTAATGTTGCTTCATATTCTTTTGATTTTTCAACCGCCCATTCAACAAAATCCAAAGGTTCGGGAAGCCATGCTTTCATTTGCGCGGGAGTACATTTATCTACCGTTACCGCCACACCTGTATTTGCCAAGTGTGACATTGTATCCCAGATTCCGCCGCGTCCGAAATTCTTCATGCGCCAACCCCACTCCCCATTGCGCCAATGCGTAATGTAGTCCGGGTGTTTACAGGTTGCCACGTACCCGATGAAAGCTTGTCCCGCTGCGCCTATGTGTATAGGGCTAGAATCATTCGTTAGAATTACTTGTGTTTTTTTCAAAAGGTAGGCGAAGCCGTTCAAGTCAAGCTTGTCTCTTAAATCAAGACAACCCTCAGTTTTAACGTCCACGGTTGTTCGGTTATCGTCACAATCTTTTCCAACAATTATTGGAGTGAATTGAAGCCCCACAAGATAAGTGATAACCTCGTCCCACCAATCTTTCGGAAATGTTTTCGACGGCCAATGTTTTCCCGGGTGAATTACAATCCTGCAATCCTCGGGTAAATCTATGGGTTTCGGCATGAGTTTAATTTCTTTGTATGAAATTGGAAGTGTACAATTAAACGCCGCAAGTGACGGGTAGTCTACGCAGTTAATTAAACAATGATTTAGAAACTGCCACGTCAAATCAGTTTGTTCGGGAATTGTTTTGAAAACTAAATAATTTTCCTCAACTGGACTGACCTTGTTTAAGTCAAATACTTCTTTGAATTTCAAATGACTAAATAGCTCGGGAACGTGAGACGCAAGCGAAATGTCCACGTCCTTTCCAAATTTTTCAATAGCATAGCGTAGAGTTGGTTCGGCACACACTTGGTCGCCAATTCCGCCCCACGTAGTTATAAGCAAGTTCTTTTCATTCCCCCGCTCAAGTGCTTTGAATATTCTGAAACCGGGCAACATTTTGGCCGGAATCATAACGCTATCTTGCTTCATCTAGCCTTCCCACTCGATTTCAACTTCCTCACACCACTGGGAACTTTCAATACTAAATTCAGGGACCTTAATAGAGCCCAACAAATATTTAATATTTATCTCTTGCCCGGGAGTTACAGGGACCGTGAATCTTTCTATTTTAGTTTCAGGAACCTTCCAATGTACGTTTCCCGCAATGGTTGGGGGATTGCCCGTTTGTACAGGGGCCAAGTTAATCACTGGAACATTGAACCTAGCCGTTGCACTATTCACGCCCATCTGTCCGCCAATATTTTCACCCCAAGACCAACGTGTCCCGTATTCAGTAACTAGGGCTACCGTGGCCGGATTGTCTACAATAAGTTCCTTAGCAATACCCGCAAAACCTATATTTGAAATAAGCGTAGGCACTGACTTCTTGTTGTTGTCCCCTACTCCCAAAACTGGGAACAAGGTTTCTTGGTATCCCCACGCATACACAACCCGCATAGGGTCGATTGCATACATAGCTTGCCCAGTTATGTAGGCTTTCTTAACTCCCGACGAAAGCGACGGAACTATTACCGGGGAACTTTTAGGGAAAATGCTTCCCTGACCAAGTTGTCCCTGGGAGTTGTCACCCCATACATAAAGGGCACCGTCTTTTGAAAGGCCCATGGAACTATTTGTTCCCGCCCCAATGTCTGCAAATTTATAGCCGCCAATTACAAGAGTGGGAGTTGATTTTGAAACAATGGAGTTATCCCCGATTTGTCCCGCATTGTTGTAACCCCACGCATAGGCTGTACCGTCTCGGGTCATACCCATAGTGTGACCGCCCCCAGCTAAAGCGCAGGTATGAATTTTAACAAAGTCTAAAGCCCCAGGAATAAGCGTCGGAGTTTCTGAATCGCCAAAGGCCCCCGTACCAAGTTGTCCTTGGTTCCATGCGTCGGCACCCCAGGCCCACGTTTGCCCCGCGGTGTCTTTTGCAAACATAGTTGTATTAAGAGATTGGGTAATAGGGTCCGCGCCCGTATTGCCCCAGAAATCAACAAATTTAGTCCCCGGCAATACTTGAGTTGGGGTACTTCTATTTGCAAAGTCGCCCTGACCAAGTTGTCCTCGGTTGTTGCTGCCCCACATATAAAGGTCGCCCGCCTCGGTTAGCCCCGCACAAGTTGAACCTCTAGAGATTTTTCGGAAAATATGACCGCCCGAAACTAGGGTCGTCGTACTCCTTGTTATTGTAGTTCCGTCCCCTATTTGACCAAGAGTATTGGGCCCCCAGTTGACCATTTGCCCGTCAGTTCTTAAGTGAGTGGACCGCATAGGTACACCGAGAAATGAGTTAATTACATGATTTGAAAGCCTGTTTGTAAGAGTTCCGTCACCTACGGGAGCAACTCCCCATGAAAAATAGTTCCCATATTTGTCCTGGGCTTCCCTCATACTGAAAGACCCATTACTAACTTCAAACATTTCTTTCAATTTAATTTCTAAAGATCGAACCCCGGACGGAACCGTGAACACCGAGCCCGTTGTTCCGTCTCGTCGAAAGATTTGTTTAGATAAATTTTTTCCCATTTTTTCCGCCTATACAAAATAGTAGGTTGAACCGTCACAAAATAAAGACCAAGCCCCGTGGGGGGCTACCATATCGTAGTCTGCCGCCCGACCCTCTATAAAATCCCCGGGTGCGCTTCTTGTTAACGTCACGGGGAACTCATCAAAAGTCCCAAGCAAATCTTTAACCGTTAATAAGAAATTTGTTACAGGGGTGGGTAGCTCAATAGTAAAACTCCCCGCGCTAGAATCACAAAGTAAAATCCGCTTATCGTCGCCCGAGGTCAGCACAGTATTGGAGTTTATTACTGTGACCCCTAGTGCGCCAAATCCGCCCGAGCCGGAACCCGCAATACTAAGCCAAGTTGAGCCGTTGTCATATTGGACTTCATTCAAATCAGTTACAAAAATAAGCCGCCCAGCATTTCCGAAGGCGGGTTTCCCCGCATCAACATAATTTTCTAAGCGGGAAGAAAGTTGCGCTAGGCCCGTGGCGGACAAAGCCCCCTCGGCAGTTACATCGTCAGCTTTCAATAATTGCAGCACACTAGCCGCCGCCCGATTGAGGCGCAGATTGTCTGCAACCGTCCCGGAATTCCCTATAAATAGTTTGTCATTGTTTAAGAGTAGAGCCCGCTTAATGGTCCCATTGTCTAGCTTTGGTTTACCCTCGGTTGTGTTATTCCAAATTCGACCTTGCGTATTTGCAACCGGGTCCGATGCTAGATTTTCAAGTGATACGTCTTTAATTTCGCCAAAGATTCTTGGCATGGTATTCCCCCTTTTTAACGGGCATTAGGACCCCGCAGTTTAATTGTTCTATCCTAAGCCGCCCAAGTCAATAAGCGGCCCGTCCATGGGCCTATGCGGCCCGTCCTTAGCCTATAAAATTATGCCAATATAACAATAGAGTTACTCACATACGCCTTAAGTTGATTGGCAGTTATGTTGTACCAAATCATACCGTTTTGAAGCGTCACGGGGTCCCCTGTAGGCGTAGGAAGTCTTAACGACCCAGCGTTCATGTAAATATTTTCTTGAACGCCGCCAACGCCCGTCCCCGCATTGAGTGTAACATATCCGCCCGGGCCATTAGTGGACTGACCCCCGGCTAAAAATATTCTACCGCCATTCCCCGCAGTACCTTGTGCGTTTCCGCCGTACAACCCGATTTCTCCGGCACTTCCCGTCCCGGCGGTAACGTATCCAGTACCAAGGTAGAGGGGTGCTGTACCGCTTGCCGCTTGATCGGAAGTTAGAAACGCGAGACTTTCAGAATTAGTTCCTTTATAAAGTATTCCCGCACCGAAAGCCGCAGCAACGTCGGCATCGGCAACATCAAATATAAGCCCCGGAATATCCGCTCCCCAAGTGTTGCTGAAATCAGTAGTTCCGTCGGCTATTCCGATTTTTCCTTTTCCTACAAAATTAACTTGGCCATTTTTTATAACCTCAAAAGCGTTAGCCCTTGTGGCCCCACTCGCCCCGATACCTATTACAAATAAAGGGTCCGTTGCTACCCAGGTAGAAAGATTAGCCGTAGGCGTTACCGCCCAGCGACCTAATACGGTAGTCAAATATGTGTTGTTGACGTGGCCAAGGCCCCAAGAATTTGCTAGGTCCGCCGACGTTGTAGTGTCATCTCCGAAGGTCCAAGCTGCCGCTCCCGAGGAAGCAATACTATTTGAAATCGTACTCCCCCAAGCTACCGAGCCAATGCCCGAGGCCGTTATATCCCGCCCCGATGTTGCGTGACCTCTAGCAAATGCCGAGTTGGCCGTTGTGGAAATCGTAGACCCGCTTGTCGTAGAAGTCCCCGACGCCCAGCTACCCGAGCCGCCCGCTGAAATTATACAATTCGCATTACTTGTTTGCCCTGACACAAATGAGCCGCCGCCTAGTATTTCCGCTGTACCGAAGTGATACCCTATTGCAAGTCCGCCTTGTGCCGCCGAGGAATTAAATCTTCCGCCGTCGCCTACCTGGCCAATAAAACCGCCGCCCTCAGAGTTGTTCGATATAATGGTGTTTGTCCTGAATGAACCAATTAAAAAGGAACCCGCGCCCGAATTAGACCAAGTGTTTGAGCCTGTAATACTCCCTAGGAATATTGAGCCCGTACCACCTGCCAAGTTTATGGTTTTTGAAGCCACGTTACAGGCAAAACCGCCCGCTGCGAATGAGCCATTACCTGACGAGCTGAAAGTTGTCTGTCCGGTAGTTCCCGACGCCCTACCAAAAATATGAGACCCTGCGCTCGTTGATCGCATTAAACCAAACGCCGCACAGTATCCACTTGACATAGAGCCAAGCCCGCCCGCCTCTAAGCTCGCACTGGAACCCGTTACGTAACCGTGAGCAAAAGACCCGGAAGCTGTAGCTAGGGCACTGTTAGACGCCGAGTTAGACCAACCACAAGCAAAGGACCCGTCCGCAAAGGCATATACGCCAGAACTATTAGCCCCGCCATATCCAACTGCAAAAGACCCTAGACCTTGTGCTCGAATTCTACCGCCGCCAATGACATAACCATGGGCAAATGCGCCCGTCCCGACCACCGTTATGTTTGAAGCCGCGCCCGTCGCATATCCGCCAACCATTCCACCAATAGCTGAATTCGTAATGTTACCCGAATCTTCAACTTTACCGTGGGATAAATTCGCCTCACCTGTAATTGAAAATGTACCGGACGTTAAAATAGATACATAGCTAAGGCGTTTGTTTGTTACATCAAACCTCACGTCCGCATCACTAGCTAAGTCACCCGCCCCATCAAAATAAGCTAAAGTGTTGGCCGTTCCCGTCGGGGCTCCCCCGCCTGGTGTAGCCCAATAAAAAGTGCCGTCCGCTGCGCTAGCCGTGAGTACCATTCCCGCTTGCACGGTAACGTCGCCTGTTTTAATAAGCTTAAAATCGCCCTGTACGCCCGCACCCGCAACGGTTCCTATGCTAAATAGCATATTCCCGCTATTATTATTGTTTGTAGCCTCAAGAATTGAGCCTGATTTCAAAATTAAATTACCGACCGTGCCGGAACCGACGCTAATCTGGTCGCCCGAACTAACGGTTGTGTCCCCCGTATTTGCCGCCGTATTTGATTGGCCGCTTTGAAATGTTACAGGGATACCAAAATTAAAGTCTGAGCCGAAATACCCGCCCGCAATATTGTTAACAAAGAATTTTGAATAGGTTAATAGCCAATGATTTCCACTTGACCCTAAATTCTTTGAAGCCGTTACACCGCCGGGCGCAAGGGAACCGTCTATTATAGTAGTGCCCGTAATTGTTTGGCTTGATGCTAGAACTGATATGCGCGTAGTGCCGCCAACTGTAACATTGAGTTGATTGGCACCCGCTGAAAAAATTCCAGTGTCAGCGTCCCCAGTAAAACTATATGACGGTGCGCCCGCAGTTCCGAGTGGCGCGAGTAGTGGGAAGCTTGCGCCGCCCGTTGCCGCAATAAGTAGTTCGGTTCCGCTCGGCGTAATGGTTATATTTGTCCCGGCTACTAAACTTTTGAATTGTAAATCTGCCGCAACCTTCGCGCTGAAAACACCGTTTCCGCCGCCAAGGTTTGAACCCGTATTAGTCTCACCACTTCCGCCGCCGCCGCCCGCTGGGGACGTGGGGCTTCCAATCGAACCACTGTCAGGATTTCTGTCAAATATTCCCATTATAACTCCCTATTAAATGTCCCAGGCCGAATTCCACGCTGTCAGAGATTCTTTCAATTTTTCAACATTTGTAGTCACACCAATATATGTGTATTCAGTTTTCAGCGCGGGCCCACCGTTTACGGCGTTTGCAAGGGCCTCATAACTCTCAATCACTCTATCGCTACCGTCATAGACCCGAAATAGTTTTACAACTTCTTTCCCAAGCGTTCTTAGTAGTTCATCTGCATTTGTGTCATTGCTCATCGTCCCACCTCAATTTGTTTTAAGTGTTGTTGACATAGGTCATGTATTCCCCGGGGACCTATTGTTTCGAGATTTTCTTTTATTTCCATATCCAAAAATGACCCCAAGACAAACCCCACTAGCTCGGAACAAACCCAAGCGTATCTTCCGTTATCGAACGGATTGTTCCTTAAATTAAACAACTTAACAAGCAATATGCCAAGCGGTTGTTTCAGGGAGTATTTAGCCCCTGAATTCATAATGGCCCACTTCATGAAGGCCTTGTGCTTTTCCTCGGTAATTTCGGCCTCAAATTCAACTAGAGATACGGCATGGTTTTGGAAGTTTTTAATACCCATGAAATTAACCTGGGCCCCGCTAGCCTGATAAATTAGATCAACGTCTAGCCCTTCGGAATAAGCCCGCAAATAAACATGGGAATATTTCGTGCGTTCCACTAGCCGTATTGCCCAGGAAAAGGGCTTGAACCATGCCCTTGGTCTTGAAAACCCTACGGTTATTTTCCTCACACTAGAACCCTTTCGAGGTTGTAGTTAACGCCTACGTCAACGGCGGTTCCGCCAATCGAATGATACACCACTCGAAGCGTTAAACCCGTGGCCAGCTTTGCTGGATAAGATGCCGTTGGTAGTTGCTGCATAACTGAGGTTGGGTCTAAACACCAAGCGGTTATGAACTGCGCCACAACCCCGGCTTGAGGGTGAACAACTTGAAAATCAACCGTATCCCCCCAGGCCGCCCCTTGTGCCAAGAATACGCCGCCCGTTATTAAAACATCGTTACCCATAACCAAATCAATGTTGGTTGTGCCCCCCGCCGCCGCCGTACCCAAAACACCCCTTGCATCTTTAGAAATTTTGGATTTTTCAAAATCCCTTATGTTTTGCGGATTGTAGGTTGTATTGCTTGCCATATTATTCCTCAGTCCATTCCGCGCCAACATTTAATGCCGAGCCCGGTACAGAATTTCCATTCAAATTAAGAACTAAATATTCATTTTCATTATTCAAAACAACGGGCTTTGTTAGTCCCGCCGTAAACTCAAATAACGCCGATGAAATTGCCGCCGAAGTATTTTTATTCGGAAGTAATGCCGCCGCCGCCCGTAATATTCCAACCGAAGTTCCAAGTGCCGACGGGTTTCCAGTATAAGCAAAAGCCTGTGCTGTAGCCGCCGCATCGCTTGAATCTCTTGAGACAATATTTACCGCCGACCTTGTGCCGCCTGTGTTGTCAGAACTTCTTTTAATTAACACAATATCAATAACGCCTGAGTTTGTTTGAATACCTGAAAATAAAAATCTAGTTATTTTAATTTTTTTAGTGGCCGAACCCTTTAAGATAAAAATATCAGTAGGATTTGACGCAACATTTAAGTCAAGAGTAGTACAAGAATAAGTTTTTTCTAAATTCGCAACCGACGCGACAATTACCGCCTCAACTCTTAGGCGGTCACTTGTGTTTCCAATCTCGGTTCCGGTTGATGCACCCTTTATCTTTGAAACCTGATTTCCACTCGTTAAATTAGAATCAGACGTGGGCAATGGTGCGCCCACGTCATTTAATATTTCTATTTCAGTCTGCGGGTTATCCGCCATTCAAATCCCCTTATGCAAGCTTAACGGAAGCGGAAGCATACATATCAGAAGGAGCATTAGGGTTAATGCCTTTGATAAGTAACAACTGCGCCCCAGTCGAACCCGCTACAATTTCCAGTTCGTTAAGGTTAGCGTGAAAAGAATATGCACCGGGGCCACAAATAGCATCGGCTAAAATTGTCTCTGCGCCGTTGTCCGAAAAAATTACTTGGAAGCGGCAATCACGAAAACAAGAAACGATGAAATCTAAATTTTCATAAATTTCGTCAACCGCAAGTGCCAAAGACGCAACCGTTGATAATGCCGCATTTCCGACAATAGTGCCGCGAACTTTAAGTCCGTTGCCTGTCACAGTCCCAAAAACAACTGGAACGGGAGTTGCGCGAAGTTCGGTGTCAGTGAGTGGGCCCGTTACCGCAACCGAACCTGTAATGGTTGTTGATGTTAAGCTAACAGGGACCTCAGTTGCGCGAAGTTCGGTGTCAGTGAGTGGGCCAACTACAGGTACATTTCCACTTGCGTCTAAAGCAGGGAGCGCGGCGTTTCCAGAAACGTCTTGAAACGCTATACCTATCGCACCATTTTTACTTGCGACCGCCTCACCTTCCTGAATAGCCCTAAGTGCTAAACCTTCCTCAGTCCCGTTTTCTAGTGAAGCGAAGCTTGGTCTTTTATCTGCCATAAAATTTCCCCTTTGTTATTCTGTTAATGTTTTCGTTATGCCTTGAAGATTCAGGCCAACTGACACATCGGGAGCCCCTGCCCTTTTCTCAAATATAATTTCAATTAAATCGCCAATATCAAAGGGCCTTGTTGGAAACCAAATGAAATTGGCCGTTGGGTTAGCGGGCCCCGTCCTAACATCGGCTATAACCACGCTATTCTTAAGAACCTGAAAATTTGACTCGAAGCGACAACTGACAGTCAATCTTCCGAGTTCTATCGTATCAGGAAAAGCCACGTTGTAGCTAAATAAAGTATGAGGTCCTGCGCCAACAGGAACGTCGAAATAGTCAAAAAAAAAGTTTGTGGCCGCCGTAGAATTTCCCGGAAACCAACCTTTGATAATATCAATAGCGTTAGACAAATTAGTTATGTCATTTCCGCCGTCATTCAAAGTTAATTCATTGTTTGAAAGTGCGCGGATAACATCACTTGAAGCTGCGAATGTTGGATAGTCCTGCGGCGGAATTGCATAGCTTGAGTTTGCGCTAACCGATACGCCCGCGTCGAATATTTCAACCGAGTTTATAGGGTTATCATTTCGTAAAATTTTACTCATACGTCAGACCCTTTTAGCACAAGTGCCGCCCCCAAATTTCTAGTGTTGCCCGTTATGAGCCGCATCGCAAGCTGCACGTTGACCGAAGTATATTGAATGGGTACGTCTACCAATATTCTTTTGTCGCCCCCGCTTAGTATCGGGACCTGAGTCAACTCAGTTAAATTTATACCGTTTCCCTCATGTTGATAAATTCCAAGCGTATAGTTCGCCTCTAGCTCGGTCCCAACTGCAACTTGAATAATTCTACCGTTTCCAAATAATACGGGAACACCCACAACATTGCTCGGCATTCCATTGCCCCAAGTTAACCAAAAACCCGCAGATTTGTCGTTAATGGCCATATAAACAAAACCCGGACTAGCCGGACCTACAATGTCCCCGGGAGCAACAAAAGGAAGCCCCTTCGCAGATAGTTTGTTCTTAATTTGATCTTTAAGTTTTCCCGCTAAGAACCTAATCCGTACTGGACCCGAAGCGTTGATATACATATTTTCAGTGTCGAAATCTTTGTACTTAAAATAAAAATTATAGTCCCCTGTTACCGCCAAGGGGATAATATCGGCGGGAATAAACGTGAGCCCATGCCGAACTTTGAAACTATCCGCTTCCTTGGGAATAGTTACATCATATAGCTGAAAGTCGCCCTCAAACCATATTTGACGGTTGATGAACTGACTAAGCCTAAAAAAGTTTTCCCGAACATACGGGTCCTCAATATCCTTGAGGATAAGATCAATCACTTAACCCCCAACTATTTTGAGACGGTGCTTTCACACCGCCCCAAGTATTGCCGTTCTAAACTTAGTAGTTAGGAATATTCGTTAAAATCGCGTTTTTCCAGGGGGCAGTTAGGACTAAATCGCCGTAAAGGCAATGGTCCAAAATGTAGAAATACCCAGTAGTTTCGCGTACTTCGTAATATTCTTTCCCGTCCGGGGCCTTGCGCCGCTTAAATAGGCCGTTCGAGTAGAATTTCACGCTACTCCAATCCAAGTAGAGGATATGTTCATCGTCCGCTTCCTGGATACCCACAAGGGTAATGGTCTGTCCCGAAACGCTACCGATTTCAATAGTGTCCCAACCATATACGCCAACTTTGCGTGAGTTTGGTACAACATTGAATGGGCCCTTTTGAGATTCAAGCAACTTCAAGCAAGAACCGAAGTGTTTGAAACTCATTAGGACTTCCGGTGCTTTCCCGCCTTTTGCAAGCTTCATGCGCTGTACATACCCGTCGAAGATTTTTTCGAGGATATTCGACGCTGAAATCGTGCTGCCGTCCAGATTCGGGCACTGTAAAAATTGGTGATCTGTTTTAGCCTGGCCAAACAAATTTGCAGTTCCGCCGTTTGCTAGTGACAACATTTGACTTGGAAGCGAAGTCATCGCACCTGTTAATGCTCCCGGGTGATAAACCTTGGTCGCAGCGGCTAACGAGTAGGCCGAAATATCAGCGGCACCGCCGCCTCGAGTTGCGGATACTGTGATCGACTCGTCATACACACTCACGTCTATGACGTAATATGTAGCCGCCGCCGTATCGTTATCTTGCAACACGATCTTTTGGTCCTTGTTGTATCGGTCAATACGCGCTACGGGTAATACCCCGCCAACTGTACCGTTTCCAACCGCTCTATCAAAGTGCGGCCCACCCAATAAATGGGTAGAAACAACCATTTTGTAGTACATCATCATGGATTCTATTTGATCTGGCAGAATCTTGAGGAATGTACTCTCGGGGATTCGACCGTCGTGTTCCATAAGATCACGGTGGGCGAATGAAAGTGAACTCCAAGTTTCCGGTTGTACCGAAATGGAACCCCTTACGTATTTGTGTTGACTTATGTCTGATTGTGCGGCTAGCTGCCCAAACTCAATAGACGTAGCAATCTGGCCAGTAAATGGGATAATTAATTCCCCACCCTTCCAAGATTCTATATGGTCTACTTTTTGCATGAGATAGTCACGCTTGATAAATTCTTGTTTTAACAGGTCTAAAGGCAAATACTGATTTAGCATAGCCTGGAACGAACGATTTGTGCTCATTTTGAAACTCCCTAGTTAATTAACGAAAACCTATGCACCAAGGTCTTTGGCCATTTGTTTAAGGTCCTCGATTGATGTTGGCGACTTCTTTATGGGGGAAGTCCCTCGCCCCTGTACCGCAGGAATCACGGGTTTATTCTGAACTTGCGGTCCAGGCGTAGAAACATGGGGTGCTTGTGGCATTCCCGCTTGCGACGGAATCCCCCCGGTTTCAACCATTTTCCCGTATTTTGTCAGGACCCTTTGCGCGGCTTGTTCCGCAGAAATGTCCTGTTTATCGACGTACCAAGCCCTTTGCGCTTCCTCGACAATTTGTCTGCGGAATGCGCCAAGTTCGCCCGCTCTAGAATCCCACGCGCTTGCGACTTGTGAGACTTCGGGTCGATTCAATACCATTTCTAGCTGCATAGTCCGGGCCTGGACCGCTTGGTGTTGGTATTGTTCTTGGAGTTCATTTTTTTCTAATTGTAAATCATACACCCGCTGCCGCTCTAAAGCTTGCGACTCTAAAGCGTGTTTCTGCGCGGGCGGAAGATTGTCCATTTCAATTTTTTGTTCAACCCAATCGTAGACCTTGGCGGCGTCTAAGTTTATCGCCTTGAAGAAATTGTCTAGGTCCCCGTTGTTCAAAAATGAAGTCACGCGCCTAACGTCTCGGTCAAGGGCGGTATATTCATTGTAGACTTCGGTGAATTCTTGCTGGGTCCCCTCATGCCGAGTTTTTAAGTCGTCAAAGGCGTAGGCTTTTGTGAATACATCATTCACTTTCTTTTCGGATTCTGGGTCCTTAATTAAGGGCCGCCAAAATTCCTCAACCTCATGCTCTTTTCCAAAAGCTTTGAATTTGAAGTTTGGTTTGTATTCGGGCGTAACAACTTCGGGCTTTGTACTACCCTCTAAATCTTCCGACGTAGTGTCGTCAGATATACTTTCCGGTGTTGTTGCTGTTTCTGTTTCTACACTTTGAGTTAAGCTTGCGGCGTTAACTCCCGTTGTGTCTACGGGTTCCGATGAATTGCTTGTCATCATTGCAGTAGTCCCCCTTGAACTTGTTGCCCCTCACCCATTCCTTGAGATTGTTGTGGTTGTTGTTTTTCCATAAGCTTCCTTGCGATTTCAGACTGTACTTGTTGCGTTTGCAATGCAAGTTGTTCTTGTGAACTTCCTTGCTCCGAAAGCCGCTTAACTAACCAATTCAAGGCTTCCGCCGGAACCGTTGCTCTAATTGAGCGGTTAGGTTGGTTCGGGTCAGGTATGTAGTAGTCGCATTTTATACTCGCCCCGGACGCCGGAATGAATTCATTCTGCGCTTGCTTAATAGCCTCAAGCCTATCCGCTCCCATTTTCTCGTAAATTTGAATAAGTTGGTCGTACCGTTGTTGAATCTCGGGCGCAAGCAACCTGTAGTCCGATTGCTTTTGCCTAGCCGCCAAACGCTTCAAAATATACTCGCCATTATCATTTTTTGAAATATGGGGTTCCTCATTTCGATCTAAAGCTAATTGGATATTAACGGCAGCGTCGTAGTCCAAAGTTAGGTCATCGAACGCCGATTCGGAATTAGCAAACGGCATTTGCCGAATCATCTTCCCAATCGAATCCTTGTCTAAGTTAGTCCCCACATATTGCAAAATTTGATTCAAAACTAAATGACGACCCATCATTGAAGTGGTGTCCTCAGTCATTGGCTCAACTTTTATTTGAAACTGTAATGGCTCGGTATTCTTAAACTCACTTATATTTATGTATTCAGATTTCCCAATAGCAGGGACTAGCATTTCCTCGTCAAAGTATTCCTTGGCAAGTTGTAGATAAACCGTGCAAAGAGATACTAGGAAGTTTTCAAATTTTTCGGCGTATATCGCAAATTTCTTCTTGTCCCTGACTGAGCGGTATAAATTGGCAAAAGCGTCCCCGCCTTCCTTTTCCGCCGCGTCCTCGGGAATATTTGCAACTTGATACATTTCCGCAATCTGTGAATTCACATATTCTAGGAACTGATTTCCGGCCCTACCTTCAAGGATTGTTGGCGTTTGTCCGGTCACGAACATCGTGCGAATCCCGGGCAAATTCGGGCCGTTTGTAACCTTGGCCCCGTTTTGTAAAATAACCTTATCGTCCCCTAAAGTGACTTGGTGTTCGGCAATTTTTGACCCCGCTCTATTCACCTCGTATTGATACGGCCTTAATTGCTTAATAATGGACCGATGCCGGGGAGTAGTTTGAATCTCGTCAAATCCCTCATAGCATATAGGAAACACACCAAAAGGAAGGGGCCCTTCCGCTAGTTTCGTTTCCCCAGTTTGAATTACAAACCAACCGTCAGGATAGTCATACGAAGGCCGAAAAAACCACTCTTTCACTAAAGCTTGGTTTTCAGACTTTGAATAATTACCCTTGGCCCCGTCGAAAACAAAAAATGTTTCGTCCTGGGTAGATTGGATTTTTTTCTTCTTTTCCTCGTCGTCCCCGACTAAGGCTTTTAGGTCATTTATGTGAACCATTTTCCGGGAACAAAGCCATCTTGCTTCCTGCATGGTCTTGGCTTCCGCCGGGCGTATTAGGTTGAATCCGAGGATTCTTTCAAATACTAGGTCGCCCGTGAATACCGCTTTCCCGTTAGACTTCGGTTGCCCGGCCTCGTCGAATACAGGTTGCCCGTCCTCACCAATTTCTTGTTCGTATCCCCTGAATCGTCCGGCCAAAGGGTCCCAAAATACCTTTGCAGCGCATTCCCCGATTTCTATGAAATCCTTGCACCAAGAATGCGTTTTCATGCGTAAATGTTGCGCGGTCTTAGCGTACTCCCAAACGGATTTGTTTAGCTGGGCAGATTTTTGGTCAGCTAACTCTTTGGGGTTATTCGGCGTAGGAACAACTCCCGGGGATTGTGACATTATGTTGTTTTCGTAGGTCCGCGTAATTTTGTGTATATGATTTTTTGTGAGCCTTAACTTTTGGTCATTGTAAATCTCTTTAGATTCCCGAAGCCTGTTATGCCATTTCGAGTTTTTCCTTGAATAATGGTCGCCCGAGGCCAACAAACAGTTAGACCTTTGCTCGGCGTACAGGTCGCTATCGGCGGATTCCCCGTCCAAAAACATTCTGTTTAGCTCATCAATCGAGGGTGATTTCGTTTCTTCCACGGTCCTCTAATTCCCGTTCAATGACGAGTTGTTCATAAAGACTTGGGTCGTCTATTTGTAAAAGATCAAGACGGTCCTCGGCCTCAGTGAGATTCTCACTTATGTTAACTTCCTGTTCGGCTTCCTTAAGTTCTTGGTCAGTCATAAGATCGACTTCACTCGGTCTTATTTTTGTCTGTACGGTTTCACCCGCGACAAACTTAACTTCGATGTTTCCAATCTTCAATTCGGAAACTCTAGCCTGGTTGCAAGCCCTTAGAACGCGAATTAAATCTTTCGCGTCAAAAGTCATTATTAGATGCTCCACTTAAATCATTCCAAAAGTCAAATTCTTCCTGCATATCATCGGTAGGTTTGGACCCGCCCATAAACCACTCTCGCCTTTTCTGGCCGTCGGTCAACTCGACTTTCGGCTTTCTTTCTTCCCTCAACTCACCCGGAATATTTACATCAATTTCTTCCTCGGGGAAACTCCAAGGAATAGCTTGAACAACATATCTAAGTGCGTCAACAAGGTCGTCTTGTGTTGCGCTAGACTTCTTGTCCGCATCAACCGCAAGTGTCGCAATCTCGTAAACAAGCTTGTCTAACTCGGGGTCGTCTCTTTGAATTTTTAATTTACCGCGCTTGAATAATGTATTCAATAAACCAAACCCGGCGTCACGCCCCTTATCTGCGGGAATGAATCTTTCACCTTGCCTACTCGCAACTAAATAAAAATCCTTAGCGGCCCAGTCGTAGACTTCCCCGGTCATCGTTAGCCCGGCTTTCAATCTTCGGTATTCATCTAATATGTCACTCGCTGCCGTAGGTATCCCGTCCATACGTCTTGCGCGTGTAACTCTACCCTCGGTGAAATCTGGGTTCACACTAACCACAACCATACCCGCCGGGTGCCCACTCTGACCGCCCGTTCCGGGGTCAACACTTCCCCAGTGACTCCATGTTTTCGGCGTCGGGTGATTTTCACTCCGATTTCTTTCATGGTCGAAAGATTCTATTCGCAAACCCGACGACCGGACGAAGCGACCCATCACGCGCCGCTCAATTTCCTGGGGAGTAGGACAGTTTGCAATAGCGGCGTTGATCTTCTTTTGGTCCCACATACTCGGGGTGCCGTCCTCGTAATGCTGGGAATCATATAGACTAGCGGAAATCTTCAAAGCGTCCTTGTGACGTTCATCTTCCTTGGTCGGCGGTTCCATTGTCATTTGCCAATGCAGTTGTCCCAAGGTCGCGGTAAAGACCATGAGGAACGCCCCATCTACCGCGTTTCGCCTGGCAGACAATTCGGGTAAGTATTCCTGGGGAAGTTCTTCGTCACAAGTAATATGGTAGACCGAGGCGGCCTGTAAATCCCGTATCTTCATAGAATAGCTGCGAAATTGAATTTGAATCCCTGTATTAAACCGAATTTTACTAATATTACCCTTTTCGTACACCGCTTCCCAACCAAACTGAGGGTGATTCTTAAATTCGCCCTTTGGCATGAGCGGAAGCCATGAAGTTTCCCATTGCGTATTTGCAAGCGGTAAAGTTGGGTAAAAATACCAAAATAAGTTCGGGGCCTTGCCCTTTGCTAGATTCGGCCAGAATTTTGGCCACAAAGTCGGCTCAGTACAAAGCCTTATGTTCTTTCTAATGGCCACGGTCGATTTTCCAACCTGATTGGCACTACAAACAAAGATTTCCCGGTTTGTTGAATCCCAAACCTTCCGCTGCCATGGATAAAACTTGTAACTAAACAAATGCGGAAGCCCATCGTGAAACTTTTGAAGTTCCTCGAGTTCTTTGAGTTCCTGGACCTTTTTATTGTATTCTTCCTTAGACCATTCACTCATCTTGTGGTGTCACGTCTTTCAATGGTTGAAGTTTGGCCCGAATCTCTTTCAACTTGGCCTCAATCTCACGGGGGTCCGTCGGAGTTTCCATTTTCCCGCCCTGGACCTCAACATTTAGGTTCCTAGATTCAATTTTATGGACCATTGGACCTAAGTGCCTATCAGCAAAATACTGAAACGCCTTTAGAAGTATCGGGGCGGTCTTTTCCGTCACGGGCATCGACAAAATGTCGTCCCGGACCCTTTGAAACGAATATCTGTAGGCTTCCTCGATTAAAGCCTCGGTGTCTATAGTCGGAGTAAATAACCAAGCAACCCGGGGCGAGTTTTTAAGTAGTTGATTGTAGAAATAAGAGTTGGAACAAACCCCACCATATACGTCCGTCCCTTTGAGTTTATAGAACCCCGTCGCCTCGGCCTCATAGAATAAAGTCCATAGATTTTTCTTCATGGCGTAGTCCAGGGGAGTAGGGTTAAACAGTCTAGCAAGTTCGGTTTCGTCCTTGATCTGCAATTCCTCGGGAATACTCGCTAGAGCCTTCCCAATCCCAGAATCCTCATTAAAACAGGCGACCAAGCGGTCCCGTTTCGTTTGTACTTCCATTTCCCCGGCAGTTTCACCCACTAATATATCCCCCAATTACAATATTCTACGAGTAACCTCGTAGCATTGCAATTCACCCAGACCTATGCCATACAGTCAAGAACTAAAGGGGAATTTTTATGAATCTAGATTGGTCGCAAATTCTTATTGGCCTAGCAATCCTGGCCTTGGCAATTACCTGGACTTGGGTTTGCCGAACTTTACCGCTAGATTGGTAGGGTGATATGTCCAAACTGCAAATCATCAATCGGCAAGGCATCGGCGGCGCAAACCAAGGCCACGGCCCGTTATCTCTTAAAGCGCGGCTATTCTTGCCGAGGAATTTCCCGCCTCATAGGCGTATCCGCCACAACCGTATCACGCTGGAACACCAAGAAATAGGCGACGACTCCCCATGAGTGACGAACACGAAATGAAAAAATTTACCGCAAAGTTCAATGAACTTCTTAATATTAAAACCGCATATCAACTAGGCCTCATAGGTCACGATGAATATATCCGAAGGGCCAGGGAAATAAATAGCGACGAACCCGAGTGTATCTGTCATGAAATAAACTCGCGCCATTGTCCCGTTCATAACGTGAGGGAAGAATGAGCCAACACAATCTAGCTAACTTCCTGCGACTTGTTGTGTTCCTAATTATCGTCGGGCTTTGCTTCACGCTTGCAGTTGCCCTACTAACCTCATGCACACACCCCGAAGTAAATAAATGCACATACATTTGCCCAACTAAGAACCCGCCCGTCGGGTGCTATTGCCTGGAAGATGAAAGCGAAACTAAACGTCCATGATTTCCCGCAAGTGTTCCTGCGAATAAACAAAATCAACATAGATCATTGTATTCCTTAAATCCTTGTGACCAAGAATCATTTGAACCGCCTTCACGTCCTTTGTCCTTTTGTATAGCCGAATCGCACACGTATGCCGCAAACAATGAAACGTCTTTAACTTCTTATCAAGCGCGTGTTTCCTCGGAGCAAAATCCTGAAACACTTGATATAACCGCTGATATGAGATTGGAAATAACTTTTCGGTGGGAAGATTTTGAAGGCTCGAAAATAATTCAGGTCTGAGGGGAATATCGCGGTCAAATGAGCCCTTTAATCCATACACCCTAACAGATTTTGTCTTGGTCATCAAATCTTTCTTCCTGATATTTAAGATTTCTTGCGCCCGTGCCCCGGTAGCTAAAGCCAACTGAATCATGATCTTGTCTCGAGTGATTGGCGCAAACTTTATAGTATTAACTAAAGCCTCATACTCATCGTCGTCTAAACACTTATCGAAAGTTAGTTTCATTTTATGTCCCCTCTAGGTAGTCCACGGCGTCCCAGGATTCCGTTGTGAAAATAAAGTTTTCGGCTTCCTTCAAAGAATCAAACGTCGCAAGGTATTGATAAATACGCCCGTTGGCCCTAGTCGCTTGAAGGTTAAACTCCCCGTCATTTTCTGTGACTCTAAACTTGTTTCGCAAATTCAAAACAGTAAATTTACTGACAACACTATAAAACTTTTTGTCTTGCTCTGTGACTTTCTCGTAATGAATTAAGTCGCTCATACAACTCCCGTCTCATCAATTATTTCAAATCCTAAACGCTTGCGTTCTTTCTCAAGCGACTTAATAAAAGCTTTCTTGCGCTTCACAGAGATTGCAAAGCAATCATAAGGCTCAGAGTTTTCCCAGAAATCAACCATGTAGAAGTTCTCGGAACAAGTTTTTCTAATCCTGAAAAATGATAGGGGGAGTTTCATGGCTTGGCCTTTTCAATGTCACGTAACAATTCCCCATAGGTATATCCCAACCGAGCAATCTCGGCCCGCGCACCCTTTAATTCTAAATGTAATTGGTTAATCGTTTCCCGGAATACAGAGTTTTGCGCCAAGGTTTCAGCGTGGCGACGTTCCTCAGAATCCGGGAGTCCGAAGTCCTTGAGGTATTGTAACTTCCTTATTATGTCATCAATGTCGTCGGCTAGGCGGCTCATAAATTCCCTTTAGTAGAGGTTATACCTAATAGTAAACTAGAACTTTGCGCTATGCAATACGGCGCGTCATAATAGTACATTCTTTGAATTTTTTATATGGCGGGCGCGTAGATATTAAATCTAAACTCACCGCGACCCCCCCACCCCCCATCTTTGAAAAAATCGAATTTCCCCAGGAAATTCAGGAAAATTGGGACAATTTCCCAGGGAATACTTGAATCAGGGGGCCATTGGCCATTGGTTCCCCTGAATTCAAGGGTTTGACCCTTAAGGTTTCACGCATAATATTAAGTCGGGCCCCTGAATCCAAGGCGCGGGCCCGTTTCCCCGGG
>Ga0307376_10002134_pt1 | contig 19925 bp, 20 predicted proteins | sample TR2MG_FD_202536 | JGI IMG/M metagenome (GOLD analysis project Ga0307376, IMG submission 202536) | Soil microbial communities from Risofladan, Vaasa, Finland - TR-2 | ecosystem: Environmental > Terrestrial > Soil > Coastal area > Acid sulfate soil | place: Finland: Risofladan, Vaasa | collected...
AGCCTGCTGGAGATTCAGAAGTTGGCGTGGTTTCTGGAACGCTCTATCGAGCGTTTTTCCCCCGCAGACAATCCGCTCAAGCTGCAATTCGTCGCGCACAAATATGGCCCCTATGCCAATAAGCTCGACCATCTGCTCAACAGTCTGGATGGCAGCTATCTGCATTGCGACAAACGCATCAGTGATGCCGACCCGCTGGATGTAATCTGGTTTGACGATGAGCACAAGGCTTTGGTGCAAGCGTACATCAAGACCGAGGCCAAGCCTTACGAGCAGGCGCTGGAATATACCGCAGCCTTGATCGATGGTTTCGAGTCGCCTTACGGCATGGAGCTTCTGGCTACGGTTGATTGGCTGCTGAGTAGAGAAGGCGTGCAGCCAACGGCTCAGGCTGTGCGCGAAGGGTTGCTGCACTGGCCTGCGGGTGCCGGTGAACGCAAGACTCGTTTGTTCGATGACCGCGCAATTCGCATTGCGCTGGATCGCCTGACTGCCAAAGTCGAACAGCAGCAAATGGCGGCTTGAAGCCTCTGCATCTTTTCGGCTACGGCTTGGCAATTTACTAATCCATGTCCGAATACCTCCATGTCGAAAAACCTTTTTTAGACCAGTTGGCAACTCTGGGATGGATGGTGATCGACCAATGCGTCGGTAGGATTCCCAAGATTTTTAAAGTCATGCGAGAGAATGGTTCTCCCGCGCCCGAATTCGAGAGCGATGACGACCGCACCCACCTACTGATTCGTTTGCCCGTTCGTACTCGGGCGATGGGTCAGGCAGAAGTGGGGGCCCAGTCGGGGGCCCAGTCGGAACAGATCATGGCCGCGCTCCTGAAGGCGCCTCTATCCATGAACGAACTGGTGACGACTTTGGGGCTGAAAAGCAAGACAGGCTCGCTGAAGAGAACGGTGAACGAGTTGCTTGCCGATGAATTCATCGAGTACACCATCTCCGACAAGCCAAGCAGCCGCCTCCAGAAGTACCGCTTGACCAGCAAGGGGCAGCAAACGCTCGAAGGTGCCGGAGATTCGGCATGAGTGAGTTCCTCCACGTCGAAAAACCCTTCCTCGAGCAGCTTGCGGCGCTGGGCTGGACGGTCATCGACCAGGGTCAGGGATTCATCCCAAGCGACCCGGTGGCGAGCCTGCGCGGGAGCTTCCGCGAATGGCTGCTGCCGGAGGTTCTCCGCGAAGCTGTGCGCGCCATCAACCGCACCGCCGACGGTACGGCCTGGCTGACCGACCGCCAGCTCGACGATCTGCGCGACCAGATTTTGCGCCAGCCGAACCGCACACTGCTTGAAGCAAACGAGGCGATTCAGTCCTTGCTGTTCAAGGTGCAGGTGGATGCGAACGAGCTGACCGGGGAGCAAGACCCGGTGGTGAAGCTGATAGATTTCGCTAATCCAGCCAATAACCAGTTCCACGCCATCAACCAGTTCCGCATCGACACGCCGGGCTGCGTGAAGCAGTTCATCATTCCTGACATCGTGCTGTTCGTGAACGGCATTCCGCTGGCAGTGGTGGAGTGCAAGCTGGGCAGCCCGACATGCGCGAACCCGATGCATGAGGCTTTCGTGCAGTTGCAACGTTATCGCAATGCGCGCGAGGCAACAGAGGAAGCTGGGTTGAAAGAGGGCGAGCCGCGCCTGTTTCACACCAACTTGTTGCTGATCCGCACCAGCGGCGCGGAGGCGGACTACGGCACCCTCACCTCGGGCGAGGAACATTTCTACGCATGGAAAACCCTGTGGCCGGAGAGCGATGAGAAGTTGGACAAGAAGAACACGCAGCAGCGGCTGATTCAGGGCATGCTGAGCCGGGAGAACTTGCTGCGCATTCTGCGCACTTGTTCGGTGTACATGGATACCGATTCCGGCAAGCGCATCAAGGTGGTGGCACGCTATCAGCAATTCCGCGCGGCGGGCAAGATCATCGAGCGCTTGCGCAAAGGCGAGACGCCGATGGAACGCAGCGGGGTGGTGTGGCATACGCAGGGGTCGGGCAAGTCACTCACCATGGTGTTCCTGGCGCGCATGTTACGCGCTTCCCGCGACCTGAACGATTACAAAATTCTGCTGGTGAATGACCGCGTCGATCTGGAAGATCAGCTTGGCGAGACTGCCGCTCTGATCGGCGGCAAGGTGAATGTGATCGAGAACACACAGGCATTGCGCAAGCATCTGGCAACGGACAGCTCCGACATCAATATGGTGATGGTGCATAAATTTCAGGAGCGCAAAGAGACGCTGACACCGCATGTAGCCGAGGCGCTGGGCACTTATCTGGCAATGCCTGCGGCCAGCACCTTTGGCGTGGTGAATACATCCGAGCGCATCATCCTGATGATCGACGAGGCGCACCGCACGCAAGGCTCCGACCTTGCCGATAATCTGTTCGAGGCTTTTCCCAACGCTACCCGCATCGCCTTCACCGGCACGCCGCTGATTACCGAGCGGCATGGCGGGAAGAAAACATCAAAGCGCTTCGGCGAATACATTGACACATACCGCTTGATGGATGCGGTGCATGACGGTGCGACGCTGCAAATCTTGTATGAAGGCAAGACTGCCGATACCGCGCTGAACGAGAAGCACGAATTCGATACCAAGTTCGAAGACTTGTTTCGCGACCGCAGCGAGGCCGATCTGCTGGCGATTAAAAAGAAATACGGCGCGACCGGCGACATTCTGGAAGCGGAGCAACGCATTGCTGCGATTGCGCGGGACATGGTGAATCACTACATCGACAATATCCTGCCCAACGGTTTCAAGGCGCAGGTGGTGTGCCACTCCAAACTTGCCGCAATACGCTATCGGAGCGCGATTGAAGCGGCTTTGATCGCGCGCCTTGAGCGGGAGCGGCTGAAGGCTGCGCCCGATCAGGAATTGATCGCGCAGCTTGCTTTTCTGAAGGCGGTGGTGGTGATCTCATCGGATGGCACTAACGAGGCAGCTTATGTCACACAGGCGCGCAAGCAAGCCAAGGCATGGAATGCGGTTGAGAACTTTTGCAGGCCTTTCGACCGTGATGATGAGAGCAAGGAACTGACGGGTATTGCTTTCCTCATCGTTTGCGACATGCTGATTACCGGATTCGATGCGCCTGTCGAACAGGTGATGTATATCGACAAGAAGATACGCGAGCACACCTTGTTACAGGCGATTGCCCGCGTGAACCGGGTGGCCAAGGGTAAGAAGCGCGGCTATGTGGTGGACTACATCGGGCTGGCCAATCATCTCACCGAGGCGTTGACACTTTATGCTGCGACCGATGAGCAGGAAGAGTTGCGGGATGGTTTGAAAAACATCACTTCAGAGTTACCAGTGCTGGATGAGCGCTATCAACGGCTGGTGCAGTTCTTCAAGGCAGCCGGAGTGAAGGGCATCGAGGATTTTGTGCAGGGAAGATTGGGCAATATCGAGGCCGATGCTGCCGTGGTTCATGCAGCGGTATCCGCGTTGAAAGAGGAAAGGTTACGCGCGGACTTCGAGGTCTATCTGAAGAAATTTTTCATGAGCATGGACATCATCCTGCCGCATGAATTCGCCCAACCCTATCGCGTTCCGGCCAAGCGCTTCGGTTATATCCTGAGCGTGACCAAGGAGCGTTACAAGGACGAGAGCTTGGACTTGGGTGACGCGGGCGACAAGGTGAAGCGGTTGGTAAACGAGCATCTGGTGAGTTTGGGCATCAATCCAAAAGTGCCGCCTGTGGAACTGCTGGCTGAGGATTTTCTTGATCAGCTTAATCGCCATGCGGGTGACAATAAAGAAGCCAAGGCCAGCGAGATGGAGCATGCCATCCGCAAACATTGCACGGTGAAATTCGACGAAGACCCGGCGTTTTACAAAACACTCTCTGAAAAAATGGAGCACTTGATTGACCAGTATCAGGGCCAATGGGATTTGCTGGCAGATGAATTGGAAAAGTTGAGGACGGAAGCCGCCGCCGGGCGTACTGCGCGTCTTGAGGGTTTGGATAAGGAAGCCACGACCTTTTATGCGCATGTGGTTGATCTTGCTTTCGGCAAAGAAGGCGTTCCGGCAAGTCAGGCTGCCAAGATGAAGGCATTGATGGCAAATATTGTGGGGCTGCTTCAGGAGACTATCGGCATTATCGATTTCTGGAACAACCCGGCGGAGCAAAAGCGTTTGCGTGGCGAATTGAATACTGCATTACTGATGGCTGACATTCCAGAGGTGACCGCGTGTTTTGAGCGGTTGGCGGTGGAAATCATGAAGCTGGCAAAGAATCGCCACGAAGAATTATTGAAAGGTTGAGGCCATGTCAGCGAGACGTGTAAGAGACATAGAATACCAACTGCTGCGCAGCGGCGAGCGCAGGACTGCGGATATTGTCATCGAGCGCAATGGGCTGATTTCTGTTCGGGTGCCGGAACACCTATCCGAGGAACAAGCCGATGCGGTTGTGGAACACAAGCGGCTCTGGATATATCGGAATTTGGCCGAATGGCGTGATTTGAATGCGGCGCGTGTAGTGCGCGAGTGGGTCAATGGCGAAGGTTTTCTTTACCTTGGTTGTGCCTATCGGTTATTGCTGACACAAGAACAAAATGAACCACTCAAGCTCAAGGATGGCCGTTTTTGTTTACAAAGAAAAATCGTTGAGGCTGGAGGGGAAGTCGCAGCCAAACAGGTATTCGAAAAGTTCTATGCTGAAAAAGCATTGGAGCGAATCAATAAACGTGTAGTCTATTTTGCACCAAAGGTTGGGGTTTCTCCTATATCTGTAGAGGTAAGGGAAATCGGCTATCGCTGGGCAACATGCGCCTCGGATGGGCGATTAAGCTTTCATTGGAAGTGCATGATGGCATCACCTAAAGTCATCGATTACATCGTGGTCCATGAGCTTTGCCATTTGCATCATCTGGATCATACCGATGCGTTTTGGAATGAAGTGGATAAAGTGATGCCAGACTATGCGGAGAGAAAGTCATGGCTGCGTGAGAACGGTGCTGCGTTGGACATCTAATTGTGCGGTTATTCGCGCACGTGTATCACATTAAAAAGCGATTGAGCTTTGATCCCAAGGCTAAACAAAAATAAGTTGCCGGAGTGTATTACACTAGTCAATGGAACTCTGAAATAAAGGAAGAATTATCTATGGAACTGAACCACGATCGACTTCTGGAAAAAGAAGAAGAAATATTTCGCCTCGCAAAAAAAGCTATCATCTCATCCGACATTCCTGAAATTAGCGAGTCACAGGTGGCAGACTTGGCCAGCGATCTAATCGACTGTTCCTATACCATTAGTGCCCCTGAAATTAAGCAAGTCTTTATGCATTTAGTCACAATGAGTCCTGGTGGGATGGGAGGGGGGCAAAGCACCAAAGCCGGGAATATTCGTTTTCAGTTGGGGAAATTGTTCGACGCCTTATCTAAAAGTACATTTACTACAGTTACGATACATACCATTCCCTGGCTTATTCCCTTTGGCGCAATCCGTCTTTGGTCTGATTTAAGCTCAACCGTAAAGATATCCATTACTGAGATCGACGCTTCTGTCCTTTATGCAATGTGGATTAACAAAAATGCCGAACGCACAGTCGATGAAGGTAAAGTGCTTGGGTTTGTTAACAAAGAACGTGGAAAATTTAGTAAAAGTTTGCTCATTTCTGCTGATATTTTCAGATCACTTAATACGTTGGAGTCTATTCGCGTCATAGCGCGATCAGAAAACGCTAGCTCTAGGTGGTGGCTTAGGGAATGGGTTAGTGTAAATTACCGCTAAATTGAGCATCGTGGCGTGCTCATTGATTGCTGCCTGCCTGCCTCGACCTGCGGCTTTCCGATCAATCTTCAGAAGACTGTGGGGCTTTTCGGTGACTAAGGGGGTATCGTTTCACAAAAAAAGCTCCTCACTCACTGTGAATCAGCGTCTTGCATTTGTCATGAAACAGCGCATATTTTTCCAGCAAAAACTTGCTGGAACGCCTTATTACATAAGCATTCCATCAGTATTTACAGCGCGCTGAAATTGACGTGAAATGGAAAAATTAGCGCGCTGATTTACAACCTTCAATCGCAATCGAGGAAAGCACACTGACACGCAAGGCGCGCTGATATTCCTGCGCGTTGCGCATGTGTGGATTGTGTTGAAATAGTGATTTAGGAACCATGGCGTTGTCTCATTTGATTGGATAGCTATGAGTGCAATGCGCGAAGTGCTGCCTCTGGTTCTTTATCGACAATCATTAGCAATGCGGCAGCAGCCCCAGTGGGTTGGCGGCGGTGTTGCTCCCAGTTTCTGAGCGTGGCAACTTTTACGCCTATCAGTTGAGCGAATTCGCTTTGACTTAGACCAACTCTGGCACGAACCGATTTGACGTCGGGGGCGCTGATCTCTGTCACACGTCCAGGTGCGAGTGCGCCACGGCGAATTGCTGTTGCTTCTTTCAAGCTTTGCTTGAGGGATTCAAATAGCGTCTTGTCCATTTTTATAACTCCTTTACGAGGTTGCGCAGAATCGCGGTTTCCTTATCTGTTAGATTATCTTTGACGCTCTTGGGGTAGGCCACGAGCATTAAAATCTGGTCGTCTTCGGTAAGCCAGTAATAGATCACCCGTATGCCGCCGCTCTTGCCTGTCCCGGCTCGTTTCCAGCGTAACTTGCGGATGCCCCCACCGTTTTTGATGAGATCACCAACGTCCGGGCGCTTCGCCAGTTCCGTTTGCATCTTCGAATATTCATCGTCGTCCAGTAAATCGGTAATCAGGCGTGTGAATGTCGGGGTCTCAATAAAAATCATGTTTAAACTATACGCCATTGGCGTATGCAGTCAAGCGCCACAAATGCTGCGCACTTGCGAAAGCGTGGTTATAGACTGGCGCGACCAGACTGTGGCGATTTAACTGGCACAGTCGCGATGCTCTTGCGCGGGGCGTCGTTGCAGACTGGATAAACCAGACTGCGCCGAGTTTTGGTCTGTTGTGTCTTGCTCATGTTGTGCATGATGCAAGTGAGATTTGGTGCAATTGAAACGTAAAATTGGCAAGCATTGCAAGTCGCTGTTTATCAATAAAAACAGTTAGTTACAATGAGCCCCTACGAACCAATGGGTCGGGCGTTCGAATCGCTCCGGGCGCACCAACAAAACAATGGGTTAGATCAGAAACGGTCTAGCCCATTTTCATTTATGTGGCGCTGATGGGTGCACTGGTGGCCTATTGCGTATTTTCCCTTAAGCGCTCGCGTACCAGCGTGATGTGCTGGCGTAGCACATAGAACTGGTCACCGAACATCTTGGGCACTTTCATCCGCTTCACGGATTGATCGATTTCATCCAGACGTTTGAGCATTTCCGCTTGTTCCGTAGCATCGTTCGCTTTGAGTAGGCCGCGCTCCAGCTCCAGCAATGCACCGTACCATTTGGTGATACGCGAGCGGATGCGCCAACGATAAACTGATGGCAATATGCGCAAGCCGGGGATCAACACCACCATGAGCGGCACGAGTACGACCACCAGACGGCTCACCAATGTCGCCATCCAGAATGGCAGGTTGCGATAGAGGAAACTTCTGCCGGATTGATAATAACGAGTGGCGTCTTCGCTGATACGAAATTCGTGCTCCAACGGCGCGGGAAACTCGCCCTGATGCTGCAACAATCCGGCCTTGCCATTCACCTCGTGCGCAGCCTCCAGCAACAGGTCTGACAGTGCCGGATGCAGCCCGCTACGCGCGATCAGTTCGACTGTTGGTCCGATTAACGTGACATTGTGCGGCGGGATGTCTTTGCCCAAGTCGATACCGCCTTCAGGCAACTCGATCTTGTTGAGATAATTGAACTTGCGGGTATAGGCATCGGCCTGGGCAAAACTCATCAACCGTATACCCGGAGTGCGTAGCAGACTGACAATTAGTTTGATCGATGCCGAGTCCCCCATCAGGAACACCGCGTCTATCTTGCCCGAGACCAGTTCGGCTGCGCCTTCTTCGGCCGCTATGTCCAGCAGCTCGGTAGTCTTGTCGCTTTCGTCGATTCCATTTGCCTTGAGCAAGGTTGTCGCCAGCGCGTACGTGCCACTGCCGGGCAGGTCGATGGCCAGTTTTTTGCCCTTGAACTGGACGAGCCTGTCCAACTCATTTTTGTCTTTGTAGAACACCAGCAGGGGTTCGTAGAAAACACTGCCCAACGATACCAATCTGCTCGTGTCCAAACCGCTGGCCAAACCGCTCTGGATCAAGCCGCCCTGAACTAGACCCACATCGTTATGGAAAGTTGGATCGCTCAGATGCACCAGATTCTCCAGCGAACCTTGAGAAGGAATGATCTTCAGCTTGACCCCATTGCGCGCCAAGATGGCGCTGTATTTTTCGGCATTGCGCTGAAACAGGCTGTCGGGAGGCCCGCCGATGAGCGTGATGGTGCTGGGTGGTGCGGAGTCGACGAACCACAACACAGCAAACAGTAGCGCTGCCGCAGCCAGCAACAACGCGGCCAACCCTAAAACGGGACCGAGCCCCAACTCATTTTTGATCAACTGCAGTGTCCTGTCGATCCACTTTATTCTCATGTTGGAGTTCCGATTTAAATTTTAGGCACATTCAAACACGCATTCGATTTTATCGCAAAGCATTCTGGCTCAGGGTCTGGTTCTGGAAAAGACGCAAGCCGAATACCGGATATTCTGTCAGCTTTGCCAGCCTTGGTGTATGTCGTCAGAAGGGGTATGCGCCAATGGCCGAAGTGGATCGCAGCATCATGCAATTATGCAAAAAATAAAGGCGGCCAACTGGCCGCCCTGTTTACGCCGTTAGGCGTACAAATAAATCATCCGAACTAATGATCAGCGCTGGCCGTGTTACAGCCCCACAATGGTTGCTTCCGGATCAACTTTACGCACTCTATCCAATATTTCCATACCCCGGATTGCGTCAGGATCATACTTGACGATCAATGCATGTGGATGAATGTGATGGTCAAATTCAGCACAATCAACCCCATCACACACTGCAACCCATTTTTCCAAATTGGTTCTGTTTTGCGCATCTAGCTCCGGATGTACATGAACCAACATATCTGCAATATTCATGATTTTCTCCTTCCGTAGCAGAAAGATAATTAAAGGTGAGAGCAGGAAAAATTCCACCTCACCTCACCGATAATTTTATACCTAAAAATCAAAAAATCAACAAAGTATATTACCCATATCTTCTGTGCATATTGCTGTCCTTGGAGGTGTTGAGACAGTTCCAGTTTGGAAATGAGCCACAGAAGTTTTTTAGATTACCTGCTTGAATTTTGCCGATGTTTGCAATATTTCAGAACGTCAACTTGGAAATAAAACCGATCTTCCTTTGTGTGCAAGAAACAAAAGGCCACAGTTGCTATTCAATTTGATCTACGTCACGATGCGTGGACAGACAGACTCATTTCCATTCACGTTGGGAGGTTCACAGATGAACTTGCAGACATCGACTCAAGGGTTAGTGATGCTCGCGTTCATCACTCTTCTCGGCGCTGTGCCCGAAGCTCACGCGGGTTGGGGCTGTCCGCGATTTTTCTCTGCGCTTCCCATTGTGTCAGCGCTGTCTATCGAGTCCGGTCAGGTCAGGTTCAAGCGTTCAAGCGATATAAGCTACGATAAGGCGGCCTGTTCTGAAAAGGTACCCGCGATCACCCTGACTAAACAGGAATATATCAATCTTCACCCGGATCCGGACTATCCTGACTATTTTCCAGATACCATCGAACAGGCTCCCACATCATGTACCCGCGTGGGTTCACTGGTTTACTTCGGCATCGCTTTTTATGGCGGAGAAGGTTTTGGTGGTGTGGGGGGAATCGGGAGACTCGACCTTCATACGGGGAGGGTCGACATTCGCCGCCCTCAGCTGCTGCGCACCGCCTCGGTGGGCAAGCTGTTAGTCCTCGATAAATCCGTGTGGTTTACAACGAAAAATAATACAGAGGGAACTACCGGGCCGGGGATTGGTATTGCGCGTTACGACTGGGCACAGGATAGGCTTGAGACATTCCAGGGCAGCAAGGATGGTCCGTGCGGAATGTGGGCCAACGATATGCTTGTTCATGATGGGGAGTTGTGGGTGGCCACTGAGCTCGGTATATCGCGTTACTCACTCAAGCGCGGTACATGGCGTCACTTCGTTCCGATCAACGCCATATCTCAAGACCTTCGTGAAACTACATGTCACGAGATATACCAGGAAGTTGCTTCTCGCCTGTCCGCAACACCTGACGAAATGGACGCTGTTTGTGACTTGAGGGGAGGCCCACCTCGTGACATCTTTCGCCACCTGCTCCAGGAGTACCGGCCTGAAGCTGCGGCTTCGATCAATTGGGGAGACTCCAAGTAAAGGGAAGCCCGCCCGACAAGGTGCTACACCCAGCACGTGACTTCGAGTTGTGTTGCGAACCGGGTGTTCCATGCGATCGGGCCGGATTTTTCATTTCGGAAAGTATTTCATTTCGGAAAATAAAGGACAGCTGCTAAAAATATCGAGGTTACCGCTGCCGGTAGGTTCGTTGGCACGGGTGCAACTATTCCGCTAGTATGCACATTGTGGCAACGTTCCCATTCTCTAAAAACAATCTGCAGGATTGATGGGGCTTTTATCCGGGAGATTTTCATGCCGATAAATGCTGGACCGAGTACTGCTTGCCTGGATACTATCCTCGGGCGATACGGGCACAACGCAGTGAGCCTGTTGCAGATACTGGTCGAGACACAGGAGTGTATCGGTTATTTGCCCGCATACGCCATCAGTTACCTCGCCAAGCATCTTTCCGTTTCCCGTGCACACATCGAGAGCGTCGCCTCGTTCTACGCTTTCCTGCATCTGCAACCGAACGGCGAGTATCGCGTGCTGTTCTCCGACAACATCACCGACCGTATGTTATCCAGCAAGGCGTTGCTGGAGCAGCTTTGCCAGCAATTATGGCTGCAGCCGGGCAAGCTCTCCGAGGACGGACTGGTCAGTATCAATACCACTTCCTGCACCGGCATGTGCGACCAGGGGCCCGCGATGCTGGTCAATGGGCGCGCCATAACCAGATTGAATCCGCAGCGCATCCGTGAGATCGGCCAACTGATCCGCAATCGCACGCCGCTGGACGAATGGCCCGTTGAGTATTTCCATGTCGAAGACAACATCCGGCGCAGCGGCTTGTTGCTGGACAACAGGCTGTCGCCCGGCAGTGTGCTGCGTGCGGCGCTGGTAGAGAGTGGCGAAGGCATTATCGAGATCATCAAGCAATCCGGCTTGCGCGGGCGGGGCGGCGCGGGCTACCCCGCAGGACTGAAATGGGAAGCCTGCCGCAATGCACCCGGCAGCCAACGTTACGTGGTATGCAATGCCGACGAGGGCGAGCCCGGCACGTTCAAGGACCGCGTGCTGCTGACCCGGCAGGCCGATCTGCTGTTCGAGGGTATGACACTGTGCGCACTGGCTGTCGGCGCCGGAAAGGGATTTCTCTATCTGCGCGGCGAATATCGCTATCTGCTGAAATCCTTGCAGGCGGTGTTGCAGCGTCGCCGTGACGAAAATCTGCTGGGCAGCAATATCCTCGGCCGGACGGGATTCGATTTTGATATTGATATCCATCTCGGTGCGGGGGCCTACATTTGCGGCGAAGAATCGGCATTGATCGAGTCCCTGGAGGGGAAGCGCGGCGTGCCGCGCAACCGTCCGCCGTTCCCGGTGACGCACGGCTATCTGCAGCAGCCGACCGCGGTGGACAACGTCGAAACATTTTGCCAGGCGGTGCTGGCGCTGGACATGGGCGCGGAAAGCTATCGCGCCATCGGCACGGCGAAATCCAGCGGCAGCAAATTGATTTCGGTGTCGGGCGATTGCCCGCGCCCCGGCATCTACGAATATCCGTTCGGCGTATCGGTGCGGGAAGTGTTGCGGGATTGCGGTGCGGAGAACACGCGGGCGGTGCAGGTCAGCGGTCCTTCCGGTGTGTGTGTGGCCGAGAAGGAGTTTGACCGCAAGCTGGGCTTTGAGGATTTGCCGACTGCCGGGGCATTCATGGTGTTTGACGACAGCCGCGATCTGTTCGAGATGGCGCGCAACTTTGTGCATTTTTTCGCGCACGAGAGTTGCGGTTTCTGCACGCCGTGCCGCGTTGGCACCTCGATGCTGAAGTCCACAATGGACAAGATCGCCGCCGGGCTGGGCACGCAGTATGATCTGAGCGAAATTGAGAAGCTTGATCATGTGCTGCAAACCACCTCGCATTGCGGGCTGGGGCGTACCGCCTGCAACCCGGTGCTGCACACGCTCAAACATTTCCGCCCCGCCTACGAGAGCCGGTTGAAATCACTTTCATTCAAACCGGCTTTCGATCTGGACGGCGCTCTGGCGCGCGCCAGGCAGATGACCGGGCGCGACGATGCGGGGGCACACCTGAAACCGGAGGGCACATGACCGACACCTTTGAACTCGATGGCGCGAATGTCACTTTTGAGGAAGGCCAGACCGTCCTTCAGGCCGCACTGTCTGCCGGACAATACATACCGCACCTGTGCTATCACCCCGAGTTCAAGCCGCACGGCAGTTGCAAGCTGTGCACGGTGAAGGTCAACGGCCGCACGGTCGCTTCCTGCACCATGCCAGCCGAGGCAGGCATCACGGTGGAAAGCGATATCGAGGAACTCAACGCGCTGCGCCGCACGCTGGTGCAAATGCTGTTTGCCGAGGGTAACCATTTCTGCCCGTCCTGCGAGAAGAGCGGCGACTGCATGCTGCAGGCGCTGGGTTACGACCTGGAAGTGCATACTGCCGGCTTCCGTCACATGTATCCGGATCGCCCGCTGGATGCCTCCCACCCGGACATTCTGCTCGACTTCAACCGTTGCATCCTGTGCGAACTGTGCGTGCACGCATCCACCGAGGTTGACGGCAAGGGTGTGTTCGCGCTGGCCGGGCGCGGCATTGACAAGCATCTGATCGTCAATGCCGAATCGGGCAAGCTGGTGGATACCGACATCGCGCTCACCGACAAGGCGATGGAAGTCTGCCCGGTCGGTGTGATCCTGAAAAAACGCGTCGGCTTCAGCGTTCCTATCGGCAAGCGCCGTTACGACCAGCGACCGATCAGCGAGCAGGCACTGGATGATGCGCCGCGTCCGCCGGCGGGAACCAAGCATGAATGAGAAGAGAAAGCTCCGCATCGCGACCACCTCGCTGGCGGGATGCTTCGGCTGCCACATGTCTTTTCTTGACATCGACGAGCGCCTGTTCCCGCTGCTTGAACTGGTCGAGTTTGACCGCTCGCCGCTTACCGACATCAAGCACTGCGGGCCGTGCGATATCGGGCTGGTCGAGGGCGGGGTGTGCAATGCGGAAAACGTGCATGTGTTGCGCGAGTTCCGCAAGAACTGCAAGATACTCATCTCCATTGGCGCCTGTGCGATCAACGGCGGGCTGCCAGCGCAGCGCAATCATCTCGACTTGAGCGCCTGCCTGACCGAGGTGTACCTGACCGAACCGGGTCTGGTACACGGCCTTATCCCGAACGATCCCGAGTTGCCTTTGCCGCTGGACAAGGTGCATCCGCTGCACGAAGTGGTGAAGATCGATTATTTCATCCCTGGTTGTCCGCCTTCCGGCGATGCGATCTGGAAATTTCTCACTGACCTTATTGCCGGCAAGACCCCCGAGCTGGGACACGGATTGATCAAATATGACTGATACAACCAACAACATGGAAACAGCCGCCCACCCCGAAAACCTGCGGCGGGTTGCCATTGACCCCTTGTCGCGGGTCGAGGGGCACGGCAAGGTGACGCTGCTGATGGACGAGAACGACCGCGTGCATCAGGTAAGGCTGCACATTGTGGAATTTCGCGGCTTCGAGAAATTCATCGAGGGGCGGCCCTATTGGGAAGCGCCGGTGATGGTGCAGCGGCTGTGCGGCATCTGCCCGGTCAGCCATCACCTCGCCGCATCCAAAGCGATGGACATGATCGTCGGCGCGACGCTCACGGCAACGGCCGATAAGGTGCGGCGGCTGATGCATTACGGGCAGATATTGCAGTCGCATGCGCTGCATTTCTTCCACCTGTGCTCGCCCGACCTGTTGTTCGGCTTCGATTCGGACATGGCGAAGCGCAACATCGTCGGTGTGGCAGCAGCCTATCCGGAGATTGCCAGGCAAGGCGTGCTGTTGCGCAAGTTTGGCCAGGAAGTGATCCGCGTCACGGCAGGCAAGCGCATCCACGGCACCGGTTCGATTCCAGGCGGGGTGAACAAGAATGTCAGTATCGAGGAACGCGATTATTTGCTCAAAGACATCGATCAGACCGTCGCCTGGAGCCGCGATGCGGTCGCTATCGCGCGGCAGCTGTTCGAGCAGAATCTCGACCTGTACAACAGCTTCGCCAAATTCGACTCACATACGCTCAGCATGGTGAGCAAGGATGGTGCGCTGGACCTGTACCACGGCGGTCTGCGCGCGCGTGACCGTGACGGCAACACGCTGTTTGACCACTTTGACTATTCGCATTACTGGGACGTAATCCTCGAGGAAGTGAAGCCGTGGACGTACATGAAATTCCCGTTTCTGCGCAGCCTCGGGCCGGAGCAGGGCTGGTATCGCGTCGGACCGCTGTCGCGGGTGACACAGTGCGATTACATTCCCACGCCGCTGGCCAATCAGGCGCGCATGGCCTTCCTGGCCTTCAATGGGGGCTCAGCGGCAAGTGCCACGCTGGGTGTTCACTGGGCGCGCATGATCGAGATGTTGCACGCCGCCGAACAAATACAGGTCCTGCTGCATGCCCCCGACCTGCAGGGCACCGATCTTGTCAGTACGGGCGAGCGGCAGGAACGCGGCGTCGGGGTGATCGAAGCGCCGCGCGGTACGCTGATCCATCACTACAAGGTGGACGAGCACGATCAGATCGTGCGCTGCAACCTGATTGTTTCCACCACCCACAACAACCAGGCGATGAACGAGGCGATACGCTCCGTGGCGCGGCAATTCATCGACGGGCGCAAACTCACCGAAGGATTGCTCAATCATATCGAAGTCGCGATCCGCGCTTTCGATCCCTGCCTTTCCTGCGCGACCCACGCGCTGGGCAAGATGCCGCTGGAAGTGGAGTTGCTGGATGCGGAGGGGGGAAGGGCAGATATGCTGACGCGTTCTTCGGATGGAATGTTCTGTTCGCCCTGCTGATGGTTGCGCCTATCCTGATCTTTGCTGTCGGTAACGCATCGCGCGGCGACGATGCATTGGCACCGCTGCTGCTGCGGCAGCTCCAACCGGATAGCCTGGTACAGGCCGAGCTGGTCGAGGAATATCAGTTGCAGGTCGAGCATGTTACCGATTTGTCGGGCCGCAGCGCCGTCCTGTTTGTCGATGCCGATGTTTCATGCGATGCGCCTTTCCGCTTCTCGGAAATTACTGCACTGCATGACAACAGCTACACCAGCCATGCGATGACACCTTCAGCATTGCTGTATGTTTACCGGCAGGTCTACGGAGTCGATGCGCCGGACAGCTTTCTGTTGCGGATACGCGGCTATGATTTTGAATTGGGCGAACCGTTGAGCCTTAAGGCAACCGCCAATCTGGAAGTTGCAAGAAAACTTGTTGTTGGATTATGCGCGGCCGCGAGTCCGTCTGTCTGGCGGGAAAAATTACAGGCAAACTTGATCGCTAATAACTAGCTGTCGGCGACTTCACCCCGCTCGCCCGCCATATCCGGCACGCGCCTTCGTCAGACACCATGCAGGGACCGACCGGTGTCCGCGGTGTGCAGGCGGTGCCGAAAAGCTTGCATTCGTTCGGGTAGATTTTACCCAGCACCACCCGCGCGCAGTCGCAACCCGGGGGCATTTCGCCGACCCGCTTGCGCCCTTCCGTTTCAAAACCCGGGAATTTTTTGCGCGCATCGTGTTCCTCGAAGCACGTTGCGAGAGCAAAACCCGAAGCCGGGATGGTGCCGATACCGCGCCAATTTGCGTCGCTGACATGCATTGCCTGCCTGAGTTGCGCCTGAGCTGTGGTATTGCCGCCGGAACGCACCACTTCGGGATAACAGTTGTCCAGAAAGCATTCGTCCTCGAGCAGCTGGCGCAACACCGAGTAGGTCGCCGCAAGCAGTGACACCGGGGAAAAGCCCGCGACGGCGGCCGGGATGGCATGCCGTTCCACCACGAAGGTCCACTCTTCGGGCCCCATCACCGTGGCGACATGACCGGGCGCGATCAGCGCATCGAAGCCGGGCTTGTCCGATTCGAGCAGCATCGCCACGGCAGGCCAGGTCAGCCGGCACGACAGCAGCAAAAACAGGTTATCCGGTATGCCCTCGAGCAGCATCGCCGCCACCGGCGCGGTGGTGGTTTCGAAACCGGCGACGAAAAACACCACCTGCCGCTGCGGATTTTCCTTGGCGATCCTTACGGCTTCCCGCGGACTGGCTACCGGGCGTATGTCCGCGCCTGCAGCCTTGGCCTGCTCCAGCGAGCGCGGTTCCGCTTTGGGGGCATTGACCGGCACGCGCAGCATGTCGCCGAATGCCACCAGGATCACACCCGCATGCAATGCCAGCTGGATGGCATGGTAAACATCTTCCTCGGGACACACACACACCGGGCAACCGGGTCCGGGGATCAGCTCGACATTCTGCGGAAGCGCACCGCGCAGACCGGCCATTGTGATTGAGCGCTCGTGTCCGCCGCAAACATTCATGATGCGCACGCTACGGGTCAGCGGTAACGATTTGATCTTGCTTAGCCAGTCTTGCGCGGTCAGGCTCATGGGCTGTCCTGCATATCTGTTTCGAGATTGTCGGCAGCCAGCAATTCGTCGAGCAATTCCCAGGTCGAGCGCGCTTCCTGCTCGGACATCTTTTGCAGGGCGTAACCCACATGCACCATCACGAAGTCGTCCACGACAATGGGCTCGTCCTGCAGCATGAACAGGCTCACCTCGCGCATCACACCCTTGGCAGTGCAACGCGCGTTGTAGCCGTCAATCGAAACGATCTGCATGGGGATGCCGAGGCACATGGCCGTTCTCCTGTCATGAAATTGGAACCAGTATAGTCTCAAGTGGGGCAACTGTTAATTGCATAAGTTGAATAAATTACTCAGTTGTAATTTCCCGATAATAGTACTAGCCTGACCCACTTGAGCAAAGCAACGCGCTGATCGTTTTTCGGTGATATTGATTATTGCGCGTTTCCGTATTCCTTAGAATACAACCGGACTCGGCTATGACTGGCAGTCGCAAGACTTTGATCCTCGGCATCGGCAACGTTCTGTTGCGAGACGAGGGCGCGGGCGTTTTTGCGATCAGGTTGCTTGCCGACCTGACTGCACAGCGCGACGACATCGAACTGATGGACGGCGGCACGTTGAGCTTCTCTCTGGCTGGCGCGATCGAAGACACAGATAATCTGATTGTGATCGATGCCGCGCAATACGACGGTGAACCGGGCACCACCAAGGTATTTGTGGGCGAGCAGATGGATGCATTCATCGGCAGCAACCGCAAATGCAGCGTGCATGAAGTGAGCCTGATCGATCTGATGGCGATCGCGCTACTCGCCGGCCAACTTCCCCGGCAGCGCGCACTGATCGGCATCCAGCCGCAAACCATCGAGTGGGGCGATACGCCCTCTCCGTCGGTTTCCGCCGCGATTAATCTGGCCTGCGATCAGGCAATGCAACTGGTCGAGGAGTGGCACGCATGAGTCCGGCCAGCAACAATCTGAAAGGCATTCCAATATTCGCACAGACCGAGGAGACTCATTCCGTCGGCAATATCCGCGCGCTGCTGTCCGAGATCGCAGCGTCCCTGGAAAAGCTGGTGAAAACCGGCGAGACCGGAATGATCGATCTGAACAGTCTTCCTTTCGCTCCCGGCGAATACGAGCAATTGCGCCAGGCGCTCGGTCAAGGCGAAATCACGGCGCATATCGAAGCCATCGGGCCAAGCGAGATCATCGAGACGCGCTATCCCGGCGTATGGTGGGTGACGCACTACAACGTGGAAGGCGACATTGTTGCGGACATACTGGAAGTCACCATGTTTCCGGAAATCATCAGGAGCCAGCCTGACGATGTGTTTGATGGGCTGGCAAGATTAAAGGCACAACTCGACGAGTGAGGTGATCAAATGCTGGATCATGAAACCCTGGGGGAACGTCTCGCACAACAAGGTATCAGCCGCCGTGCGTTCCTGAAATTTTGTGCAGCTATTGCCTCGATGTCGGCGTTGCCGCCAGGTGCTGCTGCTGCAATCGCCGAATCGCTGCTCAAGTCGAAACGGCCATCGGTTATCTGGCTGTCGTTCCAGGAGTGCACCGGCTGCACCGAATCGCTGACGCGCTCGGACACGCCCACGCTTGAAAACATGATCTTCGACATGATCTCGCTCGACTACCATCACACACTGCAGGCAGCTTCCGGTTATGGCGCGGAAAAATCGCGCGAGGATGCGATGCAGAATTTTTTCGGCAAGTACCTGTTGGTGGTCGATGGCTCAATCCCGATGCGTGACGGCGGGGTATATTCAACCATCGCCGGGCGCACCAACCTCGACCTGCTCCAGGAAGCGGCGAAGGGCGCGGCGGCGATCATCGCCGTCGGTACCTGCGCCGCGTTCGGCGGGATCCCCAATGCGAAACCTAATCCGACCGGCGCGGTCGCAGTGTCCGACATCATCAAGGACAAACCCATCATCAATATCTCCGGATGCCCGCCCATTCCCGTGGTGATCACCGGTGTGCTTGCCCATTACCTGACTTTCGGTGGGTTGCCCGAACTCGACGATCTGGGCCGTCCCAAGTCCTTCTATGGCGAGACCATCCATGACCGCTGTTATCGCCGCCCGTTCTACGACCAGGGAAAATTCGCCAAAACGTTTGACGATGAAGGTGCACGCAACGGTTGGTGCCTGTTCGAGCTGGGCTGCAAGGGGCCGACCACGCACAACTCTTGCGCGACAACCAAATGGAACGGCGGCACCAGCTTCCCGATCGAGTCTGGGCACGGTTGCCTGGGCTGTTCCGAACCGAACTTCTGGGATGCGGGCAGTTTCTACAGCGCGCTGTCGATGCCGGCCAGCCCGCTGGAGCTGACTACCGGAGCCGCGGTGGCTGGCGTGGCAGCGGGCATCGCAGTGTCCATCGCGAACCGGGTCAAAAAGGGCGCCGCAAAATCGGCGCATGAAAAGTCCACCATCGCCGATCTGGAGAAATAATATGGACGCAAACCTGTTCCTGACCTGGGTGCGCAGCACCGGACTGAATATTTCGATCGGCATCTTTTTATTGGGCTCGCTGTGGCGGCTGTTGGAGATCTACTCGCTGGGACGCAAACAGGATCTGGCAGCGCCCCGTCATCGCGCGGGGGCTTCGGGGCTGCACACCATGCTGCGACGATCTGTACCGCCGCCCGGCATGTTCAAGCGTTCGGCGACAAGCTATGTCGCCGGTTATGTGTTCCACATCGGCCTGTTCATCATCGTGTTTCTGTTTGCGCAGCACATCAAGCTGCTCCAGGATTTGATTGGGCTGTCATGGCCCAGCCTGCCCGCGCAGTTCATCGATGCGACGGCGGTTGTGACATTGGCCACCATGCTGCTGGTACTGGTGGAACGCATCAACAAACCGGTCAAGCGTTTTATCTCCACCTTCGGAGACTATGCCGCATGGGCGCTGACTTTCCTGCCTGTGCTGACCGGTCTTCTGGCCACCAAGCACCTGCTGTTCTCCTACACATGGATGCTGGCGCTGCACATACTCAGCGCGGAATTGCTGCTGATCTTTATACCGTTCACCAAGCTGATCCATGTCTTCACGCTGTGGGGTTCGCGCTGGTACAACGGCGACGCAAATGCGAAGAAAGGGGTGCCGGTATGAGCAGTGAGCAGGGGCCCCGCTCAGCGGGGATGGGAACGTCCGCGAATGCCGGC
>Ga0307376_10002135_pt1 | contig 19915 bp, 13 predicted proteins | sample TR2MG_FD_202536 | JGI IMG/M metagenome (GOLD analysis project Ga0307376, IMG submission 202536) | Soil microbial communities from Risofladan, Vaasa, Finland - TR-2 | ecosystem: Environmental > Terrestrial > Soil > Coastal area > Acid sulfate soil | place: Finland: Risofladan, Vaasa | collected...
CGCCGCGCCGCTGTCGCGCCGCCGCCGCGCCGGAAGCCGCACGCATTTTCCTCTGAGGCCGGTCATTGCCCAGTTGCGAGCTTTCGGCTACAGTCGCTCGCGGAGGGTGAAATGGCTGGCCTCAACATTACGAGCGAAATCGGCGTCCTGAAGAGGGTCATCCTCCATACACCCGGATCCGAGATAGAGGCGATGACGCCGAAAGAGGCCGACGCCGACCTCTACAACGACATCATTCCCCTCTCGGCTGTGCGCGCGGAATACGACGTGCTCAAGGCTTTTCTGTCCACCGTGGCCGAGGTGGTCGAGCTCAAGGACCTGCTCGCGCAGGCCCTGGCCGACACGGGCAGCAAGTTCGAGTTCATATCGGCTTTGTCGAGGCTCTGTCCCGTCAGGCGCAGGGTCGAGGAGCTCATGGCCAAGCCGCCGGCCGAGCTCGCCCGCATAGTCATCGAAGGGCTGCCGGCCCTTCCCGAGAGTCTTTCCCGCCTCGTCTCGCCGCGCAGCTTTTCGCTGCGCCCCCTGCCCAACACCTACTTCATGCGCGACTCAGCCGCCGTCATCCGCGACTATGCGGTGTCGAGCGCGACCGCCTTCGACGTCCGCCTCATCGAGTCCATCATCACCCGCTTCGTGTTCAGGCACAACCACGACTTTCTCGCGCGGGGCATCCTCTTCGACGGCCCCGAGGAGCGAAGCCGGGCGGTGACCATCGAGGGCGGCGACATCCTCGTCCTTTCGCCGCGCGTCCTGGCCGTGGGCGTCTCCGAACGCTCCACGCCCGAGGCCGTCGAGCGCCTCGCGATGGCGGCCGCCAAGGCTTTCGGGGAGCCCTTCTCGGTGTTCGCCGTCATCCTGCCGAAGGAGCGGGCCTGCATCCACCTGGACATGGTCTTCACCGCGATCGACAGGGACGCCGCCCTCGTCTACGCGCCGCTCATCGTGGGGCCGCGCCGGGCCCGGGTCGTGCGCATCGACGCCCGCCGCGACGGGAACCTCTCGTTCTCCGAAGAGGAAGGCCTGATTCCCGGGCTCAGGAAAGCGGGACTCGACCTCGAGCCCGTGCTCTGCGCCGGAGGGGACAGCCTTTTCGAAGAGCGCGAGCAGTGGTGGTCGGGAGCCAACTCCTTCGCTTTCGCTCCCGGCCAGATCATGATGTATTCGTGCAACGTCCGCACTCTCGACGCCCTGTCCGCGGCGGGCTTCGATATCCGAACCGCCTCGGATTTCCTCGCGGGCGACGACAAGCCGGCCAACTACGGCAGGCTGGCCGTCGGCTTCGACGGCATCGAGCTGGCCCGCGGCGGAGGCGGCGCCCGCTGCATGACCATGCCGGTCGAGCGGGAGAATCTGGACTAAGCGAGGCCTCTCCTTCGAGGTGACTTCCGTATTGACCTGCCCGACGAATGGGTTTATCCTTCCGCGCATTGCGCAATCGGTTGCGCAGGGGAGGAGGGGAATCCGATCGCCGTCACTGCAAGGGATCTGGCGCGGCTGGCCGGCGTGAGCGTCTCGACGGTGTCGAGAAGCCTCAACGGCAGTACGCGCATATCGGCCGAAACGAAAGAGCGCATCAAGCGCCTCGCGGCCGAGCTCGACTTCGAGTTCGACGCGAGCGCGCGAAGCCTGTCCACCAGGCGCTCCGGCACGGTGGCCCTCGTCTGCCCCGGCTTCCTCGACCGTTTCGCCAGCACGCTCTACCTCAATATGCTGATCTACGATATCCGCTCGAACCTGGCGTCCAGGGGGCTCGATTGCATTCTCGTCGAGGCCGAGGCGCCCGGCGGCCGGAGCAATATCCGGCGGCTCGTCCTTCAGCGCAAGGTCGACGGCATACTGCTCCTCCTGGCCTCGACCTTGCCCGAAGACTGGAGCGTCATCAAGAAGCGCGGCATTCCCGTGATCCAGGTCCACTACGCGCCCGCCTACTTCGCCGCCGAGCGGGTCGACTACTATTTCACCGACAACGTCCGAGGCGGGAAGATGGCCGCCGAGGCGCTCCTCGACTCGGGCGGCGAGCGGATCATCTGCCTTTCGGACAGCCGGGCGAGCCCCGAGATGGCCGCGCGCGAGAAGGGCTACGGCGAAGCGCTCCGCTCGCGCGGGATCGCGGTCGACGAGCGGCTCGTGCTCGCGGCCGGCAACGCCTTCGACGAAGCCTATGCCTGCGTCAGGCGAAATATAGATCTCGCGCGGCATGCGGACGGCCTGTTCGCCGCCACCGACATCATGGCCCTGGGGGCGCTCAGGGCCCTGGCCGACGAGGGAGTCGGGGTCCCGCTCGAGTTCAAGGTCGTGGGCTACGACGACATCGAGATCGGAACCTACGTCAAGCCCAGCTTGAGCTCGGTGCACCAGCCCCGGGAAGAGATAGCGCGCCTGGCCTGCGAGCGCCTCGCGGCCCTGCTTCGAGGCACGGGCGGCTCCGGCGTCGAGCAGCGGCTCATCGCGCCCACGCTCGTCAGGAGAGAAAGCTGCTAGCGGGGATCTTCGGCGCTCCGTCGGGCGGCGACGCTAGGCTCTCTCAAGATGCGGAGGTATTTGGGGAGGGCTGCCATAACCTGAGCCGATTTCAGGAATCGGCCATTTCGGAAATCGGCTCCGCAGGTCTTTTGTTCCGTAAGGCGCAACCGATTGCATAGGAGGATTCATCGTGAAGAGAACATGGTGGAAGGAAGGGGTCGTCTACCAGATCTACCCTCGAAGCTTCAAGGATTCGAACGGCGACGGCATCGGCGACCTGCGCGGCATCGTCGAAAAGGCCGACTACATCGCCTCCCTCGGCGTGGACATCGTCTGGCTCAATCCGATCTACAGCTCCCCGAACAAGGACAACGGCTACGACATCAGCGACTACGAAAACATCATGGAGGAGTTCGGCAGCCTCGCCGATTTCGACGAGCTCGTGACCGCCTTCCACGCTCGCGGGATCCGTCTCGTCATGGATCTCGTGGTCAACCATTCGTCGAACGAGCATCCCTGGTTCCTGGAGTCGCGCTCGTCGCGGGAATCGCCCAAGCGCGACTATTACATCTGGAAGCCCGGAAAGAACGGCGGCCCGCCCAACGGCTGGGAAGCCTGCTTCGGTGGCTCCGCCTGGGAGTACGACGAGCGCTCGGGCGAGTACTACCTTCACCTCTTCACCCCCGAACAGCCCGATCTCAACTGGGAGAACCCCGGGATGCGGCGCGCCGTCTACGCGATGATGCGGCGCTGGTTCGAGCGCGGCGTCGACGGCTTCCGCATGGACGTGATCACCATGCTTTCCAAGGAGCCCTCGTACCGCGATCTTCTGCCGGGCGAGGGCATGTTCTCCTCCACCGCCCCCTACATCTACGGCCCCCGGCTCCACGAGTTCATCCGGGAGATGCGGCGCGAGGCCATAGACGGCTTCGACGCGATGACCGTGGGCGAGGCCCCGGGCACCACGATCGAGAACGCGGTGGACCTCGTGGGAGAGGATCGCGGCGAGCTCGACATGGCTTTCCAGTTCGAGCTCATGGGCGTGGACTACCTCGACGGAGACAAGTGGAAGCAGCGCCCGATCGATCTCGTCGAGTTCAAGGAGATAATCGAGCGCTGGCAGGTCGGGATGTTCGGCAAGGCCTGGAACTCGAACTTCCTCATGAACCACGACCAGCCGCGCTCGGTATCCCGCTTCGGCGATGATGGGCGATATCGAGTCCGGTCGGCGAAGGCGCTCCTCGCCCTCGATCTCTCGCTCTGCGGCACTCCGTACGTCTACCAGGGCGAGGAGATAGGCATGACGAACGTCGCCTTTCCATCGATCGAGGACTACCGCGACATCGAGACGCTCAATTACTACCGAAGGGCGGTGGAAGGCGGCGCGGCGCCGGAGCGGGCGCTCGCGTCCATCCACTACATGAGCCGCGACAACTCGCGCACGCCCATGCAGTGGGACTCGAGTCCCGGCGCCGGCTTCAGCGGAGGACGGCCTTGGATCGGCCTCAACCCCAAGTATCCCGAGCTGAACGTCGAGCGGGCCGAGGCCGACGAAAATTCCGTCCTGCATTTTCTCAGGCGGATGATCCGCTTCCGCAAGGATCACCTCTGCCTCGTGTACGGCAGCTTCGAGCTGATAGCCCGGGACGACCCCGCTCTCTTCGCCTATTTCCGCGACGACGGAAGCGAGCGGCTCCTCGTGGCGATCAACATGTCGGGCGGCGAGGCGAGGCTTCCCTCCGACATCGCCGTCGGCCCGTCGGCCGCCCGCCTCGCCCTGCTGCTGTCGAGCGCCCCGCACGGCGACGATGAGCCGAGCGGCGGCCTCGAGCCCTGGGAAGCCCGGGTATATCGGGTCGGGTAGGAGCCGTCGCGCTGCGCGCTCCGGCGGCGCGGAAGCGCAGAGGCGCTTCCGCGGGGCCCCGCAACCTCAAGTGCGAAACGTGCGTCTCCTTAACTTAGCTACAGCCAGTCGTACTTCCGCAGGTCTCTCGCCGTCGCTTCGCTCCGGCGGCGCGGAAGCGCTCGCGCGCTTCCGCGGTGTCCCGTATCCTGAAATGCGAGACCCGTTGTAAGTTCGAGCTGCGCAGAAAACCTTAACTGCACCCCGTTGTACTCCCACAAGTCTCGCATTTCAGGCATGTGCCGTTGCGGACGAGGGTGAGGTGGCCGCAGACGGGGCAGGGGTCGCCTTCGTAGCCCTTCAGGCGGGCGTCGCGCGAGCTGTCGCGCGACGCCTTGACCTTGCTCGAGGCGGCCCGGGCAGGCGCGCCTGTGGAGCCGCCGCTCGGGGCGGCCTCCCGCGCCGAGCCGGCCTCTTCGGCGCTCGCCGCGCCGGCCGCGGTGGCGGCGGTGCGATACCCGGCCTCGCCGTTGCGCCCCCGCGCGTTCTGCGTCGAGGTGGCCTCGAGGTCCTCGGGCTTGACCTGTCCCAGGTCGTGCCGGTGCATGTAGGCGATGGCGAGATCGCGGAAGATGTAGTCGAGCACCGAGGTGGCCATCTTGATGTAGTCGTGCCCCTGCACCATGCCGTTCGGCTCGAAGCGGGTGAAGGTGAAGGCGTCGACGTACTCCTCGAGGGGAACCCCGTACTGCAGGCCGAGCGAAATGGCTATGGCGAAGGAGTTGAGGATCGAGCGGAAGGCCGCGCCCTCCTTGTGCATGTCGAGGAAAATCTCGCCCAGGCCCCCGTCATCGTACTCGCCCGTGCGGACGAAGACCGAGTGTCCGCCGATCTTGGCCTTCTGGGTGTAGCCCGAGCGGCGGTTGGGAAGGGCGCGGCGCACCCCGCGGGGCGCGGCGGGCATGCCCGGCAGCTCGGGTTCGGCGGCCGCGCCCAGGATTGCGGATCCGGCCGGAGCGAGCGGGCGCGGCTCCTCGTCCTCCTCGTCGGAAAGGCCGTCCGTCTGCAGGGCGACGATCGAATCGGCTATGAGGTCGGCTCCGGGCGCCAGGGCCGAGAGCGGCTGGGAGAGCTTGGACCCGTCTCGGTAGAGGGCGATGGCCTTGAGCATCGAGCGCCACGCGAGCATGTAGGCGCCCTTGACGTCCTCGTAGGTGGCGGTGTTGGGCATGTTGATCGTCTTCGATATCGCTCCCGAGATGAAGGGCTGGACCGCGGCCATCATCGCGATGTGGGCCTTCCACTCTATGGAGCGCGTGCCGCGCTTGCCCGAGGGCGTCGCCGTGTCGAAGACGCCGAGGTCCTTGTCCTCGAGGCCGGGCGCTCCCTCGACGCCCATGGTTCCGCAGGCCCAGAACTCGGCCTCCTCGACCTCCCGCTCGGAATAGCCGAGGTGGGCGAGCAGGCTGAAGCCGGGCAGTCGATAGGTGGCCTCGGGCAGGCCCAGGGCGGCGAAGTCCTCGGCCGAGAGCACGCCGGGCGTGAAGCAGGATTCCAGCGAGAAGGCGTTCCTGATGGCCCCCTCGACCTTGGCCAGGGCGGCTTCGGTCATGCCCTTTTCCCGCAGGCTGTCGTACGAGGGCCCCGCGGAGGGGGCGCCGCGCAGCGTGCCGTGGCCCAGGGCGTAGGCCTCGATCTCCTCGATCGCCTCTTCGGAATAGCCGAGGGAGCGCAGCGCGGGGGGCACGCTCTGGTTGATGATCTTGAAGTATCCGCCTCCGGCGAGCTTCTTGAACTTCACGAGCGCGAAGTCGGGCTCGACGCCGGTGGTGTCGCAGTCCATGAGCAGTCCGATGGTCCCCGTCGGAGCCACCGCGCTGACCTGGGCGTTGCGAAAGCCGTGCTGCTCGCCGATCGCGAGCGCCTGGTCCCAGGAGTCCTTCGCGGCGGCCGCGATGTTGGCGGGGCAGAGCGCGGCGTCGATGCCCGCGGGAAGGATCGTGAGGCCCTCGTAGTCTTCGGCCGGGGCGTCGTGCGCCGCGCGGCGATGGTTGCGGATGACGCGCAGCATCCGCTCGGCGTTGGCTTCGTAGCGGGCGAAGGGCCCCCAGGCCGCGGCCATGCGCGCCGACTGGGCGTAGGCCTCGCCGGTGAGGATGGCCGAGAGCGCGGCGGCGACCGTGCGCCCCTCGGGCGAATCGTAGGCGAGTCCCATGACCATGAGGAGTGTGCCGAGGTTGGCGAAGCCCAGGCCCAGGGTGCGGTAGTCGTAGCTCTTGCGGGCTATCTCCTTCGAGGGGAACTGGGCCATGACGACCGAGATTTCGAGGACCGTGGTCCAGAGCCGCACCGCGTGGCGGTAGGCGACGTCGTCGAAGCGGCGGGATTCGGCGTCGTAGAAGGGCAGGAGGTTGAGCGAGGCCAGATTGCAGGCCGTGTCGTCGAGGAACATGTACTCGGAGCAGGGGTTCGAGCCCCGGATCTCCCCGTCGGCGGGGCAGGTGTGCCATTCGTTGACGGTCCCGTGGAACTGGAGGCCCGGGTCGGCGCACTTCCACGCCGCGCGGGCTATCGTGTCCCAGACCGTCCGCGCCTTGGTCTTCCGCATGGTCTTGCCGTGGGTCCTCCCCACGAGCTCCCATTCGCCGTCGTCCACCACCGCGGCCATGAAGCGATTGTCCACCCGCACTGAATTGTTCGAGGACTGGCCGGCCACGGTATTGTAGGCCTCGCCTTCCCAGGCGGTGTCGTAGACCGGCAGGCCGGGGGCGCCGCCGGCCGAGCCGGCGGCGGAATAGTCGCCCTGGCGGTACATGGAAAGAAGCTGGTGCAGGTACGGGGCGGGCATCCCCGCGCGCAGGGCCGCCTTGACCGCCCGCCGCAGCTCGGGATTGGCCTCGAACGAGAAGCGCTCTTCTCCGGTCAGCCCGGACTCGCGCAGGGTCGCGGCCAGGGCGGCGGCGTGGCTGCGGATGAGGGCCGAGCCGGCGGCCAGGCAGGCGACCTTGTATTCCTCCTCGGCCTTCCAGTTGGAGAAGGTCTCGACGTCGGGATGGTCGGCGTCGAGGATGACCATCTTGGCGGCCCGCCGCGTCGTGCCCCCCGACTTGATCGCGCTCGCCGAGCGGTCGGCTATCTTGAGGAAGGACAGGAGCCCGCTCGACACGCCGCCGCCCGACAGGGGCTCGTTGAGGCCGCGGATCCGGGAGAAGTTCGAGCCGGTGCCGGAGCCGTACTTGAAGAGCCTGGCCTCGCGGGTCACGAGGTCCATGATGCCGCCCTCGTTCACGAGATCGTCCTGGATGTCGAGGATGAAGCAGGCGTGGGGCTGGGGCCTCGCGTAGGCCGACTCGCTCTTGGTCACCTCGCCCGAGGCGGGATCGACGTAGTAGTGGCCCTGGGCGGGGCCCTCGATGCCGTAGACGGCGTGCAGGCCCGTGTTGAACCACTGCGGGCTGTTGGGCGCCGCTATCTGCCGGGCGAGCATGTAGAGCATCTCGTCATAGAAGGCCTTCTCGTCCTTCTCGCTGTCGAAGTAGCCGGCCTCCCGGCCCCAGGTCATCCAGGTGTAGGCCAGGCGGTGAAAGACCTGGCGCGCGTCGTGCTCGGTGCCCGGTTTGGGCGAGTCGCCGGCCAGGCTCCGCTGGCTCTCGGGCACGAAGGCCTCCCACTGCCGCGAACGGTCTTCGGGGACGCCTGCCTTCCTGAAGTACTTCTGCGCTATGATGTCCGTGGCTATCTGGCTCCAGGTCGAGGGCACGACGGCCCCTTCCATGCGGAACACCGACTTGCCGTCGGGATTGCGGATTTCGCTCAGCCTTTTTTCCCAGCTGAGGCCCGCGTAGGGGCCGGAGGATTCCGTAGTGAACAAGCGATCGAATTTCATGATATGCTCTCCTTCTCAATTTTGAATGCCGGGCGCGTGTATGCGCCGGGACGGTCGGCTAATGAGTAAGGTACTATATATGGTGGTAGAATCCAAGGCAATACCCAATAGCTTGAAATATTCCCGAAAACGACGAGTTCTGAAAAGGAGCAGGTCCCTGCTTTTCGCAGCCTCGAGACGCCCGTCGAGCTCGCCGAATCGTGCGTGGAGCCTTCGTCCCCGGTTAACGCGCGCGTCCCGCGCGTCCGATAATCGAGAATGACCATGAAGCTAGCCGCCCTCGTCTACGCGGGTTCCCTCTCGCCCCATGCTCTCGAGCCGCTCGCGGGAGGAGCCTCGGCCTATGAACGCAGTTTGGGCTTCGCCTCGGCCCTGCCGGGTCTCGAACGCCTCGTAGTCGCGGAAGGCTCGGTCGCGGCGCCTCAGGGCCCCCATCCGCGGCTGCGCCGCGAAACCTGGACCGTCGACGCCGTTCTCGAGGCGCTCGCCGAGGCGGGAGCAGGCATGGACGCGGTCGTCTTCCTCTGGGCCGACCAGCCCTTCCTGGACCTCGGCCTGGCCGAGCGCATGCTCGAAAGCTACCGCCGCTACCGCGCCGAATACTGCTTCGCCGACGGCTATCCCCTCGGCATCGCCGCCGAGATTCTCGCTCCCCGCATCCTGCCCGCCCTCCGTTCCCTCTGCGCTTCCCTGCCGCCCGAGCCGGCGCGCGACTCGCTGTTCTCGGTCATCCAGAAGGACATCAACTCCTTCGACATCGAGACCGCCATCTCCCCTCTCGACCTTCGCGATCTTCGGCTCACCCTCGCCTGCGACACCAAGCGGAACACCCTTCTCGTCGAGCGCCTCCTGGAGGCCGGGGTGCGCGACGAGGCGAGCGCCCTCGACATCATACCCAAGCGCCTGGACCTTTTGCGCACCCTGCCGGCCTTCGTGCAGATTCAGGTAGCCGGGGGCTGTCCCCAGTCCTGCGCTCTCTGCCCCTATCCGCGCATCGGGGGCGACATTCTCGGGCGCGGCGATTTCATGGAAAAATCGCGCTTCGTCTCCATCCTGGATCAGGTCGAGGCTCTGTCGGGCGATGCGGTCATCGATATCTCGCTCTGGGGCGAGCCGAGCCGGCATCCCGACATCGCCGGCCTCATCGGCGAGGTCCTCTCCCGTCCGAATCTTTCGCTCATCGTCGAAACCTCGGGGATAGGCTGGGACCGGAGCATGCTCGGCTCGCTCGCCGGCGCGGGACGCCTCAACTGGATCGTCTCGCTCGACGCCTGGAGCCCCGAACTCTACGAGAAGCTCCGCGGACCAGGCTACGCCGAGGCGAAAGCCTTCGCCGAGCTCCTGATCGAGCTCTTTCCGCGCGGCGCCTATGTGCAGTGCGTCAGGACCAACGAGAACGAGGCCGAGCTCGAGGCCTTCTGGCGGGGCTGGAAGAAGAAGACCGAGAACGTGATCGTGCAGAAATACTCGTCCTTCGTCGGCTTCCTGCCCCAGCGGCGCGTCTCGGACCTGTCTCCCCTGCTGCGCAGACCCTGCTGGCACCTCAAGCGCGATCTCGCCGTGAGCCTGGACGGCTCCGTTCCGCTCTGCCGCGAGTGCGTCCGCGGCGAGGCGATGCTCGGCAACGCCTTCGCCGAAGGCGGCCTCGAGGCGGCCTGGGCGGCCGGCGAGGCCTACCATGCGGCCCATATCGAGGCGGGCACGGTTCCCGGCTCCGGCTATCCCCAGCCCTGCGCGGCCTGCGATGAGTACTACACCTACAACGCCTAACCGCCGGACGGTGCCCTACACCGTCATCGGCAACCCGAAGGCCCCGGGCGCTTCCGAGCGGCTCCCCGTTTCGGTCGTCCTGCTCAACCGCGGGAATCGCCTCTATCGCAACGATATCTTCCGCGAGCTCGACAAGTTCGGCTTCGACTCGGTCCTCTCGGTGGAGGAAGGGCCCGAGAGCCGGGACGTCGAGGCCTTGGCGGCCCGATACCCGCGCAGCCGCTTCCTCGTCATCTCCGGGAAGACGAGCCCCGGCGAACAGATCAACCTCGGCATGCGCGAGTCTTCGGGCCTCTTCGTCTTCGTGCTCTGGAGCGACATGCGGCTCTCGACCCAGGGGCTTTCGAGCCGCTTCTTCGAGCGGGTGGCCGAGCAGAACATCCTCTGCCAGGCGCCTTTCCTCTCCTCGCGCGAGGGCGACCTCCTGCCGGCCGCGGCCGCTCCCGCCCTCCACCGGGCCAGTCTCAAGGTTCTCGCCCTGAGCCCGGCGCACGACGGCGAGCGGAGCCTCTATCCCTTCGATTACTGCGGCATCTACTCGCGCGAGAAATTCGTCCAGACCGGAGGCTTCGACGCCGAGCTCCGGACCCCCTACTGGCAGAAGCTGGATTTCGGCTTCCGTTCCTGGCTCTGGGGAGAGGAGCTCCATCTCGCCCAGGCGCTCAAGGTGAACTACGTCGAGGACGTCCCCGCCGAAGACTCCACTCCCGACGAGTGCTACAAGTGGTTCTGGCTCAAGAACCTCGCTCCCGTCTTCAAGAGCGACTCGGCCCTCATTCCCGCCTCGCGGCTCTGGGCCTATCTCCGCCGCCGCTCGGGCGGCCCCTTCGCCGGCGCCGCCGAGTTCCGTTCGGCCCGGGACTGGGTGCGGCTCAACCGCTATCGCTTCCGCTTCGACGCGGCCAGCCTCGTCGACCTCTGGGGAGAGACGCTGCCATGACGGCCGTCGTCGTGCAGTCCCGGCTCGGCTCGACGAGGCTGCCGGGCAAGGCCCTCCTCCCGCTCGGCGGCGCGACCCTGACCGACCAGGTCCTGCGGCGCCTCGGGTCCTTGAGCGTCGACGCCCGGGTGCTCGCCACCGACGAGGAGAGCGCCGCGGCCCTCGGCCCCGTCGCCGCCCGCAACGGCTTCGAGCTCCTGGTCGGCCCGGCCGAGGATGTGCTCGGCCGCTACTGCCTCGCCATCCGCCGCTACGGCATCGATCTCGTGCTGCGCGCCACGGGCGACAATCCCCTGGTGTCCGCCGAACTCGCGGCGCTCCTGCTCGAGCGCCGCGGGGCCGCGGATCCGCGGGGCCGCGCGCCGGACTACGCCGCCTTCGTCGGCATGCCCCTGGGCATGGGGGTCGAACTCGTCTCGGCCGAAGCCCTCCTCAAGGCCGAGGCCGAGGCTTCCCTGAAGCCCGAGCGCGAGCACGTCTGCCCCTACCTCTACGATCATCCCGAGATGTTCGCCATAGACCGCTCCGAGGCGCCGCCGGCCTACTTCCTCCCCGCCGCCCGGATCACCGTCGATACCCGCTCGGACTACGAGGCGGTGCTCCGCATCTACGGCGCCTTGTACGACGGGAAACCCGTGACGGACCGGGCCCTGCTCGATTACCTGAGGTCGAAGCCATGAGTCTTTCCATTCTTTTCGTACCCTCCGTCTCGAAGGGCAACGGCTCGGGGCATCTCATGCGCTGCCTCTCCCTCGCCGGCGCGCTCGGGCCCCGGGCGGCGGTCTTCGTCCCCGAGGCCAAATCCGAGACCTCGTGGAGCGCCGCCGAACTCTCGCTCTCCTACTCGCGCGAGCTCGTCGGCGTGAATCTCGTGACCAGCCTCCGCGATCCGGCGCGCTACGGCGGAGGCAACGGCCCCTGGGATCTCGTGGTCCTCGACCGTAGGGCCACGCCGAAAGAGGAACTGGCCTTCTGGGAGCGCATCGCCCCGGTGCTCGCGATCGACGAGGGCGGCGAGGCCCGATCCTCCGCGCCCTACCTCATCGACATCCTGCCCCGGCTTCATCCGCGGCGCTCGCCCCGGGCCAACAAGAGCTCCCTGGGCTTTCTCGATCTTCCGCGCAACCGGCGTTCGGCTGCCGCCGTATTCCGCCGCGTGCTCGTGAGTTTCGGCGGCGAGGACCCTGCCGGGCTCTCGCTTCTCCTCGCGCGGCGCCTTCTGGGCGAGGGGTTCTTCGAGGCCGAGAACCTCACGATCGTCACCGGCGCCCTCAGAAGGGGGGCTCCTCCGGCGGGGCTCGACGGCGTCACGGTCCTCGGCCCCGTGCAGGACCTCAAGGAGCACCTCGCTCGCTACGACCTGGTGTTCACCCAGTTCGGGCTCACCGCCTTCGAGGCAGCCTACGCGGGCTGCGCCGTCGTCCTGCTCAATCCGAGCCTCTACCATCGCGCCCTGTCCCGCGCCTCGGGCTTTCCCGAGATCGGCGCCGGCCAGCCCGACCTGACCGCGCTCAGGCGGCTCCTGCGCTTCCCCGCCGAGCTCGCGGCTCGCTGCTCCCGCCTCGTTCCGGCCGAGAGCCAGTCGCTGGGCGGCTTCCTCTCCTCGCTCAGTCCCCACGGGGCCCGGATCTGTCCGATCTGCAAGAGTTCGGACCGCTTCGCCCTCTATCGGGACGAAGGCAAGAGCTATTTCCGCTGCCGCAGCTGCGGCACCCTCTACCTGAGCCGTTTTTCGCCGGGGCGCGAGCAGCCCTACACCCAAGCTTACTTCTTCGAGGAGTATCGCTCGCAGTACGGCAAGACCTATCTCGAGGACTGGCCCAATCTGACCAGCCTGGCCTCCAGCCGCCTGGATATCATCGAGGACCTGGCTGAGTCGAGTCTCGGCAGGCGGCGCGGTCTTTCGGTGCTGGACGTCGGCTGCGCCTACGGGCCCTTCCTCGCCGAGGCTCGTGAGCGGGGACAGGAGCCCTTCGGGCTCGACGCGGCCGAGGACGCGGCGGCCTACGTCCGCCGAGAGCTCGGCATTCCCGCCGCTGTCGGCGATTTTCTGGACCCGGCCGCCGCCGGCAGCCTGGGCGGTCCCTTCGACGTGGTCTCCCTGTGGTATGTGCTCGAGCATTTCGACGACGCGGACCGGGCCCTGCGCAACGCGGCGGCCCTGCTCAAGGCCGGGGGCGTCCTGGCCTTTTCCACGCCCTCGGGCGAGGGAGCCTCGGCTCGCTTCGACAGGTCCGGATTCTTCCGCAGGAGCCCCGACGACCACTTCACCATCTGGGAGCCCTCGCGCGTCAGGGGCATCTTGCGCGCCTACGGTTTCCGCGTCGAGCGGATCCGCATAACGGGGCATCATCCCGAGCGCATCCCCCTTCTCGGCAAGCTGCGCGGCGGCAGGCCGTTCTCGCCGCGGGGTTTCGGCGCCCTCCTGTCGAGGCTCCTGGGCCTCGGCGACACCTTCGAGGTCTACGCCGTCCGCGAAGGAGGCTCAGCGCAGCCTCAGGAAATCGCCTACGCGAGCACCTCAAGCTCGCGCCGCGGCGGGGGCGCCGATCCCCGAGCCGGGGCTATCGCCTCGGGCGGCGCCCAGGGCGGCTCCGCGGGCGTGGCGGGCGGCTCCGCGGGCGGCTCCGCGGGCGGCGTCGACGGAAACGGCGCCGCCGACGGAAAAGCCGCTGACGGCGGCGGCGCCGCCCCGCGGCCAGGCAAGGGCTCCGACCTGCGCGGACGCCACCGGCCGGATCGGAGAAAAGAGTGACAGTCCTGATTCTCGGAGCGGGGGTCATGCAGGTTCCGGCGATACGCGCGGCCCGCGAACTGGGCTGGACCACGGCAGTAGCCGACGGCAACCCCCAAGCTCTCGGCGCCGGCCTCGCCGATCGCTTCTTCCCGGTGGACCTCAAGGACAGGCCGGGCCTCGAGGGAGCGGCGCGTTCCCTGCGCGGCGAGTGCGGCCTCGACGCCGTGTTCACCGCGGGCACGGATTTCTCCGCCTCGGTGGCCTGGGTGGCCGAGCGCCTCGGCCTGCCCGGCATTTCCTGCGAAACCGCCCTGCGCGCCTCGGACAAGCTGCGCATGCGCGAGGCCCTCGCGGCCGCCGGGATCCCCTCGCCGCGCTTCGCCGCGGTCGGCGCAGGCGAGTCGCCTGCCGCCGCGGCCGCGGGCCTCGGCTTTCCCCTGGTAGTCAAGCCTGCCGACAGCATGGGAGCCCGCGGCTGCCGCGCGGTCCGGAACGCAGCCGAACTCGAGGAGGCGGTCGCCGCGGCCCTTCCCCATAGCCGCTCCGGCAGGGCCATAGTCGAAGAGTTCGTCGACGGGCCCGAGTTCTCGGTCGACGCTGTCGTCGTGGACGGCGAGGTGCGTATCCGCGGCCTGGCCGACCGGCACATAGCGTTTTCTCCCTATTTCGTCGAGCTGGGACACACCATGCCGAGTTCGGCCCCTCGCGAGGTCGAGGCGGAGGTTCTCCGCGTCTTCGAGTCCGCCGTCCGGGCCATCGGCATCGACCGGGGTGCCGCCAAGGGCGACATGAAGTTCAGCCCCTCGCGGGGGGGAGCCTACGTGGGCGAGATCGCCGCCCGGCTCTCCGGCGGCTACATGTCGGGCTGGACCTATCCGTACGCGAGCGGCAGGGATCCCACCCGCGAGGCTCTCCTCGCCGCCGCCGGCCTCGTGCCGGGGCCTGCGCCCGAGGATCGCGGCTGGGTCTCGGCCGAGCGCGCCTTCATCTCGATCCCGGGGCGCTTCCGGGTGCTGGAAGGGGAGGGCGGGGTCCGGGCTCTGCCCTACATCAAGGATCTGTTCCTGCGATTTTCCCGGGGCGATCCGCTCGACTTTCCCTCCAACAATGTCGAGAAGTGCGGCAATGTGATCAGCCAGGCCCCTGACCGGCTCTCCGCGGCCGGCGCCGCCGAGGCTGCCATCCGCCGTCTGCTGGTCCGCCTCCTGCCCGGCGAGGAGCGAACCGAAGCATTCCTGGCCGGCGAGGGGCGCATCTCGAATCCCGACGGCTCCACCTGGCCTCCTTCGGCCTTCGCGCTCGATCCTGAACAGTCCGCAGCCCTCGAAGCCCTGCCCGAGTCTCCGGAATCGCCGAAGAGCGGCTCGAGCGGCGCCTCCCTTTCATCCGCGGCTCCTCGAAACGCCGGCGAAGCGGGGACTGCCTCGGGCATGCCGGCCCTGTGCGTCCTTCCCTTGCCATGGGCCGATACCGTGAAGGCCGTGGACTGGGCGGGCAGGGGATTCTCCGAGTCGGCCCGACTCGCGCTCGAGCTGGGGGGGGCCGAGCTGGGCGACCGGGGCCGTATCGTTCTCGGAGGACGCTTCTGGCGGGCCTTGGTGGCCGGGGGGGCCCAGGCTGCGCTCTACGTCCTCGACAGCGCCCGCGAAAAGGCCGACTGACTCCCATGCTGCCGATCCGCCGTCTTTTTCGCTCTTCCTCCGCCCTGGCGCTCGCCTTCGCCTGCATCCTGCCGTTTTCCGGCTTCGCCGCCTCCAACCCCGGCGGTCCTCAGGCCGCAGCCTCCGCCCTTCCCGAGCCCGATCTGCCCGAGCGAGGCCCCGCCTCGGTTTCCTCGGCGACACCCGGGGCCGCGGCCTCCCCAGCGGCCCTCTCCGCGGCCGCCCTCTCCGCGGCCGACGCCGGCGACGAGGATTGCGGAGCCCTGGAGACGGCGCGGCGGCTCAAGGCCAAGCTTTCCTACGATCCCCTGACGGGCTACGGTGTCTTCGACCGCCCGGAGCTGCGTGCCAGTTTCGCCCTGGGAGTGCCCTGGATCGTGCTGGACCAGGACAGGTCGCTCAGGGTCGAGGCGCCGCGGCCGGGGAAGGACGGCCCGGTCTTCCCCGCGTCGACGGTGGTGATGCTGCAGAAGGCCTTCGGGGCCGCCGAAGCCGCCAAGCCGCCCCATTACACCGTCGCGGCCATCGTCATCGACCCTGGGCACGGAGGGAAAGACCCGGGGACCACGGGCGAGCACATCATCCACGGCAAGCGCCTGGTCGTCGTGGAGAAGAACATCACTCTCGATGTCGGCCTGAAGGTGTATGCGGCGCTCAAGAAGCGTTTCCCCGACCGCCGCATCCTCATAACGCGGACCGGCGACACCTATCCCACCCTCGAGCAGCGCGTGTCCATGGCAAATTCCGTGGAACTTACGGACAACGAGGCGGTCATCTACGTTTCCATACACGCCAATGCCAGTTTCAATAAAACCGCGCGCGGTTTCGAGGTGTGGTATCTCGATCCCAACTACCGACGAACGCTCATCAGCTCGCCCTCGACGAAGGGGTCCGCGCACGAGATCGCACCCATCCTGAATGCCATGCTCGAGGAAGAGTTCACCACCGAGAGCATCATCCTGGCCAAGAATATCTCCTCGGGCCTTCAGTCGCAGATCGGCAACGATAGTCCCAACAGGGGCATCCGGCCGGAGGAGTGGTTCGTGGTCCGGAATGCCCGCATGCCGGCCGTGCTCGTGGAGACCGGTTTCGTCACCAATCCCGACGAAGCGGTGCTCCTTTCGAGAGAGGATTACTTGCGGCGCGTCGCCGACGGAATATATAATGGGATCGTCGATTTTGTAGCGTACTTCGAAAGCATGAAAGGCGCCCCTCCCCGATGAAGGATTTCCTCGCAGCCATTGTCGACTTTAGTAAGCGTGCCGCGCGCGCCTCCGCATCCGCGGCGAAGATCACTCTCGCCTGGCTCTCGGTACCGGTAAACCTCTGTCTGGCCCTCCTCGGGGCCACTTTCCTGATATCGCTGCTCTCCTGGGCCGTCCTCGACCGCAATTCCGGCTATGTGCTCTTCTTTCCCGACGCGCGCACCGGAGCGATACGGGGCGAGACGCGCGATTTGCCCCGCGTCTTCGGCAGCGAAGCCAGGGCTTCCCTCGTGGCTTCGGAGGAGCTTCTGGGACCGGCCGATCCGAATCTCATACCCGCCTTCGCCCTGGGCTCGCGGATCGATACCGTCATGTACCGAGGTCGGCGGCTCTACGTGGACATTTCGGACGTTGCGGCGCTCGCCGGACATCGCACGATCGAGCAAGGTCTGTACTGTCTTAAAAGAACCCTGAGGACGGCTCTGCCCTTCGCGCGGAGCATCGTCATCACCATCGGCGGCTACGAACCCTACGCCGATTACCCTCCGCCGCAGCTCGGAAACGGCACGAAAAATAAGAAAAATAATTGACAAAGGAATTGCGCCGCGTATACTTCGGTAGCAAATAGATCAAACCAGATAATGCGCACATTGAAAGGAGTTACTGAATGAGAAGGAACTCAATTGTAATCGCGCTGGCACTTCTCCTGATGGGCGCGCTCGTGGCCTCTGCCGACGAAGCCGTCCTCATCGATTTCTCCCTCCTGAAGGCGGATTTGCCCGCGTCGAGCGGCGGCACTTCGGGCCAGGCCACGGCTCCCGCCGCCGGCGCAACGACCACGGGAACCGCTACCGCTGCGACAACGCCTTCAACTGCCGCAACAACCACTCCGCAGAACCAGGGACCGTTGGTGTACAACCGGGCGACGATGATGGACTTTTCCGGTACGGCGGGCGCCAGCTACACGGCCGACCAGAAGAAGCAGATGCGCACCTCCCTCGCCATCGACAGCTGGGACGTGGTGCTCGCCTCTTCTTCGCGCACCCTGACGAACCAGGAGTTCTCGATGACGCGCGAGGCGCCCGTGTCGCCGACTGCGGCGCAGAACGCCGGCAAGACGGTCATGGGCATCAGGGTCCACTTCCCCACCGAGCACTACAATAGCTGGGCCATGGTGGAGCCGCCCTTCGAGATCCCCGCCTTCGAGTACAACACCGTCGCGAATGACGGTACCATTCAGCAATCCGCCAATCAGGATACCAGCGGCCTGAGCCGCTTCGAGGGCGCGATCGACCCCACGACGAAGCTCCTGACGGCCTACGGCATCGTCAAGAATGTCGGCATCCTCAAGTCCGTGGCCGTGGACGTGAAGGGCCTCAACTATCCCCACGGGCTCAGCGTGGTACTCATCGACGAGAACGGCAACAAGCACACCATGTTCATGGGCTACCTCAACTTCGACGGCTGGAAGCAGCTCCGCTGGGACAATCCTCAGTACGTAAGCGACGTCCGCAACCGCGATCTCCGCATCTTCCCGCTTTATCCGCAGAGCATTCCCTTCGTCAAATTCGGCGGTTTCCTCATCACCCGCGACGCCGCCTCCCCCGGCGGTGACTTCATCACCTATGTCCGCGATGTCAAGATCCTGTACGACGAGGCCGTCCTCTCGACGCAGAACGATATCCAGGACGAGGCCGTGTGGGGCATCGTCGGCAAGAAAGAAGCCGAGCGCAAGTTCATCGAATCCCAGCAGTTCGGCAAGACCTCCGTGCTTCGCTACATGGAGAAGCTGAAGGAAGACACCGTCAACACCTTCACGAACACCATGCAGTAAATCCCTGCCAAGCGGTATGGACTGGCCGGCGCTTTCGCGCCGGCCATTTTTTTCGATTCACGCCGGCCGGTTTTGGGTGTAGATTGGAGACATGACTGGAGATTCCGCCGAGGCAATACCGGATCGCGGAATGCTCCGCGCCTCCTACGACGAGGGAAGGCCGGGGTATGCCCGAATCATGAACGAAATGGAACGGCGCGTCCGCGTCGTGCTCGAGGCCAACGAGCTACGGCCGACCATCAAGGGCCGCATCAAATCCTTCGATTCCTGGTATGGGAAGCTTATTCGTCTGCTTCGCCAGGCCAAGCAGTCCGGGTCGGCGTTGATTCCCATCAACGACGTCATCGCCCTCCGGGCCGTCTGTCCCTTTCTCGGTGACCTGAACAAGGCGGAGAGGGCGCTCTGTGCCGCCTTTTCGGTGGTGGAAATCGAGCGCAAGGGCTCGGAACGCTCCTTCCGCGAGTTCGGCTACGAGTCGATCCATCTTCTTTTGGAGCTGCCGGATGATCTCCGCCATCTCGCCTTGCACCTGGATCAACCGCGGATCGAAATCCAGCTGAGAACCATTCTCCAGGAAGCATGGGCCGAAGTCGAACACGAGATCGTGTACAAATCCGAGTTCACTCCCTTCGACGAGCCGATGAAGCGCAAGCTGGCGGCCTTGAACGCCAACCTTTCCCTATCGGACATCATTTTCCAGGAAATTCTCGACTATCAGCGCAGGCTCAACACGGAGCTTGAGAGGCGGCGCGCGAACTTCTACGGAAAGATTGAGAGAGCCATGGACCGTCCCCTGGTCGACGCGGATGCCCCTGATCCGGGGGCGGAGACCGTGCCGATCGTCGCGTCCTCGTCCCCTGCGCAGACGTCCGCGTCGGACGGACCTTCGGGAATCGTCCTGCCCGTCCTTCCTCCCGATTCCGAGGTCGAGATAGGTGAAACCGCCAGTTTGGACGATCTATTGCTCGCAGGGCTGATGGCGCACAATCGGGAGGACTACTCGCGGGCCTGCTCCATCTACAGCGATATCCTCTCCCGCGAGCCGCCGCGGGAGATCGCGGCTGTCGTTCACAAGCACCGGGGAATGGCCTATTTTTCCCAGTCTCGATATGAAGAGGCGATCGCGGATTTTTCGGCCGGCCTCAAGCTGGACCCGGCCTGCTACAAGGCTGCCTATTACCGCGGCGTAGTGCGGAGCGTCCTCTTGGATTACGGAAGCGCGATAACCGATTTCGATCTAGCGCTTTCGATCCATCCGTACCACTTCTATTCGCGATATCGGCGCGGTGTGGCATGGTGGCACCTGGGAGACTACGTTCAGGCTCTCGCCGACTGCGAAGCCGCCCTCAAGCTGGAACCCGACAGCGCCCCCGCGACCCGCCTCAAAGCCTTGGCCCTGGCTCGGCTCAAGATGTAGGCTCGGAGAGCGCCGCGCGCGGCTAAGTCTTGACACCGAAGTGGAATCCGGCTATATTCCAGTCTCTTCTTGTCCCCATCGTCTAGAGGTTAGGACAGCGGGTTTTCATCCCGCCAACAGGGGTTCGATTCCCCTTGGGGATGTCAGGATAAGCCGGCC
>Ga0307376_10002137_pt1 | contig 19914 bp, 19 predicted proteins | sample TR2MG_FD_202536 | JGI IMG/M metagenome (GOLD analysis project Ga0307376, IMG submission 202536) | Soil microbial communities from Risofladan, Vaasa, Finland - TR-2 | ecosystem: Environmental > Terrestrial > Soil > Coastal area > Acid sulfate soil | place: Finland: Risofladan, Vaasa | collected...
TTGGCTCCACTGAGGCAGGCTCCACTGAGGTCGGCCCCACTGAGGTTGGCTTCACTGAGGTCGGCTTCACTGAGGTCGGCTTCACTGAGGTCGGCTCCAATGAGTTTGGCCCCAATGAGGTCAATCTCTTCATTAGGATTATCTTTGCGATATTTGTTAAACTCTCGGATGTTTTCTAATTGTTCATGTGTTGGTTTCATGTCAGATATCCTTTTTTAGCTTGTTCTGTGCTTCTTGTTTAATGAGTATTTCGTAACCCTTCATGATGATTTTGGTATTCACTGAATTAGAATTCCAGCTACAGACAGCACCGGTTGCATCTAAATAATCAATAAAATTATCTCGGTTTAATAATATTGCGAGCAACTTCTCAGCCCATGCAAATCTCCTGGTAGTGCATGGTTTCTCTAACACAGTTTTAATGCCAACCCTACCGGTCGGGCAATTTCGTTTAAACACATAGAGTGTCGTTTCACATGCATCATGGTCTTTTAGAAATTTAGTCGTTATCATTTTTATGTCATTCCCCAAATAAGTATTCAATACTATAGCCAAGTGCTTTTGACCATTGCGCTTTTTCTCTATCTGTAAGAATCCATCTACCTGTAATAACTCTTGATACTGTTGACTCGGCAATCTTAATTTTCTTGGCGAAATCTCCTTGCGAACCATATGCTGATATGATAGCACCTTTTAGCTTATTGTTTGTCATAATGTCTTCCTTGTTTTATGTGTTGGATATTTCAATTACCCACAATATATATTGTTAATTTGATTTTGTCAAGGAAAATATTAATAATTTTGATAATAAATCTTTTCAGGCAATAAAAATGCGCCCGTTTAGAGCGCATGTGCCTCATGTTTTAATGAGGGGGGTATGTTTTAAAAAGCAACATAGTAGATATGAGCTATTTTATTTTCTCGTCAATGATTGAATTGTCCTGTTTAAGCCCAGAAACGAGGCCATCGCACATCGCCAGTATAGTATTCTGGAACAGATCAATGAAATAAGGTTCAATGACTTTATTCCATATTGAGCCGACAATCGGGACGGCGCACATTGTCTTACTGATAATTATACCGATACCCCGAAAGAACATCCGAACTCCGGCATATACTTTTTCATTCGGCATAAGTTTCATTACATACACGAATGCCGTTGGAAGCACTGTAATAAGTACAGCATTAGTAATACCCAACTTTGTAATGATACTAATGATAAAACTCATAACAACCTCCTGATAAATGATTTAACTGCAGTAAAAACCTTCCATATTGTGCCGATTATCCAAGCCAGTGATATATAAAATGCTATCCTTGACCACGGCGGGAAATTGATTATGCACCTTTTAATGAAATGCCAGTTTACCATGTCGATACTCCGTTCCACCGTCCCTGTCCGTTAAACGGTTCCGAGCCTTCAAATCTGCCCTGTCCGTTGAATCGTGTATCGGTTATGGCGCTCACTATCGTAAACACCGAACTGCTTTCATCACTCACACTTCCATCGTCTACATCGGTAATTCTAACCTTGCATGTGGTAGAAGCATCGTTCGGAATTGTCCAGTTATAAGTTCCAAGCGCAGCAGACAAACTTACAATTACATTGTTATAACTAAGTTCATCCGATGTGTATTCAATCTGAATAGAATCAACTCCTGTCGATGTCCATGTTATTGGATATGATGTTCCAACAGAGTAAGTTCCTCCTCCAGTGAATGAGGTTAGAGCAAGCAATCTCTGAAACTCCCTCGGTCCCAAATCCCTTATATACACCTCAAGCCCATCGGTAGTATTTGTTCCGGCATCAATAGTTGTAGAACCGCTGTTAGGAGTATAATCAGCATCCAAATCAGCACCGGAGGTTACTACTGATGTGGCTATATCACTCAACGCCCCTTCAACACCGGCTTCGGTATAGTTGTCATTAACCGAATAAAGTTTCAATGCTGTCAGACTATCCACAACAGCCACGCTTCCGGCTGTGTCTACGTTAGCGGTGAAGAAGTCATTTGCGATTTCGAGTGAACCGGAAGGCAGGCTGAAGCCTACTGTCATTGAATCAAGAAATACATTATGGAGTTTATTCAGTGCTCCGGTGAAAGTGAATCCTATAGTTGCATTCTCAACGGCGATATTCCTAACCAGCATCGAATCCGTTACGGTAATAGCGGGGGCAAATCCGGTTATGTGGACACCGGTAGTATCGCCAGGGAATATCTTAACCTTTCCGTCATCGTATACCCAGTTAGGGCTTTCGTCATACAGCGAATCGGTCGTAACCTGTTTAACACCGAGCACACCATTGAGAAAAACCTGTCTCGGTTCAGCAACTGTTTTTCCAGCATAACTGTTACCACCACCCTCAGTCCATGTTATATAGAGTTTAGGATAAAGAGTTTCATTATCATATTGATAACTTTCAATATATTTTGTACCGATTGTACCATCATCTATCACATATAAGCTTATCCAATTATTAGCAACCCAACTGCCTCTATCGACAATCTCCTGCACTACTGTTTTTATTTCCGGTGATTGTATAAAAGCATCATTAGTCACATCCCCATCCCAATCTATCTGTGCTGTAGTAAAATTTGCAATACCGGTATTAAAATCAGTAGAATCAGTCAAAACAGCAGCATTATCCTGATCATGTGCTCCTATTTTAAGATTTAAAGTTTCTGTGAAAGCTCTATCATTGTATAGTAAAAGGAATGCCTCATCAATAGTTGCACCTTGTGCAATATTCATCTGGAATTGCATATTGCCATCGCGTGGCGTGTCATTATATCCCATTAACGAACCGGCAGTAAGCAGAAAAAAACCTACACCATGCCGTAAATTGCTATCACGATTATCTGCCCCCGAATCGAGTGAATCAGAATACTGTACTTCCCCCGGAACATAGGTAAAGCTACTCAAATCCTGCTCGACCGAAATCTTAAATATACTGTTAATTTTTGACTGTAGTAATACATCCCCTTCGGGAAAATCAATTGTAGATGTTGTCTTTATATCCTCACCCAGCACTGCTGTATCGCCGGAAAGAATCGAATCAGCAATATCCGTTTTGGGAATACTATCAGGGCTCGCTCCAACATAGGAATCCATAACCATGAATATTTTATCCAGATGCGGACGCCCTGCCGGTGGAGCTTCCCCGCCAAACGCCAATGCTCCAACTGTCCATGAGTCAACTACGAAAAGAGTATCCCTTCTATCAACAGTAAATATAGTATCTTGATTCTTTCCTGAATTTCGTGGGGGTATTGAGTTAGCCGGTAAACACAATATAAAGTTAGTAAAAGGATTCGAGATAGGCACACCACCGTTCGCCTCATTCTTTATACTATCGCTCGCTGCGGTATTATTAGTAAAATTGTAATCATGTGAGTTGAATGTTCCAAGATTATCATTAACTCCTGTCTCGAAGAATACATTATTTTCCGCAATACACCCGCTCACAGCGTTAGTAACATCAATTCCACCGTTAAGGGATATTGATCCATAGCCGTAGAAAGAGTTATTAATTATACGAACATCTGTACAACTCACTACGTCACTTTTATATGCGATACAGTTATTAGTATTGTAAAAGCCTTCCTCGCCAAATTCCGAATATGCATTATTAGTACTTACAAATGTATTTCCTATATAATCAACACCTGAAATTGTAGCTGCTCCAGAGGTAAAGATACAAGCGGTTCCGGCAATATCCTGAAACCTATTATACAATATATCAATATTAGCGGTTGTATTAGCTCCTGTCAACATATGAATAGCTTCACCATGAGCATTTCCCTGTCTGCGTTTGAAATAATTATAGCGGATAGTAAAATTGCTTTTACCCCCAGCTAACTGTAAATGATTAGCATCGGTATCGTGTATATAATTGTATTCTATAGTACTTCCTGTTGCTGCGGCGGTTTGAAAAATAATTCCCCCTAAACCTGAGTCAGTAGTAGTTCCCCATATACCATTTCCTTCGATTTCACAATACCTAACCGTATGATTATTCCCACCACCAAAAAACAAAGCATAGCAAGCGTTGGCTGTATCAAAATTAGCAAAGGTAAACTTTAAACCGTAACCTGTCGAGTCATCAGTTCGATAGCTACCATCTATAACTATACCATTGCCATCGCCATAAAAAATCCCTCTTCCGATAGTAAGTGCATTATTCTCAAATATTGTCGTCCCAGCACCGAGCGAATCTTCCCATCCAGTGGCTGAACCATGATTAGCAACCGTTGCTCTTTTTACCGTTATCCCTGCCGGTAACATTAATGCGTAATTGTCACTTTTATCGGAGAATCTTCCAGTGCTTACAAATATGGTATCTACACCGGAAATATCCGCCTTCATAGCTGCGTTTGTATTATATGCTGTAGTCCATGTTAGCCCATCAGAATTATCACCTCCACCCCACATATGCCTCACGACTCCCGCATCTGCATGACCATTTTGACAAACCACGAGCATAACGATAATGAATATTAATCCAAGCAGCCATTTCCATCGTAGAGTTTTCATCGTTTCACCGCCTGTATAGTTCTATTATCCCAAGTGAACGGATTCGGCCTGCAATCAAGATGTACGAAACTCCAGTACCAACCGACACCGTTGAACAGTTTATGGTCATAATTCATGAGCAAAATCGTATTTAAAAAATCATTAAATTTTTTAGGGTCTTCTGGTCTGACATCTACTGCGAACCTTAAATGCCAAGAGTTCGGCTGTCCGCCGACTTCCCTGTTATGCTTCTCACATCTATGCCCTGAATTGATTATCAGAGGTATGCCAATAGCTTCCCTGACACGTTCAAGTTTATTCATAGTCCGATACATCAAATCATCTGTAATCAGCCTATTACAGCATTTACAGGATAATTCGTCATATCTGAAATGCGGTGTGATCTGCAAATTTATACGTCTTTTTTCGTAAAAGGTCATTATTTCATTTTCACGTATTTAAGGATTTCCTTCGTATCAGTTTCTATCACTGAAAGACGGCGCTCTGTGTTTTCTATATTGGCTAATAATCCACTATGAGAAGGGCAAACACCATTATCATTTGATCTACGCTTCGGCACTAATTTAATTATAGCCGTTGTAACAGTTCCGAAGACACCAAATATCACAATCGCATCTCCCATTTGTATCATTATTCACCCGCTTCCTTATCTATAGCGCCTGTACCATAATCTGATAGTAGTTGCCTGTGACCATGCGTTACCGTCCTCTGTTCTTACCGATATATCAAATACTTTACCACCCGGTATACTTATTGATTGAGGCGGATTAACCGCCTGTGAAGCCGATGTAACTGTAAGCGAATCTACATCAGTCATGACATAAGCTTCTGTATATTTGTTATATACACCACTTCGGACAACAAGTTTTAACGTTGTCGAGTCAGTTTCGGCAGTGACAATAACCGGCATGATAAAGTTATAACCCAGCGGAAAGACTTTTTTAGTAAATGCGGTGTCCTGAGCGCCTGCGGTAGCATCTAATGTAATAAGCGTACTGTCGGCTCCCTCTGCTTGGACAACCTCAAGGAAAAAATCTTCATCCATTACGCTGGCGAAAGGCGCTCTGCTTTCGTGGTTGCCTGTGTAACTCTGAGCGAAACTTACCGCTGAAATTAAGAACATAAACACTGTAAATAATACCGTGATTCTTCTCATTACTGCCTCCTTATTGTTTTAGTCACCGTCATCTTGACCTTCGGAATACATATAATAATCAAGTGTTTCACCTGTGTAATTTGGTATATAGATTAATCCGGAATCACTGAATGCAACGATACTGTCGCGTCTTGCCCAACCCCATGTATAGAGCGAATCCACACCGCCGTTTGACGTTCTTAGTGTGTCCGGTTTCGGGGTAAAATCTACCCATAAAGTATCGCCATCAGAGCCAATAATAGCCATTGCATATGTAGTCGTTACCGGATTACTGTTTGCCGAGAACGTATAATGTACTGTGTCCTGATGTGCGGGAACTACTGCCAGACCTGTTGGTAATGCCGGATTGGTCGCTTCGCTATCGGCTGCGGACATGCCATACCAGCCATCGGTATAGTCGATAATTCGAACCTTACAAGCATAGAGTGAATCGGGTGTTAAACCCCCGACAGTGATCGTTTCAACGTCTGCCCCAAGTGTATCGCTTATCGCATAGTTTGAATCACTGGCACTTACGATTATATAACCATCCTCATCATTATAAATGTCATTCCATGTAAATGTCATTGAATCCGCTACAACCGCCACCATAGTAAACCCGGTCGGCACAATCGAAGTATAAGTGATTGATAAATACGGTTCTTTACCACCTGTCCCAGAACCAGCGAAAGCAACATTTTCATTACCGGTCGGCGGTGTTATATTGCCTATATCACGATCTGATATTAATGCCACATGAAGTGAATCACCAATATTATCAAAAACCGAATCACATCCTGCCGCTGAAAAATCTATCGCATTATATTGACCTACTGTCATATCAGCCGTTGAACCTATTGTATTATAATAAACCGGATAATATACTCCTGTCGCTTGCCACCCGCTGAAATCATTAAACCAGCCGGGGGAAAGCGTTCCTTTTTTTGTACTTGGCACAAGAGCAACCGTAAAATCTATAGTGCTTTGATCGCTTAACATCCACAGATTCATACTAACTGCCGTCACCGTTGCAATATTTGTTGACCATGCACCATCGAGAGGAAAACTCGCCTGCCCACGTTGTACCATGTATAATGAACCACAAATCTGCCCGCAAAGTATAGAGTTTTGCGTATTCGCTGTTAATGTATCCCTCGCACCCGTACCGGCTCCTCCACTGTATTGACCTGAATATGTTTCAAGACTGCCGTCAAGAACGCTCTGCGTTGTTGTCGATGGATCAACCGTTATCGGATAAGTGACTGATTCCGGGATGTCGAGTGTATATTTCAACAAGTCAAAACCAAGTGTCACCGTTATTGGAATATCCTTACCGGTTGCGTCTCTTGCCCAAGGAGCCGGATTCCTGAAAAGGAAATTGCCCTCTGTATCGGTATAGTAAACTTCACGTCCTCTTAATTCAAATTGTGCCGATGATTCGATTATCCATGACAGTGTGTTCCCGTCCGCAGCATCGTCTAACGTGATATACTCTTTCGTGATTTCAGCTTCGTATACCAGCGCAACGTCGATCTTCTGCATGTCGAACAGACAATGATATTTGACGGAATCGCCGCCCGGATGATAGAACGTGTAATTGTCAGGCTCACCGTCAAACCATGTTGTCTTCGGCAGTCCGTTACCGGGATCGACATACTTGTCATGCGTTCGGTTCGGATCTGTCTTCGCTTCTACCGTGATCTCTTTCACTGTCAAATCAGGCTCTTTATAAAGACCGTCCATTGGATCAAGATAATGCTCAGGTTGCATCTTTATTTCAGCTCGGAACTTGTTATTTGTGATCTTATAATGCTTCGAATTTGCCGTACGTTTCGATACTATTTCATCGCCGGGCTTTGCTTTGATTACTTCTGCACTCTGAATTAAAAGGCGTTCATGGCCGGACTTATTGATTAAAGTAAATGAATTATTTTGTCTATCAATGCCGACCATGACCGCCACGGTGGAAAGTAAGGCTGTAATTCCGCCAACCGCTAAAAGTTTCCATTTATCCATTAAAAACACCTCTATTCAGATATACGGCTATTATAAATTCTATTATGTCAAATACTACCAAGATTTTAAGTTTCATTATGTATCCTGTACCTCTCCCATTTCGCCATTGATATAATAAGTATCGGCTGGTAAAGCATCTATTGCCTGCACGGTTATTCGTATCCTGTTTACGCCATTCGCTATGCTTCCGGGAATACCGGCGACAGTCATTGTGTTCCAAGAATCTGGAGCGTCTTCATATTCCCACCCGGCGATTGAAAGTATACTATCGAGCGTCAAAACAAGTATTGAGCCGCCGGAATCCTCAAAGAAGTGTATGCGTGGGAAACCAACGCCGATTCCGCCTCTTAGGTAAGTCATGACCGCCATAATTATTGGCGTGGTATCGTCACCCCAAGGGTATGTATCGCCATTTATCCATGTTATTTTCGCCGGTCTATTATTTACTCCGAACACATCCGTAATTTCATAATCCGAGGCGTCTCCGCCGCTCTGTGAGGTATCATAAGCCCGAACCCTGAGATATACCGACAAATCAAGTTCGGAGCCGCCTGAATCGGTGTATGAGTCCCATACGAACGTGTGAGTGACTCCCACCCCGTCCGTTGCCAATGTTATTAAACCATTACCACCTGTTATTACTATTGATTCATCGTCTGCGTTGTCAGTCCCGGCAATGACTGTTGTGGTTGTCAGTACAGTCGCCGTTGCGGATTCGAGTGTATATGTCCCTTCATTTCCATTCTCTGAGCTGGTGATGGTAATGCTCATTCCGGCTGCAAAATTGGCAAACGGCGTTCCGCTCTCGGCTGTTATCACGCCTTTAGATGAACCGTTATTCACATCTATTGCACGGGTATTCGGGGACGCTCCGGCTGCCGAACTGATTGCATTTGCCGTACTCCAGTCGCCGGTTTCTAAATCGGGATCGTAATTCTCTGAAAACTGAACTTCTACACGGCTCAGTGTTTCGGTGTTGTTCTGTAATACATACGAGAGAATTATCGCTCCGTAGTAACTGTCCTCATCATCGGTTGCATAATTGCCAGTTACTGTCGGTGTTCCGTAAACTCTTGTGTCGCTCGGTGTGATTTCCAGTGTCAGATTATCGGACGTTTCTCCGTAATGCAATCCGGGTGTTGTAGTCATAGTCAGGGAATTAGCTGAAAAGGCTGTCTCTACGTCTGCCTCGTTTTTCGCTTTGGCTTTAAAAGTGTACGCCGTATAATCAGTAAGCCCGGGAACCGTTATCTCACCATCATTCCATGTTGAATAATCATTCCAACTTTCGGAAGCGCCGTTACTTGTGCCATCCGGTTTCAGATAATTACCATTCGTGTTATCATAGACGGCATACTGTGCTTTATCAGAGTTTATTGTGTTAGCTGTTCCGGATGCCGAGAAATTAAATGTTATCGAACCGCTTCCATTCGAGGAAATAGTCGGCACACCCGGCACATACGCCGGTGTTGTCGCTGTCACTACAGTAGTTGGGCCTCTGCGTTTTTTTGCCATTATGCCACCAAGTTAACTTCAATCGCTTTTAATAGTATTTGCCCATCTCCGAGGCTGTGATCGTTTCTGTAAACTAACCATTTCTTTTTCTGCGCTGTCGGGATCCCGCAATATTCATAAATTCGGCGATGTCTTATATTTATCATATCTCCATTTTCTACCCAGAGCGCCGGGTTTTCCCGTGTCCTGATAGTTGCTACATGCCGTATGGGCGCTCTCGTTTCAATTAAATGCTGAAATAGTTTCACAGCCGTTGCCCGGTCTCGAATATAATCAGCATCTATCTTCAATGTCTGAGTTGTACTATCACAATTCGTATATGATCCAGCGCACAGCGTTTCCAATCCTATAATAGTCTGGCTATTCTCCATGTACGCTTCATCGCCTGCTATAAGGGATGTGCCAACGCTCCCGACAGTACCATCGCCGTTATCCATTGTGATCGTACCTTCGTATCCGCTTGTTGCATAGTTTTTCTTATAATTCAGCACAAATGAGTTTTTGACATCTGCCGGATTAATCTGTTCAAGAGTAAAATCCATTATCGGGTTACGTGTCATTATCTCATTGCCGGTACCGTCCGCCGCCGGACTGCAAGATTCCTGAAATATATCGAGATCGCCGGGTGTGTTTGTTCCTGAGTGCGGGAAAAAGTCTGTCGTATCCCACGCCTTGGCTGTAAGTTTATTCTCTTCGTCACGATAGATAATAGTCCGGCATTGCTCACCTATACCGTCAAGAATGTTATTGACTTCTTGCTGCTCGGTGAGTTGGAATGCCAGTATCCAACTCGGCAAATCGGTTGCAAGTGTATCCAATGCTGTTGTGTCGATTTCTGCGGCTGCCATGCCGATTTCGTCACGAGCAAGTGATTCGATGATATGAGAGGGGTTTTCAATGAGTGCAGAATTTTCGCCGGTGATCGTGCCGGAGCCGTCATCTGCAACACCTTGGCTATCAAGATAAACTGTTGTGATACGTTCAGGCGTGCTAAAATATCGTACCTGTAAACAAGATATTTCATAATCAAGAACCGGGGATGCAAAAGCACTGACTTCAATCTGAATAAGTTTTGACGATAAATCCCAATCCATTTTACCTGAGTCAAGGTCTGTAATATTTATTATTCTTGTTCCTGTATTATATATTGATGTTACTGTTTTAAGTACTGAACCGGCAGCCAATATATGAAACGTCTGTCCGGTTTCAGCTTCATCTGGTTGCTTTTCTGTTCTTAGATTTGAAGTGTCAGGAACAGATTTTATACGGTAACGTCCCTCATTATCGCCGGTTGTGATAACGAGCATATCACCAGCGGTAACGCCTATACCGCCCCAATTTCCTACTGCCCGTGAAAAATTACTTGTTGATGAATCTATATTGGTTGTTATCCCATCACTGCGCTCAATATCTCTTGACTGTGCAGGTTTTTCTAACACTTTTAATATTAAATCAATAGCCGGATCGGTATTATTATCTGTAAGGTAAAATGATACTTCTACTTTTTTTATTTCACCCGATGAACTTATAGATGGGAACGCATATTGTGCCCATGAGGTTGATTCACTGAACAAAGCCACATCGGCAGCCGAATACGCATTTTCTGGATTAGTAAAATTTACAGACGAGTAAACCGAGGATGGGATAATACTGGTTCCTTCTCCAAAGAAATCAATGTTATAAGCATTCACTTCCGTTGGATATACATCACTGTTTGATTGATTGGGGTGTGATTTAGGGGTTGCCTCAATATATGAATATCCAGAGCCTTTATCAGAACTGATATTTGCCCAGAATCGGGAAAACCCTTTCATGCCACTCGAATAAAACGCCGGGAATCCATTGATAGTGTCTTTCAATGCTGTTTTTGCTATAAGAATTTTCATCGGTGTATCATGGTCAAAATCACCAAAATCCACTACCGGAAATGGAAAATAGTCACGCACACCGGAAAGCGGATTAATAGAAGAACCGGAATATTCAGAACCGATACCGATTTTATGAGTTCGTGTGCCTTGCCAAATATCGCCATAAGTTATTGGATATGGTTTACCCAAGTTTTCTTCCGGGCAATTCGTAAAATCATCATCGGTAATAATATTTTTTGGTATAATGGGATTTTGAACCACATCGCTTTTTACAAGGTCAAGTTCAAGTTCTTTATTGTCGATACTGAAGTTATCTATCCTGCCCCGGTAAAGTTCCGCCATGCCGGTATAACTTGACGGCTCGGTTCCATAATAACGGTAGACATATGCTGTTCGATTTTTAAGTTTCTTTGTATTGTATCTGAGTTCGAGAGTAACCGACTCAGCGTTGAACTGTACAAATTCATTGCCTGTTGGGGCTGTATTTGTGACATCGTTTTCGCTCAAGAGCATAAACTTGATTGTGCCGCCGGTAGCGGCCACGATTGCAGCCAACCCGGCTGCATTAAGACGTAAATGATTACTCTGCTCATTTACGGGCAAAGATGCGCTGTAAGTGATAAACTCCGCTGTTGACCATGCAATATTCAACTGAGTGATATAATCGGTATAAGCGCCGGTTGCCTGCCAGCCGGTGAAATCATTGAATATTGCCGTATTCCCGATTCCGTAACTGCCTAACGATGACCATGTGCCCGCAACAAGAATGAGATTTATATTCGTGCTTGAAGTGAGATAAGTATTTATCCCTTGCAGAAATATCGTTGCTTCCTCGCAAGAGGTTATTCCAGACGGGACTGAGAACTGCATAAACCCGCGATAATTATAATATTTATTAGTACCTGCATCATAGGATTGCCCGACTGTGATTGTCGGCCACATAAATTCATCGGCAGACGTTGCATTTCTCACATCGTTATACGATTCTGCATAATTCCCTATACTGATAAGTCGTCCGGCTCCCCTGATTGCGCCTTGCGGTTTTGCGTTCAAACTTGCTTCGGTGCAAAATTTCAGTTCTTCTGAAAGTTCAAGATTCGATATGCGAAGTGTCGATACCTGTTCTAAACCGCCGAATGGTTTAATCTGTCGTGTGATTGTTCCGGCACTTCCGATGCCTTGATTCAATTCAAGTCCGAGGTCGGGAATACGCACATGCAAGCGGGCGTCAATACCCATCTTTTTATAATTATCGTTTATATTCGATACCGCACTAAAATCACGCATTAATCGACCTCTTGCATTTCAAATCGTAATTCATGATAATTGACATAATCTTCAACTAATATACTGTCTGGATTCATGAGCTTCACTTTAAATGCCGTTGAACCGTCCCCTGGCGTGTAATAAAAGGCTTTTAACGATCCATTGATCGTTGTATTAATAAATGTTTCAATCTTGGTTATATCGGCGATATTCCCGGATTGCGTTGCTATCGCTACCCATGCACTGTAATTGAATTTACGGTAGTTCGTGCCATGTGACATTGTCATTATCTCACCGGCTTGTGATTTATCGGTCGTCTGATTGAACGTCCGCTGTCCGGTCGGCACATCACCCCTGAAGCCACCCTTTGGAAAGGTGATCGTGGTTGTCGGGCTTGTGGTATCCGGATATTCAAACTGCGGGTCTGCCATTATGCAACCTTCATTTTTCTAAGATAAACAGCTTTTTCAATCGCATCCGCTACTTGCTGCGGGTCGAGTTCTCTGTTTTGATTTATTACTGTCACATTGATATTCCCAACCGAATAATCATTGCTTGTCATTTTACTCAAAGGAATAACCTTGCCAGATGTATAGGGCTGAAAGAACTCCGGTTCCCGTTCATTCACACGATAGAGACCGCCCGCCATAACCGGGCCGCCGGTTGCACGTTTTTCGAGAAATGGAAACATACTTTTGATAGCTATCCCCGCACCCTTTACGAATGTCCCACCAGTTATAAGACTAAACAAACCACCCATCGCAGAATAAACAGCCATTTGTTCCATCATATTTTTAAACATACGAGTAATATTATCAAATGTATTGCCCGCCTGTGTCTGAGCATTATAGAGCATTGATCCCCATGTCTGAGCAAAAGATGCGACACGATCTTCCATGAACTTAATTTGTACCTTTGATTGTTCTTCGTCTACTGCGCCAAGTTTCATTGCTAAAATTTGCGCTGCCAAAATACGCCGTTCATCATGCTCTTCTATTAATCCGAATTCAGCATCAAAATGGAATTTCAGGAGTTCTTTCTGTGTGTCGTATCCCTCGGTTGCTTGTTCTATCATAAGTTCACGGGATTCAATCCATAATGATCGGCGTTCCTTTTCATACGATTCGCTTTCTTTGATATTATTTTTTAAAATGTCTTGGTCAATTTCAAAAGGAAGTTTAATTTCTATCCCCTCAAATGGAAGCTCAGTAACTTTAGCTTCTTTCGATGATCTCGTTTTTATATCTTCTATAAAGGGATATAATATTTCAGCCTTTGGTGTGGTTATATTAGGCATATTAACTATCTTATCAATTCCCGATACCAAAGGTGTTCCGTATTCCTTTCTTGCAAGAAGGCCGTACTTCGGGCCAAACTGGAAATCATCAGACAACCCCAGTTTCTTTCTTAATTCAGCGGCGTCCTCATTGCTTTTTTCTGCAATATCCGTAATGAATTTATCGGAACTCAAATAGGAAAGACCCCCCAATGCCAGCATTCCCTTTTTCCCGGTAAAAACAGCAGCGATTACTCCGTATTCTTTTACCCAACCCGGCAGCGAATTAAAGCCTTCAATGGCTGTTCCAAGTGTATTGCCCAATGTTTTTACAATAGGTAACAAATCATTAAAGATATTTTTTGCATTGCCCAAACTGCCGACTATATTATCGGAAATATTTTGTGCAAAATCTTCAAATTTCCCCGACTTTTTCATTTCTTCGATTTTACTGATAACTCCATCAACTTCTTTTTTTATCCAATCCATAACACCGGAATTCATAACATCAGTCCGAAACTGGAACCATGCATCACTAAGCATCGATGTTTTGCCCTTCCATGTTTCGGCAAGTTTATCTGTAGCTCCCCTAAACTGGCTGTCAGCTTTTTGCCATTCATCCATCATCTTTTTGCGGGTTTCTTCTGCGCTGTAAGAGACGCCAGCTTGGAATCCCATCATTGCAAGAACACCACGCTCACGGAACATATCAGCACTTGCCGCTCCTGCCGAATACATTCTAATGACTTGGCTTGTAGTGTCCTGAACTGAAAGTCCGGTCGTTGCCGCAAGGTCTCCTATGAGTGGCATCCATTTAGTCACTTCATTTACGCCGCCCCTCATGACACCAGCAAGGTTTGTCGCAGAACCCATGATTTGATCATAGGTGTGAGGTACTTTTGAGGCATACTTCGCCATTTCTTCGAACATGCGGTTGCCTTCATTTTGAGACCGTAAGAGTACCCCTAACCGGGTTTGGTATTGCTCTGCATTATTGGCCGCTTCCATAAAACTATTTTTTAATTTATTGAGCAGATACATGGAACCAGCACCAGCCATAAGAGAATTGAGTTTACCTAAACCTGAGCTTATTTTAGATAAACCCTTTTCGGCCTGACCACCGGCTTTCTCGGTATCCCTGAGTTCTTTATTGATTGTACGAATGTTTTTAACTGCGCCTTTTTCGTCAATCGTAAATTGTACAACAATTCCTTGAGGCATTATGGTTTCTCGCTGATAAAGCGTTTAGTGTGATCGTGTATCGCAAGCAAGTACTCAAAAAACGTCTCTTTGTCGTCAACCTCGTAATCCTCGTAATTCATAACAAATTCCAATTTGCTCAAAGTCGGATACCCGTTCATGTCCGAGCCGGAGAGATGTATCGCTTTCCGATAGATAAGCAAGGCAATGAAAAAATCATTATTCCATGCCGGCGTTGCATTCCCCTGTAATTCAATACATCCATTTCCAGGGATAGCACAGTATGGGTAGCCTTTGCACCCGCTGCACTTGAATGGTGTCCAGTTCCAGACGATAGCCTCGTTAAGACATTTATCAAGGTCAATTCTCCTGTTTGTCTGTAGTATCGGGTGCTGAGTCTGTCGAAGTATCGCCGTCCTTATTTTCGGTTGTGGCTTCGACTCCGGTAGGTTCGAAGTGTTCCATAAACTCAATAATATCATTTTCGTCAAACACATCAGATTTGAGAACAAGAGCATCACGTATCCCGGAAGTAAATGCGATTTCATTGCCTTTTTCATCAAGCAGATTATCCCATCCTATGAGTGCGAACCTGAAAAGCGAAACCATTAAAGCGCCGTAGTCATATTCCCTCGACAGCGTTGCATTGAGTTTCACACGTTTCATAACTGCATCGTCAAGATCGAAATAAAACACCGTGCCATCACGCTCGATAGTAAAGGGCTTCTGTTTTTCGCATTTGAAAGTTATTGGCATATTTCCCTCTTAGGTTGCCGTTAAGATTCTGATATCCTCTGTCACTGTTGACATATGAGTGAGGTTGTTAGTATTTTTGAAAGCTTGAAAGCTCGGCGAAAAGATGAGCGGCGAAGCATCGCCAACCGCCGGATTTGTTCTGGTGTTCGGCGTAGGGTAGAGCTCTGCAAACTGTGCAAGAAAATTGTTCGTTTCGACGCCATCCGAAATCGTCAAATCAGCCTGTAATATCGAATTTGCTGTCATGGCCGCTCCGATAGCTGCAACTTCATCGGAATCATCATAGCGTGAGGTTGTAAAATCAAGATATACTTGTCTCGGATTTCCTCGAATCGGTACAATGATGTATGGTGAAGCCGTACCCCACTTAGTTAAGAAATTGTTTTTGATTCTGATAGTGAAATTCGTAATCGTAAGTGCATCGGTCGAAGCCAGTGCGTCCGCCGTTGTGCCAATCCTGAATGTAGCATCCTGCATTTTCAAATATGTCGATGCTGTCGGAGAAGCGGTTGGAATTGCAGCAGCCGCCTTGGTGAGTTTTGCAAAGATGAAATCAGATTCCAACATGACGATTGAAGTATCCGCACTGCCAATAATACGCACTTCTTCGATCACCCCGCCCGTATACTGCCACCGTTCGACAACTTTGTCGATCACGAGCGAATAAATAAGTGCGTTTTCCGCAACCGGAGTCATGTCTGCGGCGTCATGACCCGTAACGCCTATTAGAAACTCCACAGAGTTATCATAATCGAAACGGGATACAACCGTTACCCGGTGGATCTCTCTGTCAGCCTGCCCGTGTACTGACGATGCACCCCAACCTCGTTTTGTCTCATCCTCAATGTCCATATACTCATTGGTTTCACTTGCCGAAACGAATGGAAATGCCAGTTGCCCGGATGCTTCAAGCGTTCCAAAAGTCGCTACTACTTCGGGTACAAGTACCGCCTCCGCCATGAATCCTTTTCCTATTACCGGTGCTGCCATGATGAGCCTCCTTAATTATGGTCTACGTCAAATTCTATCGTTAAATAAAACACTAATTTCTGTATACTTCTATCCGGTGATTGAAAAGCGTCTATATTATCAACACTCACGTTGTCCGCATGGCTCCAGAGTGTTGAGTTTGTCATTATGGCATCATACGCACTATCATTCCATGCTGCCATATCTGCGGCCGATTCCGCCTCTGCAAAAAAGTGTATTTCAGGGTGGAAAAACACCTTTGAAACTCTGGTTGCGTGAGGTTGACACTCTTTATTGCCATCAGTGACTATAAATACAGGGAAGTCGGTAAAGTCAATAAACTCATCAGGCAATATCTGATACATCCTTGCAACCGTATTGCTTGACGATGAATAGGTTATGCCGCTTAAATCGGTTAATATTTGCGCTGTTGTGCTGAAACTCATGATGGTTTTACCGTCACTTTCCAGTTTACAGACCACATACGTCGTTGCTTTTCGTCAAGTCCGAGATTGAAAACTCCATCACTTGCGGTCGATGAATCGCATAACTCACCCGGTATCGGGTTCTGAGTAATGTTTTTCACTTCGTCATTATCGCTGTGTGCCGCAATAGTTGTTCCCAACTGTGCCCGTGCCGCCGTGATCGTAGTGCTTGCTACTGTCACTTTAAGAATTTCCGAACCGATAAGGATATAATCATTCACCGTGAAGGTACTTGCTTTCGTTGTTCCGCTTCCGTTGTCGGGCGTGAAAGTTATCGGATTCGTTACTGCGCTCATTGATGCAGTCAAATAACAGCCGTCGTATGTTTCCCGATTATGGAGTGATCTCACTCGGTCGAGCAATGTCCGTGCCCGTGCTTCCCCGACTGTATCGGCTGTGTCTTCAGCTATCCTGATTATTGCCTGATATTGAGCAATCATTATCGTGTTATGAACTATCACCTGTTCAGGAGCGTCATCATATACCGTTACGAGTGCATTCGGCGTATCGTGCATGTTATTATAGACAACAGACCCGCCGCTCAGTTCGAGCGTTGCCATGACAAAGTATCTGACCTCATCAACTCTCATAATGGTTTTTCCAAGTTTTTGATATATCTTTGTTTGTTCGCATCGAGCGCCCTCGTTAAAAACTTTCTACCGACCATGTTGCCCTTTGAATCGTAATAGTAACCGCCCGTTAGCTTTGATATACTCATTGCAACCGCGCCGTGAACAGAAGTCCGTTTACCGCCTTTACCGATTCGTATAAACTCACTTGTACCATGCGGCGGATGTGCCCGATAGCGTCCTTCATGCAACCAAAGAGAATACGGGGTGTCACCGCCTGAAACCTCGATAATAAAGCCGTTGCCATAGCCAAGATCGGTAACCTCTCCTGACATTGATGCTCTGTGAGTTCCCTCGTCGACCGGCGCGTTATCCCTTGCTTTCCTGAGTAAATCCGCTTGAACACGATTACACCGCCCCTTGACTATTAGCCGTTTCTTTGTAAACGCTTGGCGTGTCTGATTTATCGTTCTCTGGACACCTTTTATTATTATTCCTCGTGCCATTTATAAACCTAACTGTTTGACAAACGCCTCGTAATGGTGTAGTGTTCCGTGTAAAGTAAAAGGATCGCATTTAATAACACGGTAGCTCACACCCCCAATTACAACCTTATACCCATAGTCAACCGTTGCATCCGAGTCAAATACTATCAGGCCGTCACTTAGTTCGATTTGCCCCTTGCCGTTATTTACCTCTGTGATCTTGCGCTCGAAATAACATGCCTCTCCTGATGTCTCAGCGGTTGTATACCCGTCTTTACCGTTCGCCTGCAGTGTCGGAGCGTAAAGATCGCATGTCTGTTCAAGCTGGGCTGTGAGGCTCATTTACGCCACCTGCTTTAATGGTTTATATTTCCGCGCCATTTCTTTTGATGACAAATCAGAATCAGCTTTATCGAACTGTGAACCGATCTCAACCTCACCCTCGTCTGCAAATTCGGATATGAACGGCGACAGTGTATGAGTGCAGTTCGGATGATAAGGCGGCCTCAATGTCAGTTTCGGGAACCGCTTGCTCTTGCCCGATATGCTGAATATTTGATCTTCATACATCCGACAGAAATCTATCGCCCCCGTATTGCTGATTATCACCGTATCGATCCCGTCCTGATTAAGCCTGTTAATCGTTCCCTCTGTTCGTGCTGCTCTTGATACCGTTCTGGCAAGCAAGTCTGTATATCGTTTCGCGTTCATTGTCATTTTGCCGACTGTGATATTACCATCGACTATGTTAGCTTTCATATCGTCGAGCAGATGTTTCGAAACAGTCCGCCGTGTTTGTCCCTCGATGATACCACCCGCGATCCTCTCCGCGATAAACCGCTTATTTCCAACATACCGGCTGTATTCGATATAGCTCTCAAATGTATTGCCAAGTGCATCCGCAACTAAGTTGAAGTCTCTTACTGCACCGGACGCTACTATCATGGAAGCTTCTCTTTGAAGTTTCGAGAATTGAGCCGTGTAATCGTTCCCGAGATAGCGTTTTATCAGATCGTTGTCCTGATAATATCCATTCTTGTACGCTTTCGGGATGTATCTCTCCGCCCATTTTGCATTCTCCCGTTTAAGAGTCTTGACGTGCTTCTGTATCTCGACCATCTTCTGCGCTGCCTGGCGTTTGGCCGCTCTCGTAAAATCTTCGCCCACGAGGATGTCTTTCAGGGCTGCATAAGACTTCGCATAGATGTCAACTATCTCTTGACGGCCGGGTGTGTTTGGCACAGGGTCAAATGTAGCGCCTTTGTTCATACCATTCCAATCTTGTCTTTTAGATCATTACACCGTTGCCAAATCTCGGTGAATAACCAATACTCGCGGTTATTTTGTGGCACAAGCAAAGACTTGTCCGAGTTCTCGTCGGAATAATCTTTTTCCAATTCCGTCATAAAATCTGCCATTATTTTGGTTATTTCGCTCATACCATTCCAATCCTACTCCACGGGGTGAATTGCGATAGCAATGTAGGGGGAAAGCGAGATGCATCTAAAGCCCCATATTCCTCTTCGTACGAGCCAAGCTTGACGCGCTGTGTTTGGAGGTCGTCATCATTCATTGACGATGACTGCAAGAGGTATTTAATGAGATTAGCAACTGGTATCTTGATACCAGCCGGAAACTTGACACGCGTGATCGTTACAGTTGTTATGCCAGCATCTTCATCGATGAGTTCATTCGTACTTGTTAATGTCAACGTCCCGGCTGCAACTGTTGCAAGCACTTTCACGCTGTTATTATTGATTGTATCCTGTATGTCGATGTCCATGCCAGCGGCAAAATATGCCTCCACAAAATTACTATTACTATCAGTTATCGTATCC
>Ga0307376_10002138_pt1 | contig 19904 bp, 16 predicted proteins | sample TR2MG_FD_202536 | JGI IMG/M metagenome (GOLD analysis project Ga0307376, IMG submission 202536) | Soil microbial communities from Risofladan, Vaasa, Finland - TR-2 | ecosystem: Environmental > Terrestrial > Soil > Coastal area > Acid sulfate soil | place: Finland: Risofladan, Vaasa | collected...
CCGGGAACCAGAGAGATGCCAAGCGCCCGGGCAAAACCCTGCGCCATGGCCGCGACCAGTTCACCGTGGGGCGGGCTGAAACCGAGGACTTCCCGCAGGCTGGTGACCCGCGCTTTGTACAGGGACGACAGCGAAGCCGCGCGGTCTCCCGGTCCGGTGACCCGGGCCAGGAGATAAGGATCGAAATCCAAAAGCAGCGAGCCGTGCTGCAGGATGGTGTTCTTTTGCCTAACCTGGGCGCTGCCGATCAGCTTCTTGCCGTTGACCAGCAGTTCGTAACTGGAGGGCACGGCAAAACAGGCCGCCTGCTGTACCCCGGCGGCCTGTTTCTCCCGACCCGCTGGCGCGGGTGCCCCGAGTTCGGCTTTGACCCCCAGCAGGGCCAATCCGGCCAAAAGGCCGGCGCTTAACAGCCGGTAGGTCTCCACCACCGAGCCGCTTAAAACAGCCTCACCCACCACCACGCTGTAGGTCAAATCGGCCCAGTGCAACACCGCCCGGCCTCCGGTCAACCGGCGCACCCAGCCGAAGCCCTCCTGCTGCAAGGCATTCAGGTTCACTTCTCCCTGGACCGTCTGAAAATGGCCGATCGACAGGGCAGGCGGATCCCACCGGTAGAAACGCAGGGTGGGCCCAGTCCGGCCGGCAGCGTGCTCCAGGAGCAACGCTTCGTCAACGGCCATGTTGCGCGCAGCAACGCCCGGCCCGCTGTCCAGGAGCCGCCACTTGGCCTTTGTCTCCGGCACGGCGCCCCTAGTCCTCGACGATGGCTTTGTGGTACCCGGCCGCGTCGAGCAGGTTGCCCAGTTCGGAAGGGTCGCTCAGTTGGATCTTGATGATCCAGCCGTCCCCGTACGGATCCTTGTTGATGACCTCGGGATGGTCGTTTAACTCGTCGTTGATTTCAAGGACCTTGCCGCTGACCGGAGCGTAAAGGTCGTTCACCGACTTGACCGATTCCACGCTGCCGAAAGCCTCGTTTTGGGTCACCTCGTCCCCCACCTGGGGCAGTTCCACGAAGACAATGTCCCCCAGAGCCTCCTGGGCGTGCTGGGTAATCCCAACCCTGCCGCTGTCCCCGTCCAGCTCGAGCCAGGTATGTTCCTCCGAATACCGGAGATGGGCTGGAAACATAAATAACCCTCCGTTTCATAATTGATCGCGTGGTAAATCCTTTTCCGGTTCTGTGTCGCCGGCCTTCAACCTGGACCTGAGGCGGCCGGCCCAGGCCGCCGGCATCTCGGCTTCCACCGTGATACCTTCCGCTAGGTGCGTCTCGCTCAGGATGCGTCCGCGGCCGTGCACCATCTCCAGCAGGCCGGCCTGCCGGTAGGGTATGCTAAAGGTTTCCCGCACCCGCTCCGCCGCCAGGATTTCGGCTATGGCCTCCAGCAGGCCGGAGACTCCCTCTCCGGTCGCGGCGGAAACGTACACTGCCCTGCCGGGCCAGTCCAGGCAGGCGTCCGCCCCACCCAACAGGTCAACTTTGTTATACACTAAAAGAGACGGGGTCTGCTGCGCGTCCAGACCGGCCAGAACTTGCTCCACGGCCCGGATCCGGTCGTCCCGGTTTTCCTGCGAGGCGTCCACCACGTGCAAAAGAAGGTCCGCCGCCGTCACTTCCTCCAGGGTGGCCCGAAAGGCCGCCACCAACTGGTGGGGCAGGTTCCGGATAAAACCCACCGTATCGGTAAGAAGAACCGTTTCCCCGCCCGGCAGTTTCACCCGGCGGGTGGCCGGGTCCAGGGTATCGAAGAGGCGGTCGGCGGCCGACACGCACACCCCCCCGAGGGCGTTCAACAGCGAGGATTTACCGGCATTGGTATAGCCCACCAGGGCCACCAGGCAAACCGGCATCCGCCGCCTGGTCTCGCGCAGCAACTCCCTGTGCTTCTTGACCTCGGCCAGCTGCCGTTTGAGATCGGCTATCCGGCGGCGCACCCGCCGCCGGTCGGTTTCCAGCTTCGTTTCCCCTGGCCCCCGGGTGCCTATGCCGCCGCCCAGACGGGAGAGAGAGGTACCCGAACCGGCCAGGCGCGGCAGGAGATAATTCAACTGGGCCATCTCCACCTGCAGGCGGCCCTCCCGGGTCAGGGCCCGCTGGGCGAAGATGTCCAGGATCAACTGGGTGCGGTCGAGTACGGTAACCTCCAGCAACTCCTCCAGGTTGCGCACGTGGGCCGGCTGGAGTTCACCCTCAAACACGGCCAGGTCGGCCCCGGCGTCGGCAACTTCCCGGGCTACTTCCGCGGCCTTCCCGCTGCCGATGCGGTAGCGGGAGTCCGGTTGCCCCCGGAACACGGTGTGGCCGACCACCGTGCCGCCGGCCGCTTCGGCCAGACGGCCCAGTTCGGCCAGGGCTTCCTCTGTTGTCTCCATGCTTTCCCCCGGCCGGCCGATGCCCACGAGGTAGACCTTTTGCGGCCCCTCCCCCTCTGGCCGCTTCAGGCTGCGGGGATCAGGGATACCGTCCGTTTTTTTCGTCATCCCACCCTCTTTCGCGAAGCAAAATGGTAAGTTTATGTATTCGCCCCATTTCACCGATTTCCTTTCCCCACCCGGAAAAACTGACGGAATCGATCCGCTGCCAGTACTGGTAGTATTCCACAATTAGCCTTGTTTTTCGTCGCTCAGCGCGTTAAAATGGAGAATGTTTGCAGGAGGGCCCGCCGGCGGCCCGGATACCGGCCAAGCGGGTCACACGGAGACAACCAGGAGGAAATGCTTTTGACAGGTGAAACTGCGGCGGCTCCGCCGAACGCCGGGAGGAAGGAATGGATCCGGGAACTGGACGTGATGCGGGGCCTGGCGCTCGCCGCGGTGGTTTTCCAGCACGCCCTGGGGGTATACGTCCGCCGCCCGGACATTCGCCTGCCCGACGCCGCCATGATCGGCATGCTCTTCAATTTCAGCAAGTTTGCGGTTCCCGCCTTCGTCTTCGCCACCGGAGCCGTTCTCTTTTACAACTACTATGACCGGCTCAATTATGCCGTGTTCATCCGGAAGAGAATCATGGATATCTTCCTGCCCTATTTCCTGTGGACCATTCTCTACGACCTCCACTACAACGGCTTCAGGCATATCGACGCCGCCCGCCTGATCCAGATGGGCCGGGAGACCCTCTCGGGAACAGCCTCCTACCATCTCTGGTTCGTGGTGTTGATTTTTCAATTCTATCTGCTCTACCCGCTCCTCCTGGACTTATTTAAACAGATCCGCCGCCTGGTTTCCACTCCCGCCCGGTTTACCGCCCTCATGATCCTCCTGGCCGCCATCTACACCTGGTTGATGTGGCTTTCCGCCAGCTACATCGAAGGGGGATATTTTCATCCGACGTCCGGCGTAATCAGATTAATCTTTATCGACTATCGTGACCGGAATTTCCTCTTCTTCTCCTTCTATTTCATCCTCGGGGCCGTCGCCGGCGTCGCCCTGACCAAATGGCGGGAATTCGTCACCCGCTCGGTTAACTGGAACGTCTTCCTTTTCGTTGGCCTGTTTCTCTGGGTCGGCTACGAACTGATGCAGGGCGCCTCCGGTAACCAGGTCAACCTGAACTACTCCACCTCGCTCAAGCCCTCCATGTTCTTCTACACGGTGTCGCAGATTTTATTAGTGTACGGTCTGTCCCTCTCCCTCGCCGCCGGCGGATCTAGACTCTACCGCCCGCTCCGCTTTGCCGGGAAATATTCCTACGGCGCTTACCTGGTACACGCCCTGGTGCTGGAAAAAGTGGTCCAGGCCATGGCCCACTTCCCCCCTGTGGGCCCGTACATTTCCCAAAGCACGGTTGCTTTTGCCTTTACCCTGGTCGGATCGGTGGCCGTTACCTACCTGATCAGCCGCATTCCTTACGGCAACATCCTCATTGGGCCGCACGGCTGAAGACTGTCCACTCACCCAACGGGTACGGTTCAGCGAACGAAGTATATAATGGCTACCACGACCCCGATAACCACCACGATCTGACGCAGCACCCCCGGTTTCACGCGCCCCGCAAGTTTGCCGCCCAGCGCTCCACCGAGAAGGGCCCCCACGAACATCACCAGTGCCACCGGCCACACCACATTCCTCGAAAACACGAAGAATACCGCGGCAGCCACATTAGCGCTCAAGGAGATCACCTGCTTGACGGCGTTAAGCCGGGTCAAAGAGTCATCGACGGTGAGTCCTAAAACCGCTAACACGATTACGCCCAACCCGGCGCCGAAGTATCCCCCGTAAACGGTTGACAGTCCCACCGGGATCAGTCCCCACAAATCGGACCCGGTCCGGGATTCGCCAACCTGGGTCCGGCGCGTAAACCAGGCTCGCATTGGTTCCTGGACCGCCAGCAAGCCCGTAGCGATCAAAATCAAGTACGGCACCAGTTCCCGGAAAACCTGCTCGGCGGTGAATTCCAAAAGCACGCCGCCAAGCAACCCGCCGACTAGGCCGGCCGGGATAAACAGCCAAAGTCGTCTCTTTTGCCCCTGCAAATCCTTGAGTTGGGCCAGACTGCCCCCCAGATAGCCGGGGCAAAGAGCGACCGTGTTGGTCATGTTGCTCGCCACAGCCGGAATCCCCATAGCGGTGAGAGTCGGGAATGTGATCAGGGTGCCGCCGCCGGCGAGGGCGTTGACCCCACCGGCCGCCACGGCTGCCAAAGCTGCGATTACATAGTTCCCTAAGCTGAGCATTCTATATTTCCTTTCATCACTTTTGGGTCCCCAAACCCACCGCGATTCGTCTCCGCATGTGTTTTTCACGGGCCCGGCCAGCCCTGCGTCCGGCAAAGCCCCATTCTTGCCCCACGATGCGAAGATCTTCCCAACCCCGGCCCGGCGTCCCTTTATCACTCGACCTTAGTGTCTCCAGGAGAAAAGAACAAGGAAGGCCCTAACCTTACGGTAAAGGTATACGGTATACCATCAGGTTCTATGCCTATTCGCGTCGAGATCCCTAAAATACTGTTCGAAAAAGGCCCGGCGGGAATTCTCGACATGCTCCCGGACAATCCTTTCGGCCAGCATACCCTCCCGCAGGCCGATGGCCCTGGCCAGTTGCCTGTGCTCGGAAGCCGCCTGCTCCAACCGGCCCGGTTCCGCGTAGCCCCGTCTGGTGAACCCGGCTACATGGCCTACCACTGATGAAATCATCTGCGCCAGACGCGGGCTTTCCGCACACCGGTAAACCAGGTCGTGGAACTCCCGGTGCAGTTCTTCAAGTTCAGCCACATCGTTTCCATCGATACAAGCCTCCATTACCGTGCAAATCTCCGCCAAACGCGCCAGGTTACCTTCGCCGATCCGTTCCGCCGCCAAACGCGCGGCCAGGCCTTCCAGGACCGCACGGATGCTATAGATCTCCAGCACCACCCCGGCGTTCAATTCAGCCTTTACCGAACCGACCCCGGGCACATGGCGGGCCAGACCCTCCAGTTCCAGCATGCGGATGGCCTCCCGCACCGGCGTGCGGCTGACCCCCAGCTTCGCGGCCAGCTTTCTCTCCACCAGCCGTTCACCGGGCCCGAGTTCGCCGCTCAGCAGGGCCGCCCTGAGTTTATGGTATACCTTTTCCCGTATATCCGGGGACTGGTCCGGCTCAACGGGGCTCAAGATGTCGTCCACAGCGCGTTAACCACCTCCATGGTATACCACAACCATTTCTCCCTCAACACAGGATTTCCTCTCCCAAGCGGATACTTTCCCGGTTTTTTCGGCCCAATTCCGAGAATCAGAAGGAGGTGGTTTTGCCCGGGATATGACGGACGGCCCAGATAGGCCAGGATACTGAAAAAGAAGCCGCTAAGTTATTTCGCTGCTGCCTGCGATAGCCCTGTAGACCCAGTATGAATGCCGCACAGGTGGAAGGGCTGAGGTAACCGTCCGGAATATGCATAAGTCATTCTACCTCCTTCAGTAAACAAAAAAGCCACGAAACTGCGCCCTCCTTCTGGAGGAACAAGCACCTTCATGGCTGCTCTCAACCGGGACTTTGCTTTTCCGATACCCGGTGACTTCTGTCGCTGGTCATTTACAGCGACAAAATTCACCCTCCCAAGGGGACACTCCGTCTGATTCTAGAGGATTTTTTTGGCCTGTCCAATGGTCAGGGGAAGCGCCGGGAACCGGTATTTGCCGTCGCGTTCCAACAACTCGGCCAGGTGGGCTACGCGCGGCAGCCTCAAATTGTTAGCCCGGATCAAGTCCTTCCGGGCGAATACTTCCGCCGTAGAACCGGCTAGCTTGATCTTGCCCTTGTTCATCACGTAAACCCGGTCGGCCAGGAGTGGTACGACATCAACGTCATGGGTCGCGAAAACGAGGGTGATGCCCATTTCTCTGTTGATGCCGTTAAGCAACCTTATTATCTGAGCTGCGCCACGAGGGTCGAGGGCGGCAGTCGGTTCATCCAGCACAAGGACTTCCGGCTGCATGGCCAGCACGCTGGCCAGGGCCACCCGCTTTTTTTCGCCGCCGCTCAGATTGAACGGGCTTTTGTTTTCATAGCCGGACAGCCCCACTACTTGCAGCGCCCAGGCGACGGCCTCTTCCAGACGGTTCCTGGCCAAACCCAGGTTGATTAACCCGTACGCTATTTCCTGATGTACCGTGCTGGAAAATAGCTGGTCGTCCGGGTCCTGGAAGACCATGCCGATCATACGTCGCACTTCTTTCAAGTACGCTCTTTCGATAACCCGGCCCTTGACCGTCACGATACCCCCGGTGGGCTCCAGGAGACCGTTGAATAGCTGGAAAAGAGTGGACTTTCCCGCGCCGTTGGACCCGAGGACGGCCACTCGTTCACCGGCCTGAACCGCCAGGTCGATATCGGCCAGCGCCGGCGTCCCGTCGGGATACACGAAGCCCACCCTGGAAAGCGTTATCAGATCCATGCTTTACGACCAGCCCTTCCACGCAACTGCAACATTACAGACAATCAAGGCGAGCAAGACGAGGCCGGCCGAGACACCGGCCACCAGATCCTTACCCGGAACAGGACGGGTAAAATACGGCAGTGTTTTGGCGTCTTCGTCATAACCGCGGGCCAGCATGGCTTTATAAATCCTGACGCTACGGTCCAACGCCTTTACGAGCAGATTGCCGGCCACCATTCCCACATCCCTGGCCTGGACGTACCATGGCAGCCCTTCTCCTCCCCTGACCCGCTGGGCCTTGCGCATGTTAACAGCGATTTCTTCCAGCAAAAATGCGTAGCGGTAAGTCATGTCCGCCAAATCGACGATCAGCCCGGGTACTTTTAGGGAACGGAGCGTGGCCAGAATCTCTACCATGGGCGTGGAAACCGACAGCAACATGGCCAGTGATACCGCTGCCAGGATGCGCAGCATGATCAGAAAACCCAGTGCCACTCCTTCCCGGTAAACGGATAGGGAAACAAACTTGAAATGTATCACTTCGATAACTGTATGGCCGTTTGTAAATATCAGGCTGAGGAGTACCAGCCAGGCTACACCGAAGGGAATGGACAGGCGTAGCAATAGTCTTTTTACCGGCATGTGCAGTGTGAAAAAAAGGGCCAGGGTGGCGAGCAAAACGCCCGCCACCAGGAACCAGTTGGTAAGGACGGTAACAGTGATCACGGCAGAAAGGAGAACGATCGTCTTAATTCGTCCGTCCAGCCGGTGCAGGTAAGTAGTGCCGAAGGACAACCTGTTCCAGGTGGCCAGTTGCATAATAACCATCCGTCCTTTTCATTCTTCGTCCTTTTCAAAGAGCTTTTTCCAGCTGTGCCCTACAATCATACCGACAAAAAAGTTGGCCACGGAAAAAGCGCCTACCTGGGCGTCACCAGGCAGATTGATGAAAGGGTGCGACTGAACATGAGCCGCACTGGAAGCCATCGCGTTGACCGCGTCATCGGTACCGCCGCCCTGCATCTGATGCATATCCATGTATTTGGCCGCGCCGAAGATCAGGGCCAGCAAGACGAACATGATGATCAGCATCCAACGGGTAAACGGATCAAACCAGGGAGTGTTTACCTGTACGACATTTTCGCCTGCTTTCATGACTGTTGTTCCTCCATGTCGATCCTCTCTATTTTGCTAAACCTCTTCCTACCGGTTACGCCGGGAAGCAGATCCGGCCGGCGGTTGTACATCACCTGCAACACGACAGCAGTGAAAACGGCCTCGGCAATGGCCAGTGGAAACTGGGTCGGACCGTAGCCGGCAAAGAAAATCATCCATTGCCTGACCAACGGAATATGGCCGTGCAGGCTCAGGGCCAACTCAAAAGCGGATGTCAGGTAGGTCATCACGTCCCCCACAAAGCCGGCTACACCACCAGCCAGCCATAAGGGGGAATTGAAACGTCTCAAGAGCTTCCAACAGAGGTAGCCGGAAATGCCGCCTACTATACCCATGGAAAAGTCATTGGCCCCGATGGTGGTTATACCGCCGTGTCCCAAAAAGATCGCCTGGAAAAAGAGCACGATTAACGAGATTACTGCCGTCGCCAAAGGTCCCACGATAATGGCGGCCAGGGGCGTGCCGCAGGGATGGGAGCAGGAACCGGTGACGGGCACCGGCAGGTGCATGGAGGAAATGACGAATACCGCTACCGCGACCATGGATAAAAACGGCTTGTAGGAGAGGTTTTCCTTTACCCGCCTTTTGATCTCCCGAAGGCCCGGATAAACAAACAGGGCCGTGATCCCATACCACATGCCCCATGCCTGGGGCGGCAGAATACCGTCTTCGATGTGCAAGAGATGTCACCTCCGAATTATTGTTACAAAGTAGCCATTAATTGACGGCGCTCATTTTTCGGCAAAATAAAAAGCTCCCTCTACGCAAGGGAGCCTAACCGTAGCCGACCAGAACACGGCTTGCCACAGCCAAGATCACCTCCCCATCTTCCGCAGGTCTGGTGGTGATTTCGGCGAGCAGGTCTCCTGGCTTAGGATCATTACCCGTACCACGTCTTCCCGGTTTACCCAGTGACCTTATGTGGACAGGCTCCCCATCACAGTGGCGGGACCGCGTCAGCTTTACTGATCTTCCCTTTTAAGCCCCTGCCTCGGCAAGGGCACTCGCCGATTATTAAATTTTGGAAACATTTTCATAACCGTTCTGTTACTTAACTTTACCTTACCCGGTCAGGGTTGTCAATATTATGGGTGTCATTTATCGCTGAAAAATTCATGCTAAATATCGACGAAGATCACGGCTACACCAACCCCTATCCATGACACGCATGAAAGTTGTCTGACAATTGCCCCTGGTTTAAGCTTCGCTGGTATTACCCCTGTTTGCGTAGGCCAATCGAGCGGCGTGGATACGGGAACCCGGCGACCGGTTCCAACTGAGATCCTGAAAAAAGGTTGTGGCGGCCCGAATGGAATTGACAGGACAGAAAGAACGGTGTAGACTGATGAATGAGTACTCACTCATTACGACAAAAGGTCGAAGCCTTGGCACAATGAATCAAAACACAGGGGGGTGGGGAGATGCAAGAAAACCGCCATGCAGCAGACATCGCGACGGATGATCATATGGGAGAGAGTGAAGCCTCCTCGCCCTGAAGGACGGGGCTTTCCATCCTCTACTGCGAGGCACCTCTGCTATGCTAGAGGTGGCATTATGGCTTCATGGTCCTAATGTTACGCCGCCGGGACCCACCGTTAGGTGGGTGTCGCTCTCTGACGAGAGCGGTTCTTGTGGTATGCAAAACGTTTTGCGTATGACCGTCTTTCTGGAACCGATTCGGGCACCCGCCGTTAGGCGGGTCGGGCAACCCGTTTGACCTGCCACAACCCCATACCGGCTGTCAAAGAGCTAATACTATGATATACGGCGCTGGTGGGTTTGTATGATCCAAGGTATTCCTTGTCAATAAGTTGGCGCCTTTCATCTCCTCCCTGAAGAGAGGAGACTTCCCGGCGGATTTGTTAAAGCCTATTTCGCCGGGGGAGGTATTGCCTCGCTTGCCGGTGCCGCTTTTCTTATTCGGGATGGCCATATTTCCGGGGATAATATAGACATATTAGAAGAGTCGTCGATACTTGGGGGAGCCATGGACGGTGGAGGCGCGGCTTCCTGACTATGCACCAGTGATTCCAGGGGGTTTTCTACCGCACCTTCTCTGATGTTGCCTGGGGTCGAACCGCTTCAGGCAGGGACTCCGCCGGCGGTCCTTGGCAGGTCCCGTCCGTCTGGGGCCGGGAAAATTTTGAAGTTGGCAGGTCCCGTCCGTCTGGGGCCGGGAAAATTTTGAATTTGTCATGTTTAGGCGACAGACCTGTCACTGATCGTAGACACATTGGCCGGTTGGCGTACTCGCCCGGTTGGCCGGAAAGCCATTCACCCCCGGAATTCCGCCTTTCGCGGAAATCCCCCGTATCCTCCATGATTATTGCAAGAGAGAATAAGGGGAGTTCCGTGCTCTTTGCGTTTAACTTTTGTGTGAAGGCTGGTGGGGTTTTGGATTTTGACCTGAGCGCCGAGCAACAAATGGTTTTGGAGGTGGTCCGTCAGTTCGCCGATACCGAGATAGCGCCGGTAGCCGGCGAAATGGACCGTGGTGTCTTTCCCGCCGAGATTATGGCCAACCTGGCCCGATTGGACCTTATGGGACTTTGTTTCCCCGAGGAGTACGGGGGGGCAGGTGCCGATTACCTGAGTTACTGTCTGGCCGTCGAGGAGATAAGCCGGGCTTGCGCCTCCACCGGGATAACGTACGAGGCCCACATATCTCTGGGTTGTATGCCCGTCTACCTCTTCGGCACCGAGGAGCAAAAAGAGCGTTTCCTTACCCCGCTCTGCCGCGGCGAGTGCCTGGGCTCCTTCGGTCTTACCGAGCCCAACGCCGGATCCGACGCCGGGGGCACCCAAACCACGGCCATAGTGGACGGCGACTCCTGGGTGATAAACGGCTCCAAGATATTTATCACCAACGCCAAATATGCCCGCTTCGTTACCGTGACGGCCGTAACGGAAAAGGGACTGGGCACCCGCGGCATAAGCGCCATCATCGTGCCCACCGATACCCCCGGGTTCACCATCCGGCCCATGACGGAAAAGATCGGCTGGCACGGATCCAACACCAACGAACTCTTTTTTGACAACGTCCGGGTTCCATTGGAAAACCTGGTCGGCAAACGGGGTGAAGGCTTCAAACAGTTCCTGATCGTCCTGGACGGTGGACGCATAGCGGTGGCCGCCATGGCTGTCGGCATTGCCCAGGCCTGCCTGAACGCCTCGCTGACGTATGCCCGGGAGAGAGTGCAATTCGGCCAGAGTATCTCCCGTTTCCAGGCCATCGGCTTCAAGCTGGCCGATATGGCCACTGCGATCGAGCTGGCCCGCACTCTCTATTACAAGGCGGCCTGGCTCCGGGACCAGGGCCGGCCCTATAAGAAAGAAGCCGCCATGGCCAAGCTGTTCGCCACCGAAATGGCTACCCGCTGTGCCCTGGAAGCCATTCAGATCCACGGCGGTTATGGGTGCATGAAGGAGTTCCCGGTGGAACGCTACTTGCGGGACGCCAAGATTTGCGAAATAGGAGAAGGGACATCCGAAGTGCAACGGCTTCTCATCGCGCGGTTGCTGGGCTGCTGAGACGGGGGGTATCCCGGGGGTGGGGAAGTGCGCAACTGGTGCTGGACACGGGACAACTTCATCAAGCCGGCCGGCGGCATCAGCCGCCGTCAGAAAAACCTGGCCAAGACCGCTGTACTCTGGCTGTTGCACTGTGGCCCCCATACCCAGGAGGAGATTGCGGAACATTTCGGCTTGGCAGGGCCGGTGGTGGCCAGTCTGTTGGCCGAGTTGACCGCGGCGCAGGAAGTAATCAGGTCACCGGAGAAGAAGTACGTTCCACGTGGGGAGGCCGCTCTGGCGGCTATTCAACCGGGTGAGAGGGGGAACCGCAGTGCGGAATACCGTTTTGTTGGAGATAAGCGAGGGCGTGGCCGTCGTTACCATGAACAGGCCGGCAGCCTTGAACGCCCTGAATGATGAATTGGGCAGGGAATTGCTGGAGGCCCTGCAGGAGTGCGGGGACGATTCGGTCCGGGCCGTGGTGCTGACCGGCAGCGGGCGGGCTTTTTGCGCCGGGGGAGACCTCCGGTTCTTCCTTCAGTATGCGGATGGGGATCCGGGCCGCCCTTTCCGTGAATTGGCGGGCGGGTTGAACGAGACGATCATCGCCCTCCGGACGCTGGCCAAGCCGGTAATAGCGGCGGTCAACGGAGCTACCGGCGGCGCGGGCATAAGCCTTGCCTGCGCCTGCGACCTGCGCTTTGCCGCCGCCAGTGCGGTCTTTCGCCAGGCCTATACCGCCGCCGGTCTTACACCGGACGGGGCCTGGACGCTCCTGGTGCCCCTGCTGACCGGTCTGGGCCGGGCCGCGGAGTTATTGTTTCTCAACCCGGTGCTCAGCGCTCGTGACGCTCTGGGCTACGGGCTGGTGAACCGCGTGTTGGAAGACGGGGAACTGCTCGAGCATAGTCTGGCGACGGCGCGGCAGTTGGCCGCCGGTCCCACCCAGGCGTTCGCCCGGGCCAAGGAACTGTTGAACAGAGCGCTGCTGGTCGGCCTCCATGCTCAACTGGAACTGGAAAAAGAGGGCATCACGGCTTCGGCATGTACGGCCGATTATCTGGAAGGCCTGGCGGCTTTTCTGGGAAAGCGTTTACCGGTTTTTCAGGGGCGTTAGGCCTACCCTGGTTTATATTCCACCGGGGCGGGCCGGCAGCGCCGGGGTGCAAATTTAGCGGCCGGGAGGTCAAATTCGCTCCCTGGCAAAGAAGGTTTTACACATCGTCCGGTGGTATTACGCTATAGTAACGAATAAAGCCGTGCACGACCGGCAGGTGCGGCAAGCTTAAATTTCAAAAGGAAAGGTGGGGTGCTGTGGGTGCGGAAGATGTATGGCGGCGCGGGCCGGGCGTCCTGAATGTCTCCCCGGGGAAGGGAAAACAACAGGGCCAAAGTGGGGGTAAAGAATTGGAGGGATAGAGGCCGGGCTGTTCCGACCGAAGTGTCAACATAAGTTGACACGTAAACTATTGTTTACAATGGTAACTCTGGTTGGTATATTGAACCGCGATCAATTGGGGGAGTGTCCGCAACCGCCTTCGGTACCAGAATAAGTAAGGAGGTTTACATATGCCCAACATGACGGATTACGATGCCACCTACGCTTCCTTTAAGTTTGATGTCCCGGAGTACTTCAACTTTGCCCGGGATACCTTTGACCGTTGGGCCGGCGACCCGGACAAGCTGGCCCTCTGGTGGGTCGATGAAGCCGGGAATGAAGCAAAGTACACCTTCCGGCAGCTCAAGGAGAGGTCGGAGCGCCTGTGCCATGTGCTGCGCGCCCAGGGTGTGGGCAAGGGCGACGTGGTCGTGGTCGTCCTGCCCCGGCTCATTGAATGGTGGGAAGTCAATCTGGCCTGCCTGCGGGCCGGCATCATCGTCTCGCCGGGAACCACCCAGCTCACGCCCAAGGATATGCAGTTCCGCTGCCAGGCTGCCGATGCGGTGGGGGTTATCACCGACGCCGCCAACGCACCTAAGGTAGACGAAGTCCGGGCGGCCTGCCCGTCCCTGAAATCGTTTATCCTGGTAGGGGACGAGCGCCCCGGCTGGACAACCTATGCCGACGCCGTGTCTGCCGCTCCGGCCGGTTTTGAAGCCGAAAATACCAGAAGCGATGACCCGGCCATCCTTTACTTCACCTCCGGCACCACCGGCTATCCCAAGATGACCCTGCACACCCAGGCCAGCTATCCCATCGGCCATTATGTCACCGGCCATTTCTGGCTCGACCTGACCCCGGACGACCTGCACTGGGTTCTCACCGATACCGGTTGGGCCAAGGCGGCCTGGAGCAGCTTTTTCGCCCCCTGGATCTGTGGGTCGGCCATCTTCGTGCAGCACGCCGTCCGTTTCGATCCCGCGGCTACCCTGGCCCTTTTGCAGAAGTACCCGATCACCACGCTCTGCGGTGCCCCCACCAACTACCGGATGATGGTCCTGCAGGACCTGGGCGCTTATAAGTTTCCCCATCTGCGCCACTGTGTGGGCGCGGGCGAGCCGCTCAACCCCGAGGTGATCGAGATTTGGCGCAAGGCTACCGGCCTGACCATCCGGGACGGCTACGGCCAGACCGAAACGGTCCTCATCTGCGGCAATTTCCCGCCTTTGGAACCGCGCTACGGATCGATGGGCAAACCCTCGCCGGGCATCGACCTGCAGGTGGTCGACGAAGCCGGGTCGATCGTACCCCCCAACACCGAGGGGGACGTGGCCATCCGGGTCAAACCGGTCCGTCCGGCCGCCGGGTTGTTCCGCGAGTACTGGAAAGATCCGGAGAAGACCGCGGCGGCCTATCGGGGCGACTGGTACATCACGGGAGACCGCGCCTACCGGGATCCGGACGGGTATTTCTGGTTTGTGGGCCGCGCCGACGACGTGATCCTGACCTCCGGCTACCGGATCGGCCCCTTCGAAGTCGAGAGCGCTCTCATCGAGCATCCGGCCGTAGCCGAATCGGCGGTGGTTTCCAGCCCGGACGAACTGCGCGGCGAGGTCGTGAAAGCGTTCGTCATCCTTTCGCCTGGCTACTCGCCCTCCGAGGAATTGGCACGGGAGTTGCAGGAACATGTTAAGACGGTGACGGCTCCTTACAAGTACCCGCGTAAGATCGAATTCGTCACCACCCTGCCCAAAACCATCAGCGGCAAGATCCGGCGCATCGAGTTGCGGCAGTCGGAATGGGCCGGGTGGAAGAAATAGGCTCGTTATCCGGGCAGGGTCTGGGTAGTTAGGTAGAGAAAAAGAATCAGGAAGAACGCTGCCGGGTCCCCAGTGGACCCGGCAGGTGCGGAGAGGGAGGGACGGTATATGGATTTTTCCCTGGGCGAAGAACAGGAACTTTTACGTTCCACGGTTCGCCAGTTTGCGGAAGGCGAAGTTGGACCCCTGGCTGCCGCCATGGACGAGCGCGAAGAGTACGACTGGGACTTGTGGGACAAGATGGCCGGCATGGGTTTGACGGGTATTCCCTTTCCCGAGCAATACGGGGGGGCGGGGATGGACAACCTCAGCTACGCCATCGCCGTGGAGGAATTGTCCCGGGTTTGTGCTTCCACCGGCGTCTTGATATCCGCCCACACCTCCCTTTGCTGTTGGCCGATCTACGCCTATGGAACCAGGGAGCAGAAGGAGAAATACCTGGTGCCGCTGGCCGAGGGTGCGTTGATCGGCGCGCTGGGGCTGACCGAAACCGGCGCCGGCTCGGACGCCGGGGCGGTGAAGTTATCGGCCCGGCGGGAAGGAGACGGGTACGTTTTAAACGGTACCAAGATTTTCATCACCAACGCCGGGCGGGCGGACACGTACGTGGTTATCGCCAGTACCGACCCGTCGCGCGGGCACAAAGGTACCAGCGCCTTTATCGTCGCCAAGGGCACCCCCGGTTTCACCTTCGGTAAGAAGGAGCACAAGATGGGCATCCGGGCCTCCTCTACTTACGAGCTGGTTTTTGAGGAGTGCCGTATTTCGGCGGACCAGATGCTGGGTGCCGACGGCAGCGGCTTTAAAATTGCGCTGGCCACCCTGGACGGCGGGCGCATCGGCATCGCCGCCCAGGCTCTCGGTATCGCCCAGGGAGCCCTGGACCAGGCGGTGGGCTACGCCAAAACCAGGGAGCAATTCGGGCAGCCGGTGGGCCGCTTCCAGGCGGTAGGCTGGATGCTGGCTGACGCCGCCACCCGCATCCAGGCGGCGCGCCACCTGATCTACCACGCGGCCTGGCTGAAGGACCAGGGCCAAAGCTACAGCAAGGAATCGGCCATGGCCAAGCTCTTCGCTTCGGAGACAGCCATGTGGGTCACCACCAAGGCCGTTCAGATACATGGGGGTTACGGCTACACGCGGGAATATCCGGTGGAACGGATGATGCGGGATGCCAAGATCACCGAGATCTACGAGGGGACCAGCGAAATCCAGCGCTTAGTGATTCAGGCAGCCCTGCTACGGTAAACAGCGGAAAAAGGAGGAGTTCACTTGAACATCGCGGTACTTCTCAAGCAAACCTTTGATACCGAGGCCAAGATCAGCCTTGCGGCCGACGGGGGTATCCAATCCGAGGGAGTAAACCTCATTATCAACCCTTACGATGAATTTGCCCTGGAAGAGGCTCTGCGTCTGAAGGAGAAGGCGGGCTCCGGCGAGGTGGTAGTGGTTTCCGCCGGCGGGCCGAGGGTTGGCGAGGCCCTGCGCACGGCTCTGGCTACCGGCGCCGACCGGGCCATTCATATTGAAGATCCGGCCCTGGACGGGGCGGACGAATTTAGTGTGGCGGCGGTTTTGGCCGCGGCCCTTAAGAAGGGGTCCTTCGACCTGATCCTGGCCGGCTGGCGGGCGGTCGACGACGGTTCGGGGCAGGTGGCCATACGGGTGGCCGAACTTCTGGACGTGCCCCAGGTGAACGTGGTTACCGCCGTAGCGGTGGATGATGGCCGGGTCACCGCCACCATGGACATCGAAGGTGGCTGCCAGGTGGTGGAGGTACCCCTGCCGGCGGTCCTTACCGCGCAAAAAGGCTTGAACGAGCCTCGCTACCCTTCCATGCGGGGGATCATGCAGGCCAAGAAGAAGCCACTGGAGCATCTGGCCTTGAGTGATCTGGATCTTGCGGCCGGTGACACGGCTCCCAAGACCAAGCTCATCTGCCATTCCCTGCCCGCGGGCCGGCAGGCCGGCCGGGTGATTGAGGGAGAGGCGGCGGAGGCGGTCCGGGAACTGGTGCGCGTGTTGCGGGAAGAAGCGAAGGCAATCTAAAGGGGGAGATGGATGATGAGCGGCGGCATCTGGGTAATCATTGAAACGAGGGACCAAAAGCCCAAAAAGATAGCTTATGAAATGCTTTCCCTGGCGCGGCGCATAGCGAACCAGCAGGGCGAGGAAGTTGCGGCGGTCCTGTTAGGCTCCGGCCTGGGCGAGTGCGCGGTGGAACTGGGCCAGTACGGGGCGGACCGGGTGTACCTGGCCGACGACGAAAGGTTGGCCGCCTATACCACCCTGACCTATACGAAGGTCCTGGCCGACTTGGCGCGGGCCAAGAGCCCCCGGCTGGTGTTGTCCGGCTACACCGTCATGGGCCGCGACTTGATGCCGCGACTGGCGGCCCGCCTGGGTACCGGCCTCTTTACCGACTGCACCGGTCTGGAACTGGACGGCCAGGAACTGGTTTTTACCCGCCCGGTTTACGCCGGCAAGGCCTACTTGCGGGGCGCGGCCGTCGGCACGCCGGCTTTGGCTACCATCCGCCCCAACGTCTTTGGGATCCAGAAGACGGACACCAACCGTCAGGCGGTGGTGGAGCCGGTTCCGGTGGACATCTCGTCAGCGGACCTGCGCCAGGTAATTCGCGAAGTCATGTGCCAGGTATCGGCCCGGCCCGAATTGACCGAAGCGGACATTATCGTTTCGGGTGGCCGGGGTTTGAAGGGCCCGGAAAACTTTCAGCTGCTGGAAGGACTGGCTGATGCCCTGGGAGGGGCGGTGGGAGCCTCCCGGGCGGCCGTGGACGCAGGATGGATCGAACACCGTTTCCAGGTGGGCCAAACGGGCAAGACGGTTTCCCCCGTTCTCTACATTGCCTGCGGTATATCCGGGGCCATCCAGCACCTGGCGGGCATGGGGTCGAGCAAGTGCATCGTGGCGATCAACAAGGATCCCGAGGCCAATATATTCAAGCTGGCCGATTACGGCATCGTGGGCGACCTGTTCGAGGTTCTTCCCGAGTTGACCGGCGTGTGCCGGGAATTAAAAGCCCAAGGGTAGGGGGGCAACCACGCATGTACCAGGCAGTAATAGCGGGCGCGGTGCGCACAGCCGTCGGCAAGTTCGGCGGGACCCTGCAGGGGGTGCCGGCGGTCGAACTCGGCGCGCTGGTGGTGAAAGAGACCCTAGCCCGCACCGGCCTGGCCCCGGAGCAGGTGGAAGAGGTTATCCTCGGCAACGTGTTGCAGGCGGGCCTGGGGCAGAATCCGGCCCGGCAGGCGGCTATGCAGGCGGGAGTGCCGTATGGCGTGCCGTCTTACAGCATCAACAAGGTGTGCGGATCGGGTCTGAAAGCGGTGATCCTGGCCGCCCAGATGGTGGCTCTGGGTGAAGCCGAGGTCGTGGTGGCAGGGGGCATGGAAAACATGAGTAACGCGCCCTATCTGGCCATGGACCATCGCTGGGGCAGCCGCATGGGGGATGGCCGTCTAACGGACGAAATGCTCAAAGACGGCCTGACTTGTGCTTTCATCGACGCCCATATGGGCATAACGGCGGAAAACGTGGCCGCCCGGCACGGTATCAGCCGCGAAGACCAGGACATCTTCTCCCTGGCCAGCCAGCGCAAAGCGCAGGCGGCCATAGAGGCGGGACGGTTTAACGAGGAGATCGTGCCGGTGGCCGTGCCGCAGAGGAAGGGGCCGCCCCTGGCCTTTGCCACGGACGAGTTCCCACGGCGGGACTGCTCCCTGGAGCAACTGGCCGCCCTTAAACCGGCTTTCCGGAAGGATGGGACGGTAACGGCGGGCAACGCCTCCGGGATCAACGACGGGGCGGCGGCCATGGTGGTCATGCGGGCGGAAACGGCCGTTCGGCTGGGGGTGCGTCCCCTGGCTGTCGTGCGTTCTTCTGCCGCTGCGGGCGTCGATCCCGCCTACATGGGTCTGGGGCCGGTGCCGGCTTCCCAGAAGGCCCTGGCCAAGGCCGGGCTGGCCGTTAGTGATCTGGACGTAATTGAGGCCAACGAGGCTTTCGCCTCCCAGGCCATTGCCATCGGCCGTCTTCTCGGTCTGCCGCCCGAGCGGGTCAACGTCAACGGCGGCGCGGTGGCCCTGGGTCACCCCATAGGGGCTAGCGGAGCGCGCATCCTGGTTACGCTTCTGCACGAGTTGAAACGGCGTCAGGGGAGTTACGGCCTGGCCACCCTGTGCATCGGCGGTGGCCAGGGAGTGGCCCTGGTGGTCGAAGGCCTTTCTTGAAGCAGCTACCGGGGAATACTACGGATGGGGAAAGGAGCGAAAGCCCGGCCGGAGGGGGGCCTGTTGCTTCGGTGCCCTTTTGGCCGGGCGCAGCATTTTGCAGGAGATAATGGTGATCGGTGCCGGCCAGATGGGCGCGGGCATCGCCCAGGTGGCGGCCCGGGCCGGATACCGGGTACTGCTCAACGATATTAAGGATGAATTTGTAAACAAGGGTCTCGGCGTGATCCGCAAGAACCTGGAACGCGATGTGGCTAAAGGCCGTCTGACAGCCGGCGACATGGAAGAAACGCTAAGCCGGCTACGGCCGTCCGTCAGCCTGGCGGACGCAGGTACCGCGGACATGGCCGTCGAGGCGGCGACCGAGAACATGGCGGTGAAGAGTGCCGTTTTCCGGGAACTGGACCGTATCCTGCCGCCGGAGGCGATCCTGGCTAGTAACACGTCCTCCCTGCCCATAACCGAACTGGCCGCCGTAACCGGCCGCCCGGACCGGGTTATCGGCATGCATTTCATGAATCCGGTGCCGGTGATGAAACTGGTGGAAGTAATCGGCGGCCTGGCCACCTCCCAGGAGACCTGCGACCGGGTGGTGGCGGCCGCCGAACGGATGGGCAAGACGGCCGTACTGGTCAAGGACGCGCCAGGGTTTGTGGCTAACCGCGTCCTGCTGCCCATGATTAACGAGGCGGTCTTTGCCGTCTGGGAGGGTACGGCCACCGTGGAGGCGGTGGATACCGTCATGAAGCTCGGTGCCAACCATCCCATGGGTCCCCTGGCTCTGGCCGACCTGATCGGGTTGGATACTTGCCTGGCCATCATGGAAGTGCTGCACCGGGGCTTCGGTGATCCCAAATACCGGCCCTGCCCGCTGTTGCGCCAGTATGTTGCGGCCGGCTGGC
>Ga0307376_10002141_pt1 | contig 19881 bp, 36 predicted proteins | sample TR2MG_FD_202536 | JGI IMG/M metagenome (GOLD analysis project Ga0307376, IMG submission 202536) | Soil microbial communities from Risofladan, Vaasa, Finland - TR-2 | ecosystem: Environmental > Terrestrial > Soil > Coastal area > Acid sulfate soil | place: Finland: Risofladan, Vaasa | collected...
TGTAGCTTTTTTATCTTGCGTATTATCAGGTTTTTGTTTCAAACAAACAGTCAAACGCACGCCGTCCACCTCTATTTCTTTGTCTCTATTTAACTTAACGGTTTCTTTTAGCTCAAAAATTAAGCTGTGCGATTTCAGCAAAGATATTATTTCAGTTAGCATAATTTAACGTTTTATATGTTACTTTAATTGGTAACAACAAGGACCTATCTTTAACACGGTTAAATAGGGGCTCTAGCGTTTTTTGGCTTAAAAAACGGACCAATCTTCTACCAGATGTTTGGCTAGCAGTATCTTTATCGACTAAATTTAAAGCTTCTTGCATTCTTCTTGAGGCAAGCAATCTTGTTCCTTTATCGGTTACATAACATGGAATAGTTATGTTTGATAATTTCAATTCGCCCTGATGTGTTATCTTTTCCATTATTAAACTCCCACTGCTCTATTTAATGTTAATTCAAAAACTAAAAAAAGTCTCTACCTTAAATTAGTACATTCCGTAATTTAATTTCTAAATATTTATAAACTTCTTCTATTGCTTGAGATGCACCCCAGACAACAACAGCCTTATATCCTTCATTAATAGCATCACTTATAAACTGTTTTTGCTCGGGGCTTACTTTCCCTTTATAGTCTTTAGTTAGTGCTTTAAACTCAATGTATAAGCCGTGGTAACCCCTTGATGCTCTCATGATAAAATAATCGCTCACGCCTTTTAGAGTGCCCATTCTTTTAAGTTTAGTTGCTATAATAACATTCCGCATCCCGCCGTTAGGAATATGATAAAACTTAAGCCCTTTTAATCGTTTATCAGTTTTTATGCGTAATTCTAGTTCTTGAACAAAAGATATGCATTGAGCATCCTCTATAGCTTTTGGTTTTTTCTTAATCATCTAGCCCACCAACAAACAGTCAAGATAATATTAGCTATAGTTAGCGACAATAAAAACAACCTTTGCCATGGTTTCCACTTGAGGATATTTAACTTTAATATGACAAAAATAAACGCCATGTAAAAAAACAATGTCATTAAAGTAATATCTTTTAAAAGTAATAAATTAATCATTCTGTTAAATATGCGTTAGCTACTTCTTGTATTTTTCTCAAAGCGACTTCATATCCTGTAAATTTTGGAATTGCAGTGGTTAATGACCCGAAATGCATTTCTAAACATTCTAGCAACAAATCTTTTATTTTCTGTTCGTTTGGCTTGAGAGGTAATTCTGATTTCCTATAAATATCTTCTAGTGTTGCTTCCTTTTCATCAAAATAATTTTTCACTTTTTCCTCACTCCATTCTCCGCGCCTTATCGACTTTAAAATTTCTTTTGCTCGTTGCAGGTTTAGATCGCCAGTTGTTAAAATTTGTTCTACTTCGTCTAGCAATCTTATGACATGATAAGCAAATTTTAAATCATAGCCATATTTATTAATTGTTTCATACCTTTTACTTCCAACTTCCGGATTTTTTATATCCATTTTATGTAATTGTGAATAAGCATAACCTTTAAATTTAGCCCAGCATCCCTTATGTAAAAAAATCCTCCTATTTTCTCTAACCGTATTCGCTAATTGCGTACAATGAATTATGCAATTTTGCGGAACAAATAGAGAGTCTAACATATTAGGATTGTTATCCATACATAGTTGGAAAAATTTTATTATAGAATAAACCGAAAAATCATATTGCTTTTTTGCACCTATGTCTTTTATGTGATGCTCTTGCCAAACATCAAAAGTTGTTGGCTGAACACCAAATCCTTTAATATAGCCATCCATATGTGGAAATATTATATTTTTAGGTGGAATACAAAATCCATATACGTCAATATCGCTATTGTTTTCAGAACACCCGTAAGCCGATGACCCCGTGCAGCATAGATAATGAGTATTATCTGATAAAAATCTAGGCGGAGAGATTAACCCTTTTTTCTTTAATTCTTTAATAATCATTAGAAAGGTATATCCTCATCCATAATAGCTTCTTTTTTAGCTTGCTCTTCATCTTCACTTGGTTGCTCCATGTCTTTAATCTTGCTGTAATCCGATAAATGATTAATTTCAAGATATTTACCACTAAATCCTGGCTCTATATCAAACCCAATGATTTTTCCATTAAGGTCTGCTAAATCCTCTTTTTTTGGATTTACACCAACAATACCGCATAACGCTTCAAAAGCTCTTTTTTGGAAATGTCTAAATGAAGTTTTGCCATTTTTATCTTGTAAATTTGACCACAATTTATAATCTTGGCTATGAGTTAAATTCTCCATACCTTTGTTTTGTATGTTAAAGTATATTTTTACGAAAAAAGTATCATCTTCTTTTTCAGTAAAATCATTAGTCATATCAACTAATTGCTTTTCAACCCACTTATATTTTTTAGCAGTTATCTTTCCTATATAATTCTTGCCAATAGGAGCAGGAGTATAACCCTGCTTATCTGCTTTAGTTTCTTCTTTATTAAAAGTTTCATTATTTACGAACATACCCATATTATTTACCTCTTATTTTATTTTTAAAGTTTCACTATTGAAAAACTCTGCCCATTCTGTGTTACCATTGCTTTTTAAATAAGAACCGATAAGTTCTTTACTAGCGGATTTCTTGATAACACAAAATTCATCTGGTACAGATGCTTCGTCTAATATTCTAACACTTTGTCTCTTACTTATATCAATTCTAATGTTTAGAATATCATCTTTAGCAGCCTCCTTAATACCAGTCCTCCTTATCTCATTTTCCATATTCTTCATAAGCGTATCTATGCGAGCCTTTTTAACTGCTATCATCTTGCTTAGTCTATCCGCTTCTACTTTAATAGCTGCAATATCACTCTCAAGCTCAAGTATATATCTACCTGTTGCGAGAGCTTTGGCTTTAAAATCATCTTTGATTGGCTCTAATATTCTTGCTACAGTTTCATCGTCAAGCATGCCGCCGTCTTCTTGTATTTCTTCAAGTTGATTGAAACAATCTATATACTGCTGCGATATTTCGTATAATTTAGGCATTTTTATTACTCCTATAAAATTCATTAAATTCGTCAATAGACTTAAATTTACTATGGTAAGTATCTCCCTCAAAAGTTAATGAGAAATCTTCCCATTTTAGGTTAGCTATTTTAATTATATTTGGTAAAACATTGAAAGTTCTAGCACCAATGTCATTAGCAAATTTAATAGTAAACGGAAAAGCTTTTAAATTGTATTTACTAAGCAAGCTAAAACCATGCTCAAGAATTTCTTTAACTTCGTTTTCTGATTTTTCAACTCCCATAATCATATTTAATCTCCCCGAATGAATAAAGTTATGGCAATAATGGCATAAAGGCACTATTGAAATTATTTCACATTTTCCCGTAGTATAATCAGCTTTAAATTCCTCATGAGCTTCTAACCATTTATGTTTTTTAGCATTGGATTTATGTACTCCGCAAGCTAGACAATGATAGTCTGTGCTCTTATATACTTCTTGTCTTTTAGCATTCCACCAATCCACCCCTTTTATTGTTCGAGGATTTACTCCGTGCAGAGGTTTTGGAGTATTTATACCGCCTAATAATTCAGGTCTTATGATCATTACACACCACCAAGAGCTTCAAGCTCTGCTTTTCTCAAGTCATAAGCTACTTTTAACATTGCTGCATTTTCCCTAGTGCTTGTTTTAGAGCATATAATCCAGCTATCTCTAAATTCAGATGTTAAAGCTTCAATAGTTGAGCAATCCTTCAATCTTTCAATTCTTTCTTCAAGATTAAAAATTTCTACAGGTTTAGTTGGCTTAATAGGCTCTGCACCAGCGTTAAGCCATTCTTTCAACTTTATCCCAAAATCTTTTCCTGGTTTTTGTATAACTACATCCTGAAATAATCCAGTCCTATCTTTTACAGCATGAGCGTCATGGTCAGGAGTTATTTCAAGCAGCAGCCCAAACTCAAACTCTATTCCCTTTCCTTGCTCTGGTGCCAAAGCTATTCGCACTGGTGTTTTTTTACCATCCGAACTTGTTACTATTTCCCACTCTGTTTTAGTTCTCATTGTTGCTATAACATGACCGTCAAAAGCCAATATTGCATTTATTAGAGCTGTTTGTTGCGGTGTTATTTGACTCCACGCAGCCCACGTATTTCCTTTAAATTTTGCTCTAGCAATAACATCCAATTCTTGTAAAGCCGTTTGCCAACAATGCGTCAAACTATCAATTATCAAAACATCGTATTTTCCGTTTGCAGAATTTATAGCATCTATATAATCTTTGAACTTCTTGTTTTTTAAATTACAAGTGTCAAAATCAAACTTATCAGCATACAAACTAGCCGAGCACCCCTCTGTATCTATCACTGCCACCTTATTGCCTAAACCGCTTGCTATACTTAAAGAGCTGAAAGTTTTCCCAGAGCCAGCAACACCGTAAATAGCACATCTTAATTTAGACTGTGATTTTATCGCTTTTGTAAACATCATCATATTCCCCTTCTTTGTTCGTAAGTAATTATATCATCTCCCCAAGCATCTTGCTTTAGAGAACCATCCTCGTTTAAGTTGCTATCCTTAGCTTTTATTTTCTTTATATTTTCTGCCTGTAATTTAATTATTTTCATGTATTAATCCTCTCTATTGCTGCAAAATATCCAATGGGCAATTTAGCCCCCCGTGATAAAATATGACTAATATCAACGCGCTCGTCTTTCTCTTCTATCACCCCAAAATACACACTAACATCCTTAGAAATAGTGTCTTTTGCTACTACAAAACCACACCCTTTTGAATGGATTGTGTCCAATATTTCTAAGTTTTCAAAACCTGGTACTTTCATAATTCCTCCAATTCACTTTTCAAAGATAGATAAGTTACGCCTTCGTCACTCTCACGATTAGTCCACCTATCATCATCTAATTTTTTCCAATCAACGTTAAAATGCTCACAAATCATAACTAATAATGACTTGCCGTAATATTTGTAATTTTTTTTGCGCGATTTCTTGAGTTTTTTATAAAATTTATCGTCTATTAGCCACGTCCATGCTTGCATGTGGTCTATACTCCTACCTGCTGACAAAAACCTCCTGTTATTTGCTTTATACCAAGCAAATTCCATATAATCAGTTATCACCTTCGATATATGTTCCTTAGTTAAACTTTGCTGCAACTCCTCCCAAGCCTCCTTAGTTACACCATCTTTTAAAAAATCCTTAGCATTTTCATAATCTAAAAAGCAGATTAAGTCTTTTGTCTCAGTTCCAAAGAAATCATCCTTTTCAACTTTTTTAATGTGATCTAAAATTTCTTTTTGTGTTCTCATTTTTCCTCCTATTCAAAACATTTATAAAACTTTGACAATTATATTATAAAATATAACTAATATCAACAATTATTATCCTTTAACAACTGCAATAGGAGTAAGTTTAAAAACTATATCTATCAAATCACTTTGTGCAGCAATCACGATCTCTATGTCCTTATACGCTCCAGTAGCTTCGTCTAAATCAGCCTTATTCCTAATGCTATGTATTATACCAGCATCATTTAAATGCTTAACTTCGTCTTCAAAAGATAGATTATTTATTGCCTGCTTACGCCCCATTTTACGACCAGCTCCATGCGAGCATGATTGAAAGCTATCCTCACACCCTTTTCCTTTTACTATGTAGCTACAACTACCTTGAGAGCCAGCTATTATCCCAATTTCTCCAAGTCTAGCTCTTACCGCGCCTTTTCTATGCACTATTACATTCCTGCCAAAATGAGACTCCTTCGCTGCGTAGTTATGTTGTATTGCTATACATTTAAACTCAGGCGTAATTGAATTTTCAACAGTAATAATTTCCATTATCCTTTCTGCCATTAGCTCCCTGTTATATTTTGCAAACTTTAAACAATAATCCATTTCATATAAATAGTTCTGCCCTTCCTCGCTATCTTCTGGCAAAAATGCCAAATCATATTTTTCAGGGATTTTTGAGTGCCATTTTTCGTTAAGCTCTTTAGCTACATTGTTATAATGACCAGCTACTTTAAAACCTAAATTTCTTGATCCACTATGAAGCATAAACCATAAAAACCCATACTCATCTTTTTGTAACTCTATAAAATGATTACCACCACCAAGAGTACCAACCTGCTTGCAAGCACTTTTGTATTCTTTGCTAACAATTTGCAATTCTCCTACTTCGCCAAGATGAGACAAATCAATATTATCCTTATTATGCTTCATTCCAACAGGTATAATCTCACGAATGCGTCCAAGGATTTTTTTAATTACATCAATATTAATTTCATCTACCTTTATTGATGTTTTACAAGCAAACATGCCGCAGCCTATATCCACCCCCACAGCATTTGGAATTATTACATCGCTAGTAGCTAATATAGCCCCTATAGGCATACCATATCCGCCATGACAATCTGGCATTGCTGCAATATGGTGAAAAGCAAAAGGAAGCGATGATATATTTTTTAACTGCTGCATAGCAGTATCATCTAGAGACTCTTTAGCGCACCAATTAAATACTCGTAACTTCATTTCTTCATCTTTAAATTTATACATATTAACTCCTAAATATTTATAAAACTTTGACAATTATATTATAAAATATAACTCATGTCAACAAATATTTGACAAAATATAATATTTGTTTGATAATACCTTTATGAAAACACATAATTTTGATACACCTCGGCAAACTCTTAAGCAAAAAATACTTGCTTTGTTTGATAAAAACCCAAAAAAAACATACACGATTGATGAGTTTTCTTTGGCGCTAGAAGCCAACAGATGTACGGTAAATACGTACGTCTGGAAACTCGTAAAAGCTGGCATCGTTAAGAAACTCGATAGCGGGCATTTTGCGCGTTATCAAAAGTGTTCTTAAATTGCTAATATTCTTTGTCATTATAATTAATTCCTATAAACCAAAAGACTCATGTAAATAATCTTTAAATTTAGGAATGCGGTTGATACGATTATAATCTTTAATAATCCCCAAAATTCTTTCAGGGGTGATTATATTATAATTATTAATCTGCTCATGATTTACCATTCTGAAACCTGTGCATTCTTTTTTTATAACTTCCATCTGATTTTTAAGATAACTTCCCAAACATTTTTCTAAAATCTCAAGAAAAATACCTTTTTCAAGCTTTGGGAAAGTATCAATTAACCAGGTTGGCTCTATTTCATAAGAAGCCAAGTTACCGCTAGAAGATGGGAGGTTTAAAGTTATTTTAGCCATACCGCAATCATCAATATAGCAACCAAATGGAAAGTCATCCATCATTGAGAGAAAATAAGCTAGTTGTATAGGTGCTGTTATCCACCTAGGGAATAATTCTTTTATTTTTAAAACGTCTTTCACTTCAATACCTCCAAAATTCAAATCCTACCCACTAAATCGTTCGCTGGTTAAACTTTAACCACCCAACCTATGCAACCTACTACTAAAAAAAACAAATGCAGCCACGGGCTTTTAATTTGCGTTAATTTTTTTAACAAACCCGCCAGACAACATCTTTTTTATATAAGCCATATTTTCAGCGACAGACATCTTGCAAAACATGTCAAAGTCCGTGACTTGCTTGCTATCACGCCCAAATTGCATAACAAGCCTTGAGCGACGACGTTTATTCATTTCTGCTCCGCTAACGTCTTCGTTAATATGTGATTTTGGTTCAGGAGCTTCTATTTTTTCTCCACCAATTACTTTGTCGCACAGATATTCGTAAGCTTCTTTAAAACTACGCTCTTCTTGCTGTGGCGTTGCCGTAGATACCTTGCTAAACATTCCAGCTCTTCCCATTGCCTCCCTGATAACCGCATGTTTACCGTCTTCCACTCGCCCTGCTTTAATGTCTTTAGCGAGCTGGTACGCCGTTTCTTTTTTAAACAACTCATAGCAAGCAAGGTTAAACTCGCGAATGATATTTGGTACACGCGCAACATCGGTAACAAGTATCCAATCGCAACCACGCTTTATTTGCTCGTAATTTAAATTAATAATGACTCTAACCCAAATGCTAATAAGCATTTTCTTGTCTTGGTTTTTATATGCTTCAAATTTAGCATTAATCATGCTAATAATTTGTTCAGCACAATCCGTTTTCTCGTCTAAATTCTTCTTTAGCTGCTCTAAGTTGCTGCTTGAATTGCTTTGATTTGTCATCTGCATAAATTTGTTCCTCGTTTATTTTCCAATCTTCTTTGAAATGCAAAGAAGTCCCAAAAAATCTACTCTTCTGCATAACATAAGCAGTTTTGATATTTCCCACTGCTTCGCAATGCCACCTGTATCGTTCCATACCGTCAACCAATTCCTCTACAGCGTAACCTTCTTTAAGCCTAGCATTGCATGCTTTGTAGCAATCTGCTTTGCTATCTGTCCCGCTGCGCTCCGCCCTGTTAGTCCACATATCATCAAACCAAGCTGGATAATCTGTTTGCTTTTTTACACGCGTCTTATCCACAGGATGAGACAAATTAGTATTTAATATTTCTTTTACATTCCCATTATCAGGAACATTACCATTCCCATTATCGCTTGATTTGATTGGCTTTGCTTTAATTTTTGAAGCAAATGCTTGTTTTGCTTGCGTTTGCTTGCCACCTTTATAGCCAGCCTTAGCCCTTGTTGCACTTATGCTTTCGTATTTTTCTTTGTTTCTATCAAGATTTTGTTTAATAGGTATAAACACAAAAGATAGTAATTCTGATAGCGGTGGAACTTCACCATCTGCAACATAATCAAAAATAGCATTTATCAAGTCGCCAGCTTGCTCTCTTGAGAGTTTTTTAAATATTTCTTTTTGTTCTGTATATAATATAAAACTATTTTTGTTCATTTTATAAACCAATATTAAGAAATATTTATTTTTCTTTGCAGTCTTTTGTCGTTAGGATAGATATATCCACAACCTTTTTTAAAGCCATAATTTTTAGCCCAAGCCCTTATAGTTTGAGCGCATACCCCAAGCTTTTTTGCTAAATTCTCGTCAGGCGTGCTGTAGTATAGATTTTTAAATTCTTCTTTAGTCATGAGATACCCCTTAAATTATTAGAATGTTATAGTAACACTGAAAGTTATAGTTAGCAAGCTTCATTTGTTTAGATTTTTTTATATGTTTTAGTGAGATTATTTTTTGTAATGCGATTTGTTTTGCAAAGTGTGTATAGCCTATTTTGCAAATAATTTCTTTTCATTAGTTCGCCATACTTCCTATAAAATCCAACTAAAATTTCGTCAACAGTAAGCGTTTGTTTAAAGTTAAATAATTGAAGTATTTTGCCTATAATCGTTGAATTTTTTCGATTTAATTCTTTTCTGACTTGCTCGCTAATGTCTGATAAATCATCAAGGTCAAAAAAGTCGTTGTGCATAAAATACTCCTATAAATAAATTAAAATTGAATTATTAGAATATTTTTCAATCTTTACAAACTTTCCATAAAAATCCTCCGGCAAAGGCTGAAAAACATCCCATGGTATCCGTACGCAAAATAAGTTTTCAGGTAAATTATTAGATTTATTTTTACCACATAATTTATACCCGCACTTAGATGCTTTTTGTATTAGTAATATGCGATTGTTATTTTTCTCAAAACTAATAGAAATTTTATCGCCATGTAAAATATTAATTGATTGAGCAACTAACAATCCAATATGAAGTGTAAGTCTGAATTTACCAGAACTTTTTATTTTGTAGAATGTTGCCCGTATAGAGCCAACATGTAAAGCTGGGTCGCTTTTATATCTATGCTTAAACGGTCTTAATTCTGTGAATTCCACTTATCTTTCCCCTCACATACTTTTTCTAAAATATCATCATGCAAAAACCACATCTCTTTGCGGACTTGACTAATAACGATTTGTTGAACGCCAGCACTTTCTAAAAAAGATAGTACCTTGCCAACATGGCGGGATGTTTGTTTATTTATGATTTCTTTGCTTTCACTTAACATACTTTTTCCTTCGGTTGAACGATTGACTTATGCTTAATTAAATCTTAAATAGAAGTCAAGCAATTAATCCTATTATTAGCTATTTCACAATACTTAGCGTCTTTTTCAATTCCTATAAAATTACGCTTAGTATTTATTGCAGCCACAGCAGTGGTAAAACTCCCAGCAGCAAAATCGAGCACCGTTTCTCCTTCGTTTGTGTATGTTTTGATAAGATATTCCATTAAAGCAACTGGCTTTTGGGTGGGGTGGAGTCCTCTGCCTTTTTCTCTATTGTTAAAAAATTGAACACTACTTGGATTTCTTAAACTGTCATAATTGCCAGTTCTATCAACATTTTTAAGAGACCCGTTTGCTTCGCCAGTTTTACTTTCAGAAGCATTATATCTATATTTAACTCTTTCACCACCACTACCTTTTCTTGCTTCTTTGATTGGGTAGTAGTTTGTTTTCCCCTCGCAAAAAACAAGTATATTCTCGTGTTCTTTCATTGGCTGATACTTCAAGGAGGCAAAATTACTGCCAACTGATTTCTCCCAAATCCACTCATATTTAAACATCTTCGAATTACTCATAATCAAAGCGCTGGTAAACGGCTGACTTGCAGTCAACACAATAGCACCATTAGGCTTGATAATCCTTTTAAGTTGTTCCCACATTGGAGCAAAAGGAATAACAGTGTCCCACTTGCAGGCTGTCGTTCCGTTTCAGCCGTAGGGCGGATCACACAAAACACAGTCCACAGAACCATCTTGGATATATTTCATAACTTCCAGACAATTACCATGAACTAATGTGTTCGGTGATACCAGCCCTACGGTCTGAACCTCCTTCTCGTTAGTTAAAGTAAACATTAAATTAAATACTCCTGAATGTTTGTTTTTAATTTATCCCAAACATCTTGACTCATATCGTTTTTTGCTCTGTTCTCGAACCAAGTAAGGAATTGAAGGTTGTCTAATTCGTTACCACCTTCTTTTGATTTTGGATTTATATGATCTATTGTTGGGCGTAAATAATTATCATTACTATCCAACCACTTTGAATAGATTGAATTAAATTGTGCGTCATTATAAAATTTTAAAATATAGGACTTGTACCATTCCGAAATAACTTCAAATCTATTCTTTCTTTTTGAGATACATCTATTAAGAAATTTTAGCTTTTCTATATCTTCAAATTGAGACAACCATTCTGCACTAACATCAAACCGAAGATGAGAAGCCATATTTTTATAAAGACTTTCTTTCGGCATGTTTTTTCCTTTTGACCATGTTTCACGCCCCTTACACGCCTTGCTAATATTTTCTTTATGCTCTTTCGTAAGCTGACCCCGTTTACCTTTGACTATGATAATACCTTCTGATTTCAGTATCCGTTTAACCCTATGATGGTCGATGCCGACAATTCTTCCAACTTCACGAAGGGTTGTCTTGTATGGAATATAAGAATCTATGACTTTTTGATTTAGTGTTTTCATACTTAAAATATACACCATTTACTTACTGATGTCAAGAATGATTTATAGCAAGGTGGGTCGCAGATAACGGCATCGATGCTTTTGTCAGGAATATCACTCATTACCGTTAAACAATCGCCTTGGATGATTGTGTTTAGTTCTATTGACATAATAACCTCATAAGCAACCAAGCCACACCGTATACTTTCGCATGCCAGTTATGGCGGTAGGTGGTGCGACTTGGTTAAAACTATTTATTACTTGCGAAAGTACGTTGTTAATTATATGCGCTTTAAATAATAAAATCAATATTTATCTGCGCATATTAAAACTCCATTCTACTTTCTTAAGTCAAATAATCACGCAAAAGTTACTTTTTGTTTGCGCTTAGCAGCGCGGCGTAAGCCAGCTATAAAATCAATTGTTATTTTTTCGTAAATCTTATAGATAAATCTATCATTTGGGTCGCTCATATATTTAAAGTTTTTCGGCAATTTAGGCATAAAGTTCTCTTTGTGCTTAAAATAAGGCAATAACTGCTCCAGCCTGTCAGCAAGTGGCTCGCATATATCTGCATCAATACAACCATCACAATCAGAATGGTTAAGCAATAAATGCAAAATATCAGGTTTCAATATATCCCATTTTATAGGTAAAAAATCATGAAGGTAATAAAAAATACCCCTACCTGTATATACGCAACCCTCTCTTTTTTTTGCCTCTTCGTATAGTTGCTTTTTTCTATCATCCCAAAAGCCATCCATAATTTCTAATGGTGGTAAATTAGCTGCTTTAGCCAGGTGCTTTCTCCATTCGTTAAACCCAGCATAACCTCCACTATAACAGCCGTGAGTCGTGTCTAATCCCATAATAACCTCCTTAAAACCAGTCCGCGCCATATACTTTAGCGATGCCGTGAGGCGGTAGGTGGCGCGGTTGGCTCTAAAATTGTTTATTAACTCGCTAAAGTATTTGAGTATATTAAGCTAGAATTATGGGAAAGTCAAGGAGTTGGATAAAAGTGCGGTTAGGTTGGACTCGAACCAACGCGCTGCAAGGTTATACCATGCCTCTCTACCAACTGAGCTACAGGGGAAAGCTTTAAGTATAGCTAAACACCAAACGCCGAACACTCTTTAATTGATTGCTCAACCTCATCCAGCAATTCATCACCATTGTATAACTGCACATTATATGTAGTTTTACGAGTATTTTTAAAAACATTCGATCGTATGATGAGAGAATATTTAAACGTAAACCTTTCTATTGTGCAAGCTGTAATTTTATACTTGTCAATTATCATCATTGTTAGTTTTTCAAAAAACTCGTTGTTTAAAACTTTGCTTATATATTCTTGTGAAATAGTGCCTGCAAATACACATGGAAATTCTTTTTTTTGGATGAAGTCACAGCAAAAGCTTTTTATTTCCTGCTCCATGCTTTTATCTTGTTGTTGCTCCTTATCTCTATGTTGCAGCTCACGAAGTCGCGGAAGCTTTTGTTTGTGTCTGTATTTATTGCTCATCACTTAACCTCCTTTCCTACTATTAAAAGCATTAATTACGCTTTTCATAAATTCAGTTGGCTCATCTTTTAAGAGTTTATTAACGTACTCAATAGCTTTTTTTCTACTCCTGAATCTTTGCTTATCGTATATGTCTTTGTCGTCAAAAGTACAATATACAACATCCCACCTACTGCAACTCCTTTTTATGCCAATATAACAACCTGGAAAAGCTTTTATAGTAATGTCTTTAGCTCTTATTTTTACTTTATCCCTCATGTCTTTACCTCCGCATAGTCAAGTAACTCCCAAAAATTATCGCTAACGAGATGCACAAAGTGAGGCGGCATATCTTTAGAGTTGGCAAGCAATTTTTTGGCAAACGCTTCTTCATCTATCTGCTTTTGTTCTTCTTCTCGTTCTTTCGCTGCTTTATCCCTCTGCCATTCGCCCAAGATTTTAGCCTCCGCAATAGCATGAGACAAGTCTAGCTTTTTATAAGATTTAAGCCGCTCAACCAAGCTGTCATAATCTACTATATGAACCCCACTAAAAACTTCACTCTTGAGCTTGCCTGATGTTATCAGCGCATTAATTCGTCTTATTGATACGCCTAACAGCTTTGACGCATCTTTTGTTGATATGTTTTTTTTCATTGTTTATCCTCTTTTTTGCGGTAATATTTAGCCTTTAATATCTCACGATTTACCAGATAATAAGCTTTCTGCCTAGCTTTAGTTTTTTCCTTATTTTGCAAATAATGCTCTTTGCGCCTAGCGTTTAGCCTTTCTCTATTTGCCGCATGATACTCTCTATTTTTACGATTAATCTCATGCTTGTTTGCCTCATAATAAATTTTGCTGTATATATCCATATAAGCTTTCTTATCAAATTTCCCCATATTAAACCACCTCATCTATTATTAAAAAATCCCAGCCAGGTATTTGATCGCGCGGGTATGCACCTGGACACCTCCGCAAGGCGTAGGAACTGGAATTATTGCATTTCTGCAAGCTGCTTTTTAAGCTTGATGTTCTCAATAACCCTCACTTTTAAAGCTTCGCAGTAAGTATGAAAAGCCATCTGGTCGTTTAGAATTTCATTTTTTGCGATATTTTTCATTATTATGCATATTTTATTGCGCATAATTCTAATCCTTGTTTTTAATATTTCTTTTTCTATACTCATTGTTTTTTCTCCTTTTAGTTTTTGTTTAAAAATTCTGTGGTCAAGCACTGCAACAGTTGTGCCCGCGTTTTATTGTAAGCAGCCAGGACCGTATCAGTAGCAGCTAAAAAGCGGCTACATGGCGGCAGCATTGCGCGTAGCTTAATAGCAACATCTGCGTAATCATAAACCCCGCGCAAATCCCATGATCTGAAAATATAGTTTTTATTGTCCATTGTCTTTTCTCCAGTTTTTACAAGTTAGCAACATTACTAACTTGTGATAATTATATCATGATATACTATAAAGTCAACACTTTTATTCAAATAAATGCAAAATATTTTAAAACATAATGCTTTACTTTTCTAAAAAAATATACTATATTATGATATATGAATTTTGCAGAGTTAAAAAAATTAAGAAAAAAGCATAAGCTTAATCAAGAGCAATTTGCTGCTCGCGTTGGGTGCGTGCAGGAACAGATAAGCGTGTGGGAGCGTGGAAAGGTGCAACTAAGTGATAAACGGTTGGCTGGGTTTTACAAAATTTTTGAGAATGATAATATAAAATAATTATCCTTTTATGGATAAATTTATCCTTTATGAGGTAAATTTAAAGGAGTATTTGCTGCCTTGATATTATATGATATTTATTATAGGATATTGGGCGGCAGGGGAGGGTGGTAGTATAATATACACCAATTCATTTTCAGAACGGAGTTTAGTAAATAGCACTATGACAGAACCAATACCAGAGTTTATGGATTATATGTTTAAGCGCGGAGCAAGAACAAAGCCAACTTATACCAAAGCTGAAAAGAAAAGGCTTGAGGAAATGCAGCAGTTGAAGGATTTTATAGATTTGAATAAAAAGATTAGTGAGAATATAGCAGGAGTTAAATGATGGCAAGAACACAAAAACAAGCTGATGTTTTAGCTGGTAACAATTATCACGAAAAATACAAGATGCCAGCAGAGCGAAAACGTGTATACAAAGCATTCTGCGATCATGTTGCAAGCGGGCTTTCTATGACATGTTTTCCTGAATGCTCAGAACCTACTATGCGCTTAATGATGTCTAAATATCCAAATGAACTTTGCCCCACAATGCTTGAGGAAGCTAAACGCAAGGCAGTAGCTAAGTTAGAACGCATTGGAATTGATGCGTCAATGGGTGAAATTAAAAACCATGCGTCAAACACCTGGAAAATGATAATGATGAATAAAGCAGGGTGGACGCAAAAACATAGCATTGAAACCGACAACATAGAACAGCGTGATGCGCTACTTGCCAAGCTTGAAAGCAAGATTGATCAAAGGCTTAAAAAAGAAAATAAAAAAGGCGATGCTTAGCTTTGAGGAACGCCTAGAGTATGCTGTACTCTTAAAGAAAAGCTTTAAACGATTTGTTGCCGACGGGTGGGATATAGTAGACCCTCGACCATTCAAAGCAAGGTGGGACACTGATGCAATGTGCGAACACCTGCAAGCTGTTCATGATGGTGAGATAAGCAGACTAATTATAACCGTGCCACCTGGCAGGGGCAAAAGCCTTCTAGGGGCTGTCTTCTATCCGGCGTGGGTATGGCTATCAAAGCCAGAGCATAGATTTTTAACGGGTACTTGCCGCGATGATTTGACCGTGCGTGATACTCTTAGAAGCCGTGACTTGCTACGCTCTTATTACTATCAAACTGGGTTGCTTAATACGCTCTATGGCTCAAAAGCTTTTAAGATCAAAGACGACCAAGACCAGAAACACAAATATTTTAACGATAAATTTGGCTGGCGATTGGCTTTTTCTACAGAAGGTGGAATTACAGGTGATAGGGGCGATACTATAGAGCTTGATGATCCGTTAGACATAAGAAAAGCAGCTATAAAATCTCATTTAGAAAAATTAGTAGATTGGATCAGAGGAGGTATGACGACCAGGCTTGACGGTTGGGAGGATGGACTAGGCAACATTATTGTTATCATGCAAAGACTATCAGCTAACGATCCAGTTGCAGCACTATTAAAGGATGGAGGTTATACTCATTTAAAAATTCCAATGGAGTATAGGTCAGAGAAAACTATTATAACGCCATACTTCAAAGACCCTCGAAAAGAAGAGGGGCAACTTTTGGACGGCGTGACTAAAGAAGTGGCTAAAAAACAAAAAGAAGCTGTTGGCATATATAATTGGGAAACACAGTATAACCAAGAGCCAACAAAGCTAGAAGGCAACATAATACACACAAATAAATTTAAAACATACGATACCAAGGCTAAACATGATTTTTATTTAAAGCTTTCATCATGGGACACGGCATTTAAAAAAGGACAAAAGAACGATTATAGCGTTGGTATTGATTTTGGCGTAAAGATAGAGAACGATAAAATACTAATTTTTATTAGGAACATCTATCGCCAACGAGCTGAAAGCCCAGAGTTAAAGCGTGACATAAGAACCCTTAAAAACCTGTTTTTACCTGACCGTATAATCATGGAAGACAAAGCAAGCGCACAAACCATAATACCAGAAATGCAAAGGTATGACGGAATAAACGTGCCTATCTACATTGAGCCAATACAGCCAGTTGGCGACAAAGAGGCAAGAGCAAACAGCGTAGCACCTATAATTGACGCGGGTGTTATTTATGTGCCAGAATATGCCGAGTGGCTACCTGACTTTATAACCGAGTGTGAGGAGTTTCCTGACGGTGACCATGACGACCAAGTAGATGCATTCACGCAAGGCGTGCTTGCTATTATAAATGATACGGGAATGATGAAGAGGGCTTTGTATGAATAATCCTTTAAATTACTTTAGAAGCGATACAGCTAAGTTGCAGGCAAGAATAGATGGCTTGGAAACAGCACTAACATCTTTTAAAACTGATGGATTGCAAAATGTTTTAACAAATTTAGGTGTATTTGGCAAGGGTCGCACACCATCTACAAGCTTTAATTGCCCAAATCTGCTTACAGCAGAAACTTTAAACAACATTTACCGTGGTGACGGCTTCGGTAAGAAAATAGTTGATATTTATGCTAATGAAATGACGCGTCAATGGATAACACTACTTAACGACCCTAACGATAAAATGCTTAATTATCTAAAAAATATTAAAGCTAAATCAAGCATCAATGCAGCTATAAAGTGGTCGCGCTTGTACGGTGGTGCTGTTATATTTATGATGGTTGATGATGGTCAAGAGTGGGACAAGCCAATAAATATTAATACTGTCAGGAGTATTGATAAACTAGCTGTTTATGATCGAACGCAGATAACAGTCCAGCAATATTACTCTGACGTGTCACAGCGTAAAACATACAACGAACCCGAACTTTATTCTATACAGCAAAACATCAAAGCAACAAGTGGTTTTCAAGGTACTAATTTAATAATCCACGAAAGCAGAATTTTGCGATTTGATGGTGATTTACTTCCTAACAGTATAGCAAGCGCACAATTCGGATGGGGCGACTCTGTATTGCAGGGATGCTATAACCAGTTAATAAACATGCTGCAATCGTTTGATTATGGCAGTGAGCTACTGCATGACTTTGTTGTGTCAGTGATAAAAATAGCAGGCATGGCAAATCTTCTATTAACTCCAAAAGGTGACGCTAAAATTCAGAAAAGACTTAATTTAACTGCTCAAACGAGGTCAATTAATAACATAGTAGTTTTAGATAAGGACGATGAGTATGACAAGAAAATGTCAGCTATTGGTGGGCTAAGCGAGTTAATAGACAAGTTTATATCTGCATTGTCTGCAGTGACAGGCATACCACAATTAGTTTTGATGGGGGAAAGCCCCAGTGGTCTTGCGGCTACTGGTGACAATAACATTCGCAACTGGTACGATAGTATAAAATCAGAGCAAGAGGAGATATTAACCGACCCAATCAACTGCTTGCTTGAAGTTATAAAACTAGCACGCGATAGCGGAGTAAATAAAGCGAGTGAAGTAAATTTTGTCTTTAACCCACTATGGCAGCACACAGTGCAAGAGATAGTCACAACTCAATACACGAAAGCACAGACAGACCAAATTTATATCCAAAACGGCGTATATTCTCCAGACGCAGCCCGTGAGCATTTAATTGCAGGTAAGGATAGGTTTGAGCCTGAGATACTGGAAAAGAATAAAGACCCAAGTTATAGCGATATAAGCCAAGCGGAGGATGTACCAGAAGTTATACCAGAAGTAATACCAGAAGGCGAAAATGCAGAAGAAGAAAACGGCGAAGATAAGGAGAATGATGATGGAAAATAAAAATTATCAGATTAAAGATATTAACGGTAAATCATTCGTTCCTAGTGATTTACCTTTTGGAAAAGCTTATGTTGTAGAGCGCGTTGGTGACGAATTTATTTTAAAATTTGACCCTGCTGAGGAAAAAAAACATTTAGCAGCAGACGTTTCATCAGCTTTGCAAGCATATATTTTTAAAAAGAACAAGGGGCGTAAATATGCAGCCGAACTGGATAAGATTGCAAAAATTATAATATCCAATCAACGTGAATTAGAAGATATGCGAGAATTGATCAGGATAGACTATACACTATCATTTTCAGGATTACTCGGCAGAGAAGTTGATAAAGCTAGGGATAAACGCGATACTCTCATAAGCCTAATAAATTCTATAATTGAAGTAAAAAATCAAAATGGCAACGATTGATAATCTAAAGCTTTATATCGAGCTTTACTACATGTCGCAAGGCAAAAAGATGCCTGCCAAGTTTAAGAAGCCGCCTATACCGCAATTGCCTATGAACGCTGAACGTGCGTATAGGAAAGCATTACAGCAGGTAGTAAGTATAGTAAATAATCAAGTTAAAACACTGCTAATTCCAGCACTTCCAGCCTTAATTGCTAGTGCAGATATGACTAAACCACGTCAAGATAGTTATGTGGATGATCTACAAACTATCATGACAAACATATCACTAAACACCGCACAGCAGATGCCAAATCCAGCAACATTAGCGCGTACCATTGGGCTTGATGTATCCGCATTTAACTATGGGCAGTTTAACAAGATGATGACACAGGTTTTTGGAGTAAGTCCATTTCAGGCAGAACCTTGGCTATCCACTCAATTAGACGCTTTTGTTTCTGGTAACGTGCAGTTAATAAGAAGCATACCAGTACAAGAATTGCAGGGTATAAACCAGCTTGTTTTATCAAGCATAGGAAGTGGCAGGTCGGCAAGTGATATATCAAGAGATATAACAAAGCAATTCGGTGTTGCCGAGCGTAGAGCAAATTTTATTGCGCGTGACCAAGTAAACAAGCTCAACGGTCAGTTAACACAACTTAGACAGCAAGATGTTGGCATAGAAGAATACATTTGGCAAACGGCAGAAGATGAACGCGTAAGACCTAGCCATGAAGCAAACGACCAAGAAGTGTTTAGATGGGATGACCCGCCAGACACTGGACACCCAGGCTTTGACTATAACTGCAGGTGTGTAGCTATTCCTGTTATTCCTGATTTTAGTTAATTATAATTTTTCACTGATTGACAATATGTTCATTTTTTAGAGGCTCTGGTATGTATGATCGTATATCTTTTAAGCCAGCCAAATTATCTGCAAATTTTTCAGCCTGTTCAAAGGTCTCAAACGGTTTTACTATTGTTTGTATTTCAACTTCATTATTAAACGTGATGCGGACGAAGTATCCACTATCCTCATGCCGTAATAATTGGCGCATGGTCATAACGTGTACTTTTTCAATTTCGATACCTTGAATATCCTGCGGATTTATATAAGAAGTTCTACCTGGACAAGTTATTTTAGTTA
>Ga0307376_10002142_pt1 | contig 19877 bp, 21 predicted proteins | sample TR2MG_FD_202536 | JGI IMG/M metagenome (GOLD analysis project Ga0307376, IMG submission 202536) | Soil microbial communities from Risofladan, Vaasa, Finland - TR-2 | ecosystem: Environmental > Terrestrial > Soil > Coastal area > Acid sulfate soil | place: Finland: Risofladan, Vaasa | collected...
ATCATCGGACCCGGCATCGAGTCAGGCACGATCAATTACGACACCGGTCGAGTCGAGGTCAACTTCGGCACGCCTTCTGCCGGTCCCGTAACTGCAGACTACGAGTCCATCGATACTGAGTGGCCGTTCCACGCAGCACGTATGGACATCGAGATATTGATGAACCCCGGTGGTGGCGTTCCAATCCCGGTGGTGGATCAAGAGGTGGTGCAAGGTCTGCTTGATCGCCTAGATGAGATTCGGCCCATCCACGTTCTTCTACGCGCGTTCACGCTCGTGTTTGAACTGGACGACACCGTTGAGCCGACCGCCACCGACTCAGTAGGGTGCATCTCAATTCTGAAGGACGTGCGCGCGCCGTTCGGCGGCTCCGCTGGTTCGAATCGCACTTACATGATCGACGCGGCACCGGACGTACAGCCCGACACGCTGTTCATCTCCAACATAGTAGGCGGTAACGAGGTCTTGCGCCGCGTGCTGTTGGAGGATCGCACTGGCTTCGTCTGTCCCGGTTTGGATCTGTTGAAGATCCAAGCGGGCGGGCCTGAGACCTACTGGTAGGCATGATGGCTGAACTAGAGCCCGCAGAGATTTTCACGCACGACGCGCCCAACGAGTTCACCATCGTGGACGCGAAGCAGATTCGTGACAACCTTACGGCACTGGCGCGCACGTTCTACACCACGAACGCAGCCAACCCACAGGACACTCGTGAGGGTCAGCCGCGCGTCAACGCGTCGGACCTGAACAACATCAAGTTGGAGTACTTGATTGGGGGGATCTTCCGCCCAGTCCTACAGAATCTTCAGGGCGGCATCGCTGCGCCGATCAAGAGAATCGTCGAGGTCGGCACAGCCGCTACGACGTGGTCCATCGATCACAACTTGGGGTCGCGGGTCATCGCACTGGTCTTCGACTCGTCGTGGTTTCAGCTTGAAGCGACCAGCCTCACGAATCCCGACGTAGACTCCAAGATGTTCGGCGACTTCGACCTGGCGACCGTACCGTCTGGTCCGGTTCGCGTTGGCATGCCGCTGACCTTCAACGGCATCATTACAGCGACCTACGCCATGGTGTCGCGCGCTGTAGCTGGCCCGGTCAACGTCGTGTTTGACATGACCATCGATAAGACACCGAACGGAGGCGGGTCGACCCCGATCACTGGCGGCACGGTCTCGGCTGTGTCTGGTGGCGCCCTTCCCATTGGTGGATTGATTGCTGGCGCTCCGGTGACGGCTGCGAACGGCTTCAATGCGGGTGATCTGCTAGACATCATCGCTACCGTTACTACACCTTCTGCCGGTGAGGTAGAGTTGTGGGCTGAGTTGACGCGTGTGCTCAACCCAGGAGAATTCACCCTTGAGCAGCCGACTGACAATAGGATCGTGGTCACACATCCTGTCGCCACGTCCGGCTTCGTCGTCTTGATCGGTTAGGAGCAAGCATGACTTTCGACAAGGCGCGCAGATACGTGGCAGACCGCCAAGCGCAGCTTCTAGGTTATCGGATGGCCGGAGCCAACCTACCCAGCAACCTCACGCGGCGTCCCGATGGTGTCGTGGTTCCGCGCAACCCAACGATGCAGTCCATGTCGCTAGCTGGCGACGTCATGCCGAGCCCAGCAAAGGGCCGTCTCATCGTGGAGACGCGCGCTCCCGGTGGAGACTGGGTCACGCACGAGGACGACAGCAACCTCGTCGTGACGCAAGCCGAACGTCTCATGGCGAACATGGCGGCAGGCATCGCAAACAGTGCGATCAGCTACATCGAGCTTGGTGACCCTGCGTTCCCGGCCAACGCACCAGCGCTCGGTGACATCACGCTCCAGCAGACCACCGGAGAGCGCAAGACGGCGACCGTCACCGTCGCTGGTAACGTCCTCACGGCTGAGGTCACGTGGGGCATCGCCGAAGCCAACGGATTCATCTTCACTGAAGCCTCGCTCAACACCGGTATTCTAGGTGCTGGCGATCAGTTCGCGCGCAAGACGTTCAACTCCATCGCTAAGAATAACTCTTTCGAGATGCGGTTCACGTGGCTCATCACATTCCTGGTCAACGCGGCGAGCGGCGGTGATTGCGCTGGCGTCGCGCTTGTCGGTCCGTCCGCCGTCGCGAACGAGACCATCTACGAGTCCGTCGCGGGTGGTGAGGCTTCGGTAGCAGCCACGTTCGACTTCACGGTCGGTGCTGCGTTGCTTGATGTGTTCCTCAATGGACAGCGTCTCGTGCGTAGCAGGCAATACATCGAGATTCCCGCTGGCGGACTATCAGCACCGGTCGGCGGTCTGCCAGGAAACAAGGGAGTCAACTTCGTCGGGTTCACCTTGAGCATCGGCGACATCGTCTACATCGTCCAGCGGACGATTGGGTAGGAGTGCGACATGACGATTGACAAGATCCCAGAGAGACAACTCAACGTCGGCCCAGCCGGTTGGTTCAAGGTCGAGCCCGAGAGTCCAGCAGGTAATCAGGTCGTGCTCAAGGCGGGATTCGCGTTCGCGGGTGCGGACCGTCTCATCGACGCGTTCACGGGTGGTGACCAGACCAGCGCCGGATTCTCCGGCGTGTCTGGTGCCGGGTTCAAGCGATGGGACTTGGTCTACCTCAACGCTTCCGGCGTGGTGACCGTTCTCGCGGGAAATGAGGTAGCCAGCGGCGCCCCCGTGTTCGATGGGGCACCTGGCTTCAACCTTGGCCCCAACATGCCGGACCAGTGCGTGCCAGCCGCCTATGTGTTGATTGATGAGGTGTCGCCTGCGCCACCAGTCATCACCGAGTCGGACATCACGCGCATCACGGGGTTCGCGGAGGTCACGCGGTCGCTCAACGGGTACTTGGTCGACAAGGGTCTCTTCGGTGCCGCCCCCGGAGGAGCTAGCGACGTTGTCACCGCACTGTTCGCGAGTGAGACCGCTGGAGGTGGTACTGCCGTCAAGGGCGTGGTCACCGCGCCGCCCGAGAACTATGTTCATCTACTCGACCAGAACAGCGACGAGATCACGCACACGACCGGCGCCAAGATGTATGGGCGCCTCACCGAAGCGGCGGGCGTCTGGACGCTGGCCTACTTCTACATCGACGGAACGGGCGCTGAGACATCCATGGACCCGAGTGCGGACACCGGGGGTCCTGCACCGACCGACCTTCAACTTGTCGGCGTGCCGAAGGTCTACAGCGCGAACGACCCCGCTCGCCCGCTGTTCGACAGCAACGTCGCGCGTCTCTCTGACCAGTTGGTGGGCACCATTCCCGACGGTTCCGAGACTGTCAAAGGCAAGGTCGAGTTCGCGCCTAGCGGCGGCACAGCGTCGCTTGAAGCTGTGCAGGGTAACGACAGCAGACTCGGGGCTGTGACGGGTCGGGCGAACGCTGGCGCTGTGTCTGGCCTACAGCCGGTGGTGCGCTTGATTCAGGGGGCGAACGTCACCGTCAGTTTGCTTGAGGCAGGCGGTGAGCTTCAATTTACCATCGCGGCGGCGGCAGGTGGTGGTGGCAACACGAACGCTGTTGCTTCGCTGGCTTATGTTGCCACGCTAGGGAATCCATCCTTCAACCCAGCGTTTGCCACCAATGCCAACATGGCTGTGGTTTTGACCAGGGACAGCGGCAACGGGGCCATGGTTGGTGTTTGTATTGGTGCTGGTGGGGTGACCGCCCAAGGTTGTTTGACGATTGACGGAATCGGCGGCACAGAGCAGGCTGCTTTTGTCGATGGTGTTGTCGCCGCTTTCTCAAACTCCCCGTTCAACCAGTACACCTACTCGATGACTTCGTTCACCAACGCACTAATCACCATGACGCGTGCGGGGGCGGATGTGGTGACGACAATTACAGGTCGGATTTTGGTGCTGGGCCAGTAGGGGGTTTTTCGTGTTACCGAAGGAATTTAAGTTTTCGATTCCCCGCGATCATCCAAAGGCAGCGAAGCTGATTTCCATCTTCGATAAGCTAGCCACATCGCGAGAGCGAGTTGGCGGGTTGGTGATTGACTCAGGAATCACAGACGACTCAGCAGTTCAGTACGTGCTTGGGGAACTGCGCGACCTCTTGGTGGAGTCTGGTGTGGACTTGAATGATCTTGTCGAAAAGTCCCTACACAGAAAGCCCGCACCTACTGATGTCTCCAAGTTCTTGCGCGACCCAAGCTCATTGACGGCTATGCTTGCTGGCCTGGCTGGCAGCACGGGACTATCGAGTGTAGGCTCGTTGTTCTCGTCACCCACAAAGGAAACTCCATGAAACGCTTAATCTTCGTTGGATCGCTCGCCCTGTTCATGGCCGGTTGCTGTTGCAACCCTGCCGCCATGAAGGCCATCGACCGTGGCATCTCAACGAACAAAGGCCACATGGTCGACAGCGGTCTGCCGCAGAAAGCGCGTGAAATCGCACAAGACAACTACGATGTCTTCAACCAGGTGAAGTTCAGCCTCGACGGAACAGCACTCCCCGAAGACACCGCAGCACGTTCCGCCGCGCGCACGCCGAAGCCCGCTGAGGGTGGTGGTGAATGAGCTTACTCGATCCGTCTGAGCTTCTGACCGCGCTTGGTGATAAGGCAGAATCGGAATTCGCCGCCAAGGGCGACGGCTGGTTCGACGACATCCTAAGCGAAGGTCGCAAGCTCTCCGAAAACGAACTACCTGATGAACTGAAGACCGCCGCGAGTGATGCTCTCGACGAGTTAGAGGTGAACAAGGCACCCCTACTACGTCTCGGCGCCTTCGGCCTCGCGCAAGTCGTCGGCTACTTCGGTTCCGACAAAGAGGAGGAGGCTAAGAACGCATACATCGCAAAGCAGGCCACCTACGAGGAGCGTCGTAAGTGGATGCAAGTCGGTGGCGACCTTGCGCAGCAGGATCGCGAAGAGCGCGACAAGGCGTGGGATGAGACCAAAGAGCTTCTCAAGAAGATCGGCACCGTCGGTCTCAAGGTGCTCACGAAAGTCTTGCTGGGAAGTCTAGGTCTCTAAGTCGCTGATGACTTGACGGGACGACCGGCGTTGGTTACTCTCTCTGACTTGAGGGGTGACCAATGGCGGTCGACATCAACGTCTACTCACACAGCAACCCAAACGGAGGTCCAAATCCACTGCACAGTTCGTGCGTGGGTGCTACTCCTTTGGATGCGGGACTCGCCCTCGACGCAGTGATGGTTGGGGGTGGCCTCGGACCGCCACTCGGACCACCGCGTCAGCACACGCTCACGTATCCGCAGGTACCTGCTGATCCCATGCTCGCGCTTCACGCGGTGCAGAATCGATACCACAACTGTGGGCGCTGTCATCTGTCTGAGACGCGCAACAAGATCACCTACGTGCGCGGCAACGTCTACTCACCCATAGTGCTCTTGGGTGATGGGCCGTGTCAGTCGGCTAACACCGTAGGACAACCATTCAGCGGCACTGACGGGAACCTGCAGAACGAAATTCTCGTGCAAGTCGGGATCCACCCAGTTAGCGATGTGTGTTGGATGCAACTACTTGGGTGTCGTGCGGCGGGCCACTTCCAAACCGACCGCGCACCTACTGACACTGAGTTGGTCGCGTGCTCGGAGCGGACCACGATGTTGCTCCGCGCAATTCGGCCCCGCGTTGTTGTGTGTCTGGGCCGCGACGCCACGAGATACTTCTTCGATGAGCCGCCAGAGCTTTGGGGGTGGAAGATGTTCACCCCGCTGGACTCTCCAGATGATTGGGTGATGGTCGGTTACGCGCACCACCCGTCGTATCTGGTGCGAGTCATCGGCGCTGCGCCCATGTATCGGGAGTACGCGGCGAGCAAGAGCTTCTACGGTATTTTGCTTGATCGCATGCCGTCACTGACAAAAGTCACTGGGTGGCAATTCATGCCGCACTACGTCGAGAAAACTCTCAACGGACGCATCACCGTGGGGGGTGTGTCGTCGTGAACAAGGCCGAATACATCAACCGCGCTGCCGTCTGTCGAGTCCTGTACACCGAACTGTTCCAGCAGGCGTGCGCTGTGCTCCCGCCGGTAGTCGCTGGTAAACAGGATCTTGAGGTTTCCTATACGCTGCGCGACATCGCCGATGCGCTGGGTATCACGGTCAGTCAGGCGACCATGGACGTGCGTCGTCTTGAGAACTGGGGATGGGTCCAGCGGCGTAAGGGCTCGTGGCGTTTTATTGGTCGACGCTGTGACGGTGTGTTCCGGCTTCTAGCCGACGTCGCCGCGTTTCAGGTGACTGGAGAATCCAACTTGATCTCACTAGAAATCTTGGGCGTCACGGTGGTGGATCCGATGGCTACTTCGAACAACATCGGCGGCGCTGGAGCGTCGCGCGTTTTCGTAGATGACGGCGGTGCTGAGTGACGCGGATCAGGGACAGACGACTAGACCCAGACGAAGAGCCACTACAGTGGATGGCTGCGTTGCAACGGAGCCGCATCCCATCTCTGTTTTGGAGTGCCAAACTCGACCTGGTTAAGATCAGTTCGGATTGGCTCGCGAAGGCACTCCTCGACACGACGTGGGCCGATGATGGGACCGGGTTCTACGTCTACGGGCCGTTCAATACGGGTAAGAGCGCTGTAGCTGCCCTCATAGGGATGGAGATGGTGCGCCGCTGTGAGCGCGTGTTGTGGTTGTCCGTACGCGAGGTCCCGTCCGTCCGCTTTCGTGAGAATGATGAGTTCGCCGCGATCAACACACGCCTGGAGACGTGCGATCTACTCGTGTTGGATGATCTTGGGCAGCAGCGCTTCAAGATGGACGGTCCCGCAGGCACCGCCGTCGAGGACACTGTGCGCATCTGTTACGAGCGCAAGCGTCCGGTGATCTACACATCGAATTGGTCGTGGGCCGAGATGCCCGCTCGACTGGCAATGATTCAACCGTTGGTATCGTTGATTAAGCGCACGACGAAGCCGCACGCAATGCGAGGTGACTGGGGTGGATGAAGCCAACTTCTTCGCGGCGATCCTGTTCTCGAATGAACAGGGAAAGCTGCGACTGATCGAACCTCAGCGCGATCTATCCGAAGCGTGGCAGCACGTGTACTCGTGGATCATCCAATTCATGCAGGACTACGGGCGTCTACCTCGTCCAGCCACCGTAGCGGGCACGTTCCAAATCGTGCTGCATGCACCGAGTGAGCAAGCCGAGTTCTACGCCGCTAGCCTTCGCGAGAACGCACGGCGCGCGCAACTGGAAGAGCAGCTAAGCGAGAAGGTTGTCCCACCGCTCGCAGACAACCGGTCTGGAGATGCCATCGACGCTGCGGCGCAAGTCATCACCGACATTCGCCACGCGTTCCCAGAGCCCGATGATTCGCGGTCGTTTCTCCCGAACATGACAGTCAACGTGGAGGAGCGTCGGCAGGACTACGAGTATCGGAGCAGACTAGAGCAGCAAGTCGGTTTGCCCCTCCCGTGGCAAACGATGAACGCACTCACGCGGGGCGTTCAACCAGGCGAGGCATGGTGCCTAGCTGCTCGCCCAAACATCGGCAAGTCGTGGGCTCTCATCATGATCGCTGTCTATCTGTGGCAACTCGGGTACCGCGTTCTCTTCGCGTCGATGGAGACGCCGCCGCGCAGCGCTATTCCCAGAGCCAAGCGTGTGCGGGATCGCATGGGCGAGCAGGCGGATGTCGCGCGCCAGCGGCTGACCATCCGCTTCGACGCGCTGGCAGCACGCGTGAGCGCGTGGCGCTTGCTGAATGGGCAACTGTCACCCACCGAGCTTGAGAGGTACAACCACTACCTGGATATATGTAGAGACCCAAGGGACGCGGGCTACAACTGGGGGGAGCTTCGCATCGTGTCGTCGCCCCTCGTGCGGTCAGTCGGTCAGCTTGAGCAGATGACCATGGACTTTGAACCGGACATCATTCTGTGGGACTCGGCCTATCTCGCCATCCCGCGAAGCGGCAAGCAGAAGCGAACCGATGCCGCTGGGTTCTTCTTAGAAGACGTGAAGCATTTCTTAGAGCGGCAGGGTGTCGGTGGGATCATCACTTGGCACTTCAACCGCGAGGTGAAAGAGGACGACACCAAGGCGAGCATGAACGACATCGCGTTGACCGATGACATGGGTAGGCTTTTCGATGTGATCCTGGGACTGTTTCGCACGCCCGAGATGGAAGACGCGGGTGAGGCGATCTTCCGTTCACTCAAGGTGCGCGACGGTGTAGGCATCCCCGAGTTGCGAACACGCTTTGAAGTCAAGCGCGAGATTCGCTTTGAGGAGATTGGGATAAACACGGGATGAGGTTCATCGACCTAACCGGGCAGTGCTTTGGGTCGTGGACTGCAGTGCGCCATCACGGAATGCGGAAAGGTTCTACCTATTGGTGGTGCCGGTGCGTGTGTGGTGTTGAACGTGCGGTTAATGGTGGCACGCTTCGTGATGGTCGTTCGACGTCGTGTGGTTGTCGAAAGAACGTCACGCACGGACTAACGGACGCAGATGAGTACCAGTTGTGGTACCGGATGCAGAGGCGGTGCAATGAGTCGTCGTCGTATGTCCGTCGCGGCATTACGGTGGATCCGATTTGGTTGGGGGATGCGGGGTGTGCTCGTTTTGTTCACTACGTGCGTGAGTCGCTTGGACCTAGACCATCCACAGAGCATTCACTTGATCGCATCGACAACAGCGAAGGGTACAAGCCTGGAAATCTGAGATGGGCTACACCCAATGAGCAGGCCCGTAATAGGTCAGATAACAGGCTCATCACGTTCAGGGGTGAGACCTTGTGTTTGTCGGAGTGGGCAGAACGGTTAGGGATGGACGACAGTGCTTTGGCGGTGCGCATGAGTCGATGTGGATGGTCGCAGGAGCGCGCCCTCACTACCCAGCCGCGCCCTTCGCAGCGGTTAATCGAATTCAACGGCGAGACGCATCCAATGAAAGTATGGGCGCAGAAGGTGGGCATCTCACACGCGGCGCTACGCCTTCGTTTGACCACTCACGGTTGGAGTGTAGAACGCGCACTCACCACACCGCAGCGGACAGTGAGGCGATGACATGAACGCCGACCTCATCAAGCACCTCGCCAACCTCTACGGTTCGCCGGTCGACCCGCGTCCACGTGATTTGCATATCAACTGTCCGTTCGGGTCCTATCACTCGCGCGGCATGGACACGTCCCAGGGCCTCTCTGTGCAAATCGCACCCGGTAAGGTCAGCGGTGCCTATTGCTTCTCCTGCGGTGCTCAGGGGTCGGTGGAGAGCGTGTTCACCGCTGCCTTGGTAATCGACACCTCACTTACTGACGTGGTCGCATTCATCCGCGAGCATGACGGCGCTAGCCTGGCTGGCGCCCTGCGCTCCATCAAGGGTCCGGCGCTCTTGGAGGAGACCCCGGTAGACGACTGGGCATCGTACTCGCGCAGATGCGCGCGGCAGGTACCTGCTTACCTCATCGAGCGTGGTCTGGTGAAGCGTGACGTGGTGCGTTGGATGCTCGGTTACGACGAGCAACTTTCCCGCGCGGTCTTCCCCGTGAAGGACGAGAGAGACAACATCGTGGGGTGTCTACGGCGCTCCGTGATTCCGCAGGAACATCGACCACGCTCTGAACCCACCTACAAAGACACGCCAGGCGCCTTCGTGTGGAAGAAGACTGTCTTCTACGGTGAGAACTTGGTCGACCGCACGTACGACACAGCCTACTTGGTCGAAGGACCGATGGACGCGATCTTCACGGCCCGCGTGTTCCCGAACGCGTTAGGGATGATGGGTGCGTCTACGGAGGTGGGTCCAGAGCGTTTAGAGAAGCTGCAGCGATGGGGAATTCGCAAGCTGGTCTTGCTACTCGACCCAGACGCCGCTGGACACAAGGCCGCGTACGGTGGCATCACCGCTCAAGGGAAGGCGTATCGAGGTATCAGAGATAAGCTCCGGCGCCAATTCGCGATCTCAGTCGCATCACTTCCGCCGGGTGAAGACCCTGCTAGCGTGACCGTCGACACGCTGCGCCAAGCGGTTGCGGCAGCGACATATTTGGAAGCCAAGAGACCCTTGACAGGCGGACCACGGGGACCTAATCTCACCCCCGGCGCGAAGCCAACAACAACACCTCGTAGCTTACAGGGCTACCTATTGTCCAAGAAGGACTCGTCGAAATGAATCAGCAACCAGCACAGCCTTTCAGCGTTCAATCCGGCTTCAACTCAGATGTTGAGGATGACCCGTCCGGTGGTGGTAGTCCACTCCTCGGGACGAGACCGTTTCGTCTCGGATGGAAGTCTGGCGAGAACACGAGTAACATCGTGCTCCTCGATGACCATCCGCAAATCGTTCGGCGCCATCGGATCAGCCGCCAGAACCTGGGCAAGTTCCGAGACGCGCGCATCACGTGCGCCTCACCGACCAGCAGAGATCCAGCCCCACGGGTGTGTCTCGTCTGCGAAGCCGCACTGCGCAACGACGAGTTCATCAAACGCCGTTTCGGCGCCTACCTCACGGTCATCGACGAATCGAGCTTCGTATCGAAGACGACCGGCAAGTCCTACAAGGACATGAAGTACATTCTGGAGTTGGACTTCGGGATGTTCCAGACGCTGCAAAAGGTACACGCCGCAATGGGCGGTCTAGTAGGGATGAGGTTCATGGTCGTGCGCGACACCGTGAAAACATCGAAGGTCATCGGCTCCTCGTGGACGCCCCTCGGCCCCGTGAACCCCAGCCAACACTTCTCGCAGTCTCCGGCGATCCCCGCTCTCATGCAGGCCGCACAGCGCCTTGGCAATCAGATCAACGCGCAGCAGGCGCTGCAACAAATGGTCTCGCACATCGATTACGCGAAGGAGTTGAACAACTACACCGTCGCGAACGCGGAGCAGTTCATCGCCATCGCTGTCGCCAAGGACCATGCGCAGAGCTACGGTAACGCGCCGTCACAGGGCTACGGACCCAGCAACCAGACCGCCGGGTTCCCGTCTGGCGGCTACCAACCGCCACAGGCGATGCCAGTCGCTCAGGTTCCTGATTTCTCGGTGCCGACCAGTCCGCAACAGTCCACACCCGCGCTCACTCCGGTGATGCCAGACCCGCACGGCGCGGTGCAGCCGCAGCAGCAGCAGCAGACACCTCCGTGGGATGTTCAGCAGCCCCCGGCTCCGGCTCCGGCTCCCGTCGGTGGGAACTACAACTTCGGGCAACCGCAGCAGGGATGGCAACCAGGTTTCCCCCAGCCGCAGCAGCCAGCGCAGCAGCAGCCTCAGCCCCAGCCTCAGCCTCAGCCCCAGCAGCCCGCCCAGCAGTGGCAGGCTCCGCAAGTTCCGAACATTCAGTTGCCTTTCTAACGCGCGTAGCGGGGTAACGGGGGCGCGGCTCTACGGCGAGTCGCGCCCCCGGTTTGTTTTCGGATCCACGAGGGGGAGGTATGTCTGTGCGCGTTCTGTCCATCGAAGAAGCCACGCCGTTGCTACTGGACATAAACATCTCTCCGGTAGTCAGCTTGGATACCGAGTTCAACAAAGATACTGGCGCGCTGCATGGGATGAGCATGGCGGGTGGTCCGCCGCATGACATCTTCGGGTGCTTTTGGAGCTTCCAAGCGCCCTACGAGCAGAAGCCGTTTCGCGAAGTGCTGGAGCAAGTCATCAAGCCACTCTTCGGTGACCCTGCGCGTACCGTGGTGATGCATCCGATTAGCATAGACATCAGCAAGCTGCGCCAGCGCGGTCTGACCGACGCACACATCAAGTGCACGTTGGAAGACACCATCGCAATGGCTTACATCTACGACGACAATCTCCCGCATTCGCTGAAGGATCTCATGTACTGCATTCTGCTCGACGCGAGTGCGACGTCGTACTCGAAGACGCAGCGGGAGATAGCAGACATCAAGAGCGAAGGCGGCAAGGTCACCAAACAGATCATCGAGCAAGTCTGGCTCACGTACAAGGAGTATCGCAGCAAGTCGATGGTGCTTGAGGAAACCATCGACCCTAGTTGGCCTAGTTGGAAGCAAATAGCGATGGACCTACCACCCGGCATGGTCCGCAGTACGCCTGCGAAGTGGAAGTGCGCGGGCAAGAACGGTTGCGGCTACGTCAACCTCTGCGACACCGAAGGGCTAGGCATTGCGGCGCTCTCCAAGCGGGACATCTGCAACAACTGCTCACGCGAGCGCAAGATCACGCTCGGCGTTGAGCAGCACGTGCTCCCGATCATCGAGCCTGTCGTGCAGAAGGACTTTGACCAACGCGCGCACAACCGCTTCGCGCTCTACGGTGCGAAGGACGCCATCGCTACTCTGGGTGTGCGCTACCAACTCAAGCCGCGACTGACGCAGGCGCAGTGCACGCATCTGCAGCTTGAGACAGACATCACTTACCCGGTCGTCACCAAGATGGAGGAGCGTGGACTCAAGATCGACGTCGCACTACTCGGTGACATTTGCACCGCCATGCGCGCAGCTACTGATGCACTGAATATCGAGGTCACGCGCATTTGGAGAGCCAACGACACGGAGTTCAACCCCGATAGCGCTGACCAAGTCGCCAAGCGGTTGTGGCTCGATTGGGGCGTGCGCCCACCGCGATTCGCCATCGACCGTGAAGGCGCGATCAAGCAGAAGCATCGTCGCAACAAAGACGGACTCTGCAGCACCGATGCTTCAGTCCTAGAAGCTCTTGCACGCCAACACACAGGCAAGCCCATCGGTAAAGCGGTGCAAAAGCTGCTCGACCTTCGGCGCTGGACCAAGTTACTCGGCACCTACGTTGAGCCGATTCTAGGCAAAGCTCTGCGCGACCCAGACCACCGTATTCACGCATCATTCTGGCCCACAGGCGCGCGCTCCGGTCGCTTCTCGTCATCGGATCCCAACGTGGAGAACATCCCGCGCGCGTTCACCATGCCGACCATGAAGCCGCCACGCGGGCAGGATCCAAACAACCCACCACCCGGCATGGTCAAGGTCATCGACAAGAAGAGCGGACTCACGAAGGCGTGGCGCGTTCAATCGCTGCGCGAAGTCTTCATTCCGCCAAGTGGTTACAGCTACGCGTCCGCTGACCTTTCGCAGATCGAGAACCGGATCATCGCTTATGAGAGTCGTGATCCGAATATGCTCAAGCTCTACCGCAAGTGGGATTGTTTCGAGTGCAAGAGCGCGGGCGACAGCAACGTCATCTTGCATGCGTGCCCAGAGTGCGGTGCAGCAGAAGGCAAGCGCGACAAGAACACCCCCGAGCAGCCAGTCATCTCTGGCTTCTCTCACGGCGGTGACATACACAGCCTGACCGCCGCGATGCTTGGCTTTTTCGAGAAGTACGGCGACGACGCGCGTCAGCAGGCGAAGCCAGTCAACCACGCCGCGACCTATGGCATGGGACCAGGTACGTTCAGCACGCGACAGAACATCCCATACAAAGACGCCGAGCGAGATTTGGAAGCGTGGCACAGCAGCTACCCGTCCGTGGGTCATCTACACAAGCGCGTGGCATGTGAAGCACTCGAAAACGGGTTCATCAAAATTTTCGATGGACACGTGCGCAGTTTCCACGCGCAACGCGCTTTGAAGTGCTCCGGCAACTTTAAGCAGTGGCAATGGGACGGCACCGTCCGCGAAGGCGTGAACGTACTGGCGCAGGGCGGTACCGGGGTCATCATGAAGCGCGCCATGCTGGCGATCTATCATCACTTTCAAGAACTCGGTAAGACCGACCCTAGATACCTCCAAGTGCATCTCGTCAACCAAGTGCACGACGAATTGCTTTACGAGGCGCCGGAAGGGATCATTCGCGATGTGTTCAAGATTGTGTGTTACTACTTGGAGCACAGCGCACTGGAACTCGACATCCCCATTCTTGCGGAGGGGGGCATTGGAAGCACGTGGGGACAGGCACACTGATGGTTGGAGAGCCCGAGAAATACACATGCGGAAAGTGCGCGGCGTCAGGGTGCAAGCTCTGGCGTGGTTACCAGGACTGCCCGATGGAGTTTGTGCCGTTGTTCTGTTCGAACTGTGCGTGCGTGGTATCGAAGCTCGACGTCGCGGACATGGACGGCAACGGAGGTATGCCGTGCGTCTACTACGCAGGGACGATGCAGGAGTACGAGGGCCGCGCGCACAAGGTCGGTGCGCTCGTGCCCGCCATACCCAAAGAGGACATGACGGCGTACTGCGCTCACGAACAGGTATCAGACGACGGACAGGTGTGGTGGTCATCACTACCAACTAGGCCCGTCAGCTAGTTCAATCGGGACATTGGAGTCCCCCAACGAAAGAAGACGTGAATGACTAAGGATGATTTGGCCCAGGCTATGCTCGACAAGGGACACGGCGACAACAAGGCGGGCGCGAAGCGCCTTGTCGACGACTTTCTTGACGCCATGAAAGACGCCCTCATCGCTGGCACTGAGGTGCGCCTCGGTGGGTTTGGCAATATCAAGGTCGCCAAGCGCAACGCGCGCGAAGGCCGCAACCCACACACGGGTGAGAAGATCAAAATTGCGGCCAAGGTCGTGACCAAGTTCAAAGCCGCGAAGCATCTCGCCGATGCGGTGGACAACAAAGCGCTTCTGAAGAAGCTCAAATAACTCTGTGGGTCAGCCTCGTTCGGACCACTGCTTACGCCCGCAATCGTACGCCGTATCGAAGCGTGTCTTCATCGCACACGCGTTGTGTGCGGTGAGGGCTCATGCTCAACCGAGCGGGGCTGGCCCCAACCATCCCACACCAATCAGATCGGATCAGTCATCGACTGGTCGGATCAGTCATCGACTTTGATTGTTGACGGGGGCATCAGACCACGCTATTCTTAGGTCAGACAACCAGAGCCCCGGAAAGGCAAAACATCATGAACACCGCAAAGTTGAAGAGAGTGACTGACAAGTGCAGTTCGCAACGTGCGATTCAGCGCACCGCCGCGCTGTTCCTCGGACACTCGGAGGGTGCCATCGCACCTCAGAACCTCCGCGATCTACTGACCAAGTTCGACGCCTACAACATCCCAAACTTCACGCAGAACATGAAGAAGGACGGCTCTTACTTCGTCGGGGACAAGGATGGCTGGAAGCTCACCAGCGAGGGACGCAGGGAGGCTAAGACGATCTTTGAGGATGGCGGTGAGCCTACCAAGCGGAGAAGCAGCGGAGAGCCCAAGGCCCCCAAGGTCGAGAAGAAGGTCAAGACCAAGGCGAAGACGAAGGTCAAGGCGAAGACGAAGACGAAGACCAAGGCGAAGACGAAGAAGAAGGTCGCCGCCAAGAAGAAGGTCGCCGCCAAGAAGAAGGTCGCCGCCAAGAAGACCGCGCCAGCGACCGATGCGCCGGTCGTGAAGAAGGCGTCCATCGCCAGCCGGAGAGCCGCGCGTAAGAAGAAGGCCGCAACCAAGTCCACCACGCCCGCCACGCCCGCCGCAGGCGCGAGTGCGCCCGCCGACGCCTTCGTCAGCACGGGAGTCGAGATCACTAATAGCTAGAAATTTGACTCTCCATTTGTGGACGGCCCCCGCTTCGGTGGGGGCCGTCTGCATTCCAAACGAGGTTAGTTCATGGCCGGAAACTTCATCGACAAGCACGCGATGAATAACTGTTGGGGAACACCAGAGGTGCTGCTCAACGCCGTGCGCTCCTACTTCGGTGGACCCATCCCGCTTGACCCGGCGACCAGCGTCGACAACCCCACGAAGGCCCTTCAGTTCTACACTGAGGATGACAACGGCTTGATACTGCCTTGGAACGCATCGGGAGTGTTTATCAACCCCCCGTATTCCAATGCTGGAGTAGACGTGTCGGATCTACAGCAGATAGGACGCGATCTAGGTCTCAAAAGAGTACCTAGCTTCATGTCGGTTTGGGCTGCTAAGATCGGCGCCGTCGCACGGAGTGGGGTGCAGATCATCGCACTACTACCATGCGGCGCTCGGTTTTCTACGGAGTACTGGCAGGACCATATCCTGATCCCTGAGTTGCGCGTTATGACCGTGCATCGCGGTCGGGTGAGCTTCCGAAACATGCTCACGGGAGAGGAGAAGAGCGGCCAGAACAACTACGACAGCATCATCTACGGGTTCAACGTAGACGCGGAGCGGTTCACCGCAGCGTTCCGTAAATTCGGCTCCACGTTCGGGATGACTTTTCAACGCGCAAGTGTTCTCGACGGATTCATCTAGGGGATGAGATGACTACTCGTATTTACATCTGCGGCGCTCATGCCACAGGAAAGACGACGCTCGCTCGCCACATCGCTAAGGCCACCGGCCTTCCCATGCTGCATGAGGTCGCGCGTCAAGTCCTCGCTGAGCGCGAGATGTCTTTCGAGACACTGCGGTGCAACCTCGACACAGTCAACGAGTACCAGCGCGCGGTGTTTGAGCGTCAGCTAGAGGTTGAGAAGCACGCACCAAAGGGGTTCGTCTCCGACCGTGCGTTCTGCAATCTCGCCTATGCCGCGCGCCACAGTCAGATCCTCCATGACGTGCTCTCGCTGCCTGAGATGGACGCCTACTTCAACACGATGCGCGAGGGTGCGCTGGTGCTCTACACGCGGCCTGATCCGGTGTTCCTCGCCGCCGACGGGACGCGCGAAAAGCTGTCGTGGGACGAGGTCGTGCGCATCGACGGCATGATCGATTTCATTCTCGCGTGGCAGCGCATCCCAGCAATCGGCATTGCCGAGACGGGCATGCGCGACCGAGTGCGCACAGCGATGACTGCGGTCAATTTGTATTTACGGCGGCGCGGCACCGATTCGGTGGACCCATCCCGCTTGACCCGGCGACCAGCGTCGACAACCCCTTTTCCTTTTTAGAACCGAAGAGAAAGAGGTGTGACGATGCGAGACGATTTGAAGATCGAGTTACCCCGCGCGTTGGGGTCGGCCACCAAAGGTCACATGATCCGACGAACGGTCATCGCTTTGTTCGGACACAAGCAGCACGGCAAAGACACCGTCGCTGCGATGCTCGGCCTCGCGTTGCAGTCCGCTGGTTACCGAGCCAAGCAGTTCGCACTGGCTGATCCGCTCAAGCGCGTGGCTATGGAACTCCTGGGCATGCCCGCAGAGATTGCCTTCGGTCACGGCGTCAGCACCGAAGAGCGTGAACGACTGCGCGAGTCGTGGACCTACGGCGACAAGACCGCGCGCCAATGGATGCAGTGGATCGGTACCGAGCTTGTGCGCGAGCAGATCAACCCTCTTCTGTGGGTCGACCGCGCAGTGCAGACGGTGACCGCCGACGCGCACGGTACGCACTACTTCCTCATCTCTGACTGCCGCTTCCACAACGAGCTATCGGGTCTGCGCGCGAAGTGCGCAGACCAGTTTGTTCGGTTCGTCCCCGTTCGTATTCATCGCCCCGATGAGCCGGTCAATCTGGACCACAGGAGTGAGACGGAGTTGACCGAGATGACTAACGACCAGTTCGACTACGTGATCCACAACACGGGGACCATCGAGGAGTTGCAAACCCGCGTGCGCGGTGTCGCCGACCACATCATGCCCAGCGCTTACGCCGAGTCCGAGTAGACGTGGGCGGTAACACAAGGGCCGGTCGACTCAGAGCGAACGCCGCTCGACTGCGTCAGCAGGAAGCAATACTTGGGCGCACGTGCAAATGGTGTGGGGTGGGTGATGACGCGCGTAAATTCAGCAACAACATCGAGTGTCGGCAACACTACAGGCAGCGGCAGCGGAAACCATGCCCCGACTGTGGTGGGCCGCTGTATTCGCTCTTCGGGTGTCTGTTGATGATGGACCTACCACCCGGCGTTAGGTGTGTGTGATGCTCGACTCACTCGCTTACGCCGTCCAATCGACGGCGCATCGACAAGCACCCACGGGGATGGTCAGCGCAATGCTCGACCTCTTCGACGGGCACAGTGTCCCAGCGTTGCATTACATCGAAGGTCGTCGTCCTGGTTTCTACAAGGCGGACCGCATCACCAAGCCGCTGGCGTTTGAGGCGCACGCTCTCGGTAGTCTCATCGCTGGTGCGTATCCGTTCCGTGGCGTCACGCCTTGGTGCGCATGCGCCAAGCGCGCGCACACGTGTGACGGCGATGGTGCTCGCTACTTCCTGTTGGACCTCGACGCACACGGCGGTGAGGAAGACACATTCGAGCGTGTGTCGGCGGTGCTGGGCATTGCATGGCGCATCGGACTGACGCCGTTGGTTTTCGCTTCGCGCGGCGGTAGGGGGGCGCACATCTTCATCTTCCTCGACGCGCCGGTCACAACGCGCGCTGCGAACGCTGCAGGTAAGAACCTCGCACAACTGGCTGGCATCCACAGTCGGTGCGACATCATCCCAAGCGCGGAGCATCAAGCTGGCTTCGGCACGCTACACGCGCTGCCGCTCTCTCCGCTGTCCGAACACAAGGGCGGCGGCGTGATGTTTGACAGCAACATGCGCCCACTGCCGTTGGTGCGGGCCATCAGTCTCATGGAGTGGGGCCATAAGCATCGTTCACCAGCAGGTATCGCAGTCAATTTAGCTGAGGCTCGCGTGGGTGAGTTGAGCCTCGCTGGTGAGACTCCGATCCGCCTTCGTAAGCTCACCGTGCCGACGCCAATCAAGCGCGCCAAGCCGGTGTTGTCTAAAGCCGACGAAGAGACCCTCGCCGAGATGTATCTACGGCATCCGCAGTTCCGCAAGGTTCTATCGATGTCGTCAGACGACTGGAAGGGTAAACGATCAAGCCGCGATGCTTACCTGGTCGGCTACCTGCGTCGTCAAGGGCTGAAGCCCGCCGCCGTAGTCGCTGCGATGATGTCCATACCCGGAACCAAGGTCGCTACGCGCGGAGACGATTACGTGTGGCGCTTGATCGAGAATCAGTTGTCCACGTCTGTGGAGTTCACCGTCAAGCTCGCTGGTGAGCCGCTCAAGACTATGCAGGCCAAGCGCCAACGTCAGACATGCCCGTGGGCTCCGTGGGACGCCCGTGTTGCCCCGCCGAAGAGCTACGGGGGCGTCACGTCGTCGTGGTGGTCTACGGACACTCAGCGGGCTCTCAAGGCGTCTGGCAGTCGCAGCGACGCGTTGGTGTCTGCCTACTTGATCGACCGCTACTACCGGGGTCCGATCAGTCGCCGTATGTATTTCGCATCCTGCGCACAGGTCGGTAAGACGTTGAAGCTCTCGGCACGCACTGTGGGGTCGTCAGTCCAGCGTTTGCGTGCGCGCATCCCCGCAGCACTGCGCGTCGTTCCAGGCGTCGCTCACGCACACCTACGGCTGGCAAATGGTTTCTATGTACCTGAGCGCGCCCACCGGGACCAATGCAACTGGCACATAGGTGCTGGACGGGACGGTTGACCTACGCTAACCTAGAGGGGTGAAGGTCACCCTCCAAGGCACGGCGTCCATCGAGCTTGCAACTGCACCTCCCGGTGTAGTTGAGATGGTGCAGCGTGCGTTGACGCTCACACGCCAGCAGATCGACGGTGAGCAGGTACCTGTTCCATTCTGGACAATGGATGACAACTGGCTGCACGTTCCGCGCGGCTGGTTGCTCTCGCGACCAGACATCTGCTCCCAAGTCACAGAGTGGACCGATGCGCGGAGCGACGGGACACCGCTACCTCCCGGCACACGCGCACACGTCACCTTCGGAGTGCATCCGTTCCCGGCGGGTCAGCCGCAGGCGATCCATGATGCGCACGTCGAGTGCGTCCGCAACACGCATGGTGGTCTGTTCGTGGCGCCGACGCGGTCGGGCAAGTCTCTGATGTCTTTGGAGCTTGCCTGCCGTTTGGGTGGCTCGACGTTGATACTCGTCGACAACGGCGGGCTCATGTCGCAGTTTGGTCGAGACATCGTAGGACCGCTCCAGTCGAGCTACGGTATCGTTCGCATGAACGAGTTCGACGTGTCTCACCCATTCACCATCGCGACCGCACAGACGCTCGCGCGCCGCCAACTCACGAACGACATCCGCAAGCGGTGGCGCA
>Ga0307376_10002144_pt1 | contig 19870 bp, 21 predicted proteins | sample TR2MG_FD_202536 | JGI IMG/M metagenome (GOLD analysis project Ga0307376, IMG submission 202536) | Soil microbial communities from Risofladan, Vaasa, Finland - TR-2 | ecosystem: Environmental > Terrestrial > Soil > Coastal area > Acid sulfate soil | place: Finland: Risofladan, Vaasa | collected...
AGGCGCTGACCCAATACAGCACGATGCTGTACTATGAAAAGGTCTATGGGCCGGAGAGAGCCGCCGGCATCCTGCGCGGTGAGTTCATCCAGACCCATCAAAGCCTGGTCCGCAGGGGCCGCGATATGCCGGCAGGGCTTGCGGCTGCGGCCTACGGGCCCGAGCTGTACTGGCAGGTCGTCTACGACAAGGGCGCGCTCTACTTCCACGAGCTGCGGACAGTGGTAGGAGACGAACCCTTTTTCGAGATTCTGCAGACGTACTATAGCCGCCACCGGTACAGGGTCGCCACGCCCGAGTCCTTCCTGGCGGTGGTAGAGAGCGTGACCGGCGACCGGCATCAGGACATCTTTGAGAAATGGATCGCCGAATAGTGGGCTGTGAAACCTGTCAGGTCTGGTTGGCGGCATCATACTGCTTGGTGGCTTTGTGATGTGCGCAGTCGTCCGCGACCGGATGTGGCGCAGGCTACCTGCCGGCGGGCAGGAGGTTTGGGGCGGCGCTCCGAGTGAGAGATAGGCGCAATCGATGAGATCATTATCGCCGTTACGGGCACCGGGGCCCTCTTTGTCCCGGCGATTGTGCGCATTGAGGACCAGGCACGCCAGCCCCTCAGGTCAGGGTGAGCCAAGATCCACGTGGACAGCAGCGCCTGCTCGCGCCGCCCGGTCACCCGCTGAAGCCGCCCTGAGGGAATTGACGACGATGGAGAACCTGCCTGCAAATGCTCAACCCGAGCAGTATCTGGACCTCTTGTTAGAGTACCTGGCGTGCCCTATGGACAACTCGGTCTCGCTGACCGCCATTCGCAATCACGACGGCGCAGTGGTCGCCCTGAGGTCGAAGGACAAAGAGTACCCGGTGATCCACAACGTGCCCTGTATGATCCCGGACCTGGAGAATAAAGGCGGTAGCCAGGCTCTGTGGCAGAATCTCCAGAACGCGGCGTGGCAGGACTATCAGAGCGGGCACAAAGAGGTCTTTTCAACGGAGGATGATCCGCTGGGGCACGGTGTTGGGCAAATCATGAGCCAGGCGGGAGCCGGCCTGTTTCTGGACGTCGGGTGTGGGCCCCTGCCACTGCCCAGCTACATGGCCTCATCAAACGACCGCATCTCGTGGATGGGCGTTGACCCGTTCTTTGGCGACGTTGCCAGGCGCTTTCCGTTTGTCCAGGCCCTGGGTGAGTACCTTCCCTTTCGACCCCAGGCCTTTGACGGTGTGCTGTACGCCGGGGTGATCGATCACGTGATTGACCCATTGCGGTCACTTGAACGTGCTCGCAGTATCATCAAGCCAGAGGGAAAACTCTTTGTCTGGTATGATCTGCGGCGAGTGGATTTGCGGTACGTCGTCTGGAGGACTATGCGGAGGTTGGGGCTGGCGTGGCGGTACAACGAGAATCATCAATGGGCGTTCACCCACGAGACACTGCGGGCGTTGCTCAGGAGCGCAGGTTTTGCCACTAGAGAGGTGATTTCGTTGTGCGACAACTACTGTCCGGACTACCCCGATTGCCGTGAGCGGGCCTATTTCCTGGCCATTGCCAGTTGCGTTTAGCTAACAATGGGTACGAAACAAGTCTTTACCCCCTTCATTATTCGCACTGTGGTTATCCTCCTCGTGTCAGCGATAGGAGTGATCATTTTTCTGGGTCTACTGCCAGAACTGATTTCAATCGACATATCCACCGGCCCGTACACGCAAAGCTGTGCCACTCCCTATATCGCTATCAAGAATACCAGCCTGTTTCCAATCAGGTTGAGAAGCTGGGTGATAGCGTACGAAGGAAACGGCTATACGTATGTGTTGCCAACTGTGCCGTTATCTCCTGGCAGGACAGTACGAGTGTGGAGCGGGGCCGGTCAAGATGAACCGTACGATTTGTATGCCGGACGTGCAGAGACCACGTGGGGAGTGAATGGATTGAAGGTGCAGGGGGGAATCCTGGGTATCAAGGACTTTTACTGGACCACACATTGTGGGATGGGAGGCGTAGACGCAAAGACCTGACAGGTTTCCAAGAGGTAGGCGCAATCGATGAGATCATTCTTCACGATATGGACCGGCCAGGCCTTTTCCCTGCTCGGCAGCCAACTGGTCCAGTTCGCGATTGTCTGGTGGCTGACGAAAACGACCGGCTCGGCGACCATGCTGGCATTGGCCAGCCTGGCGGCTCTATTGCCGCAGATTCTCATCGGCCCCTTTGCGGGTGCGCTGGTCGACCGGTGGAGCCGAAGAACGATCATGATCGTGGCCGATACGGCGATTGCACTGGCCACGCTCGTGCTGGCTGTCCTTTTCTGGCGGAACGTCGCGGCGGTGTGGAATATCTATGTGTTACTGCTGATCCGCGCAACCGGTGCGGCGTTCCACTGGCCGGCCATGCAGGCATCGACGACACTGATGGTGCCCGAGAAGCACCTGTCGCGCATCGCCGGACTGAACCAGACCCTGTCCGGTATGGCCGGCATCTTGATCCCGCCCCTCGGGGCGGTAGCAGTGGAAGCGTTGCCACTGCAAGGCGTCCTGGCAATCGACGTGGCGACGGCAATCCCGGCCATCGCGTCCCTGCTGTTCATCGCCATCCCACAGCCCGCACGCGCGAGCACGCCAGAGACGGCCGGCGGCAGCCCATCGGTGTGGGCCGATATGCGGGAGGGACTGCGCTTTGTCTTGAATTGGAAGGCGCTCATGATGCTCTCCGCAATCGGCATAGCGGTCAACATGCTCGGCCAGGCGGCCGGTTCTCTCACGCCGATCATGGTCATGCAGCATTTCCAGGGAGGTGCGCTGGAGCTGGGCTGGTGGCAGTCGGCAGTTGGGATCGGCGCGGTGCTCGGCGGCGTGATCCTCGGCGTATGGGGGGGCTTCAGGCGGCGGGTTGTCACGCAGATGCTGGCGCTGGCGCTGGACGGCCTGGCCATCATCGTGATCGGGTTGAGCCCGAAGGCTGCCTTCTTGCCCGCCGTGGCCATGATCTTTTTTACGGGCTTCCTGGAAGCGATCGTCCTGGGCCTGAGTGGGGCCATCGCTCAGGCCATCATCCCTCCACAGGTGCAGGGACGCGTGTTTTCGCTGCTGACCAGCGCCTCGCAGGGATTGGCCCCGCTGGGATTGCTGCTGGCCGGCCCAACCGCAGATGCGCTTGGGGTGCGGTTCTGGTGGCTGCTGACCGGCATCATCATCGCCGTCATGGGCACCGGCGCCCTCCTTGTCCCGGCGATCGTGCGCATCGAGGAGCAGGCACGCCAGCCCTCAGGGTCAGGGTGAGCCAAGATCCATTCGGACGAGGCATCGCTGCCAGGACGGGGACCAGGCCAGTTTCAGGTTTCACGGTCTCAGGTTTCAGGTTCATGCGCCCGACCAACACGAGGATCAACCCGTCGAACGTGGTGGCTTTGGCGAACGAGATCACGTACACAAAAAGGGCCGAATGGCCATTTTTGCACGCGCTACGGTTTGCATTGGCAGGGGGAGAGAGGTGCTATCACAGGTCGTGATTGCGTACAGTCGGGGCCACTGGGGCCGCACAACTTGTGACGCATACCCGGACGGGTGGACTTTTGCAGCAGAAGGTTGGCGGGCACCCACCTGGCACAGCCGCCTGTCACCAGTGAGAGCGACGAAGAAATCAGAGAGCGGTAGAGAAACGACCGCCCTGGCTCAGGCCGGGGCATTTGACTTTGTGGGGAATCGCAGTATACTAGAAATAGGTAAAGTCCCGCCGCTGAGGAAGGCAGTCACGTTTCCACAAAACGCGAAAATGACCGGTTTTTGGGGTGTACAACAGCAGTATTCGGCATACCCCCATATGTGGGGGGCGGAGACCCTGGCTGACTAAGCATCACGTCAGGCCTCAGCTAGGTCAACTTCACCCCCAGATGTGGGTGCGAATTGCGATTTCTCCCTAGATGTAGGGGCAAACCGCAGAGTGAGCGTTGGCCAATGTGGCGATAAGTCAGTCAGGGGGCGGAGAACCGCGAAAGGAGGCTCCAAACCCGTACATATGGGGGTTGCACAAAAGGCAGTCCGAAAGATTGCCCCGATTAGTAGGGGATTGCTACTTGGCAATCCTGCCGCCGCCCACATATCATCATAATGTCCGAAAGATTGCCCCGATTAGTAGGGGATTGCTACTCTCATTGTCTGATCTCCTCCGCTTGGAGGATGTTTCCCAGTCCGAAAGATTGCCCCGATTAGTAGGGGATTGCTACCCAGCCTGTAGTACAATCCTCAAAGCAATCTTCACAAGTCCGAAAGATTGCCCCGATTAGTAGGGGATTGCTACAGAAACTTCCATCACAAACCTCCTTATCTATACTTCTGTCCGAAAGATTGCCCCGATTAGTAGGGGATTGCTACCCCTTGCAGATCCGAATATAGAAGCTGATGTCGTACTGGTCCGAAAGATTGCCCCGATTAGTAGGGGATTGCTACTCCCACACGGTCTCATAGTAGATGACATTGAGTGGCCAGTCCGAAAGATTGCCCCGATTAGTAGGGGATTGCTACCCTCTCGACGACCTCTTGGAGCATCTCTTCGAACCGTGTGTCCGAAAGATTGCCCCGATTAGTAGGGGATTGCTACCAAGACGCATAAAGATTTTGCCTCATGCCCACCTCGGTCCGAATAGGGTCCCCGATGAGTAGGGGATTGTGACTGTTCATTCGGGTTATCAGGGTTATAGGTCATTTGCGTCCGAAAGATCGCCCCGATTAGTAGGGGATTGCTACCCAGCTCCGGATCTTCATCCGGCAGCATCGTGTCCAGAGTCCGAAAGGTTGCCCCGACTAGTAGGGGATTGCTACTCCGCCAGGCGGTAGACGACGTTACTGGCCCAATCGTCCGAAAAGTCGCCCCGATGAGTAGGGGATTGCTACTAGTTGGTGAACATGTCGGGCTTGCCGCATTTCCACCCGGTCCGAATATAGGCCCCGATCAGTAGGGGATTGATGGGCAAAAAAAGAGCCCCGGCTTTTATGAGCCGGGGCTTTTTGCTTTTGTGGGTAAATTGGGGCGGTCTTGTGCTGGGCGCTGTAGGGGTTTGACTTCTGCGCAAATCAGTCGTATACTATGGGTGTCTGTTCACAATACAGCAGAAAAGCCTCGCGGCTCTGACCAGCCCGAGGCAGTGACCAGGACGGTTGGGCCACCCTGGTGCCGGAGATTGTAGCACAAACCCGCCCGCCGTCAAGGTGCGGCGGGTTTGTGCTGTTGAGGCAAAGCCTACCAGCCGATGGCGCTGATCAGCAGTCCTACTGGCGGCCTGTCCGCCAAGCCATTGGGCTGCTTACTCCGTGAAAACCAGAGTTCTTGAGGTGTCACAAGTGTCATACACAGTACAGTAGGATTTGCTATCGGCGGAGCTGGGAAGTATCTGGAGATTGTGGCCTACCGCGATGGTGCTTCTACGTCGACTGGAACAAAGTGACCTATGGCAAGGTATACTGAAGATGCTCTGATCGAGCTAATCCGGCGAGTCGGAATAGACTGGAAGAAAGCGATAGCTGTTGAAGATGGGACAGCAAATCTGGGCCACGACTTTGACATCACGCCTGAACGCTTCTTGGAATTTGCAAAGCAAGATCTCGAAGGCGATGATGATCGTGCACTAGTCAATGCCCTCACTAATGCCAAGAGAGCAATCGATGCCCAGATTGACAAGGTGTTGCTGTCTTTCGGTGTTCGGACTGACCAACTTGGCATTCGTCGGAAGACCGAGTTCCTGCAGGAGCTTGGCGTTGCTACACCGAGGATCATCAGAAAAGTCCGAGATGCGCGGAACTACCTTGAGCATGAATACAAGCTCCCAGAAAGAGAACAGGTTGAGGATGCCGTAGATGTTGCAGTTTTGTTTGTCGCCGCCACTGAAGAGGCGCTACACGATTTTCCAGTGTACGTTCTCCTTTCCAACGTTGATACTCTTGAGGACGAGGTGTTCTGGTTCCGAGACATGCTGATGTCCTACTTTGACCAAGTGGACAAGCAGTTTATCTTTACGGGCCGCCGCGAGTCGGAGGGCATAAAGGATTTGGAGATAACTATTACTTCTGCTGACCCTCTGTATCCACATATCTTGAAACTCCATATGGCCGTGAAACGAGAGAAAGGAATTAAGAAGGCCATTGCAGCACTTCGTGATGTTGTCGTGGAAACGAGAGAAGAGTCTGCAGACGCTTCCTAGGCGGAGGTTGAAACTATGATGCACGAGTTATATGGGTTGACGGAGGAGGAAATCGCCCTGGTGGAAGGGCGGTCACAGGACTGAGGCCGCACCCCCATTTGACTTCCACCCAGAGTGGCAATATACTATGTGCGCGTGACCAGGAGGAGCCCTCGCCCCTGGGGGCATCAACCGAGGCAGCAAGAGCACGAGGAGGTAAGGATTGAGGTAGTAAGAGCCCGCCCACTATCAAGGTTGAGGCGGGTGTCTTTCGTTGTTCAGGGTGGAGGTGGATCCTACCGATTCGCCTGGTGCGAGATGTGGACGGAAAAACACTCACTTGTGTAGGCGATGAGATGGGAGGGGAAATATGGAAATCAAGTTTGCAGACAACGCCGGCCTGATCGTGATTGGAACCTTGCTATTGTGTTCAGCCCTTTTCCCCGAGTTTGCTCAAGTCATAGCAAGGCTGGTCCGCAGAAAGACTAGCATACAATGGAGCACTAAGACAAGGATAGGAGTTGGCATCTTTGGAGGAGCACTGGTACTTGTCGGTGTATTGCTTTCATTTCGCGAGACGTCGGTTGGCACTCCAGTGGTAGTTATCCCAAACAACATAGCAACCCCAACACCGGTTCCAGCCGCCACGCCCGGTGTAATGCAGGCTCCAACCTTGGCCTCACCCCTCAACTCACCAATGCCAACACCTGCTGCGGGTGGGAGTTCCCGTTACAGCGATTATCTTATTGTACAGCCCAGTTGCAATTGCGTAGTAGTCTGGCACCCGTCCGAGCCTGTCTTGTTGCGTTTGCGGTGGGGGGCCACGACATCCGCGCTCGCTGAAAGAGGTGCCGACTTCATAAGCTACACCGTGACCCTTGATGGCGAGCCCATCGAAGGAGTCAAGAACTATCGTCAGCCGGCCGTATTTGTAGCGAATCCAATCCATCCAGACGATCCACGTGATGCTTGGTGGGTGTATTGGGACTATCCGATTGGTGGGTTGCCCTATGGGGAGCACATGATCGAGGCAAACCTTGTGACTTCCTCGGCTGTTGACACGGGTTGGACCGTTGTGCCCGTTGGGACGACAAAGATCTTCAGGGTCTCATTACTTCCAGTCGCAGCCTGCCCCTGCCCACCCTGTTGTTGATCCAGAATCATGTGTAAGCCCCAGCTAGTGGAGCTCCGTACGCCATTGCCCTCGGCGGCCCCTCTTGAGCGGGCAGCAGCACGGCCGCTGCTGTACGCCTACAAGCGCCGCCTGCGTGCCATCGTGAAGGTCGTGCCTACCTGGGTGAGCGAGGAGATACTGAGCGCGTCGGAGCACATCAGGGAGGACAGGGCAGTGCTGCGGATGAGCAACAACGGAGAGACGTGCCCACCACGAAAGACGCGCCTGGACTCTTTCACGCAGCGAAGAACGTCAGCTCTCGGAACTGACCTTTTCGATTGGCTTGCCAGGAGAGGCGATGGAAAGCATCGTGCACTCCTGGCTTCATTACCCCCGGACACCCCGCCGTTCCACTTTTGCAGCAAAAGTCGCTACCCCCATCGGGAGATGATGGCGAGGCAGCGCACGTTCAGAACGCACACCACGAACATGTGCAGGACGCCCAGGGGCATAGCACCGTGAAAGACCAACTGGTCTGACGGCTCCAATCTCCGTGACAACCGGTGCGTGGACGGGGCAGTCAGGACCAGCAGTCCCTTCAGGCCAACCACGGCCAGGAACCCCACGTTCTCCCACGGCCACACGACGGTCGAGTTGATCTCGTGCTCGATGCCCCCGGCGTAGGTGAGCACGCAGCCGGCCAGTTGCAACAGGGCCAGTGGCAGAAGCCACCAGGCCGCCGCATTCTCACCGGCGTCCTATTCGCATTGTGCCAGACCATCTGTGACAGTCATTGTCAGTTCTCCTCACCGTTTCGGGTTCGACTTTTGCGGCAGAAGTGATGCAATCGGAGAGCGACCGAAAACGACCGCCCTGGCCCCAGTGCCGGGGGGTTTTGTGTTGGGTGGGCTACGGTGGCGTTGTGAGAATTTGACTTCTACGCAAATTGTGCTACACTTGTGTGTGTGACCTGAACAGAATGTCTCATGGCTAAAGCAAGCCGGGATATTGGCAGAAGCAGCAAGAGCGCTGAGGAGACAAGAGCCGATCGATCGTAACGCCCACCCACCCTCATGGTGTGGTGGGTGTTTGTCGATTATCGGCATCACAGGCTTGGCAAGGATAGAGCACTCGTAGGGACAGCCGAATCCCGCACTCACGTGAAAAGTAGAGAGCGGCACGTGCCACCGGCGGGGCACGCAATCTATCACAGCATAAGGAGGACTTAGCCATGGCCAAGGTGTTCGGTATGCACATGATTGCGCTCAAGCCAGGGGTAAAGGAGGAGGATTTTGAAAAGTTCGTGGCAGAGGAAGTGTATCCAACCTACGAGGCTCACCCACATCTAGAAGCCTATCTGCTCAAAGGTGACAGAGGTGACAGAGAGGGTAGGTATTTGGCGATGTTTGAGTTTGCGAGCGTTGAGGCCCGTGACCAAGCTTTTCCCTCTTCAGGTGAGATGTCAGAGGAAATGCTCAAGTTCGTGGAGAGCCTGGCAGCACTGGCTGAGAAATGGGAGACTTTCGCCACCCCCGTCGACGTTATTTCCACGGACTATGTCGTGGTGGGCAAATAGACGCTGTCGCGTCGTGGGTCCCCGTCGGCGCCGGACGGCGGGGGCCTCGGCGGTAAAACCAGATGAACTGCTGCCCCCCGGGTGATGGAGGCAGGTGCTGATGTTGGGAGCGCTCAAGTGCCGATGTAACGATCGCCCCGACCGCCACAGGCTCGGGTGGTCTGTGTTGGGCGGCGCTGAGGGCTTTGACTTCTCAGCAAGTCAGACGTATACTATAGACGCCTTTTCACAATACAGCAGAAAAGCCTCGCGGCTCTGGCCAGCCCGAGGCAACGACCAGGACGGTAGGGCCACCCTGGTGCGGAGGTTGTAGCACAAACCCGCCCGCCGTCAAGGTGCGGCGGGTTTCTTCGTTGCACCTCCAGTGACAAGTGCATAATCAAATCAACAGCGCCTGGAGGAAAGCAGAATGGCTGTGTCCTACGCCGAAGGCAAGATTGAGGTCGAACGGCTGGTAGATCGGTTCGCCAGCCTCCGCGCTCGCAATCGCAGGCGCTACAATGAAGCCGCCACACGGCAGGAGTTCATTCTGCCTCTCTTTGATGCTTTGGGCTGGAGCATAAGAGACACCCGCGAGGTGAGCCCCGAAGAACAAGTATCGCGCGGGTTTGTGGACTTTGCCTTTCGCATCCAGGGCATCCCCCGGTTTTTCCTGGAGACGAAGAAAATCCCTGCAAACCTGGACGATCCCCGCTGGGCGCGCCAGGCCATCAACTATTCCTGGCTCAAAGGCGTTACCTGGGCTGTTCTTTCCGACTTCGAGGGCCTCAAGATCTTTAATGCCGAGTGGCAGGAAGCTGCCCCTGCCCGCGCTGTTTTTAAGGACCTTGACTGGGACCAGTATCTTGACCGGTTCGACGACCTGTGGCTCCTCTCTCGCCCGGCGATGCAGGAGGGTGCGCTCGACGAAGCCGCCGAGGCGGTCGGCAAGAAGGTCAAGCGTACCCCGGTCAACCGTCTGCTGCTTTCGGACCTCACCCAGTGGCGGCGCGACCTGTTCCGCACGCTGCGAGCGTACAATCCCAAGCGGTCCATCGGCGATATTGACCAGGCGGTACAGCGCATCCTCGACCGTCTCATCTTTATCCGCACAGTGGAGGATCGGGAGATTGAGTCCTACCACCTGCTGCCACTGGTGCGGGAGTGGCGCGACAGAGGGCGCAGAGGGAACCTGGTGGCTCAACTGAACGCGATTTTCCGCGAGTTCGACGGGATCTATGACACCCGTCTCTTCGCCCCACATCTGTGTGAGGAGTTAGAGAGCGAGCCGGCCCCCTTCGAGGCGGCGATTGACGGCCTGTACGATATGCCCGGTGGCTATGGTTTCTACGACTTTAACGCTATCGACGCCGACGTGCTGGGTGCGATCTACGAGCAGTATCTCGGTCATCGGGCGCAGGACCCCGAGGGCAAGCAGGTGGTAGACCGGCGCGCCAAACGCAAGACACAGGGCATCTACTATACACCGCAGTTCGTCGTGCGTTACATCGTGGACCAGACGTTGGGCCGCCTCTTGCAAGAGATGGACTATGGGCAGGCCCGCCAGGTGAAACTTTTGGATATGTCGTGCGGCTCTGGCTCCTTCCTCATTGAAGCCTTCGACGTGTTCGACCGCTATCTGGCCGGCGTGCGCGGTCAGCCAGTTGCCTCGGCTGGAGGCGACACACACGACCTGGCCCGGCGGATGGAGATTCTGACCAGCAACCTGTACGGCGTGGACCTGGACGCCCAGGCAGTGGAGATCGCCCAACTAAACCTGCTGCTCAAGGCGGTGAACCAGCGCGGACTACTACCGCCGTTGGAGAATATCCGCCAGGGTAATAGCCTCATCAGCGGCACGCCCGCCGAATTGGAGGCTGCGTTCGGCCCCGACTGGCGCGCCAAGTACCCGTTCAACTGGGAGGAGGAGTTCCCCGCGATCATGGAGCGTGGGGGGGCCGATGTGATTGTGGGGAATCCGCCTTACGGGCTAATGCAGATCTCCAATACCTCGGAAGAAGAACTGGACTATATCCAGGCCACCTACGAAGTAGCTCAATACAAGATCGACTCCTACCATTTATTCATCGAGCGAGGGATACGGCTCTTACGAGAGCATGGTTATTTTGGGTACATTGTCCCCAACACCTTTCTAATGAATGTGCACACTGACAAACTGCGCACCCTCATCTTGAACACCTGCCGGATCTTGCAAATCGTCACAATTCCTCTGCAAGTCTTTCCCGACGCCAGTGTCGATACAGCCCTGATCTTGCTACAAAAGGATGGTTCCGACACAGCACGAGCGGCAAACAGAGTTCAGACTCTCACTGTCTTGGATTTCGAGGGCGCCAATGTCAGGCTATCGGAGCCACGAGAGATCGAACAATCTGTCTTCTTAGCAGCAGATGGCAAGGTCTTCAATGTGGCCATTGACACCCAAGCAAGCAAACTCTTGGAGAAAGTGAAAGGCCAGTCTGTGAATCTCGGTTCCCTCTGTCGCGTGTACTTTGGCATTCAGACCCGCGACCGCACGCAATATGTTGCCAACGCACCAGTGAACCCCAGCTACAGACCAGCAATAGACGGAGGGAATATCACAAGATACCATCTGGCTTCACATACCGAGTATGTTTGCTTCACACCTGACTCCGTGAAAAGCGGCGGGGATGAAACCGTCTACACAGCGCCTGAGAAAATAGTGGTTAGACAAATAGGCACAGAGCCAATAGCAGCCTACGATGATAAGCAACACTATTCCTTGAACACCATATACAATATCGTCCCTGGTGAGCACTCTTACTCGGTGAAATATCTATTAGCCATCGTAAACTCGAAGCTGACAGCCTGTTTATGGCATATTGAGAACTCCGATCAGAAGGCCACCTTTCCAAAAGTGAAGAAACATCCTCTTCAACGAATCCCTATCCGCCGGATTGATTTCGACTACCCAGTAGACGTGGCGCGACATGACCGGATGGTCGCCCTGGTGGAACAGATGCTACAGTTGCAGCAAGAGAAGGCCAAGGCGGATGAGTTCCTGCTGGATGCTCGCCACGACCTGGCCCGGCGCATCGAGCGGCTGGACGCAGAGATCGACGCACTGGTGTACGAGTTATACGGGCTGACAGAGGACGAAATCGCTCTAGTGGAAGGGCACCCACACTAGACCCCATCATAACCCCCCACCCACCGCGGGCCAGCATCCACAGGAGATTGGAGTAAATGGCTTCTCCGGGAAGTTCGCGGAATGATCGCTCTTGGCTTAGGAACACAGCCAACGCCTTGTTCGTGACTATCGTTAGCGGCGTCATCGTTGGGCTCCTCGTTGCTTGGCTCATTCAGGACGCAAGGTTCTCTCCAGAACGCAGGGGTACACCAACCCTAATTGCAGACCAGTTGTTACCAACGTCTCACCTGACGTCAAGCACGACCACTGCTTTGACCCCTACATCTGTCACCGCACCCGCGGGGCTGCTCTCTACCCCAATCAGCCTTGGGATGAGCTATAATGGGACCATAGCTTCGCGAGAGGTAGACAGATACAGCTTTGTTTCCTCGGACGGAGCTGTGGTGGCGATCATCGTTAGCCCAGTCGGCCCCCTCCTTAATCGCGTGGAAATCCACTACGCCCACGGCGGCAAAATAGCCCAGGCTGAAAACAGGCGTGATGATTGGTTAATCGGGAATCCATACACGGTTAATCGCCTTGAATTTGCACCAGAACCAGGCGTCGAATATGTGATCCATGTCAGAGGTCAGACATGGTTTTCCCGTGGTAGCTACATCATAAGGATGAGCACTACCAATTGAGACAGTATGTCCGCTGACAAAACTAATCAGAGCCAATGGCCTGTCCCGTCACTATGGATTGCATCATATCCCAAGGCCGTGCCCTCGTCCACACCATCGAGGCCCTGGGCACCATCGAGCCCACCGGTACCGGAGATAGCATTCTCGATTGGCTTGCCAGGAGAGGCAACGGAAAGCATCGTGCACTCCTGGCTTTATTACCCCCGGACACCCCGCCGTTCCACTTCTGCAGAAGTCACTACCCCCATCGGGAGATGATGGCGAGGCAGCGCACGTTCAGAACGCACACCACGAACCTGTGCAGGATGCTCAGGGGCATAGCACCGCGAAAGACCAACTGGTCTGGCGGCTCCAATCTCCGTGGCAACCGGCGTGGGCCAGGGCAGTCACGACCAGCAGTCCCTTGAGGCCAACCACGGCCGGGAACCCCACGTTCTCCCGCAGCTACACGACGGTCGAGTCGATCTCGTACTCAATGTCCCCGGCGTAGGTGAGCGCGCAGCCGGCCAGTTGCAACAGGGCCAGTGGCAGAAGCCACCAGGGCATAGCCAGGTGCCTACAAATCGGCGGCGATCCTCTCACAGTCCGGGCGATATTCCATCTCCCAGGCGTATGGGGACTTCGACCCGCGCCGGACCAGTAGCCAGCCCTGGCGCACCAGGCGCTGGAGACAGACGCGGGCCGCCGTACCGAGGAACCTGTTTACAACAGATTTGGGGTACCAGCGGGGCGTTTCAACGCTCCGCTGCGCGTCCTTGGCCAGCGTGAGACCGTGGTCGTAAATGGCTTGACGAAACTCGATTAGCTTGTTAAGAAGGTATCGGACAACTTCAAGTTATGTCAAGTTCCCGCTTGAATCACCGCCAGATATGGGGGATAGGCGACTACTTGTGTCTGTATCTGGGCAGGCAAAAGAGTTATCCGATACCCTCTTAAACTACTTCATGGTAGAAATCTCTCCACCGTTGGGTGGCTCGCAATGCAGACTAATAGCTTGGTGCCTGGATGGCTGATAATTCCGAATGATGGAGGCAGATACTCGCATGGCCACATCAACACACGATTTAGAAAGTCGGCTGGCCCAATTGAAGTAGCAAGTTCCCACACGAGGCTTTGAGCGACACCCCTCGGTATTGAAGAGCGTCTCCGACCTGGCGACCGAGCTCCAATCACCTGCCGTGACGACGCTGGCCACTGGTGAAGCATTACAGACCATCATTGCCTTTCCCCCGCAGATTCAGCGTGGCCGGCACTATGTTCCGAAGCAAGCCTTGCTGTTTACGCCCACGGGTGTGATCCATCTCCTGGCCTCGATTTGGCCTGACCAGGAACCCCAGGTTACGCATATAAATGGCGGCGACCTCATGTATATGAAGGCCACATTGTTGTTGCTCTATGGGTTTCTGGAAATCGTCGCGCAAGGTCAGACCTCTCCAACGCGACTTGGCATGGAATTCAATACGGTGGCCTGGTACCAGTTGTCCAGACCCTTGCGACAATTGCTTCAGGCAACCAAAACGACGCCCAGCACGCCGGCGGGTGAAATCTCTTATTCCCTGGCTGCTCGCCAGGTCTTGGCAAAACTGCCGCTAAAGTTTTCAAACGGTGCAAAACTCTACGGTTTGCTGCCCGGCGAGGAGTTGGAGGAGTCAGTCTTCCAGCCCGGCACGTGGAAGCGCTGGTTACTTTTGTTCCGGCAGCCGATTACGGCCAACACCCTGCTATTACTCACCAGCAACTATGTGGTAGTGATCCAGGAGGAATTGAAAGTTGCGCAGGGTTGGATCTTTTCGTACATTCCTCGGAATAGTATTGCCGGAATGCAAAATCGGCCCTGCGGCCTGTGGAATGAATTATCTATTCAGTTGAAACGGGGAGACCAGTCAGTGGATTACAAATTACTGCTGAAGAGCGAAGCCGTCGAGACCTGGCGCATGCAGTGGATGCGACATGACGGCCAGTGGCAAGACCTCCCAGATGAAGCAGAAAAGCCGACGATTGAAATCATCGGCTGATACCAAAAAGTGCGTTAAAAACGCACTGGAGCAACCTGTTTGTAACAGGTTTTGAGTATCAGCGGGGCGTTTCAACGCTCCGCGTGGGGCTGGGGCATTCGCCGAAGCAGCAAGAGCACGAGGAGGTAAGGATCGAGGTAGTAAGAGTCCGTCCGCCGGTGAGGTTGAGGTGGGCGTTTTGTTTGGACGGACCAGGTAGTGGCGGAGCTCAACCGAGGCGCTCTGGATGGAAGAACCGCAGTCTATAGAGGCGTTTTGCCTCAAATTCCAAATCGGAGTACAATTGCAAAAGTCGGCCTGGCTCAACTCTGGATTATGTGACAGCTTCGCGCCGCATCAATCCTTATCGTCAGGCAGCCATAAGAGATGAATCACTCTCGCACTGGGAGCACAAGGGAGGATGGATATGGGTGATCAACTCACTCCTTCGAGTATATACGAGTTAGTTGCAGAGGTTGGTTTCAAAAAGTACTTCCATCTTGGGGGATCCAGCGCCACGAGAGAACTCATTGACCTATGTCCAATCAGAGAGAGCAGTCGCGTTCTCGATGTTGGCTGTGCTTCAGGAAAGACAGCGTGTTATCTTGCCCGGCGCTTTGGCTGCCAGGTCCTGGGTGTGGATATCTTGCCCGGAATGGTTGAACGGGCAAATGAGAGAGCCAGTGCGGAAGGTGTTGCAGAAAGAGTTGATTTCAAGGTGGGTGATGCGCAAGGGCTGCCCTTGAGCGACGATCTGTTCGATGTGGTCATTGGCGAGTTCATCACTGGATTGGTGAGTAATAAGGAGAGAGCCGTAAGGGAGTACGTCAGGGTGGCAAAGGCCGGTGGCACGATTGGGCTCAACGAAGCCACCTGGCTGCAAACGCCACCACCACCAGAATTGATCGAGTTCCTGGGAAAGACAATCGGTTTTCGAGAGAAGCTGCTCACTCCAGAGGAGTGGATAGAACTGCTGGAACGCTGCGGAATCAAAGAACTAGACATGAGAACCTACAAGAGTGATTCCCTCAGCAATCCGAAAGAGGACGTCAAAGATCTGGTTCGAGCACTTCCAAAGGTTGTATATAGCTTCCTTCGACGCCCCTTGTTCAGAGAGTTTCTGAAGGTGTCCGTAGCTGTCCCAAAGAATCTCCTGGATTACTTTGGGTATGGGTTGTACGTAGGTCAGAGAGGATTATGAAAGAGCATAGAGAAGAACGGTATTGGAGCAGATTTGCCCATTCTTATGACAGCGATGGGGAATACGTCGTAGGTAAGCCGATCCTGCAGGCAATCGAAAAGAGGTTGTTGGAAGAGCATGGCCTCGGAGACGTCATAGAATTTGGATGCGGCACGGGGTACTTAACAAATACAATCGCCAGGAACGCAAGCCACGTTATGGCTACAGACCTTTCGGATGAGATGCTGGACGTTGCGCGAGCTCGACTGAGCGAATTCGAAAACGTGACGGTCCGGAAGGCGGATTGTATGAAGACCGCTTTTCCAGCGGAGAGATTCGATAGCGTGTTCATGGCCAACCTGGTCCACGTCGTCGATCGCCCTGAGCGGTGCCTTGAGGAGAGCCATCGCATTCTGCGGGATGGAGGGGCACTGATCGTCGTGGATTTCACCGGTTATCGAATGAGTTTCTCCAAGAAGATGAAGCTGGTGTTCAGGTATCTGAGAAAGTGGGGCCTGCCGCCGCGCCATGGACGAAACGACGTGTCGCCTGATGGGCTTGTACGCCTGGTTGAAGGTGCAGGATTCACGGTCGAGGATGTTCAGCTCATCGAAGATGGGTCAAATGCGGTGTATTTGAAGGGTAGAAAGGTGTGAGTCTGTAAGTACAGCGACTTTTGCGGCGGAATGGGACGCAGATCGACGCTGATTCACGCTGATCTTTTTGGTTGTGCGCATAGGTGGTGCGGCGTACGAATTGCACGCCAACACCTGTTCATTATCTGATGGACACGATCCGGGCGGCGGCCCTGAGCCGGGAGGAAGAGGAGGAGGACTTTCCCGGCTTACACAAACGAAAAGCCCCGGCTCACAAAGGGCCAGGGCTTACTGCACTGATGCTACTCAACCCGCTTCTTCAAAAGCCTCTGGAACTCGTCTATTCGCGGAAATTTGGGATTCATGCTGCGACCGGCACAGACAGACGGGTGATGAACAGGGGTTCGCGTTCAACAGGAATGGGCTCGCCATCTTCTTGCATGCTTTCGATGTGAAGCGCTATGGCTTCGGCGACGTTATTCTGTGCTTCCTCGACAGTGGCTCCGAAAGTATGGCAACCCGGCAGCGCAGGTACATAGGCGTGAAACGCATCCTCGTCCGGCTCTATGACGACCGTGAACTGGTGAATCGCCATCTACACACCCTCCGAAAGGCTACTTCTCCCGGGATCGTAGCAATAGAGTTGCTCAGTTGAGCAGCATCTTGCTCACCATTTTACTCCTCTACTATCATAGTGTACCGCAATCTGCGCGAAAGTCAATACCCAACCTGCCAGACAGTTTGGTGGCGAACTCGCTGGCCTCACCAGCTTTGGAACAATGGAGGCACAGGTATTTGCACTGGTCTGGAAAGGCGATATAATGAAAATATCGCAATGAACCGGCAGTTCTACCGCGACGGCGCGGCAGTATGTCAGTCAACAAGCCAGGCACAATCCGCCAGTAACACAAGTGAAAGGAGCACAACAATGAAAATGCGGCTGTTCATCATATTCGTGCTTGTCGTGGGATCAGCTTTGCTTCTGGCATGGGCTGTAGTTGCCCAAGCGGCACCAACGACAGGCCCTGTCCAATCAGTTCCCCTCGTGGATTCGGCTGACCATATAGAGCTTCAAACAGATCGTCCAGATTCAGTGAGCCTGGCTTCCAGTCCAGCCCTCACGTTCACTCCGGTTGCGACGATCTACCTATCTGCTGTGCTGAACGACTTTGCACCATGTACAGCAGTCCCTCAACTCATCAGCCCGCCTGACGGCAGCTCCCTAAACACTCTCGCCCCGTTGTTCCAGTGGGACAATGGTGACAGTCCGAATGCGACGGAGTTGTCGGTAGAGATATGGCTAGATCCGGCGTTGACAGAGTGGGCTTATGGGTTGTCGGGCACCTATGGCCCAGGAATAGAGACTTGGCAGATCAGCAGGAATCTCGATCCGGCCACGACCCACTACTGGCGCGCATACTTTATGTGTGGCAGTACCGAAGGGCCACATTCAGAAGTGTGGTCATTCACCACAGGCTCTGGAGGAACAATCCTACCGGGGCCCAGCGTTCTATCCCCGGCCAATGGGAGTACACTCCCAGGCACAACGGTGACTCTAGAATGGTCATCCGTGAACGGTGCGATTCAGTATCAGGCGCATTATAAAACCGCAACGCGGCATTCCATGAGAAAGACGAGTGACACACAGACTACGATCACGGGGCTAAGCCCCAACACCACCTACGAATGGTGGGTCGAGGCACGAAACGATTACGCATGGGGCAACGAATCAGCTCACCGGAGCTTTACCACTGGCGCGAGTGGGAGTTCGATCTCTGTCAGCCCGTCACCATCTTTGGTGCCACAGCCTCAGAAACACGTCGTAACGGAACACGACGGTACGACCATCTTTTTCGTGGAAGAAGAGTGATCCAGACTCACCAGGATGGCGGTTAGGATGCACCCAACCAGGACGGGGGCGAGACCGGTTTCAGGTTTCACGGTTTCAGGTTTCAGGTTCATGCGACCGACCAGGGCGGGGGTCAATCTGTCGAACAAGTAGGCTTCAGCGAACCAGGTCACCTACACAAAAAGGGCCGAATGGCCCTTTTTGCACGCGTTGCGGTTTGCATTGGCGGAGGGAGAGGGATTCGAACCCTCGGTGACCTTTCGGCCACAACGGTTTTCAAGACCGTCGCCTTCGTCCACTCGGCCATCCCTCCGGTTCCGAGGGGGGTTCCCCCAGGTGCAATGGATTCTACCACGGCGCGGGGGAGCTGTCAATCTCAGAGCCCCGGCGATGATCGAAATCACCGGCTGCTACCAATTGACGCATCCAGGGGCAAACACCGGGCGTCTTGAGCGAGGTCTTGCATAAGACGACCCCGAGACGGGGTCTGCGAGCTTGGCCAAGGGCGATGCGCTCGCCGCCAACGAGTTGGCGCATCCAGGGGCGAACGCCGGGCATCTTGCCTCGAGCGAGGTCTTGCATGAGACGACCCCGAGACGGGGTCTGCGAGCTGTGCCGAGGGCGATGCGCTCGCCGCCAACGAGTTGGCGCATCCAGGGCGAACACCGGTCCATTGTCCCAGCAGTCGGCGCGAGGGCGTCTTATGTCGAGCATGGCCTTGCATAAGGCAACCCCAGGGTGGGGTGTGCGAGGCAGTCGCGGATCTGGCGATCCGCTTGGAGCGCATGGAGAGATTCCCTCAGTCAGATACCGCGGATGACGTCGACGCCGCCCATCCACGGGCGCAATACCTCGGGCACGACGATGGTGCCGTCCGCCTGCTGGTAATTCTCCATGACCGCGATCATCACCCGTGGTAGCGCCAGCCCGGAGCCGTTGAGCGTGTGCACGAAGCGGGGCCTGGCCCCTTGTTCCGGCCGGTAGCGGACGTTGGCCCGGCGGGCCTGATACGATTCGCAGTTGCTCAGGCTGCTGACCTCCAGCCACTCCTGGCAGCCAGGGGCCCACATCTCGATGTCATATTTCTTGGCCGCCGTGAACCCCAGGTCGCCCGTGCACATCTGGATCAGGCGGTGGGGGACGCGCAGGCGGCGGCAGATGTCCAGCCCGTCCTGGACCATCGCCTCCAGTTCGTCGTAGCTGGTCTCGGGCGCGACGAACTTGTACATCTCCACCTTGTCGAACTGGTGGCCGCGCTTGATGCCGCGCACGTCCCGCCCGGCGCTCATCTTTTCGCGGCGGAAACAGGCGCTGTAGGCCACGTAGCGCAGCGGCAGGTCGTCGCCGTCGAGGATCTCGTCCCGGTGCAGGTTCGTCAGCGGGATCTCGGCCGTGCCGATGAGCCACAGGTCGTCCTCGACGTCGTGGTAGATGTTCTCGGCGAACTTGGGGAGCTGCCCCGCGCCCCACATGCACGCCTCCTTGACGATGTAGGGCGGATAGATCTCGGTGTACCCGTGCTCCCGGGTGTGCACGTCCAGCATCCAGGCGACGAGTGCGCGCTGCAACCGCGCCCCGGCCCCGCGCAGGACGTAGAAACGG
>Ga0307376_10002145_pt1 | contig 19861 bp, 20 predicted proteins | sample TR2MG_FD_202536 | JGI IMG/M metagenome (GOLD analysis project Ga0307376, IMG submission 202536) | Soil microbial communities from Risofladan, Vaasa, Finland - TR-2 | ecosystem: Environmental > Terrestrial > Soil > Coastal area > Acid sulfate soil | place: Finland: Risofladan, Vaasa | collected...
CCCACACCAAGACGTTATGACCGGGCTTCAGCGTGTGCGGACGATGGCCGAACAGCATGCGGTAAGAGGTGGCGAGCGTCAGCGTGTAGCAGGCGGCCTCTTCCCAGGTGAGGTGCTGCGGCCGCGGCAGAAGCTGGCGGTCCTGCACGCGAGCAAACTGCGCGAAAGAGCCATCCGGCGTCTCGTAGCCCCAGATGCGCTGGGACGGCGAGAACATCGGGTCGCCGCCGTTACATTCCTCGTCGTCGCCGTCGTCCTGGTTACAATGGATGACGACCTCGTCGCCGACCTTCCAGCGTTTGACCTTCGAGCCGACTGCCCAGACGATGCCGGACGCGTCGGAACCGGCGATATGATAGGGATTCTTGTGCACGTCGAGCATCGAGATCGGCTTGCCGAGCGACGCCCAAACGCCGTTGTAGTTCACGCCCGCGGCCATCACGAGCACGAGCACGTCATGGGAATCGAGTTCCCAAGTCGGCACTACCTCGACCTGCATTGCCTCGTCGGGTGGCCCCTGGCGCTCCTTGCGGATCGCCCAGGCGTACATGTTTTTCGGCACGTGACCGAGCGGCGGAATCTCGCCGATCTCGTAAAGATCTTTGATCTCGCCGTGCTGCTTAGGCGCGTCTGGAGAAACTTCAGTTAAAGACATTTCATTCATCCGGTTGTCCCCCCAGTCCTCTTTTCAGGCGCTTTTTTTGCAGTGCGGCAATTGTCTTCCATCCGTTTCGCGACTGCAACATGTTTGGGCCGCAGACTTAACACAAGCCCGCCCCAAAGCGCCGGGGCTATCATGGAATTACCCTATTTTCGGCAGGGCAGCCTCAATCGGGAAGGAGGGTTAGCAAAAACAGACGCCTCTGCCCAGGGGTTGATTCGCCCATTTCGCCGGAGAGGGCGCGGCACCCCGCCGCTGGCCAAGTGCGTTCAATCTCCGGCCGAATTGGCCTAAACCAAGCCGATCCCTCGAATCGGCCCATGAGACGCTGGGCGCAAGGCCTGAAGTGACCGGCAACCTCATCGTTTTCGCAACGCTCGCCGCCGCGACAGCGCTCCTGTTCTCGCCGCGGCTCACCGCATCCCCGGTGTGGCGCGCGACCGTGACGCCGCTCGCCTCCATCATCGGCTCGGGCTTCCTCGTCTCCTTTCCGCTCCTGACTCACGATCTAGGCTCGTATGCCGTGATCGCCATGGCAGGGCTCGTGTCGTTCGCCTATCTGCTCGGCGGCGCCATCCGCTTCAACATTCTCCATGGCGAGCCGCTGTTCAAAGCCGGTGGCCGCGGTTGGCTCCGCTCGCTCGAAAGCATTTCGCATCTGGCGCTTGCCCTCGCCTACTTCATCTCGGTCACCTACTACCTGACGCTGCTCTCGGCCTTCCTGCTCGAGGGGCTTGGGGTCTCGCACCCGCTCGCGGCCAAGGGTGTGACGACCGCCATCCTGATCGGCATCGGCGCCCAAGGCTTGCTGCGGGGCTTGCATGGCCTCGAAAGCATCGAGGAATACGCCGTCGGGCTGAAGCTCGCGGTGATCGCCGCTGCCATCGCGGCGCTTATCTGGCTCAACATCGACGTGGCCGTGGAAGGCACCTGGCATGTGGTGGAGCAGCCGAAGCCGATCGATTGGAACTCGGTCCGCGTGGTCCTCGGCCTGCTCGTCGTGGTCCAAGGCTTCGAGACCTCGCGCTTCCTGGCGGGCGCCTATGCGCCGGAGCTGCGCGTGCGCACGATGCGCTACGCCCAATGGCTATCCGGCGTCATCTACATCGCCTTCTTTCTGCTGGCGATGGCCGCAGTCGACGATCCGCGCACGCTGAACGGCGACGCCACCGGCATCATCGCCGTACTGGCGCCGGCCGCCTCGAGTCTGGTGGTCCTGATCGTTATCGGCGCGGTGTTCGCGCAACTCTCCGCGGCTGTGGCCGACTCCATCGGCGCGGGCGGCCTCATCGAACAGGTGACCGGCCAGCGCATCGACCATCGCCACGCCTATCCGGTGATCGCCCTGATCGGCATTCTGCTGACCTGGAGCCTCGACATTTTCGGCGTCATCACTCTGGCTTCGCGGGCTTTCGCTTTGTTCTACTTCCTGCAATGCCTGGTCGCCGCCGCCGTCGCGTCCAAGGCTCTCGACGTCAGCCACAGAGCGCTGCGTATCCTCGGATTTCTGGTGCTTGCCGGCCTTGCGCTCGCCGTCGTCGTGTTTGGCGTCCCCATGGAAGGGATCTGAGCGACACACGCCGCGCCACCGTATCGCCATCGGCACACCATAGCGCCGCCAGACTTGCCCCCGCCAACACAACAAACCTCGCGTTTCGATCACGGCTTAATGTGCTGTGCGGAACCCCTCTATGCGCCGGATGTTTATTCTGCAGTCCGGACATCGACGAAGCAAAACCGCATTCAAGGAGAGACCAAATGAAACCGATCAAGACAGCTCTACTCGCCACCGCGGCGACTGTCGCCTTTGGTATGGGCGCGGCGATTGCCGACGATGCGCCGGGCGCCACCAGCGACATCACGATCGTCAAGAACGAGAGTGATCCCGGCAGCAGCGTTTCCCCGTCGGGCGACGTGAAGAACGAGGGCGCTTTGACCGCGCCTGAGAAGGACACGATGGACGGCAACGAGGCCACCGGCGGCATGACCGACAAATCGGCGGCCAATGTTCCTGGTGCCGATGCCGAAGGCGACGGCTCCACCGAGAACCAAGGTGCTCTTTCAGCGCCCGAGAAGGACGCCATGGGCAACGACAAGCCGACCGGCGGCATGACCGATAACTCGGCGGCCAACGTTCCTGGTGCCGATGCCGAGGGTGACTCCAATATCCAGAACCAGGGTTCCTTGTCGGCGCCTGAGAAAGACACCAACAAGATGTAGCCGGCCGAGAGGCCCACAGAGGCTTCCCACTCGTTTTTAATGACTGAAAAGGTGGTGCTTTCGCGCCGCCTTTTTTCTGCCCGGGAGGAAACCCGTGAGACAGGACGGTCGGCCTTGGTTGCCACGAGGCGACCGGCCATGCTTCGATAAGGCTAGCAAGCGCTCCGGAGATCACGAATGGCAGACGGCAAGACAGAACGCGATAAGCCTTGGATGTTCCGCACCTATGCGGGCCATTCCACGGCGAAAGCATCGAACGAGCTTTACCGGAAGAACCTGTCCAAGGGGCAGACCGGCCTGTCCATCGCCTTCGATCTGCCGACCCAGACCGGCTACGACTCGGACGAGGCGCTGGCCCGCGGCGAAGTGGGCAAAGTCGGCGTGCCCGTCTCCCATCTCGGCGACATGCGGGCTTTGCTCAAGAACATCCCGCTCAACGCGATGAACACGTCGATGACGATCAACGCCACGGCGGCGTGGTTGCTCTCGCTGTATGTCTCGCTGGCTGACGAGCAAGGTGTGGACCGCGCCAAGCTCACCGGCACGGTGCAGAACGACATCATCAAGGAGTATCTGTCGCGCGGCACCTATGTGTTCCCGCCGGATCCCTCGTTGCGGCTGATCAAAGACGTCATCGTCTTCACCAACAGCGAGATGCCGAAATGGAACCCGACCAATGTCTGCTCCTACCATTTGCAGGAAGCAGGAGCGACGCCGGCCCAGGAGCTCGCCTTCGCGCTGGCCACGGCGGTCGCCGTGCTCGACGAGGTCAAGAAGTCCGGTGAGGTCGCGGACGAGAAATTCCCGCGCGTCGTGGGCGCCATCAGCTTCTTCGTAAATGCCGGCGTGCGCTTCATCACCGAAGTCTCGAAGATGCGCGCCTTCGTCGATCTCTGGGATGAGATCGCCCGCGATCGCTATGGCGTCGAGGATCCCAAGCTGCGCCGCTTCCGCTACGGCGTGCAGGTGAACTCGCTGGGGTTGACCGAGCAACAGCCCGAGAACAATCCCTATCGCATTCTGCTGTCGATGCTCGCCGTGGTGCTGTCGAAGAAGGCCCGCGCCCGCGCCGTGCAGTTGCCGGCCTGGAACGAAGCGCTCGGCTTGCCGCGGGCCTGGGACCAGCAATGGTCGCTGCGCCTTCAGCAGATCGTGGCCTACGAGACCGACCTTCTCGAATACGACGACATCTTTGATGGCTCCGAGGTGATCGACGCCAAGGTCGAATCCTTGAAGGAGCAAGCGCGCGCGGAGCTCGCCAAACTTGACGCCATGGGCGGCGCTGTGGCCGCCATCGATTACATGAAGGAAGCGCTGATTGCCGCCAATGCCGCGCGTGTCGCCGCCATCGAGCGCGGCGACCAGGTGCTGGTCGGCGTCAACCGCTACACCGAGACAGAAGAGTCGCCGCTCGATTCCGGCGCCGAGGGCATTCTCACCGTGCCCGAGACCGTGGAGATCGAGCAGATCGCGGCGCTGCAGGCGTGGCGTCAGCAGCGCGACGAGGCCACGGTCAAGCAGGCGCTGCGCGACTTGAAAGAGGCCGCCGCGGAAAGCCGCAACATCATGCCGCCGTCAATCGCGGCCGCCAAGGCCGGCGTCACCACCGGCGAATGGGGCGGCGTGTTGCGCGAAGTGTTCGGCGAGTACCGCGCGCCGACCGGCATCGGAGCCGCGCACGCCATCGACGAGGAGCGCCTGAAGCAGGTGCGCGAGCTCGTCAAGGACGTTTCCGGCAAGCTTGGCCGCACGCTCACCTTCGTGGTGGGCAAGCCCGGCCTCGACGGCCACTCCAACGGCGCCGAACAGATCGCCGTGCGCGCTGACGATGTCGGCATGGACGTGATCTATGACGGCATCCGGCTGACCCCCGCCGAGATCGTGGCCCAAGCGAAGGAAGCGAAGGCCCATGTCGTGGGCCTGTCGATCCTCTCCGGCTCGCACGTGTCGCTGGTGCGCGACGTGGTGCAGAAGCTCCGGGAAGCGGGCATGGGCGAGGTGCCGGTCGTGGTCGGCGGCATCATCCCGTCCGAGGACGTGAACATCCTCAAGCAGTGCGGGGCGGCGGCAATCTACACCCCGAAGGACTTTCAGCTGAACGAGATCATGACGGGCATCGTCAATCTCGTGGATCAGAAGGTGGAGGTCCTGGCGGAGGCCGATGTGCCGGTGCCCGCCGCCGAGGCCAAAGTGAAGATCCCGCTCTGAGAAATCTTCCCTTCGCCTGGGCGATGACAGGGGCCGGGCTTTACCGTTAGACTCGCCCCAACGTCCGAATCTTGAGACGTTTCACGAAGGGGGAGCTACCGATGAACTTCAATCTGAGTGCGCCGCGCCGGGAGACGTTTATTGTCTCCGTCGTCATCGCGGTCTTGGTCGTGATCGGCATGATCGTGCCGCTGCCGATCTTCACCGGCTACGGTCTTGGCCTGCTGCTGATCGCCTACCTGATCCTGCTTGCCGGCGTCTTGATGGACAACGTCTGATCGCCGTGGCGGGCCGTTAGCCCGCCAGAGCGACCACCACGCCGTCTTCTTGCGCCGGAAGGAAGGGCACGAGCGCCGCATAGAGCGCGCGGCCTTGGATCGGCTTGGCCACGCGCGCATTCACGCCGGCTTCGACCAGTTGCTGGCCGTCGTCCTTGTCCGCCGGAGCGGCAAGGGCCACGACCGGCACTTCGGACGACGGCGCTTGCAGGCCGCGGATGCGCTGCGCCAATTGCAGGCCATCATAGTCCGGCAGCGCCGTATCCATCAGAATGAGATCGTACGCTCGGGACGCCAGGCACATCAGCGCCTCGGTGCCGGTCTCAACCACCTCATGGGTCAGCCCGAACTCCTCGAGATAGGCGCCGATCAGCAGGCGATTGACCGTGTTGCTTTCGACGACGAGCACGTGGCCCGACAGCGCGCCCTTCGCGGGGCCCTTCTTGGCACCCTTCTTGGCCGCGGCCATAGGCTTCGGCATATCGTCATTGGCCGCCTCCAGACTGACCACCACACCTTCGTCTTCGACCAAGCCTTCGTCTTCGAGCATGTCGTCGGCCACGACCGTCTGGAACGTGAACCAGTAAAGCGTGCCCTGACCGACGACGCTGTCGCAGCCGACGCCGCCGCCCATTGCCTCGGCAAGGCGCCGTGCGATCGGCAGGCCGAGCCCGCCGCCCACGCGCGAAACATCGGCCGACGGCTGGAACAAGGCATCCCGCTCGGCCGCACTGAAACCCTCGCCCGTGTCGGTGATATCGAAGCGCACCGTGAGCGGATACTGCGCGTCATAGACGCTGACATAGAGCCGGATGGAGCCTTCGGCGGTGGATTGCAGCGCAGCTTCGATCAAGCCCATGAGAACCTGGCAAACGCGGACCTCGTCGCCGACGATGAAGCGCGGACAATTGGCGGCCATGTCGATGCCGCTGGTCAGACCCTTCGCACTCGCGCGGCTTTGCAGCACGGACGCGGCATTCTTCACCAGCCCGTGCAGATCGAACCGTTCGACCGTCAGCTCCGCCTCTCCGGTTTCGAGATGGCTGAATTCGAGCACCTCATTGAGAGAGACGAGCAGACGCCGGGCCGACTGCGCCAGCACCTCGACATCGCCCCGCTGCGAGCCATTGACCGGCCCGGCCAGCAGAAGATCGGCCATCTGGGCGACCGACTCCATGGGGGCGCGGACCTCCCTGCCTACGATCTCGAGGAGAACGGTTTTGGCCGCGGCGGCGGCCTCCACCGCTTGGCGCGCGGCGCGTTCCGCCTCGAGCTGATCGATGAGACTCTGGATCTGCCCAAACAGATCCCCTGCAAAATCATTCTGTTGCATGATCGCCCCCACGCGAAAAAGGTGTTGTTGGTTCTTGCCCTTTCGACGGAGCATGGCAGACACGACTTAAAACTCGGATAAATTGCGTGGTTTATGAGGTACTAAGGCCGGGTGCTCTCGTGGGCGTCTGCCATCGAGACCTGGCGCCGCCCATGGCAAAAGTCCATCCCTGGTTGCGCCTGCACTCTAATGACGCCGTCTTCCGCTTGCCTGCTTGGATTTTCCACTTTAGAATCATCCTAATCTGGTTTGACGGCCTTTTGCAGGCCCAACCCGCAGTCGAAACGCGGTTTTGACGGTGGGACGTGCAGACAACGCGTCCGCGCTATCTTAGAGAAGGGCATGATTGTCTGCTCCTGCACCATGATCACAGCTCAGGACATTCACGAGGCGGTGTCGGCCTTACGCACGAAGGACCCGTTCGTGGTGCTTACCCCAGGGCTGATCTACCGCACGCTCGGCAAGCGCCCCTCATGCGGCACCTGTCTGCCGCTGATCGCCAAGCTCATGGTTGGCTACGACGAGGAAGGGCCAAGCTCTGCCGCGTCGTTGCCGCACCGCTCGCCCTTCGACAACACGCGAACGCAGGACTAGCCGCTGAGCGACGACACTAGCCGGGCGAAACAGAACACGTATGATGAACATCAAGGTTGAGAGGAGACTGGGACATGAAGGGCAATCCAACTGTCATTGAGTATCTGAACAAAGCGCTGACGAGCGAGCTCACCGCCGTCAATCAGTATTGGCTGCATTACCGGCTGCTCGACGACTGGGGCTACACCAAGCTCGCCAAGAAGGAGCGCGAGGAATCGATCGAGGAGATGCATCACGCCGACAAGCTCGTGACGCGCATCATCTTCCTCGAGGGCTTCCCCAACATGCAGAAGCTCGATCCCTTGATGATCGGCCAGAACGTCAAGGAGATCCTCGAGTCCGATCTCAAGGCCGAGTACGGCGCCCGCGCCCTCTACATGGAAGCGCGCGCCTGCTGCCGGAAGGAAGAGGACTATGTCAGCATGGATCTCTTTGAAGAGCTCTTGTCCGACGAGGAAGGCCATATCGACTTCATCGAGACGCAGCTCGGCCTGCTGAACGACATCGGCCCGCAGATGTATGGCCAGCTCAATGCCGCCTCCGCCGACGACTCCGGTGGTGACGACTAGACAAAAGCTGCTACATCTCCACGCAGATGACCTTACCGCAGCTTGAAGGACCCAGCCTTGCGCCGGCCGCGGGCGGCGCCCCGCGCCAGCTCGTGGTGTTTCTCCACGGCTATGGCGCGGACGGCAACGACCTCATCGCCCTGGGGCGCGAATGGGGGGGTGAGCTGCCCCATGCGGCTTTCGTCTCCCCGCACGCGCCGGACCCGTGCGGCATGGCCCCCATGGGCCGGCAATGGTTCGACCTCTCCCTCGGCGACATGGCGATCATCGCCGAAGGCGTGAAGCAGGCGGCACCGGCGTTGGATGCCTTTCTCGATGCGGAGCTTGCCAAGCATAATCTGCCCGCGGAGGCGCTTGCCCTCGTCGGCTTCAGCCAAGGCACCATGATGGCGCTCGCCGTGGGGCTCGAGCGGACCCCTTCGCCCGCGGCCATCGTCGGCTATTCCGGCGCGCTCACCACCGTCGAGGCGCTGCCCACGCCCGGCGCCGGTCCCGCCATCCTGCTGGTGCACGGCGACATGGACGACGTGATCCCCGTGGATGCCATGTACATGGCCCGCGAGGCGCTGGGCCAAGCAGGCCTGCCGGTCGAGTGGCATGTGTCAAAGGGCGTCGGCCACGGCATTGACGGCGAGGGCTTGCGGCTCGGCGGCGAATTCCTCAAAGAAGCCTTCGCGACCTAACCCCGTTCGGGAAACTCGACGTGCACACGGCAGCCACGCTCGGTGTTGGTCCGATGCATCACGCCGTCCAATTGGCGAACCAAGAGATCGACGACCCGCGAACCGACGCCGCGCGCTCCGGTTTCCGGGCAGCCCGTCCCATCATCCTCGACGGTTAGCACGCAAGGGTCTGCGCGGCGCAGCGTCACCGTCACCGCGCCGTCGTGATCGGACGAAAATGCGTGCTTATAGGCATTGGTCACGAGCTCGTTGACGATCAGGCCCACCGGCATAGCCCGCGCCGCCGGCAACTCAAGCTCATCGCAAGACACACTCAAGGACTTCATCGCGCCGCCCTTCGTACACTCGTCCAACGACCGGCAGACGGCCTCCAGATAGCTGGGCATTTGAACAAGCTGCCCCTCCTCCCCAGGGTCGAACTGATCGTGGAGCTTGCTGAGGATGTTGAGCCGCGTGATCGCCGTGTTCAGGGCCTCTTTCACCTCAGGATTGGTTTGGGCGCGGGACTGCACGCCGAGCAGCGACGCCACCAGCATAAAGTCGTTCTTGGTGCGGTGCGCGAGCTCGCGATACAGCAAGTCCTTGGTGCGCTCGGCTTCGATGGCAATCTCCCAACCTTTGCGCAAAATCTCGCTGAGAGCCGCGATTCCCAAGCCGACAACGAAGAACAGGATGAGCGGCAGCCCAAAGGCATTCGGCGGCAGGAGGGTATCGCCCTTACGCAGCAACAGAATGAGGATAAGCGTGCTGAGCCCCGTCGCCAGAAAGCCGGACCCCCGGTCGAACAGGAGGGCACTCAGGAAGATCGCCGGATACATGAGGAAGAAGCTGCTGACGCCGGTTTCCTCCTGCACGGTCTGAAGGATCACGGCGCATAGCAGGGTGAGCGCGATGGCGGCACCATAGCGAACCCAGATTGGCTGATCATGTCGCGGCAGCCAATTGAGAATTTTCTCCATCTTTCCCCTTGGTGGTTCAGCGGTTGGGGCCGCTTCACTTAAACGCCGCCCCCGCCATATGGGTTCTCTCGCGATGAAGGGAACCGCTGCGGCGAGCGCCCGCAACCTCTCTTTTCTACCCGCTTAGGTACCGCGCAGTGGGAAACCCCATCATGTGGGGCCCTTCACATTCATGACACGTCCTTATAGTATCCGGCCCATCGAGACGGAGACCCGAGTGCGACGGGTAAGTTGAAGGACCAGTTGGCCTTGAACGTCGCAACCACATCGGCCGCTCCAGGCACTTTTCCGGCACTTGTGCTGAATGCCGATTATCGGCCGCTCTCCTACTATCCGCTCTCGCTCTGGGGCTGGCAGGATGCGGTAAAGGCCGTATTCCTCGACCGCGTCAACATCGTCTCCGAATACGACCACGCGGTGCATTCGCCCTCTTTCGAGATGAAGCTGCCGAGCGTCGTTTCGCTCAAGAGCTATGTGCGGCCGGCGCTCTACCCCGCGTTCACCCGATTTAACGTGTTTCTGCGCGACCGCTTCTCCTGCCAGTATTGCGGCGACCCCCAGGACCTTACCTTCGATCATCTGATCCCGCGCTCGCGCGGCGGCCTGACCCGCTGGGAAAACGTGGTCACGGCCTGCGCGCCCTGCAATGTCGCCAAGGGCGGCAACATGCCGGAACATGCGAAAATGTGGCCCGCGCAGAAGCCGTATCGGCCGACGGTGTTCGAGCTGCACCGCAACGGGCGGCTGTTCCCGCCAAATTATCTGCATGAGAGCTGGCTCGATTATCTCTACTGGGATACCGAGCTGGAGCCGTAGGCCGGCCTCTCAATACCGCGTCGTCAGATTGGTCAGCCAGTCCGGCGAGGCGTTCACCAGGAACGTCTCGAGCCGCTTGTCGGCGCCCGTGGCAACGAGCAGGCCGACCGCGACGAGCAGCGCCCCAAGCAGCATCTTGCCGCCTTTCCCCGCTTCCATGAGGCGGCCACGCCAGCGCAGCATCGCCTCACGCGACACAAAGCCGAGCACCATCAGCGGCAGCGCCGCGCCGATCCCGAATGCGAGCATGGTGAGCGCCACTTGACCGAGATTCTCGCCCTTGGCGGCCAAGAGCGAGGCCGCGCCGAGCGTCGGCCCCACGCAAGGCGCCCAGACCGCGCCAAGCAGCAGTCCGAGGCCGAACTGGCCCCACAGGCTCGTGGCGGTGAAGCCGCCGAGACGATCGTCGACCCACGAGCCCACGGGTCCGGCGGCGACGGCGAATTGTTCTTGCAGCCGTGGCACGAGCAGCACGGTACCGATACCGATCAGCAGCACCGCCGAGATTGCACGAAACACGTCGGTATCGAGCCCAATGGCGAAACCGATCGTGGCGACGAAGAGACCGATGACGGTGAAGGAGACCGCGAGCCCGCAAGCCAAAGCGGCAGGCCCCAGCCGGTGCTCGCTCTGCGCGGTGCCGAGCACGATCGGCAGCAGCGGCAGCACGCACGGCGACAGCACCGAAAGCATGCCGGCCAGAAGCGAGAGCCCGAGGATCCCGATCATCGAGAACCTCTAGAGTGTCTTGTCGAGCAGCCCCTCGATGGAGAGCTGGCTGGTATCGCCCACCGACCGGTCGATCTCCTGGTCGCCCTTGAAGACGATGAGCGTGCTTTGCCGCCGCGCGTTGAACGCCCGCACGGCACCCTTCTGATTGTCGAAATCGACCTTGAACACGACGAGGTCCTTGTATTTCGGCTCGCGCGTGAGCTTGGTCAGGATCGGGTTCTGCGCGCGGCACACGGAGCACCAAGGCGCGAACACATCCACCAGGATCGGCTTGCCCTCGCTTTGCGCGGCAGCGAACGCGTCCGCCTTGAAGTCCTTCCACTCGGCCGCCGAGGCGGGCGCGGAAGCGATGAGGATCACGGCCACGAGGCCGGCAAACAGGGCGCGGAGCTGGGTCATTTGGACCTCCAGGTGGGATTTCTTCCCTATCCTGATAGCAGCCGCCGCTCAGGCAGCGCCAATCACCACCCTTGAATTCTGCGTGAGCGGAGATGCCCCGGACGGAAGCGCCCGGGGTCAGGCGCGGCGCGTGGCGCCCCAGGCAGCGATTGCGGCAAGCCCCAAAGAGACCACCGCGTTCCAGCCGGCGAAGGACAGCCCCAGGAACCGCCAAGAAGCCTCATCGCAGCGGATCACCGGCGTATCCACCACTCCACCCTCTCCCCAGGTGAGGTCGAAGCCGCCGGCGCAGGTCGCAGGGCCAGGCCAAAACTTCCACTCCGCACCGGCGTGATAAATGCCGACGCCCGCGTTGATGAGGAAACCGATGGCGATGAGGACCAGCACCAGGCGCGCAAAGCCAAAACCGTTGCCGCGCGCGGCGAAGAAAGCGACGACCGCCGCGGGGACCGCGAAGTAATAGGCGTAGCGTTCCTGGAGACAGAGCGGGCACGGCGCATAGCCGCCGAACTGCTCGAAGGCATGCGCCGTCAAGATCGTGAGGAGCGCGAACCCGAAGACGATGGCGCTCGCCATCATCACCTGTCCCGCCAGTTTGTCGGTATCTGCCGCGATGGTCACAACACGTATTTGATGAGCACGAAGCCGCCAATCAACAGCACCACGAACACGATCGACAGAATGCCGAAATATTTGTCGATGAACGTCCTGATCGGCGGCCCGAACCAGTAGAGCAGCCCCGCCACGATAAAGAAGCGCAAGCCCCGCGCGGCGACGCTCGCCAGCATGAACACGAAGAAATTGAGCTGGGTGACGCCGCTGGCAATGGTGATGACCTTGTAGGGAAAGGGCGTGATGCCGGCGATGAACACGATCCAGGCGCCCCACTCGTTGTAGCGCTTGGCGAAGTCTTCGAAAGCGTGGCCGTAGCCATAGAAATTGAGGATCGGCTGGCCGACCGTCTCGAACAGGAAATAGCCGATGAGATAACCGAAAATGCCGCCGAGCACCGAGGCGAGCGTGGCGATGCCGGCAAACAGCCAAGCCTTTCGCCGCTCTGCGAGCACCATGGGGATCAGCATCACATCGGGAGGGATCGGAAAGACCGAGCTCTCGATGAAGGACACGCCCGCTAAGGCCCACGGAGCGTTGCGATGAGCGGCGAGCTCCATCATCTTGTCGTAAGCCCGCCTCAACATGGCGCTTCCTTTAGCCGGGCCCCGCACGGTTGTCCATCGGCGCGCGGGGCCTTAAGTGGAGGAGATGCCCCTGAACCGACGCGAAGTCCTTGGATCGTTTGCAGGCGCTGGCGCCGCCGCCCTGATGCCCGGCTTCGGCCTGGCGCAAAACACTCCCCAAGACCGGCCGCTCACCAGAGCCGTCCCATCCTCGTCCGAAGCGCTGCCCATCGTCGGGCTTGGCAGCTGGATCACTTTCAATGTCGGCGAGGACCCTGTCGCCCGGGACGAACGCGCGGAAATCATGCGCGCCTTCTTCGAGGACGGCGGACGGCTGATCGATTCATCGCCCATGTATGGGTCGGCCCAGCCGGTCATCGGCTACGGGCTCGAAAAACTCGGATATCCGAAGCCGCTGTTCTCCGCCGACAAGGTCTGGACCTCGGACGGCGACGAAGGCCAGACGCAGATCGAAAAGTCGCGCATGTTATGGGGTGTCGATCGCTTCGACCTGTTGCAGGTCCACAACCTGCTTGCCTGGGAAGCACATCTCGACACGCTGCACGCCATGAAAAAGGCCGGCCGCCTCCGTTATGTCGGCGTCACCACCTCGCATGGCCGCCGCCATGACGAGCTCGAAGACATCATGACGAAGCGCGACCTCGATTTCGTGCAGCTCACCTACAATATCGCCGACCGATCCGTTGAGGAGAGGCTTCTGCCACTGGCGCAGGAAAAAGGCATCGCCGTCATCGCCAACCGCCCATTCCGGCGCAAAGAGCTGATCTATCGTTTCCAGGACGAGAAGCTGCCCGCATGGGCCGACGAGATCGGCGCGCGGAGCTGGGCGCAATTCCTGCTCAAGTTCGTCATCTCGCATCCCGCGGTCACCTGCGCCATCCCCGCCACCACCCGGGTCGACCATGTGCGCGAGAATCTTGCTTCGGCCCGCGAGCCTCTGCCCGACGTCAAGCTGCGCCGGCGGATGATTGCCTACGTCAAAAGCGTCTGATGCCGGACTGGTGGACCTACCAGCCGCGCGATCTTTTGATGTTCTCGCCGGAAACCTATTACCGGCTGTTCGAACTCCACAACGCGGAACTCTGGCCCGCTCAGGTGCTCGCATTTATCGGCGGCCTCGCCATCCTCGCGATGCTCGTGCGGCGACCGCCTTGGGCCGGCCGTACCATCTCAACATTGCTGGCGGCAGCCTGGGCCTGCGTCGGCTTCGCGTATTTCTTCGAGCGCTACGCAACGATCAATCTCGCCGCGCCGTATTTCGGTTGGACCTTCTTGGTGCAAGCCCTGCTGATTCTAGCAGGCGGCGTCCTCGCCGGACGGCTCCGCTTCGACAAGCCGATCACGGCCGCCGGCAAAGCAGGATTCGCTTTGTTTTTCTTTGGCTTGCTGGTCCAGCCGCTGATGGGCCCGCTTCTGGTACGGCTTTGGCCCGGCCTGGAACTGTTCGCCATCGCCCCCGACCCGACGACCATGGCGACGCTGGGCATCCTCCTCGCCGCCGACCGCATACGCTGGGAGCTCCTGGTAATCCCCGTCCTGTGGTGCGGCGTAACAGGCGCGACATTGGCAACCATGGGCGCGCCCGAGGCGCTGCTCATGCCTGCCGCAGGGCTCCTGGCCATCCTCCTCGCCGCCTATCGCAGCCTGACGGGGGACAGCGCTGAGAGTTGACCCCGCAGGCGGCTTCCCCCATGTTCCCGGCCCGATAGCCCCAGTGGCGGAATGGTAGACGCGACAGACTCAAAATCTGTTGTCCGCAAGGGCGTGCTGGTTCGAGTCCGGCCTGGGGCACCACTTCCTGATCACGACGCAGGGTGACAGGGTCAGATGCAGCGTTCTCCTCATCGCTTGACGGCTTTGCTGCTCATCGCGCTTGTCATGCCTACGCTGGCGTTGGCGCAAGAGGCGCCCGCCTTGACGCAAGAGCCAACTTCGCCCCCGCGCGAGGTCATGGAGACGATTGCCACGTCGCCCAAGCCGAAGCCGGAGCAGGTGCTCGTCGGCGCTTACATCAACGATATCCAGCAGCTCGACTTCAAGACCAACAACTACGTCATCGATCTCTATGTTTGGTTTCGCTGGACCAACCCCGACATCAACCCGTCGAAGTCCATGGAGTTCATGAACCGCTATGCCTCGGACGATAACCGCCGCGACGAACTAATCGATACGCCCGAAGAAATGCCGGACGGCAGCCGCTATTCCATCATCCGCTATCAGGGCTTGTTCGCCACGAAATTCCCGCTCGAGGCCTACCCCTTCGACAAGCAGACGCTGCGGGTTGTCATGGAGGACATACTGGCCGGCACCGCCGAGCAAATCTATGTGGCGGACGGCAAACGCCCCGTGATTATCGACCCTGTCATCACGCTGCCCGGCTTCAAGGTGGGCAAGCCCACCATGCAGATTACTACCAACACCTATCCGACGAACTTCGGCGACCTCGCGGTCGGGACGGCCGATCCCTATTCGCGCGTCACCATCTCACTGCCGGTGACACGTCCGGCCGTCGCCATGTCGCTCAAAACGTTCGTGCCGATCCTGCTGATCGTGGTGTGCGCCTCGCTCGTCTATTTCGTGCGGCCAAGATATGTGGAGGGCCGTATCGGGCTCGGCATCACTGCCCTTCTGACGCTCGTCGCACTCCAATTGACGGCAACGGCTCCCTTGCCCGATGTCGACTATCTGATGATGCTCGATAAAGTCTTCCTGCTCGCCTATCTCTTCATTATCATTGCTCTGGCCCGCGTTGTCGCCACGTCATGGCAAGGCGCCGAGGCCTCAGCCGAAATGGGGATCAAGAAGGCAGACCGGCGCTGGGCCGTCGGCGTGCTCACGCTCTATTTGGTGGCCAACGTCCTTGTCATAGGGACCGCGCTCGCCTGATTTGGTCATGAGCGCCATTGTCCCGCCTCGACTGTATCCCTAAGCTAACGCCATCTGGGCGGAGGGGCTTTGCTAGCGGCCGGTTCGTCGTCATTTTCGCGTCTGCCAAAAGTGAGAAAGCCCCAATGCCGAGACCCTCTCTCCTGCCGATCGCCTTGCTTGCCGCTGTCTTGTCCTTCCAGGCTGATGTCGCCATGGCCGAGGACGATATGCAGTGGCAGTTCCACGAGGCCAACGATCCCGACAACAAAGGCGCCATGACCGCCCGCCTCGTCTACGGCGTGCCGGAGACGGACAATGTTCAGGTTATGGGCGTTTGTGACGCGCGCCCGAGCACCAACGCCCGATTCTCGAGCCTGACCTTCGGCGCCAATACCGGCGATCTCGCCAACGGCGCCGACGCGAAGTTGCGCTTCTCGGGCGGCGGCTTCGAGCAAACGCTCGAAGGTCATATCGTCCGCGCCGAAGGCGAAGGCCTGAACGGCGTTCAGCTCGACATCAAGAACGACGATCCGCTTTGGACCGCCTTCGCCGACAAGGAGACGCTCGACTATCTGGTTCCCGGTTATCGAGCCGCCACGCTCAAGCTCGCGGACGGTCGTGACAACCTCAAGAAGTTCGTGGAGGCCTGCCGCACCTACGAGACGGCGGCGCTCGGCGACACGGACGCGGACAAAGCCAGCAACGACCCGGACGATAGCGCCGAAAAGGACGCCTTTGACAGCGCCAAGGAGCTCGGCACGGTCGCGGCCTTCGAGGCCTTCCTGTCAAGCTATCCGACGGGGTTCTACGCCAAACTCGCCCGCGCCTATGTCGCCAAGCTCAACAAGGCAGCGGCCGCGCCATCCTCGCCGCCCACATCGGCCCAGCAAACCCCTCCGCCGCCCGCGCCCAAACCCGTGGCCGCGGCCAGTCCCGGTCCCGATCCCTCGTGCAAGGAGCTGTTCAGCGTGAAGTCGAAAGGCAGCGAAGCGCCGGCCAAGCTCACCTTCATCAACAAGTCGGGCGCCTATCGCAGCGTCATGTGGCTCGATTTCAGCGGCCAGCCGAAGGACTACGCCAACCTCCAGGCCGGCGAGAAAATCACGCTCGAGACCTTCCTGACACATCCCTGGATGGTCACCAACGGCCCGGGCGACTGCATCGAGATCTTCATGCCGCATGCGGGTACGCGCGTCGTCACGCTCAAAGCCCCGGACGGCTCGGTGAAAGCCGCGCCGCCACCGGCACCGAAGAAGGCCGCGCCCGCTCCGAAGGCAAAGCCGAAGCCGGAGAAGAAGACGGTCAAGAAGTGCCGCTCACGCTCGGTGCTGATCGACGGGAAGTGCATCCTAAAACGTAACGCCCAGACCTATTGCGGGCCGGGCTATCGGCTCCAGAACGGGAAATGCGTGCAGGGCTACGCCAAGCCCAAGCCGCAGATCCGCTTACCCACCTGGCAGCTCGAAGGCTTGAAGCATGGCTGTCCTCGGGGGCTGGCCTGGAACGCCCAAGAAGGCTGTCACGAGAACGACTAGGCGCGGCGACATCAGGACGATTTGAGCGGCACGAAGCGCCTGAGCTTCCCTGTCTCTTTGTGCCGCTCCAGGTGGTCCACGAGATCGATTTCGATCTGCGCGTTCTGGAGCCCCGCCTTCGCCAGCCCATCCACCAGCGCCTGCCGCAGCGCGGCCGTATCCACAGGCCCCGTGGAGACGACGCCGATGCTTGCGCCGCTCGGCGTCTGATGAACTTGGTACTCGGCGATGTTCGGGTTTTGGCCTAGCGGTGTGCGGAACACGAGCGGATGGACGCGCACGCCGCCCGGATAGACGAAGATGTCGTCCGCGCGCCCCTTGACCTCGGTCACAAGTGGATAGAGCGCCCCGCACGGGCACGGCTTGCCGCTGAGTACCGGTATGTCGGTCAGCTCATAGCGGATGAGCGGCAGGGTGCGGCCGAAGAGCGACGTGACGAGTACGCGTGCAGTCTTCTCGGGATCGCGTGTCGGCCGGTCATTTTCGTCAACGAGCTCCGTGATGATGAGATCGTCCGTCATGTGCATGCCTTTATGCGCATCGCACTCGATAGCGAGATGTCCGACTTCGACGCAGCCCCACATGTTGTTGATTTCGACGTTCCAAGCTTTGCGGACCGCGTCACGCGTTTCCGGCAGGAGGGGCTCGGAGTTTGTGGTCACGCGGCGCGGCTTGATCTTGAGGCGCCCGGCGAGCGCCTCCGCGCCAAGCTCCTCCATGACCGAAGCGAAGCTGTTGATCTGCGTCGGCCGTGCATCGTTGAGCCCCGCAACGAAGGGTGCGAGCGGCTGGTCGGCCGGAAACCATCGGACTTCCGCTTCAGGGTCGGTCGAGACCGAGAACAGGAAAGGGCTGCCATGCACGATTTGCCCGGCTTCTATGACCGCCGAGAGCCTGCGCCCGGTCAGGCGTTCTGGCGGCTCATCGCGCAGCTGATAGCGGAACGTCACGCAGGCGATCTCGATGAACTCGTCCCAGCTCCACGGAAAGACGCCGCGCGTACCCGACGACCCACCGGTGGCTATAACGAGATAGTCGTCGAGATAGTAATAGTCCTTGGTCTCGCCCTTGAGCTTGGCCGCGGTATGCGCGTTGCATTCCGCCAGCGTCAGCCGACGGTCCGTCACCACCGCATCCCAGTTCGACATCACGTCATTCTTGGTCATGACGGGTAAGCGGCCGAGATCGGCCTCCGTGAAGCTCTCACCGTCGATGTGCTTCAAGCGCTCGGCGTGCCATGGGGATTTCGCCTTGGCGAAGGCTAGCGTCTTACGCAAGCCGCGCTGCCGCTCGGCCTCGATCTCCTCGGTCGACCATGCGAGACGCGCGACATGGGCCGGAAACCGCGCGGCGACCGCCGCCAATTGCTCCCGCCGCCGCCGGCTATCGATGATCATGGAGTTAGGCGGCTTCCCGCACGCGGCCCGCATGGAGCCGCACCGGCAGCTCCGTCACGCCGCGTAGGCCGAAGCGCTTGATCCATTGAATGCCGTCCGGTGAGCTGAGCGCCAGATCCGGATAGCGCGCATAGAGCCGCGCCAAGGCGGACTGCGCCTCCACGCGGGCGAGCTGCATGCCAAGGCAGAAATGGATGCCCGAGCTGAACACGAGATGCGGGTTCGGGAAGCGGTCGAGCTTGAGACGGTCGGGGTCGTCGAATACGGCGGGATCGTAGTTTGCCCCCGCGAGCAGCCCCATGACGATGTCGCCGCGCTTAAGCGGCTGGCCGAAGAATTCGCAATCGCGCGAGGCGTAGCGCGGCTTGGTGCTCTGCACCGGCGTTGTGTACCGCGCCAGCTCCTCGACAGCGCGCTCCATGCGGCCTGCCGGGTCCGCAAGGAGATACGCCTTCTGAGCCGGGTTCTGCTCAAGCGCGATGACGCTGTCGCTGATCAAATGTGTCGTGGTCTCGAAGCCCGCGAACAACAGCAGAAAGACCATGGAGATCAGCTCGTCTTCGCTCAGCTTGTCGCCGTCCTCTTCCGCGCGCACCAGCTCGCTGATCACCCCTTCGCGCGGGTGCCGTCGGCATTCGTCGATCTGCCCGCGCACATAGTCGACCACCCCGCGCATGGAAAGAAAGGCACGGAAGATTCCGAAGCTGCTCCGCATGGAAGTTGCGGTCTTCGCCCATTCCGAGAACACCTCCCCCTCTTGACGCGGCAGGCCGATCAGCACGCAGATTACCTCGAGCGGCAAGCGGCGCGAGAACGCGCGGACAAGGTCAATGTCTTCTGCGGCCTCGAAGCCATCGAGGAGGCGGTCGGCGATTTGCTCGATCTCGGCGCGCATGTCCCGCACGCGCCGCCGCTGAAACGCCTGATCCACCAGCTTACGCAAGCGCCGGTGATCGGGCTCATCCTTAAGCAGCATGTTGTTGGTGAGAAGCTTGAGCGATGCCGGCATCCACCAGGCCAACCCGGCTACCCCAGACTTGCCGGCATGCCGCGCCTCTTGCACGAAGAGCGTGTTGTCCTTCACCATCGCCGAGGTCGCCGCATAGGTTGTCGTGACCCAGACCTTGCCGACGAAGGGCAGCTTCACGGGAATGACAGGCCCTGCTTCCCCCAGCTTTTCGAAGAAGGGGAACGGGTCGGCCTTGCTTGCCGTGCTATCGAAATCGAAGCGCAGCGGCGCGCTTAAGCTATAGGGGTGTTCGCGATTCATCTTGCGAGCTTGCTCCCTCTCCGCAGGCTTTGCCAGCCAAACCGGGGCCGTTTTTGCCCACTCAAGCGGCCCAAGGATGACATCCCGAGGATGACGCTCCCAGGGCCGCTCAAAAACGTGTTCAACGACCTGTCGGCGGG
>Ga0307376_10002146_pt1 | contig 19850 bp, 43 predicted proteins | sample TR2MG_FD_202536 | JGI IMG/M metagenome (GOLD analysis project Ga0307376, IMG submission 202536) | Soil microbial communities from Risofladan, Vaasa, Finland - TR-2 | ecosystem: Environmental > Terrestrial > Soil > Coastal area > Acid sulfate soil | place: Finland: Risofladan, Vaasa | collected...
AGAACCAGGTTTCCCTCCTTGTCAATCGCAGGGTTTATTTCCTTCACCCGCTTCTCCATGGCGTGAAGGCGGCGAAGTTCGGCTTTTTGTGGCTCCCAAACCATCCCGACCCATTCGCAGGCGTTTAACAGACGATGGAGCCGATGTGTGTGATCTGCTCCCACGTCCAAGGCACGTATCGCCTTCATAGACTCGTAGAGCTTCTTCAAGGCTTTTTCCATCGGTCCATATTCTTCGCTCATTTCAGCTCCTTTTCTCCGAGCAACACGGCCTGAACTGCGTGCCACCATTGATCGAAGTGTGGTGTAATGCGCCAAATAGCCACGCCGTTGAAGAGCATTCCGATTTTGTCGCTATTAGCTATTCGGTACACTGACAGTTCCGCCTTCTTCAGTCGCGTCTCCATTGCATGAAGGAGGGCGAGCTCGATGTCTTTCTTCACATGCTGACTGTTCTCGGTCTTCAGTCGCTCGTTCGCGACCTTGAGTTGGGCGATCTCATCCTCAAAGCACTTGACGCTTCGGTTGAAGTACTCATCAAGTGTTCCGCTACTACCGCACCGATAACGCGGTCGCGGCCAAGAGTGGGGGAACTGTTCGGGGGCCAGCGTATTACTTCCACATCCTGGGCATTTCTTGTCAGTCATCGGGTATCTCCTTCGCGGCCTCGGCGGCGGTATGCCAAGTGTAGAAACACCTTTGGCAGACGTGTCGTCGTGTGTGCGGATTGATCAGCGATGAGACAACCGTATCTCTATGGCACGCCGGGCAGCGATGCTCGATTCTTGGTGTTGTCTTGTTACTCATTTCGTCACCTTCCTGCCGGCTCATCGCCGATGACAAAAAGAGCGGGTATGGCCAAGACAAGGAACAGGGCACAGCCGCTTGCGCCCACCGCAAGTACAGTATGTTCCCTGTTGCCTATGCTTAGAATCATGCCTATGTAAGCCACAAACATTGAAACCACCTCTAAGAACAGGCACAGTCTCAGCCATTTGCGGAAGATTTGTTTCGTCGTTGACTTCATTTCGTCTCCTTCTCTCTCGCGGCCTCGGCGGCTTCGCAGACATATTGCAACGCTTCCTGCAATCCTTCCCTTACTCGTTCTGTGCCTCTGGCCTCGTCTGGGGTATGGGTTGGCCCCATAGGGGCGAATGCAACGCAATTCCGCGTCCCGCATTTATTCACAATCGCCACCAACTTCTCGTTCGCGGCCTGGAGTTGGGCGATCTGGTTGAGCAGGCAATCTATGCCGCCCACGGGATGTAGTTTGTAGCCGAGGCTATCAACGGGGCCAGTTCTTCTTGAGTCGCATTCTGGGCATTTGTCGTCAGGCATCGGTTATCTCCTTCATCGCCTTCTTTGCCACTTCCAAGTTGTACCAGAATTTATCGTATCTGGTATATAGCGTGTTGCGTGCTTTGCTAAGCGGGATGCCTTTGATATCAAAGTGTCCCTCTCCGGATTTGTCTATTCCAGTCACTTCAAAGGAGCCGAGTTCCTTGCCGCTCTGGTAGAACAGCAACATGCCGAGGACAACTGTCTTGCCATCCGTGGTTTCAGGTAGACCGCGTCGTAGTCGTTGCAATTCGGCGATGTACTCCAAACTGTGGTCGACTGTCTTAATTGGGTTTGACATCATTCACGCTCGCTTTCCGGTTTTCGCTTTCGCCCGCTCCTGCCGAGCCCAGATGAACATGGCAAAGTTGGCGATGTCTACCACGTCATCCTTCACATCCTCGTCACCGCAGAAAAGGCGGTCAACATGCTCCGCCAATTTCCGCGTACAGCATCCCTCAATCCAGCCATCGTCGTCCCAACCGGTCCAGCCAAGTCGCACCTTGGAATACAGCTTCCGCTTCATCGCCTCAGCAAACGCATCAACGGAATCTCTCAATTTCGTGTATTTGTTCGCCATCATTCACGCTCGCTTTTCGGTTTCGGCTTCCGCTCGAAGTCGCCGCACCAGGCAGACAATGGGACGTACGGCCATGCCGCCAATGTGCCTACCGTCGGTGTTATGGGGCTGTGCCTGCGACATTCAAGGCCGTGCATGAACCGGCAGAGCTCGCATCGTTCAGACTCAGTCATAGGTCACTCTTGCTTTCACTCTCTGCCTTCCGCTCAAAGTCGCCGCACCAGTTAGTCCATTCCGTAGCAGGCCACTCCGTTCGACCAATGGCATCTCTGGTCGGGCTATGGCGGTGACACCATTGCCGGTAACTTTTCCAAAACCGGCAGAGTTCGCATCGCTCAGGTTCAGTCATGTCTCATGCTCACTTTCTAAAGAACCACCACATCCTGTCTTTGACCTCGGCGTGCACAGATGCACTTTGCACGTAGAACCATTGTCTGATAATGTTGTACGTAAAGCAGTATCCCGTATTCGGTTCGAAAACGCCACGCTTCTCCTGGAATAAGTGGCACATACAACACCAAAAGATTCGGCAATTTCATGTCATCTGAGACTCTACAGTCTACCAGATCGCCGACTTCTACTTTGTCAAACCTCTCTTCATATGTCGGCATCTTTTTACTCTTCTCTATCTTGCATTCTTCAATCTTGTGCAGATTGCTTCCGCTGTCTTGGCAACAAATCTGGTGACTTCCATTGTAAATTCTCTGGTTGGCTCACGGCCACTTGGCGGCGGTCCGGGTCGCAATTTCACATCGTCATGCGGGAATAGAAACACGACCGGCTTTCCGAGACTCTTGGCGTGTTCGATTTCCCGCATGGTACTTTCGCCGGTGTAGTCCTCGACGTTAATTACTAGTATCCAATGTGCCAGGTCGATCTTGTGCAGATGTAACTCGTCGAGTTTGTCTTCGACATCCTTATCGATTCCCTCTTTGTTGTACTCCTTGTTGTGATGGAATACACTTACTGATAGGACAAGTTTACCGAGCATTGCCAGTTGCCAACCAGCGGCAGCGAACGTGTCCATGAAGCGGGTAGAACCGCAGAGACACACCCGTTCTGGTACATCGTTTTCGATCTGCTCGCGGAGATAAAGGTCTGCTGGCAAGACACTCTTGCTTCCATCTGCGTATGCAGCCCTTACTTCTAACAATTTGCCGCCGTATCGTCCACGGGCACTAAATGCAGTCATTTTATTCTCCTCTGTTTCATCGGCGTTTCTCAGCTATCCTAGTGGTTTCTGCCTTAGCCAGATTTGCTAGCGCTTTCAGTTTCCACTTCTCATGTTCCTTCTTTATCCTTGTCTTGAGTGCTGCGATCGACGTGCGGAACAACCCGCCGATCTTCCAGCATTCATTGCAGCAGAAATTGTGTGGCTCTTCAGGGAAGTCTCCGTGACGCCACTTTGCTTTATGTTTTAGACAGGCAAACCGCCCGCACAATACACACGAAATGGAATGAAGGCCGCCATCCATGGTTAGAACACTGGAAAATATCTCTTCACCGCACCAGTCACAGTAGTACGTTTTCACCGTGACTTCCCGCATCACCTTAATTTCCTTTACCGGTGACATTGCTAGCCTTCTTCCTGTAGTTCAGTGCTTTTATCCAACACACTCGGTGTTATGTGTATCCATTCACGTCTCTTGAACTCTGCAAATAGAAGCTCTGATGTTACACATGCACGGTACACCAACTCTACCGGAGTAGCACACCGGACTTTTGTTCTGCCGGACTTATCTTCTCCATCAGGGATGGTGGCAACCATGCCCCAACGTGCAACCATGTCGGCAGCGAAGGCGGCTTCCATTTCCAACATCTCGCGGTTATGCACCGCTACTCTATTATCGGCCCTGTTGACATCATCAAAAAGTTTGCTTTCAATCATTTTATTCTCCAATCGCTTTTAGTAAATCACTGAATTCTTCTTGCCACACACAGATTGCTGCGGATCCCTGTCGCATGGCGTATGCTGGATGGCTCACGGCCGTAAACCCAAAGCTTAACGGTTTCTTCTCTTTTCCTTTTTTCTCTCTACTTGGACAGTCGGCAGCACATGGTTCTGCCTCACGGGCACCGCACACGTAGCAAAAGCTGTGGGATCCTCTTGGTTTTTTCCGTTTTGTCCGGAGGACCGCTACAGACAGCTTCGATGACCCGAAGGACCTAGGTCTTTTGATCGACACACGGCGTTTGATAGCAGCCTCTGCTTGCCTGCCAAGAGTTATAACCACTCTCGGCCTGATGATTCTTAACTCACTGACAAGGAAATGGAAACACTTCTTCTCTTCTTCCAAAAGATTCGGCCGGTTTCCTGGTGGGTGACACTTCACAACGTTAGTGATGTACAAGGTCAGGGGGTCCACTCCGGCCATGTCGATAGCGTTGTAGAGAACGTCGCCGCTGTCTTCTTCCATCGGGCCAATGAATGGAATCTGGCGTCTCGGAGTAAGCAAGCAATATCCGTGGAGGCTCTGCCCGATAATCACGGTGTCTGCTACAGGAGAACCTATCCCAGCAGTGGGAAACAACACTCTAATACACCGGTGGCAGAGTCCGATATTAGTCGCCAACTTGTCCATGCGGCGCATCCGCGTGACCGAACGCATAATTCGCTTCTTAACGTTGCTTACCACGCTGTTCACGTCTCCTTTCTGACCCAGCCTTCAACGCCGTTAGACACAGTATTTGGAGGCAGTCGATGTCAATTTTTGACAGCTTTTCTTCTGCTGGAATCTGTTCGGTATACTTGGCATAGTACTCTTGTACTGCCGACTGGTCGATTTCCGACAGGTGTTGTACACTGGTACACAGAAGCTCGAATATGTTATTCATCGAGCTCAAGTACTCTTCCCATTCACTCTTTAACGTTTCCCTAATCGCCATCAGCAATCTCCTTTCCCTCCGCAAAGCGGCACAGCACCGGTTTATAATACGTCAGCCAGTCAAGTAAAACAAGTGCGGCGCGTGTACTTAGCGTTGCAAGACGATCGCTTTCCTCACGGCCTATTTCCACGTCCCCGAATCTGGTAAGTCGCACAGAAAAGTTGGGGTCCAATATGCCAGTAGAATCCACCGTCATCGCGATCAACAGTTCGCGTACCTGCTTTAACTTGACTGTCAGATCGCAGTATGTGCCAAGCACTGAGGACAACGATGTTGCGGACGCCTTTTTCTTGAACAAACCAAGTTGTCTCTTACTTTCTGCCATTATCAATACTCATTTCTTTTAGTACCTTGTCCAATGTTCGTTGAGTGGATTGGCCGACAAATGGGCCACATTCCTCGATCATAACCAAGTGCTCTGTCCACTCGAGAACCACCCTGCGAGTAGCCTCCCCGTAGACCAATGTCAAGACTCTTTCAGCAGTAGCTCTCGATAACGTGCGGTAACAGTAGACTGCACGCAGGTACCACAGGTACCCGCTCTGGGTTTCCGGTACGGTCTTGACTTCCTGGCACAGTTCTACCACGCGGTAGGTGCGTCCACTAGGAGAAAGTGCCTTGTACCCAACACCGTCCTGGCAATACTTCCACCCCTTAAACTCACCGGTGCCTTTGTACCAGGTTTTACTGTCCTTCGTCATCCGGAGACATTTCCTTATCTACAAGGACCCTTTCGGCGTCTGTCAGCTTCAACCAGTTTCTTACGTATTCCAAACGACACCGGCTGCAACGGAATGTCACATTGAAACTCCTTTTAGCAATGTACGCGGCTGCCGCTATCTTCGACACGTACCAACGGTGGCCGGCTGCTCCGCATTGGAGCTGGCCTTGTAACACTCTCATTTCGTTGGTCAAACCTACCAACATAGAGCGCAACTCTTCCTGCTTTTTTCTAATTTCCTTTATTTTCCACTTGTACACTTCACACTCCTCTCTATTTCTTGGTGTTTATTCCGTCGAGGAGGGCGAAGACGAAGACGGAATAGTTGATCAAGTCCAAAACGGTGTCCTTGATCTTCTCCACATCAGGAGTGCTCATTCTCGACGACTTCACCATGGTCTTGAGGCGCATAACCTTGACATTTACCATGGTGACGGCGTCTTGCCAGGTTGGAAAGTACTCTTCCAATGTGGTGCCCGCGGCATTGTACTCCACTCCCCTTTCCACGAGGAGTTTGCAACATTCTTCCATGCATTCACGGCACCACAACAACAGGCGAGCGGTTTCCGGAGTGGTTACGAGACTCTCTTTTTCGACGTTTCCTTGTGCCATTTTACTGCTCCTTTTTCTTGTTATTAAGTCCCTTGTAGTAGCGTTCGCACAGTTGGCGACGGGCCCACGGGTCTGTGGACAACATTTTCTTTTCGAAAAGCTTTGACATGTCCTTGGCAGGAAAGTTCAGTGTCTTGACTATCTTCCGCTGCTCTTCCTCGAATTCGTCGTCCGATAGAGCACGACCGATTGTCTGGAGATGTGGCCATAACTCCAGCAGATTGCCGTCGAACTCGAGGTCCATGTAATATGGAACAATACGCTTGAGGAAAGCTGTCGGATGCGTTCTTCCGGTGATCTTGAAGCTCTCTACTCCGGTAACCGCGGAGTAATGCGGGATATCTTGTGGAAGGATCCAGTTTGCCTGTAACCAACTGACGGGGTCATTGGCGCGTATCTTGGTGCAAAGAGCCCGCGGGTAGTACGGGTCTTTTAACTGCGTCTGGTGAGCGTTCATGTCGTAGCATGTCCGGCGAAATATGCCGTCGCAGTTTCCGAACTTCCCGAGATGACAGAACTCGTTTACAATCACTTCCGGAGTAAGCCACTGGTAACGTTTTAGTTTCGACAACCACTGGCGGTCCAGGTTCCTCGCGATCGGCACACAGATTCTGTCAAAACGGCGACAGGCGTCAAAGTACCATTGAACTTGTTCCACTTCAGTGACCCCAGCAATCGTTGACAATTCAACAGACAGCGGAGGAAGGTTGTCGAGAGCATCGCCGAGAAGGAAGAACAATAAAGGATGCGCAACTGTGATGATGTCGATGTCGTAGTATTCGATAAAACTGAGGACGCCGGCACGGAGCCCGATTCTCCATTTGTCCAAGAAGTCCCTTATGTCGCCGAGACAGGAGACATTCATTGTCCAGTTTATTTTGAGGCCGATTTTGTGCGCTTCAGTAATGAACGCACTGACTTCGTCGCCGCCAATTTGTTGGGTTCGCGGACGACTTCTTGCATTACCCAACGGACTAATCGTGGTGTTGCCGTACAACGTCGTGATCTGCGTGCGTTCATGTGTCTCGTTCATCTTTTTCACGAACTCTAGCAGCTCAGGTTCCCATGTGTTGCCGATTGAGTACTTGTAAATCGCTAACATTCGGTATGCTCCTTTTTAGACTGTTTGCTCTTGACTCTCTCGTGTTTTCAGCGTAGAAACGCCGTGACAGTGTTCTTGGTGGGAAGATCTGAAAGTACCGGCCGCACAACGGACAACGGGCAGCTATCGCGGATTCTTGGGCGTTCTTTGTTGCTAGTGCTACCGGAAGCATCCTTGCAGGAACCATTTTCGATAATCCGTTTTTCGTAACAGCGGTGTGGAGGTGCGAGAAATTGTTCCTCCACCATATTCCGTTGCAGACCGGGAGATTTTCTTGCATGATCTCAGCTGCCGATTTTCCTGCATCATCGACGCAATTCATTACCATTCTCCTTTTTGTTAATCGTCGAAACAATAGTCGTGTTCCTCGAGCCCGAGAGACTGATTGTCTATCTCATCGCTGATCTCGTGGATGTGCCTCTTGCATACTAGCTTTACCGCTGATTTCAACGGCTCACACAGTGTAGCGGTGTCTAACCAGTCCAGATATAGCACCTCTTCTTCTGCTATTGCACGCAGTGTCTTGCCTTTATGCTTTCCAAATTGTATCACTACGTCCAAAGCTTGTTCAGTCGTCATGGCTGTGTCGGTTCCTTTACAGTTGCCGGTTGATATTTCTTGTTACGAATGATCCAGTACTTGAAGTCATCGCAATCATCAACTGATCGACAAATGTCGCTAACGAGATCACTCCAGTAAAATTCACCGGCCTTAGGAAAGCGCCTTACTGGGCTGATAATTTCCCAACCGTCTGGCAGATCAGGTTTCTTTTCCAGTGGTGTTCTGAGTCCAAGAAGGGCAGCAAGACCTTTTTCAACGGCGCCTTTGACCGTCTCAAGTTGATTTTGTACTTCCGCGAGGCGCTGATGCGCGTCTTCACGTTCTACTATTTCCTTGGCGATCATTTTCCAATGCTCTTCGCAATAGTAGCCGACTTGGGTGCCGTACATGTCGTACCGGAGTTCGCCGTGTTCTTCACAAAGCCAACATTTGGTGGCCGCAGCAAGTCTGCCAGCAAGACACCCAGCTACGCTTTCCGAATCTTCCGGGCTGAGTTGAATGACACAGAATTCGATTGGGCGAGGTTTAGCCATCAGTTATCTCCGTTATATTGAAGAAGCTGCCTTCTAGGTTCTGTTTTGGAATAACAATTTTCGGCAACATCAGTGATGCCTGAAACACTCTCTCTTTGTACATAACCGGGAAACGTCGGAGCAGCCATTTCGGAAAGAAACGCTCTTTGACAGCTTGCCACCAATCTCGCGGCCATCGCACCGTTCTGATCGTATCACTACCGCAATATGCGGCCATCTTTTTCTCGAGGGTTACTAAGACCGTGTGGAACTCTTGCTTGTGGAACTTGAGTAGCCCGTACGGTGCGCTGTAGGTAGCTGCGATCGTTGCGGTGTTGAACCCAATTTCTGTGAGCTCAACTTTTGTCAGTTCTTCACCAGGAACCCACTCAGCCATGGCTTACCTCTCCACCGAAGATTATGATATAGGGATGTTTGTAGTCCCCGACGGTGTGGTTGGGGCCATCGTGCGCGTTTTCCCTGTGGTAGGCGCACACCAGAAAGAGCCGCGATATGTCGTGGAAGAGCGATTCAACCACACCGGTGGGCACATCCTGTAGAAGTGCCTTGATATCAAGGTTAACGTTACATTTGTTCTTCTCGAATTGTTCCTCAGTTATGCACATCCACCCGTCAACAGCCACTGGCAACTGTCTTGTGAAGTTTTGCCATCCGAAGCAGTAGGCCCTCACTGCATCTATCAGTCTCTCTGGATGATTCTCGGTGATGACGAAGTGACGAGTGATGCCTACCAACCTGCCGTAAGAAGTGTACCATTCTTGCACCCTTTTGCCCACTTCGATGCACGGCAAATCGGTTCTTTGTTCGTAGGTCTCCACACGTTTTTCAGGCATTGTTTTCTCCTTTTTCTGGTGCTGTGGCGTCAGTGGCCGGTTCTGGTAACGGCCCCAGCAGTGTGTCTAGAAACAGCGGCTCCAACCCCATCATGTTTCGAATAGTGAAACCGAGGTTGCTTATTTCCATTTCCACGCAGATCCTAATTAGTTCGTTCTGTTTCTCAACAAACTCTGGGAAGGTGCGACTCATATCCCATCCAGCTTGGAACAGTAGTAGCGTCTTCCTTGACATCGGTGACAAGAGCGAATACAGCTTTCTCCCAGCAACTGCGCGATCGTTTATGCTCATGTTGCCGATATTATTCACAAACTCGCCGATGGTCATTGCAACAGTCCTTTCTTATACGGCTCGTTAACCGACTTTCCGGTGGCGCTCCAGTCGTCGGAGCACAGTATGTGCTTCATCACTTGAACCATCGCGGTACTCACGTAACCGGATACTGTTGTCATGGAGCACTCGATAAATCGTTGAGGTGCTGTACTCCTCTCCGTTGTAGTTTTGTACTTCTTGTTGGATGCACCGGGCGCTAAAACCCCATACACCGAGAAGACAAATCTTCCATATCCCGCTGTCAGTCATCTTACATTTCCTTTATTCATACGTTGGTACAATTCCAATGCGTCTTGTATCGGCTTCAGGTCCATGCCGCAATGTGGACAAAACAACAACGCCGATGGCGGGTTCAGTGTGGGACTTAACACCGGGTCAGCACTCGGCACACTAATCCGGTGGCTGGGATACACACGGTAATGCGCTGCTAAGCCGTGGCTACTCCCACCCCTGTATCCGCATTTTCTGCAGACGAATTTCGGTTTTTCTGTTTTTTCCGCTTTCTTGTTCATCGGTTGCACCTTTCCTTTGATGCTGACGGGCGATGCACCGTTGACGGCTTGCGACAATAGGCGCAGTGCATCCTCTGTCCATCGCATCCGTACCGCCCGGTTTTACCCGTCAGCATATTCATTTGTCAAAAGGAACTGTCCAGGCCGTCAGTCTGTACTACTTTCTCTTCGCCTTCTGCGCGTCCAGCCTGCCCATCAACCCGTTGAGCAGCCGAGTCTCGAAGGTATACATCTCCGCCTCGGTCAGGACACCCGCACCGCTTGAAGACTCGACCCGCTTACCGTCGCGGGTTGTCTCAAGGACGATGACGTGGCTCCCATTGGTCTGGTGCGTCAATGCGTGAGCCATTGCTTGCGTTTCGGCGAGTAGCGACTTTGCAGAGGCGTCTGACAAACGACCTTCCCGGTAGTTGACACCGACCGTCTCTTCTCCACTTTCCAAATCAATACAACCCAACTTTACCGATACACTTAACATTTCTATTCTCCTTTGTTACACGGCACTATTGCCAAACTAATACAACTGCTAGGATTCGAACCTAGTCTGCAATACCTTTCTAGGGCACCGCAGCACTCCACCATAACTTCCATGTACGGCTTAGTACAGTTGTACCACTCAAATAGCGCTGGCGTGGCCGGTCTAGGACTGGTGTTCCCCGGACAGATCACTCAGCACGTGATTCACGCCAGCATGTATTAACTCAAGCCCGTGGCCGGATTCCCCACCCGGCACCTTAACTAGACTCACTTAGTACGTAGTTTGGTAGACCCGTTGCCAAGGACAGCCGCCACACCAACCTAAAGCGCTACCACGCCGCACGGGCTTGAGGTTTATTTACTTGTCAAATAGCGCTGGCGTGGTCGGTGAAGGATGGCCCATATCGGGTTATGCTCCCGGCACACTGCTCATTACGCAGTCACGCCAGCATATTCACTTGTCAAATTACTCGTGTCCAGCCAGACTCGGAGGAGTGTGTCTCTTTGGGTGGTTTTGAGCCCCACCAAACTGTCGCGGTATTGTCGGCTTGAAAGCGGGCACCACTTTTGTAGTGGGCTTTGGCATCTTCTTCACCACCTCAACAACTCGCTGCTCGTCCAGCCAATACTCCTTCTGCGGTACGCCGTCCTTCAAAGTCCTCGGGGTAACTTCGTACTGCACACAGCCGTTCATGTATTCGCATCTCGCGGTTACGAACCCGACGAAGCCTGTGACAGAGTCTTTTACCTTAGTGCCGAAAGCTATTCCTATAACCATTTTTCGTTTCCTCATTTACTCTTTTCTATCGTCATAGGACCATCAACCCTGAAAGAAATACTGATCGAAAAAGGTCCTTGAACGTTGGCCAATTGTCTAGCAGTTAACATAACACCATCGCCGACAACAACATAGTGGCCAGCGTCACCTTTCTCTTCGATGAAACTTTCCAAGCGGAACTTGGTGTCATTCCGCATTATCCCTAAGTATTCTTCTTCTGAGACTGTAACGCAGCCGGAAGCAACTGTTACCCCCTTTACGGTTTCCTCCTCAAGTTTGGTGTAGAATACTGGAAATATCTCTTCGTTGCATCGATTACAAATCCATGCTTGGTACGTGTACTCTTCCGGATAATCGAATGACGCCAAAATCCATCCTGTCTTCGTCTCCATCTTGGTATTTGTGACCCACGGAGCCCTTCCCTTTTTGATCATCCATCTGTGTTTGTGTCCGCCATCATCGGTGTATAGCCATTTTGGTTCCGGCAGGTTTACTATTCCGCCGACATCTAGGCTCTCCGATTCTACCAACAGGCTCCACTCGCGGTTGTTGTCGCCGATACCGACTATGTTTGTATTACGTTTCATTCTGTTGTTACCAGCGGAAATAGTGGGACCAGCGCACCAGTGCCTGAGAAAGGAGGTGCAAGAAAACTCAGGTATTGGCCAAGCGGGAAGCTACCTGGCTGCGATGCGGTTAGGTCGCGTGCGCCGGTCCCAAGGGCAAAGTTGCCATTGTCGTTGTCAATTTCCGTAATCAAAGTCATCGGTCTCCGAAAAGTCATCGGGGGGCACTTTGTTTACGGCGTCTCTCCACTCCTTGTTGAAGATATACATAAAGACGCCGACAAGAAGTGCTATCGGCCAGAAGACAGTGTAGTGCAACGTTTTTCCAAGAAAATACATCACAGTGCCTTTCTTCTATCTTATCAAATCGATTAGCCTTTTCCACAGGAACATGGTAGCTGAGATTAGTACAAACGAAGCTCCAGACACCAGCAGTATTGCGTGTGTCAATTGGAATCGCTGTACCGGTGGTTGTTTGGAGTAATGCGGCCAGATGACAGTCTTAATTGCCACATGACAGACGACCATTCCGAAAACAAATCCGCTGAGTGTAACGGACCAGTCCAGTAGCGTTTCCATGCAACTGCCTTTCTCTTACTTTGTATTTGACTGTAATACATTGTAACAACGTTGAATAAAAAAGGACAAATGCTGTTTCGCGTGGTCCGACGAAATTATTTTACGCCGGAGAATCCGCGAAAATTATCGGTAAAAAAACTAAAACCTGGGCCGCTGATACACCCGCTCATACCTGTTTTATTTTACAAAGTGGCAAAACAAAAAGGGCTGCCCACTGGATTTCAGCGGGCAGCCCAGACACAGACACACGGAACAACGGAGAGAATGCGGAGTGACTGTCCTTTACTGGCTGTCCATCACTTGTTTGTGACCTTGACAGCCAGTCCACTGACTTTGGCCACCGCCAGGATTAGCTCGGTGGCCAACTTCGGGTCGTTCGCGAAACGGCATCCACGGGGAGTCGGCCCAAACGTGCCGTCCTCGTTTTTGTAGTACTCCCGGATATCAAGCATCGGCGTATTCGAATGGTACGTCGAGATTGATACTCCGACCACACTGCCATTCGGCTTTACAGGACCCGGGATCTGTTCCCTGGTGACGCTCACTCTGCGTCTTTCTTTTTCTTCTTCTTCCCTTTCTTCGCTTCATCGTCGGCACCCTTCGGCCGGCCGCGCGTTGCCGGAGGCAGCGCCTTACCGTGCGGGAGCTTCAGATTGCCCTGCCTGATCTGGTACTTGTACCAGGCGAGGTGCGATTTTCCGAACTTCGTCTTCGGGAAGGACTTCACCAGTTGTGTACGGATGTCCTGGGTGGAGGCCATTGGGTCTTTGGCCAACAGCTCCAGTACAGCCTCGGTGATGGTGCCCTTTCTCGGTGTTCGCGGACCGCCTGACTTCTTAGAAGACTTTTTCTTGCCTTTCTTCGAAGTCTTTTCGGTCTCCTCGGCCTCTTCAGTCTCCTCGATGTCTTCGGAGACTTTTGTCACGCCTTCGGAGCCGATCGGCCTCCGCTTTTTTCCATGGCGTTTCTTCTTCACTGTACGCCCTTTCTATAGTTGTAAGTTGCTATGAATGTCACTCCGACATTCAACCGGAACTGAAAACCTGGACCGCAAAACGTGATGTTTTTACGGGAAGTCTTCACTCCGGTAGCAAATGGTCTGGGTTCACTGTGTCCGTTTGAGAGTTGTCAGAACTATTTCCCAAATCTAATTGCCCTTGGACGGTTATACGCACTCATCACCCTGTCCAACAGTTCGATTTCCGTTTTGGTTGACTCTTCTAGCAGCAACCCATCGTGCATTTCTGCCAGACACTCGTAACAGACGTTCAACTCTTCATCGTTGGACGTTCTGCAATACAACTCTAAACACTCCGGGCAAAACGGAGAACCGCACCGTGAACACCGTCCACCGCCGTCATGTGTGTCCCAACGGCTTCCACAAGAGTCACATACTGCCAACATCCTAGACTCCTTAGTTGGGCCTTTCGGCATTCAACGGATGAACTTTTTCAACCCCTTACTGGTATACTTCCCAGCAACTCGTCGGAAGACTCGGCGAATGATCTTGCCTCGAAGTAAGGCATTGAGATCGCCGAGAATCTTTGCATACCAGTAGAGGCGTCCACGGAACTTGTTAATCTGAATTGACATCGTTTGCACTCCTCAGGCGTCGGTTATAAGTTTCCAACGAGATGAGCAACTGTCCGTAACCCAACTCAACGCCGATGGCTGTGGCAGAAAAGTCTTCACAACACATCGGAATGAGTGTGGTTTTGTCTGTCGCAAATGACATTCCGAGGTAATTGGCCTCTCTTTGATGACAGACTGCACATGTCGGGAGGTGACTCATAACCTTGAAACGTTGCTTCACTGGGACCTTCATCGACGATCTCCTTAGCTACGCGACCTATCTGGATGACCAGGAGGCAAATGCTTCTGGTCGAGGCGGCCAGTTTCCACAAGCGGCGGCCCATCCGGTGAATGCTTCGGAGACGGCCATTCTACAAACGGCGGGTCGTTGACTGCAGCCGGTGGATTGGCAGCCAGCTTCGGCGGGTGCTGAGTAATTGGATGCTGTATCCGCCGCTTGACCTCCTGCATGAGTTTCTTCAGGTAGTAGGAGTGCAGCGATGGGGTCTTCACAGCGTCCATGAGTTCACACCAGCAGAGTGCTAGCAAATCCTCTCCGCACATCTTTCCAAATGGGCGGACAGATTCATCCGGCACATCACCCATCCATTTGGCAGCGGGTTCATTTGTGCCGGTTGCTGTTCTTCCGGATTTTCGCTTTGAGATCTCATACTCGAGCGCCTGGGCTTTCATAGGCCGTATTGCGATGCCGCCAATGTCGTCTTTCCGTTCCTTGCAGAGATCGCTAATACATTCCAAACACTCTCCCAGCAACTCAAGGTCTGTTTGTTCTGAGAAGGTACGTTTGGTATACATTGTTTTTTCCTTTACAATGCGTTCTGACACACTGTCAATCGGAGTACAGTGTGACCCAGACCGGTGTCTGTGTATCCTATCGACTGCAGTTCTCGCGTCTAATGGGTATCAACATAGTTTGCCCATTGTGACAGTGTCATCGGATTGCGGTAATGCACGTAGATTAACCCCGTAAGACTTTGGATGCGCCAGAGCGGCCGTTCCGGGGTGAGTCTATTCATCCAGTCCTCAACGGAGAACTTTCCGTCTGATAAGGAAGTCGCATCTTCAGCAGAGATCAGGCCGGCTTCCTCTTCCAAGCGCTTCTTTTTCTCTGCTTTCAATCGGACGATCGTGGCAACAAGTTCCCTACCGGCTGTGATCCTGTGATCCCGTATCCGCATGTTGGCGTATGTACGAAACTCCAGGATGTCTAACCAGTTTCGGCCGAGTTTGATGCGACAGTAGATCTTGGCAATGACGATCAGTGCACATGTGAGAAGTCCTAGCCCACAGATAGTGTAGATAATCGGATGGGCCAAGAATGCTTCTAGTCGATTGTCCCACATGAACTGCCAGAAGTTGTCGAGTTCACTTATTACCATTTTCCGTTGTTCCTTTTTTAGTAAAACGAGACAACTGCAGTCGGTAGGACACACAGACTATTTGCGGCAAGCTGGATTGGCGGAACTTCTCCGCAACCGTACAACGTGTACGTTCTTTCAAAGCGGTTCCGTTAGGTCTTGCCAACAGCGGCAAACCTTCCAGTCAGTTGCCCGCGGGCTTTTACACTCTTGCGACCTGCATGTCACAGTGTTCACCGCGAGAAGGATCCGTGCAGTATCTTGTGGGCAACCGGTTTCTGGCATATTCTATCGACCTGCCTGACGTTATCACTCCGAGTCCTTCAATCCGGTACACTCGGCGTTGCCCGATAGAGCGCGTTATCGCTCATCATTTATATTATACACGTGGAGCATGTTCTTGTAAACAAAAAAATAGTTGGGTGGCGTCTTTTTTTCATCGGGGTTTCAGCGGTGTTTTTTTCAGATGTGGCCAATGTCGGCATGTGTGCTTCACCCAGTAATACTTCAACCACCGGCCGGTAAACAAACCGCCGGTGTCGCCCTTCAATAGTAGTCTACCTTTCCGCGCGTTCATACATACTCCTCCTGTTCTTCATCGATGAAGGGATCTTCCCGGTTATGTGCAGCGATTGAGCACATCACGCGGTAGCACTTCCAACAACACACTACAATGAACCAGGCAGATGAGTTGCCACCAGGTCGCGGTACCGGGTAGAAGTAAGTTTCCGTCATTGTCTTCGATCGGTAAACCCCACACAACGGGCACACCATTGACACTTTCGAAACAATCTTTTCATTGATTGTAACTCGACGAACCCTCCGGTAGAATTCACGCAGTGTTAGCCACTCTTTACAGGCTTCATAGATAGCGTCCTTTTCTTTGAGCTTCTTTCGGCGGGTCCTCCGGACTGCGCGTTCTGCCAGCAGATGCTTCCAGTGTTTCTTGTTGGCTGCCGTACAAATGGAGCAGACTCGCGAACTCTTGTCTTCCAATGTTGGCCGATACGGGAACTCTGCTAGCGGCTTCTCATTTTTGCACACACGGCAGCGTTTCTCGCTTGCAGGCTGTCTTGTTTTCATTATGGGCCTTTCATTGCATTACATTATACGCTGTAGAAATGCCGGCGGAGAGTACTAAGTTGCGGGAACCTGCAACTTTTTACAAACAGATTGCCCGGCAACTTCTCCTGTTGTCAACACTAACATGCCACTATCTCGCGGCAATCCGGCGGCGCACCCAGTAAAAACTCGACCGCACAAAATGGAATAGGGGGTTGCACAAAAACGGAAAGGGAACCTTGTGGGCTCCCTTTCATACACACTTGTTAGAAAGTCTTAGTGAGGAGGATTGTCGCTATTGGCAATTCTTGCTTACAAACTTCCCGGTGACAAACTAAGGATGTCATTTGCGCAGTCGTGGCAAACTGCAATTTCCTTCGAGATCCCTGTCGGAAACTTCAGCTCAACCATGACAAGGTCGCTGTCACCCTGATCGTTGATGCTCATGTCAAGCGGAGCACCACAGTGTGCACAATTGGAACTTCGACCGTCAGGCGGTTGAGCCTCCGGCGGCAGGTTCTCTCTGTTCCACTTCTCGACTTCCTCATCCTCGAGGTCCCTTTCAACGGCACCTTCAATGTCGCTTGCGAGGTCCTCCGCTTCCTGCTCGATTTCGATTTCGAGTTTGTCAGGATCGAGGGCTACCGGACCCCTGTCGATGTCGGAGCACCGCAAGGGGGTGGTCTGCCTCGTTAGCCAAGACTCTTCGCTCGTGGCTTCCTTGCTCGTGGCCTCCTCGCTATCGCTCGTGGGAACCATTGGCGGGCACTTGGTCGGTCCAAGAATTAAGTACCCGATTTGATAGAGGTGTTGTTCTACCTCTTTGATGATTCCCGGAAGAGCTGCCAAACCGGCAGCACGGGATGACTTCTTCCTGAGCGACACTAGGAGGCTCTTGGCATTGTCAAGAGCTACCTCAATCTCCACTGACGGTCGCGGAGCGCCTTGTCCGTACTTTGCCCCAAAGAAGAAGAGCAAATCGCGGACCGCACTCTCAGCCAAAAGACCTTCAGCAAAGATGGTATCCACGCAGACATTGCAGATGTGGAATCTCGTGAATGAGTGTGCCTTACTTCGGTCACTCCTAGCAGAAAGTTCTACTACTTGGAGTTCCTTGTCCGGGCACTTCTCGAGACAAAGGAAACACACTAACGGATTCGAATTGTTTCTGGGTTCCATCATTGTAATTCTCCTTGGTTTTAACAGACTTTTCTCTTGGGGACTCAATGGCGGAATTGCCGTCAGTGTTTCCTCCCACTGTCTTTCTCTATTCGAATATCAAAGAGCGGAATCTGAAGTTCAATCAACTTCTATCACAATTATATTATAACATATTGACTCCCCGTTTGTCGTACGAAAATAAAAGTTTTTAATGTGGCTGCCAAAACTTCGACCACAGGATGTCCCGAATCCCTACCAAAAGGAAGGGAGAAGAGAGCCTTGCGGCGGAAATCTCTTCTCCCAACATTTCAGCAGGTGTCCAAGCCAAGGACGATCTTTTGGACGCTTTCCACATCCTTCTTGATCTCGGACACCCACTTTGCCAAGTCCCTGGAGTTTCCCGGACCAGGCGGCCTATCGTCGACAAGTTGGTTGCTCATTGCTTCGAGTTCTCCAGTTGCCGCTCCCAGCAAGCGGAGAATCCCTCTCGACCAGATCTCCACTTCGCATTGCTTGGTGCTTCTGTAATTGGCCGCCATCGCTTTTGCACAGGATTGGCAAAGCTTCACTTGGCAAACCCTTACCGAGCCACTTTTTCCGATCGGAATACACATTTCGCACTCGGCGGGGGTTTCAATAAGCGTCTCCCCGCAACAGGAGCACCATGTTACCTCTTCCGGGTTCGGATCTTTCGACTCGATAACCATCTTTTTGAGTGCCTTCGACATTTTACGTTCCTTTCAAAGGTTTCCGTTAATGTGTCATTCAATCATTCAGACAGTCACACCCGATTCGGTTGTCAAAAAGCAACATCTGAAGTTCAAGTAACTTCTATCACAATTATATTATAATCTATTGGCTGCCCGTTTAAACCACAATTATTTTTTTGTTTCATCAGGAGCTCCGCACTGGCACTGTTTGTGGTTTCCGGTGGCAGAGCCTCCGCGAGATCAGAGCCTCCTCGTAGTTTCTACTCGTGGCTTCCTCGCTTACGCTCGTGGGCAACCAGAAAGCGGCTGCCAATGGCGGGGCCTTCCGCCCAGTTTTCAATCGGAAACTTCGACCGCACATTTTGCCAAAGGGGAGCCTTAAGGTGGAGCTTCCAGCATTTTTCAACGGCACTTTGTGGAATCCACATGTGACTTTCCGTGTGAAAAAATATAAAAAGGAAGAAGAATCCTTAGTGGCATTCTTCTCCCTTTGCAGAATGGAAGTTCTACGTTTGGTCGTCCGATTCGTCAATCCACCCGAAGAAAATCTTCTTGAGATTTTTCAGTCGGCCTTCCACGTTGGTGATTTCCTCGAGGGAACCATCCAACAACTTTCGGATGTTCTCGGAGAAGTTTTCCAACTTCCGGGATCTCACCATTCGGGAACCTGATAGCATCGAGTGGGAACACAATTGGCAAATCTCAACCTCGTTCGGGGTTCCATCAGGAAGATGGAGAAACACAAGAATCTCCTTGCGGTTTCCCTCATCATCGAATTCCACATCGATGAGTTCTCCACAAGCGGAGCATCTTGGATTGGGGTCATCAGCCTGGGGACCCTTCACTTGCTTTTCCCAAGTTCGAAGTTTCTTGGACATTTCAAACCCTTTCAGTTAGTGGTTTATCAAGTCGGAAACATTCGCTCATATTTTATTTTCAAATAACATTCAGAAAATTCTATCAATTTTCAATTTTCAATAAACTCACATATATTATATTATATCACATAGATTTTCCATTGTAAATGAAAAAATAAAAAAGAATCACGAGAGAACCTGACAGAATACCAACACAGAGCTTCAGGTTGTGGGAAACAGAGCTTCTGGTTATGAGAACAGAGCTTCCGATTGTGGAGAACGGTTCGGAGTTCCCAATAGGGGAAGACCAATTGGATCATTCCTGCAGGAATACTCAGACGAGTGCTCTGTCTACAGGGTTTCTTCTAATAGAATCCCCAATTGGGAATCCACTAACACTAAGTTGGGAATCCCAATCTGGAAACTGCCAAATGGTTTGGCTTGTGGTGGGTTCCCCGTCCGGAGTTCCGGCTTGAGAGCCCGCGGGCAACTGGCAGAACTGGCAGAAACTGGCAGAACTAGCAGAAACTAGTGGATCCCCAATCGGGATTCCCGTGGGGTCTTGTCGCTAGAGTCCGCCTGTCCGGATTCGCAATCAGTACGTTTTTCGCACAGAGGCTATCTCTGTGGCAAGATAGAAGTCACTTGTCCGGGTTTGCTATCAGTACGTTTTACATACAGACACTCTCTCTGTAATA
>Ga0307376_10002148_pt1 | contig 19842 bp, 22 predicted proteins | sample TR2MG_FD_202536 | JGI IMG/M metagenome (GOLD analysis project Ga0307376, IMG submission 202536) | Soil microbial communities from Risofladan, Vaasa, Finland - TR-2 | ecosystem: Environmental > Terrestrial > Soil > Coastal area > Acid sulfate soil | place: Finland: Risofladan, Vaasa | collected...
AACAAGTTTAGTTTCAAAAAGATTTATAAAAAAAGGAGAGATTATAACTTATGACATGTTGACTGAAAAAAGGCCCAGCAATGGTATCTCTCCTATGGATATTAAGAATGTAATAGGAAAAATTGCTATTAAAGATATAGAAGCAGACAACGTGTTATTTTATGATTATTTGGGTTAATAAATAATGGCTATAAAAGTTTTTATTCAAACTGAAAGATTCGGAGGAGGCCCTGCTATTTTTAGATCAAGATTAATCTCTTCTTTAAGTAAATTTAATGATATAAAAATAATTACGAATGTAAAAGATAAATTTGATGTTGAGTTGGCATTTATAAGGAAAATTTTTAATCATGACAAACCATATATTTTAAGAGTAGATGGGTGTTATTATGAAAAACAAAGGAAGAGGGGGAATCTTGCTTTAGAAGACGCTATCTTAAAAGCCGAATATATTGTTTTTCAATCTTTTTTTTCTTTTAGATTATGTAAACGTATATTAAGAATCAGTAAAAAATTAATAGAAGGAGTAAATTATTCTATTCTTTATAATGGATTAGATTTAGATTACATTAAAAGAATAGAGCCTGATAAGAGCATAAAACCAGGTTCATTTGTTTCGTGTGCTGGATGGAGGAAAAACAAGAGACCACTTTCTACCATCAAGGGTTTTTTAGAAGCTGATACAGGGATGCATTTATATATGATCGGAGGGTCTGGTTTTAGCGGCGAAAAAATAGATAAAAAAAATAATTCTAAATATGTGCATATTTTAGGAGAAAAGACAAACGAAGAGACGATATCTATAATGAAAGCATGCGATTATCAGATTCATTTGTGCCATATAGATTCATGTCCAAATGTTGTTTTAGAAGGTATGGCTTGTGGTTTAAATGTTTTATGCACGAATCTAGGAGGAACTCCAGAAATAGTTGGAAAAAATGGAGTTATTCTTGAGGCAGATAAACAATGGAAAGGCAGGTATCTAGATGTCGATAATTTGGACACATTGTCTTCATCGGTGGTGGCCAACGGGATAAAAGATTTGATAAGGAGGGGGAAAAAGACAAATATTTTATCTTTTAATATAGATGAAGTAGCTGCAAGATATAGAAAGATAATAAAAAAAGTTATTAATAAATAGAAGATTATTTTTGATTAGGACAGGAATGCCAAAAGTTTCAGTTATAACTACGCTGTACAATTATAGAAATTACATAAAAGATAATATTGAATCTTTCTTAAAACAAGATTTTGAGGATTCTGAGCTTATTATAGTTGACGATGCTTCAACTGATAATCCTTATAAGATTATAAGTAAATATAAATCTGACAGAGTTAAATATATGAGATTAGATAAGAATGAAGGATATTCACATGCTAAGAACGTTGGGATTAAATCTTGTAATTCCGATATATTGGTGATGTTAGATGCTGATGATATGTTAACGAAAAATGGCATATCTGTTCGTTATAATAAGATTATGGAAGGCTATGATTTTGTTCATGGTCCTTGTTTAAATTTTAAAGAAGGAAAACCTCTTATAAGGAATAAAATGTGGAAGGAATGGCTTGAAACAAAAAAATTCAAGTTTGTTCATGCTCAAGGAGTTATGTTGAAAAAAGACATTCATAGAAAAATAGGCTTGTATGATAAAAATTTGTGGTGCAAAAGTGATAGAGAATTTTTTGCTAGAGTTTTTAATCATAATTTTAAGATAGGAACTGTAGATGAAGATGTCGCTATCTACAGGAGGCACTCTATGCAAATGCATCAATCAAAAGAAAAAGCTAAAATTAATAATAGATTGCAAAAAAAGGTTCTTGCATTAATTGAAAAAAGAAAAATAGATTTAGGTAATTTAGAACTATTAAAATAGGAGAGTTTAATGAAGATTGGTTTTGGTTTTGATCCTTTTAAAAGCGATGACGCTATTGATGGCAAACATAGATTTCTTATCAGATTGGCCACTCAGATGAGGGAGGATGGTATTATAATTGATAATAATAAACCTGATGTTCATATTTATTTACCTCGCGGCAAAAGGAATAAAAAGGCAAAAATAAATTTACTTAGAGTTGATGGGCTAATAATGAATACTAGATGGAATTATAAGGTTAAAAATAGAAAAATAAAAGAGTCCATAGACAAGAGTAGTGCCTTAATTTATCAGGGAGATTTTTGTGAAGAAGCGTATCGTAGATTTCTAGGTATTAATAAAAGATTTAAAATAATTCCCAATGGAGCAGATCCTAATGAGTTTCTTCCCAGAAGACCTAAAAATTTCTTTCTAGCGAATAGCAAATGGAGACCGCACAAGAGATTAGAAGAAACGGTGAAATGTTTTTTAGTTGCTCTCGAAAAAGGGCTTGATGCTGATTTAGTTATTACTGGTAGCGGAGACTACAAGTTTGATCACAAAAGAATTAAATATATTGGTTGGCAGAAAAGAGGAGAATTAAAGAGATTATTTTCAAAAGCTATTGCCAGCATTCATTTAACATGGCTAGATTGGTGCCCCAATTCGATGGTAGAAGCTATTGTGGCACGATGTCCTGTTATATATACTAAGTGCGGAGGGCAGACACAGTTGGGAAATGGTTCTGGAATAGGTATCGAGGATAAACAATGGGAATTTGACCTTATAGATTTGTATGCTCCTCCTAAACTTAATAGAAATGAGGTAGCTGATGCAATGATATATTTGAAAGAGAATAAAAATAAAGATTTGTATCCTAGTAGAGATGTTTTAAATATAGTGAATGTAGCTAAAGAGTACGAAGATTATTGTCGTCTGTTATTAAAAAAATAAATGTTAGGGATATAAAATGAATGAAAAATCTCATATTACTTATAAGGAATTGTTAGATTTGATATCCTGGGGATTGTTTTCAATGAAGGTTAAGGGTGTGCAAATTGTTGATGGCAGATTAAACCAATATGCGTTAAAAGGTATTAAAAATGCTTGTTATAACGGAATATATGTAGGGTCTCCTGGAAGAGATATTTATTATATGCTGCCATTTCTTAATGAAACGCAGATGGAAGAGGTTGTTGATAAAGTGGCTGATAAATTTCCTAAGATACCCCCAGATAATCATGTTAATATTGGTATGTTTGTACGTTTTTTATACGGGCAATTCGAGAAAAATGGAACTTTAAGATCTGATAAAGATTTGGAAAGAATGCAAAATGAAATAATAGATTGGGATTCGTCTAGAAAATTTATTAAATTGTTGTTTAATAAGATGGTTAGTAGTGATAATTTTTATGGGATGTGTATACTATATGAGATGGAGGCACATCGGTTGGGAGATGAAGCAATATTGAATAGTGATTCAGAAAAATTTGTAAAAATGGAGGAGATGTATAATAAATCTGTTGAGTTTGCGCATAAATGCGAGAGTTACAAACAGATGTTTACTCCTTATTATTGGTGTTTTGAATATTTTAAAAAAGGTAAAAATAAAAATAAAGCATTGGAATATTCCTATTTGACAATGAAAAATGCAGAAAAATATTGTCCAGATGCAAGGCCTGGATATATTAGTAAGTTATTAAGTTGTATAAAATATATAAAAAAATATGATAAAAAAAATTGGAAGAATTTCTGTAAGATATATAAAAATAGTAAAAATAAATGTGTTAAAAACACATTTAAGAAGATGAAATGAAAAATAAATCTCATATTACTTATGAACAGTTATTAGAAATAGTCTCATGGGGAATCTTTGCTATGAAGATGAGGGGCAATAGTGTTTCTGATAAAAAATTAGAAACAATAAAAAAAATAGATGGAGCTATTTATGAAGGAGTTTATGTGGGATCTCCTGGTAAGGATATATATTATATGTTGCCTTATCTTGATGGCAAACAGATGATAGAAGTTGCTAAACTATTGTCTAAGAATTTTCCTAATGAGCCTCCTAGAACTTATGCGAACATTGCAGCTTGTCTTAGATTCATATATGGGCAATTTGAAAAGCAAGGATCTCTTAAGTCTATAGAAGATTTTAAGAGAATGAAAGAAAACAAGCCAGATTGGAGTTTATCGATAAAATTTTTAAAAGAGTTGGAGAAAGAATTAAAAATTTTAAATAATTATTATGGATTAGCTATGCTATATGAAATGAAAGCTCATAGGTTAGGTGATGAGGCTGTTTTAAATAATGATTCAGAAAAGTTAGACAAAATGGAGCAGGCGTATTTAAAAGTTATATATTATGCTAATAAATGTAATAGTCATAAACATATGTTTTCTATATATTACTGGGCTAGTGAGTATTTTAGAAAATTTGGAAAAACAAATAAGGCTATAAAATATGGAAAATTAGCCATAAAAAATGCTTGTAAGTATTATCTTAATTATTTTCCTAATGGAGAGGACTATTATAGCAAGAGACTAAGTAATTCTTTTAATTATATAAGAAAATATGATATTAATAATTGGAAAAAATTTAAAAATAAATATAAGAAAAATATTAAAAACAAATTCAAATAAAGGATAAAATTATTGTGAAAAATACATTAGATTTTTATAGAAAAATTTATGAGCCACTTTTTAAAACAAATTATACTAAGTCGTCAAATAGAGCGGGAGTGGCAATAGAAAAAATTGAAGAATTTATAAATAATAATAATAATATTGAAATAGATAGTGTGATAGATGTTGGTTGCGCATGGGGAAAAACTTTAAAATATTGGAAGGAAAAAGGAATAGATATTATAGGGGTAGATGTCTCTAGAAAAATTGTAGAAAAATGCAAAAAACAGGGGCATAAATGTTATTTAGCATCTGCTACTGATTTGTCCATGTTTGAGGATAAGCAATTTGATTTATATATGGCTACGGATGTGTATGAGCATTTAAGAACTAAAGATTTGTTTCATGCTATAGAAGAAGCTAAAAGAATAACGAAGAAATATTTATTAATTAGGCCTCATCCAGCATTAGACAATCGGGGTAAACTTAATATTAAGAAGGCTCTTCATTTAACAGTGTGGTCACTAGAAGAGTGGAAGAAATTTTTTGAGGATAATGGATTAAAAACAGTAAGGATAGGAGACAATGGAGAAACATCTTATAAGAATGTTTTTTTAATGCATATTTAAGAATGACGAGATCAGATCTAAAGATATTAACTGTAGATAAAGATTGAGGATTGGGAGTTATCAGAAAAGGAAGGCAAGATTTGTTTAAACTTGTGAAATCTATGGAAAAAATGGATTTTAATTTTTTAAATAAAAATAGAAAAGAATTATTAAACTTAATTTCATGGGATGAGTTTAAGGAAATTAAATTATAAAAGTCAAATATGGAGAATAAAAATGAAAAAATCAATAATTGAAAGAGTTGATGAACACTCTCATGTGCCGAAAGAAAAATTTGTTTTACATCCCCCATTTCCAGATGCCATAAAGATAGAGATTACGGGGCGTTGTAATTACAATTGTTCTTTTTGTGCTCAAAAAAGTTCTTTAAGAAAAATAGGAGATATAGATAGAAATTTTTTGTATCGAATACTTTGGGAAGCAAAATCTATTGGAGTTAAAGAAATAGGCATGTTTTTGTTAGGAGAGTCTTTTTTAATTAAAGAACTTCCGGAATATATTAAATATGCAAAAGAAGTAGTGGGTATAGAATATGTTTTTATTACAACGAATGGATCTCTTTGCACTCCTAAAAGAATGATTCCTATTATAGAGTCTGGGTTAGATAGTATAAAATTCTCTATTAATGCAGGAACAAGAGAGAAATATAATAAGATACATTGTTGTGATAAATTTGATGAGGTTGTTAATAACGTCAAGTGGCTTTGTAATTATAAGAAAGAAAATAATATTAAAAATTTAAGAACATGTGTTAGTTCTATTCTTATTCCAGAAGATGAAGATGAACTAAGAGTTTTTGAAAAAGAAATTAGTCAATATGTGGATGATTTTTATTTTCTTCCTTTATATAATCAAGCTGGACATATTGGAGGAAAAGAGTATACTAAAATTATAGGGAATCCTGGAAGGGCGGAGAATATGGTCGATGCAGTTCCTTGCTGGGCATTATTTAATGCAGCAAAGATAACGTGGAATGGATGGTTAACTGCATGCTGTTTTGATCATGATGAGAAATTTGAAATAGCAGATTTGAATAAAGTTTCTTTGTTAGAAGCTTGGAACGATGATAAATTTGTGGGAATGAGAAAAGAGCATTTGAATAAAAACTTTACTATAGAGTCTCTTTGCGCTAAGTGTTTAGATATTAAGAATTAGGAGTTATCATGAATATTCAGGGAAAAGTGTGGGGAACTACTTCCAGCTTATTTAATAAAAATAATGTAGAGATTAATAGAATAACATGTAATAAGAATGGATATTGTTCTAAACATAAACATATAAGTAAATATAATATGTTTTTTGTTGAAAGAGGCATTTTAGAGATAAGTGTATGGAAAAATAATTATGATTTAGTAGATAAAACCATTTTAAAAGAACAACAAAATTGCATAGTAGAGCCAGGAGAATATCATACTTTTAGATGTTTGCAAGAAGGCACTGTGGCTTTAGAGATTTATTGGGTTGAGATAGATACGAATGACATTGAAAGAAGCGATGTAGGCGGAATTACAGATAGTTAAATATTATTTTTGTTAAATTTTAGGATATTAATGAGTCATAAAAAATTTACAATACTAACGGCTTCTTATAATTGTGAGAGATATGTTGAGGGATGGGCAGAATCCATATTGGCTCAATCTTATAGGCCTTTAGAAGTTGTTTGCGTAGAAGACAAATCAAAAGACAGAACTTTTCATATTATGAAGAAGATGTCTAAAAAATTCAAAGAAAATGATATTGATTTTATTTTAATTAAGTTTTCTAAAAAATTGTATTGCGGTTCTGCTTATAATAAGGCATTGAAAAAGGCCAGCGGAAGTTATTTTGGAGTGTTAGATTCCGATGATATGTTGGAACCTTTTGCTTGTAAATTTATTGTTGATTTATATGAAAAGTTTCCTGCTGTGGCATGGATTTATACTCAGTATAATAAGTACAACAAAAGCATGAGCAGAATTATTAAAAAGGGGTTTTGTTGTCATCCTGGTAAGGGTGAAACTATTTTGCAGATGGAGAAAAAAAATATTAACACATATGGGCATTGGAGAACATTTTCTGATCGTATAAAAGATGATAAAAATTTATTTGGAAAAAATCTAAAAGGATGTGTAGATAAACATTTAGGGATAAGATTAGAAGAAGAAGGGGTTGGGATGTTCGTTGATAAAGTGTGTTATAAATACAGGAAAAGATCAAAAGCAGAAAAATCGATTGTTCATACTTATTCATTAAAAAATATAAAAACAAAAGTTGTTGAAGAAGCTGAAAAAAGAAGAAAGAAGATAAAAATTTATCCTATTTTAGAATATAAATTAGAGGAATCATAATAATGTCTATTAAAGTTTTTGTTCCAATTAGAAAATTTAAAGGAGGACCGGCAATTTTTAGGTCTAGGCTTATTGAGTCTTTAAATAAAATTGAAGATATAGAAGTTGTTATTGATGAAAAAAAGAAATTTGACGTAGGACTAGAATTTATAAGGAGGGATTTAAAATATTCTCAGCCATACATATTGAGGGCCAGTAGTTGTTATTATCTTTATAAATATAAATTATGGAATAATAAACCTATTTTTAAGGCCATTAAAGAATCTGCCTATACAATTTTTCAATCTAATTATGCTTATAAATTATGCGATAGAGTTTTAAGCTTGAAAGATCGTGGAGCTATTAAAAAAGATTATTCTATTATATATAACGGAGTAGATATAGATTATATAAATAGTATAAAACTTGAAGAAGGAATTAAACCAGGCTCTTTCTTTTCTTGTGCTAGATGGGACTCTAATAAAAGACCTGTATCTATGATTAAAGGTTTTCTAGAAGCAGATACAGGAAGACATTTATATATAGTTGGAGGAGAGGGCGTTAATATATGGGGAAGAGAACTGGGTAAAAAATATAGAAAAAATAAGTACATTCATTTTTTAGGAGAAAAGACAAACGAAGAGACGATATCCATAATGAAAGCATGTGATTATCAATTGCATTTGGCTTTTGTGGATATCTGCCCGAATGTTGTTTTAGAAGGTATGGCGTGTGGTTTAAATGTTTTATGCACGAATCTAGGAGGAACTCCAGAAATAGTTGGAAAAAATGGAGTTATTCTTGAGGCAGATAAACAATGGAAAGGTAAGTATTTGAGATATACAGACGACATGACACATACTAGAAGGAAACATTTAGACGAATTAGACCCTTCTGTTGTAGCTGGTGGCATATATAAATTATTGAATAATAAATTTAAACCAGATATGTCAATATTCGATATTAATAATGTCGCTAAAAGTTATGCAGACATAATAAGAAAAGTAGTTTAAATAGAATAGTATTATGATAGTAAAACCTGAAACTTATAAAAATCTTTTTGCAGTCCATAAGGGTAAGATAATAGAGATACCCAATATGGTTTTAAGGAAGCAGGTTTCTTTAGAACAACAAAATAAAAATTTAAATAAAAATTCCGTTTGTATTGTCTGTAATTTTCGTTTTTTAGAGGATAAAATAGAATGGTCTTCTAATGTGGGAGCGATATGTCATCCATTTAAAGATGATAGCATATTCCCCAGGGATATAAAAAAATATCTTTTTTCAGAATCTGATTTCTGTGACAAGTTGATAACTTCTGTTAATACTACGATGAATAAATGGCCAAGTAATAAATATGATTTTGTTTATTTTACGTTAAATTCTAGAGAGGGGACTCGTAGCAAAGGCATTTATACTCTTCCTTTGCTCGATCATGTAGCTGGCAATCTTAATTTAAGGGGATTGGTAATAGATTACTCTAAAAAAGAAACCTCTAAACATAAGGGGACTATTTACGATGCAGCATCAGTTAATATTAAGGATCAAATTAAAAAATTGAAGAATCTCACCATGATAAAAGGGCATTTTGATGCCAAAGAAGTTTGTGCCATAATGTTATCGGTGAAATTTGTATTTTTGCCTAGTGATGCCGATGCTAGCCCTAGAATGATTGTTGAGCCATTGGTTAGGAATAGACCTATGGTTGTTAATTCTGCTATCTACGGAGGATGGAAATATATTAACGATAAGAATGGAAGATTTTTTAATGCTCCTACGATAGAGAATTTTATGGAATATCAATATAATTCTGATCATGTAGAAAGTCTTACTAAGGCCATTCAAGAAGTGATGTTACTTGATAATAGCAATATTAGTTATGATTTTTATAAAAAATGGGGGTTTAAAAATTCTGTAAAAAAATTAGCAAATATTATTTATGATATATCTGGTAAAAAATATAAGGCAGTTGCATTTAAAGAATGGAAGAATGCCCTCAAAAAAACAGCGCGACATGAAAAATGGATATAGATTTTAGATTAATATGAAAATTTTATATATATATAGAGATTATAAGGGTAGAAGAAAAAAATATGGAGAGATGATGGCCATTTGTGGGCACAATGTTACTTATATGGAGATAAGAGAAAAAAAGATTCCGGATCAAATTAAAATAAAACATATTAAAAAACATAATCCTGATATTGTCTGGATTTATACCCCATATTATATTTCTCGCAATGTAATTTCAAAAGAAACTATTGATTATCTTCATTTAAAAAAGATACCAATTGTTTTATATAGCACAATTGATCCTGAAAGGCCATGGAAGGACGATATACATGTGTGGAAAGAGATAGATTATTTATTTATTCATTACAAACCACTGGCCAATTATCTTAGAGAATGTGGTTTAAATTCTTATTATATGCCTCTTGGATTTTATCCAGATCAATATTATAAGATTAAGTTAAATAAAATATATGATATTTCATTTATGGGAAATTCTTTAAATTATCTTCCTGTTGAAAAAGATAAAAGATCTATATATTTGCAGTCTCTTGAAAATTATAATGTGAAGGTGTTCGGAGAAAGTTTTAAAGATAGACTGCAAAATATTCCGGTTCAAAAATTTAGACGCACCGATGAACAAAGAGAAACTTACGCCAAGTCAAAAATAAATTTAGATTTGCCTTTTGTTAATTATAGGCATGAGTTTTATAAAGATCAATACCATTTTAAGAATAGATTTTTTGAGATTCCAGCTACTCGTAATTTTTTACTAACAGTTCGTTGTCCTGAGTTTTTAGAGATTTTTGATGAAGATACTGTTGGTTATTATGATGATAATATTGATTCTTTAAGAGAGAGTGTTAATAGATATTTAAAAGATGAACATATAAGGAGAAAGATGGAGAAAAAGGCATATTTATTAGTTCATGATAAATATACTTATCTTCACATGTTCAAAAAAATGTTTAAAATTATAGGAGTATAAGGTTAAAACAAAAATTACACAATGTAAAATAAGGATAAGTCAAAAGAAATTTCGTACTTTTCAACATATGCATGGTTTAAGCGATTATAGAGATGTGCATAAGCCTACTTTTTTTTATGGGCTATATAGAAAAGATATAGAATTAATGGAAAAACATAAGTCATTACTTGTTTTAATATGGAGAGGTTCAGACACGTTGCAACCAGGTCACTTGGAAGCAGTCAAAAGAACAAAAGTTAATGTGAAAAATATAGCAATCTCTTCATATATATGTGACGATTTAGATAGAGCAGGAATAAAATATACATATATTCCTATTATTGGTCGCCCTATCAAAGATTTAAAGCCATGTCTACTTGGGGACGAGATATACGCTTATCTTCCTATGACTAGATACGATTTTTTTAATGGAGATATTATAAAAGAAATTAAAAGAAGATGTAGATACAAAGTGAATATAGCTACCCATATTGACCATTTTACTAGAAAAGAGTTGCTTAAAATATATAAGAGATCTTTTTGCGGATTGAGATTTTGTGAACATGATGGGTTGCCAAATCAGGTTATTGAAATGGGAATGATGGGAAGAAGATGCATCTATAACGGGAACCTTCCGGGGGCTATAAAATGGAATAAAAATGATATAGATAATATCATTAATAATATTAATGAAGAAGCTAAAAATATAGGAAATATTAATAAGTGTTTATATGAGGAAATGAAGAAATTTGTTAATGTTGGTAATAAATGGCTTTATTTAGATTATTGGAAATGAATGACTTTTAAAGGAGAATAAAATGGGATTCAATACGCCTCAATGGAAATTTTTAAATAAATCATTTAGAGAAGTGGGGCTTCTTAGTGAAAATGATTCTTTGCCAAAAAATAATAGTTTGCCTAAAGCAGGAATTTTATTGCCATCAGAAAATTATTATGGAAAGAATATGTTGGAGCTCGGTTGTCAGGAGATAAGGAAAGCAGTTAAAATAAAAATAGAATATGGGGGGATGGCTGCGAGAGGGTATTTTAAATCAATAGGTATTAATTGTATTTCTATTGACAAGTCATCATGTCATCGAGCTGTTGTGACGGATTTAAAGAAGCCAATTAGAAAGGAATATATTAATAATTTTGATATTATAACTAACAGCGGGACAACAGAACATGTGAAGCCTCTTCAGGGTCAATATATGTCATTTAAAAATATTCATGATTGTGTAAAAGTCGGAGGAGTAATAATACATATATTGCCAGGGTTTGGCGAATATTATGGTCACTGTCAAACTTATTATGATTATGATTTTTTTAGGATGTTGGCAAAAGAAAATAATTATGAACTTGTTTTGATGGAAGATGTTAAAAAGAGGACTAAATTTGTGTGGGTCGGAATATGTTTTGTTAAAATGGAGAATAAAGATTTTATGACAGATGAGAGTAAATTCTTTAAACATCTGAGATGGATTGATAAAAAAACATATAAAAAGCATCAAAAATATAAAGGTCAATATATGTATTAGGAGTTATTAGCGTTGGAAAAATACCCTTTAGTTAGCGTCATTGTTACATTATATAATTATGAAAATTTTATATCTTATTGTATAAAATCTATATTAAATCAAAATTATCCGAATTTTGAGATAATAGTTGTTGATGATGCTTCTTCTGATAACTCTTATGAGATTGCAAAAAAATATGAATCTAAAAATGTTAAAGTTGTAAAGTTTAAAAAAAATATGGGATATTCTGCAGCGAAGAATGAAGGAATAAGATTATCCAGAGGAGAGTATATTGTTATGCTGGATGCGGATGACATGCTTACTAAAAAATCTATTTCTACTAGAATGAAAGCTATGGTAGACAATGATGTTGATTTTATTCATGCGAATGCTATCGTTGTGAGTGGAGAGATGTCTCTTAAAAGCTGTTATAGAATAAGAGATCCTAAATTAGAATGTTTTTCAACTCCTTATCATATTCACGCTCAAACGGTTCTGTTAAAAAAACAAATATATAGAGATTTTGGATTATATGATGAAAAATTGCGTTCTAGAAGTGATAGGGAAATGTGGTGGAGATTATTCGGTCAATCTGAAGAAGATGAAGTTAAAGTAAAAAGAATTTATATAGATAAATCAGTTGTATATTATAGATATCATAGAAAGATGATGACAAGGTTTAGACAAAAAAATAGGGAATATGATAGAAAAATAAGAGCTTTGTCAGAAGAAGTTTATCAAGTTAGAAAAAAAATGGGGATTACTAAAGAGAATACTTTATTTTTAGAAGACAAGGGTAATAATGATTACTAAAAAAATAGATAAGTTTAAAATGTATTTGTATGATAAGGGAGGAGTTTCTGGAGATTTAATAGAAAATGGATATCGAGAACCCGAGTTTATGTGGATGGCGAAAACCGAAATAGAAGGAAATATCGGAATGGATGTTGGTGCAAATATAGGTTATTTTAGTTTATTTCTTTGTGACAAGATGAGAGAAGTTATCTGCATAGAACCAGATGAGAGATCTAGAAAGTTGTTAAAAAAGAATATAAATTTAAATAATTTTTCGCATAAAACTAAGATATATGATTTTGCGATGAGTGAGAAGGACGGATATAAAAAAATATATTTAGCAAAAACGAATAGTAATTTAAGCACATTGTGCAAAACTGGGCTTTCTAAAAAAGATAAATATAAATCATTAAAGATCAAAACAAGAACAATTGACAGTTTGAATCTAGAAGAATTAAATTTTATTAAAATGGATATAGAGGGATATGAAGTAGAAGTATTAAGTGGAGGATTAGAAACATTTAGGAGAAGTTCTAATTGTAAAATACTTCTAGAAGTTCATCCACAATTTTATAGTGAGGAAAGAAATTTTTATTCTGTTTTGAAAGAACTTGTTAAAATGGGATTTTCTTTTAGATATGTTGTTTCTGCTGCTGTAGATTGTCCAGATTTATTTAAAAAGAAAGGATATAACCCGACTAGATTATTTGATACTGGAAATCATATCCGGGGTCTTTTTAAAGACATGAAGACGGATGATGCTATTAATTTTTGTTCGAAGAAACATAAGCAGAAATATTTTTGCAAAAATGCACAAAAAGATAAAATTAGTAATAAAATAGTCAGATCTATTTTATTAGTTAAATAAGGAAAGTAATTGAAAATGAGAATAATTTTTTCTAGTATTTCTGCTCCGTTTTTTTCTGAATATCTGGCGTTGATCACCGGGGAAAAACATGTTAGTTGGAGCCAAGTGCCTTTGTATAGAAAAAAGGATTCATATTTATTTTTAGTTGGCCTTTATTCTCCTACCCATTCATTTTATCAAAGGATAAGTCATTTTAATAAGATTATAATTCTTTTCGCAGGAAGTGACTTATTGAGACTGAATAAAATGAAGATAACAGATAGAAATAGATTATTTAAACAATTGAAGAAAGATGGAGTCGTGTTTGCTGTTGAGAGCCCTGAGATTTATGATAGAATTAAAGAGATGTATAATCTAAAAACGGAGATAATATATTTGCCTTCTAGATTTGAGTTCTCTAAAAATCCTCCTGATATGCCAGAGAAGTTTTCAGTTGGGTGTTATATGCCATGTTGTAAAGATATTAAAAGTGATAAAAGGTTTTTTTATGGGTTTGATACAATCGTTAAAGTTGTTAAAGAAATGCCAGATGTTGATTTTTATTTTTATCATAATAAAGGTGGATATATAGAAAGAAGCGATGAATTGGAAATGAAAAATTTTATTGGTTGTACAAAAAGTATAAAAAATATGCCTAAATTTTTAAGAAATATAAGTTGCGGATTAAGATTAACGGATCATGACACATATTCTATGAGCGCTATCGAGTATAATATGGCAGGAAGATGGTTTATTAATAATTATCCTATGCCATATTGTGATAAAATTTCTCATAAGGCAAAAGCTCAAGAAATAGTCGATAAGATTATAAAGGTAATGAATAGAGGTGGTAATAATATAGAGGGTATGGTTTTTTATCGTTCAAATCATGATAAAAATGTATTTTATAAAAAAATAAAGAGTGTATTTTTAAGGACATAAATGAAATTAGTATTAGTACAGGGAAAATATTTTAATTCGTGGGAAGCTCTTGGTTTGGGATATATAGGAGCATATATAAAGAAAAATTTTCCTAATATAGAAATATCTTTTTATCAGGGATGTTTTGATTCTGATGATTGTATCGTGAAAGATTGTATAAATGCTGATATGGTTTTATTTTCTTGCACATCCCCATCTTTTAAACATTGTGTGTATTTGGCAAATCGAATAAAGAAAAAGAATGATAAAGTTCATACGGTTTTAGGTGGATATCATTCATCCGCTCTTCCTAATGAATCATTGATTGAAGGGATAGACCAGGTTGTTGTTGGAGAGGGAGAGGCAGCGGTAATTGATATTATAAACGGTAATAGAGATTCAATTTTGCATGGACGCAGGATGAACTTTAGTGAATTAGATTGGCCTGATAGGGAACTGATAAAAAATCATAGGAACATCGAGGTTGCGTATAAAGAAAACGGTATTAAAATGACCTCTTTTCAAAGTGCTAGGTCATGTCCTTTTGGTTGTGTATATTGCGCCGATGGCTATATGGGGAGTTTATATGGAGGGAAGGGATCAAAAGTAGAAAGAAGACACGTATCAGACTTAGTATCTGAGATAATATATACTAGAGACAAATATGATTTAGATGTTATTAAATTTTCAGATTCTACATGGAATACTAGTTTGAAATATGTAAAGGATTTTTGTAATGAAAAAATAAGCCGGGGCGTCTCTATCCCGTTCTTTACTAATATCCATGCTCGTATAGTTGATGAAGAGATGTTTGAACTTATGAAGTTGGCTAATTGTAATGAAATAGCTCTTGGAGTTGAGTCTGGGTCTCCTAAAATTTTGTCTCAGATAGGTAAAACGACTAAGAAAGAGCATATTTTAAATGCTGTTAATTTGTCTCATAAATATGGCATAAAAGTTAGAGGTTATTTTATTCTCGGAATGCCAGAAGAAACAGAGGAAGATTTATTATTAACGGAAGAATTTGCAAAAGAATTAAATTTAGAAGAGTATGGTTTTACTATTTTGTGCCCTTATCCTGGGACGAAGATGTTTCATGATAATCCTGATAAATTTAAAGATATAGATTGGTCTGCTACAGATGAATATGTTAATTTTTTTTGGAGCACTAATCATGTCTCGAATAAAAGATTAAGGGAATGGCAAAAAAGATTAATTAAAAAGTTTGTAGATAAAATAACATGGCATAATAAGATTTTATTAAAGGAGTGAATATGAGTAAAAGAAATGTAATGATTATAGGGGCAGCTGGATCTCTTGGGTCTGTTTTATGCAAAATTCTTATAGAGAGTGGTGGTTATAATGTTTTTGCAATTGATTTCAATGAGAATAATTTAGCATATCTGCATAGGCTTTACGATGTTTTTACATATATTGAAAATCTTAAGAATACTGATAATTTAATAAAAATAATAGAAGATGAAAATATAGATTTAGTGGTAAATTGTGCGGCATTAAAACATGTTAGGTGGTGTGAAAATAATATAAAACACGCTATTGAAACCAATATTATTTCAAATTTAGATTTAATGAAATATTTAAATCAAGTTAATAAAAAATTTATTTATATTAGTTCAGATAAAGCGTCATGCCCTACTAATTTATATGCCCTAACAAAACAGTTTACTGATTATATTGTTCATCATTATAAATTTAAACTTGTAAGGGGTGTTAATTTTTTTAATTCTAGAGGAAGCGTTATTGACATATGGGAACAGCAGTATTTTCATAATAAACCATTTACTGTTTCGGAAGACAATTGTAAAAGGTATTTTATATTGATTGAAACAATGGCAGAGATTGTTAAGAAAGCGATAGAAGAAGATGACCTATGGGATAAGGAGTATTATCCTGATAAAATTTTTGGCATGGAAATTCAGCTTTTATTTGATTCTTATTTAAAATATAAAGGTTTAACCAGAGATGAATGTAAAATTAAATGGTTTTCTATACCTTCTAATGAGAAGCTATGCGAGGTTATAGATTTTGAACCGGAGATAGTTGAGTTGAGAGATATGGATAGTATTATTAAAATAATAAAAGAGAGTAAAAGGGTGATATAAATGGGATTTCCGCAAGATAATTTAAATATTAAAGAACAATACGAAAATTATCTTAAGAATAAAAAAGTGTGTATTGTTGGACCTGCCCCAAAAATAATAGGCAGTTCTTCTGGAAAGATTATAGATTCTCATGATATTGTTGTTAGGTTAAATAATGGCTATATGTTCTGTGACAAACATGGAGAAGATATTGGTACAAGGATGGATATTATTTATCAAACTTCTATTCCTAAATTCGGTAGGGGAATCACCATGCCCATTAAAGAATTACAAAATAAGGTTAAATGGATTTGTTGTTCCTACCCAGATGAGAAGCATAGGAAAAATATTTGTGATGTTGTTGAGCATGTCGGAGATAGAATCTCTATTCATATTATGGATAGGAATAGATGGGGGAAGTTATCTGAATTGATAGGGAATCAAGTGGGAAAAAGTGCCATTCCTCCAACGACTGGGTTAGCAGCGATATTTGACTTGCTTGCTCATGATATAAAGAAACTTTATATTACTGGTTTTACATTTTTTAAAGTAAATAAAAAAAGAGAGCGTATTTATTATAAAGGATATGGGACAACTCCTGCTAATGAAATTCCTGCTAATTTGAAAGATTCAAAACATAATTTTAAAGGAGAGCTCAGGTATTTTAAAAAAATTATTAAAAGCGACAACAGGATAAGCTGCGACGATGTTTTGAATAAGGTAATAGGTAAATTTTAAGATGAAGAACAAAGAAGAGTTTTATAGTCGTGAAAAAATAGAAGGGGAGTATAGCAGTTTTTTAAAAGGGAAGAGAGTTGTAGTAGTAGGCCCAGCTAGAAGCATTAAGGGGTCTGGTCAGGGAGAGATTATAGATTCTTACGATGTCGTAGTTAGAGTTAATCTTGGTTTAAATATACAAAAAAATTTAAAGGAAGATATTGGTAGCAGAATGGACATTTTATATTCTGCCATGTCTCAATATTATTGGGATACAGCAGTATTTTCTGAAAAGAGTTTATCAATGTTGGAAAAAAAATATAATATTAAATGGATCGTTAACACTGGTGTTCGTAGAGCAATGATATTAAAAATGGCAAAAGATAAAGTTAAATCTAAGGTTAAAGTAGGTTTAAAATTGGTATCTAAAAAAAATATAGAATATCTTAAAAAAAAATTGGATGGCAAGCCCACAGCTGGTATTATCTCGATGTATGATTTATTACAATATCCTATTTTGGAACTATATGTGACAGGTTTTACTTTTTATAATATAATGTCTTCAAAGAACGAAAGGAAGGATTACTATTATGATAATTATTCTCCTCGTTATCCTGAAACAATTAACAATGTGTATAAACACGATTTAAAAGGAGAAGCTTGTTTACTATACAATCTGCGGAAGAAAGATGAAAGAGTTAAAATTGATAAAGTTTTATCTAATATACTAGAAAATTTTGATAAATAGAAAGCATGTTGTATATATGAATAGAGAGTCAGAGAAAGAAAAATTTTGTAGCGGAAAAGAAATAAATAATAAATACTCTAATTTTTTAAAAAATAAGAGAGTTGTGCTAGTAGGTCCTGCTAGAAGTAATAAGGGGAGTAAACAAAGATCAGTTATAGACTCTTATGATATTGTGATTAGAATAAATAATGGGGTTAATATACCAGACAAGTTTAAAGATGACACTGGGCAGAGATTAGATGTGTTATATTCATCATTGAATAATTGTTTTTTTAGCGAAAAAACGTATTCGAGAAAAAATATATTAAAATATAAAAAAGAATACAATCTAAAGTGGATTGTTGGGACTGGTCATCATCGAAGTAATATATTAAAAATAGTAAAATATAATAAGCACGAAAATACAGGAGTTCAAGCGAGACTTTTTAGCAAAACTAGATATAAAAAAATTTCATCAAAATTAAAATATAAACCCACTACTGGTATTATTGTTATTGATGACTTATTAGCACATGATATTTCTGAATTATATATTACAGGATTTACTTTTTATAATATTATGCTTTCTAGGGATAAAAGGAATAGATATTATTATCCTGGGTATTATCCAGGATATCTGGGATCTGCTGGGAGCGTATTTAAACATGATATTAAAGGAGAGGCTTATTTTTTGAAAAATAAGTATAAAAATGATAGCAGAATTAAAGTTGATAAAGTTTTGGGTGAGATTTTATTAAAAATAAAATGAAGATAATGGCATTAGGAAGTTGTAGACTTTACTGTCCGTTAAAAAAATGGTAGATATTTTTAGACCCTGCTGTTTTAATAAAAAAATGTAATTATAAAAAAATGTTTTAAACCTAAAGGTGATTTTAATCGTTATTCTAATTATTTTAAACAAGAAATGAGAAGATATATTAAAGTGTTTTTAAGAGGAATAAAAATATGATTTCTATTATAATATCTACTTTTAAAAGAACTGATTATCTTAAAGAAGCTATTCAGTCTATATTAGATCAAACATACAAAGATATAGAATTGATAATTGTTTGTGTTTACGGAGATAAGAAAGTTATTAAATTAGTTGATTCTTTTGATGACGAAAGAATAAAAAAAGTTGTAGCAAATTATGCTTGCATAACCTACCAGAAGAGTCTGGGGTTTTATAACGTTGGAGATAGTGATTATGGAATGATATTTGATAGTGATGATATAATGCTAAAAGATAGTATTGAAAAACTTTATCAATTTTCCATTAAAAATAAGGCAGATTTAGTTTATCCTGATTTTTATATTTCAAATGAAAATCTGAAGATAAAACGTACGAAAAAATGTGGAGATCATGATGACAAAAGACTTTTAGAGGGGTGCTATATAACAGACACTAGTTTTTTTAAAAATAAAGTTTTTAATAAATATATGCCATTAATGAATAGAGATAAGAAAAACAGATTCTACCGGATATGGAAACAAATGTCTACAGATAAATGTAGAATATTTAATTTTTCTGAACCGACTTTTATATATAGACAACATCAACATAATATTCATAACAATAAATATAAATCACAAAAAGAGTTCGTATATGCAAGGGTTGGTGACAAAAAGAATAACAAAGAGTGGGAGGAATTTTTACACAGAAAGAAAATAAAAGAAATAGATAATAATTGTTTTACTCTTTATTTTTCTGACCCTCGTGAATATTTAAAGCATCGTAAGTCGTTTAAGTTTAAAAGAATTATTATTCACTGGAATAGTTATAATTTACAATATGTAGATGATTTTTCTGGGAGGAATAATAT
>Ga0307376_10002149_pt1 | contig 19836 bp, 19 predicted proteins | sample TR2MG_FD_202536 | JGI IMG/M metagenome (GOLD analysis project Ga0307376, IMG submission 202536) | Soil microbial communities from Risofladan, Vaasa, Finland - TR-2 | ecosystem: Environmental > Terrestrial > Soil > Coastal area > Acid sulfate soil | place: Finland: Risofladan, Vaasa | collected...
ATAAATTTATTTTTTTATTTCATATTTTCAACTATAGATCCTTATATATATTTAGTTGTCTTATAACATTTTTGATTATGTTATAATCATACGATACATATTTTGTATATATCGTATGTTATGACACAATTATAATGTAATTTTTTCAATTGCATTTTTTAACGATTTTTTATCGTCAATTGTTGCGTGTTTTTCAAAAAACGATTTGTATATATCATTTTTTGCGTTTCTACGTGCAAAATACAATTTTACATTTTGTTTGCGTTTGTTATCACGTTCAATCAATTTTTGAACGTATGCATCATTGTTTGATGTCATTTATAATCACCGCCAATCATTGTATAAATATATAAACGTGCAATATACATTGTTGTATATATGTATATGTTAGATTTTTACATATAACAATTTTGTATATATAAATTATATATGAATTATACCCGTTGTCAACATACAATACACACAAAACAACGACTTGGGTCGCTCCCTGTTATGCAATACCTATCATTGAAACACTTCTGTCGTTATGATATGTCTACTATTACTTCTAATATGTAAAGTGATATGTAAAGTGAATGAGAACTAACGCCGTGGATTCCTATAATCACTACTGACGTTATGATTTTCAGTGGTTATTCTTACAGTATGCACACCCAACTTGGTATCCATCTCGGTACGCTATTTCATCGGAAAATGATGCGCCTATGGCTATTCCTATAGCCAATATGATACCTATGGCCAGTGCTGTATATATCTTACTATTCATATTTATATATTAACACCTATTGACTACTGCGGGGTATACGGTTTATTATTAAATTGCTAAATCAATCGCCAAGAGAGCGGTAAGACAAGCATTATTATTAATTAATTTTCTCTCTGAAAGGGCAAGGTTATGACGGCATAAGCTGTCGAAAATCAAGTAACAAGTGACAGCGCCTGTAAAGGTGGTGAGTCGTCATGCCCAAGAAGCAAAGAAAGCGTGGTGGAGGTGCTAAAAAAATCGGGCGTTCGCTAGTAAAATGTGCGAAGTATCGTGCAAACAAGACCAGAGAACGTAACAAGGTTAGAAAGCTCCGTAAACAACCACAAAGCCCATTTGTAGCCCGAAGAATCAGAGAATTGGAGGACTATATCAATGGAAAATCAGAAACAGACAAAGGCCGAAAAGGTCGAAAAAAAAGACATTCTCGAAGAAGTCAAAGAGTTGGACAGACAAGTGAGAGCGAAGATAGTCTTTGAAAAGCTAGGTGAAATCAAGAAGTGGGCTAGAGAAATTGCGGAGTTAAAACTCAAAACGCAGTTTTTACTAGAAGAGCTAGGTGTAGAAGATGCGGACATAAAACGTCTAATCGACTACGCTACAAACTCTCCAGAAGCTCAGCTTGATAAAGATGACGTAGCTGATCTAAAAGATGAGGTTCGTGACATGATTGCTAGCTCAAAGAAGAAAATAGAGAAGAAAATGGCTGAAACCATACCGTATGCGTATGTGATGAGTGCTAGTGGCGTAGATAATATGACCACAGGCGGTTCATATACCACATCATCAACTGGTAGCACAGCTGATGGTACTACAACGTGGACAGCCACGGGCGGTACTGACGATATTGAGTTCAGTATCAAGTAACTGTATATCTACGAGCCCTTTCCTTATGGGGAGGGCTTGTGGTATATTTTATTAAGTAAGTAATTAAGATAAGTTTAATTCATGAAAAAGATCACTACTGTTACATACGAAAAATATTTTTGCGACAACTGTGATAAAGAGTTGAGTGAAAGTAAACATATCTTAATAGAAGACGCTTGGAGACTTGGTTTCGTTGAGCCACCTGAGTGGAACGTACCTCATACAAGGAGGTTTAGACGAACCTACCAATTCTGCAACGTTAGATGTTTTAGTAAATTTATTAGGAAAGGTAAAGCAAAATGAAAAGAGTTTTATTAACAGGCGGTGCTGGATTTATCGGCCATCACACCGTTGAGCATATATTGAAAAATACCGATTGGGAGATAGTTATAATGGATAGGTTGACCTACGCAGGAAACCTTAACTTCCTTACAGATCTCGAAATATGGAAGACAGACGGACAGCGAGTCAAGTTCGTTTACCACGATTTCCGAGCACCAATTTCAGAAACAACAAAGACATTAATAGGGCAAGTAGATTACATCATTCATATGGGTGCAGAATCACATGTTGATAGATCTATTGATGATCCAATGCCATTTGCAGAATCCAATGTAATAGGTACAGTGAATATGCTTAATTTCGCTAAGGAAATGACAACTCCATTAGAGAAGTTCATTTACGTGTCTACTGATGAGGTATACGGCCCCGCACCAAAAGATGAAGATGGTAATTTACATCTGCATAAAGAGGGTGAGCCTCACAAACCATCAAATCCTTACTCAGCTTCCAAGTCTGGTGCCGAAGCATTCTGCTACGCATACTGGAACACATACGGAATGCCAATTGTTATTACCAATACAATGAATAACTTTGGTGAGCGCCAAAATGCAGAGAAGTTCTTACCTCGTGTAATGAACGCAGCCATTAACGGTGCGCCCCTAACATTACATTGTAAGAAAAATAACGCTGATGAGATAGTAGATATCAGTTCACGATGTTGGTTACATGCCAGGAATCACGCAGACGGTCTTTTATATCTTTTAGAGCATGGAGTACCAGGTGAGAGCTATAACATCACTGGGGAATGGGCTAGCGTCAAGGATATAGCAGATAAAGTAGCTTCCATAGTCGGAAAAGACATAAATTACGTGTTTGAGGACTTCCATTCGTTTAGACCAGGTCATGATATGCACTATGGTTTAGATGGTACAAAACTGAAAGAATTAGGCTGGAATCCACCATTTGATCTAGATAAATCACTAGAACACGCAGTTAAATGGACAATGGAACATCCTTTGTGGCTAGAAACTAACTAAAAGTAGTCATTTTCATAATAAATAGTGGAAATCTATGCATGAATTTATAAAATCTATGCAGAGTTTACTAATTATTATGGAAATACATACTATTTCACTAATTAATTAGTAAAATACGTAGAAAAACATAAAAAATGCACACTCTGTTGGGCTGACGTTTTATTGAGATGTACCCACTGCCCCAGAGTACGATCCGACATCAGCCCAATAGAACATAGGTGCATTAAAACCTAGTAAGTCCTCTTGTAAGTAGCGAGGTTCCGACAGCTTTGCTTTCCTCAATCTTTTTACCGATTAAGTGCAACATACGGTCAATCCAAGATAGTAAAGCCCATATGATTGGTGTTCCATAGCTCATTATTTGCATTTTTTGTTCCTCTGTGAACTCAAAACCAAATTTAGCGGCTATAAAACGAATTACTTCGTTAACGAGAAAAGCGTACAGAGCCAATAGGACTTGTCTAGCAGGTGCTTTTAGTGATTCTAATATCACATCCCATTTCATCTTATACGCCTTTCTTGAATTTCTTTTTCAGCGAACCGAAAAATTTTGCTACTTTTTCTTTTATTTTATTTTCTTTTTTAACAACCTTTTTGGTCATTGTGTGTTAAACCCTAACTAATTACTTTTTAGGGCCTCCGTCTTTTGTTTGCCCTTGTTTAGTAGGACTAACGTTGCTGGAACCGCCTGGTTTACCAGCGCCTGGTTTTGATGGTCTAGCTGCTGGCATAGGACTCATTGGTTTACTGATTCCTTTGCTTCCCGCTCTAGGCCCTGTTGGTACGTTTGGTGCTTTTGGCATTTTAATACCCTTTCTTAATTAATTAATTACAATACGTATTCGCCTTCACTGATCTTGAATTGATCTGTAATAGGATTATACGTCAAATTTACTGGATGGTACCCAGATGTTGCATCAATGTCATAAAGACCTTGTGCATTTGCATATGTACCAGCCACAACTGCTGATGGAGCTTCTTCGCTCTGAACAGCTGCTGTTAGTGCATCTTCACTCTGAGCTGCCTGTGGCAAATTATACCCTAGTGATGGAAAGTCATTTGCTGACTTTGTATCTCCGAATATATTGTCAGAGAAAAAATATTTTGTTTCTGCGCCTCTAAGACTTGTTAAGTATGGTGCTGACATGTTATTCACCTACCTTTCTTGAAATTATTACTGGCATCTTTCTGAATCCTCATCTAATACCTGAAATACTTCTGATATGTAGGAGTAAGTTTTCTCTACTCCCCTTATATTATACGTGAATAATACTTCCATGTAATTACTGCCTGGTATGGCTGAGCACGGTACATATAGTGTATTTGTTTTTGTTACTGCGGTTTCATTATTGGTGGCAGTTAGAAGTACGTTTCGTGGTGAATCATCTTGGCCTAACTGCGTAGATACTGTTTCTCCGTTTACATGGACTATTTTAGTTGTTTGTTTGGCTGATGCAGTTATTAATACACTCCTTTTTAGTATTAGACCTAGATTATCTCCTCTTTTATATTCTTGATACTCAGTACTAACTGGCTGAGCTATTTCTACATATTTTGTGTCATCTAAATATTGAGTGTACAAAATAGGTAAAAGATACCCCACTACAACAAATGTGGTGGCGAATAAAGCCATAGCAGCAACTCGTTCTAAATTACTATCTATTATATTTCTTATCTTATTACTCATAGCTTTTTTGCACCTCCTGGTTTATAAAAGAAACCAACTATAGCACCCATTAAACCGTGTATAAATGGCGATGTTTCATATTGCGGACTAGCAATATCAATCAGTACGGATATCGCCCACATTATTGTCACCACGGCTAGCACAAATGTGTTTTCTTTTATCGGATTTTTGCTTTGTGATTTTGTTCTAGCCTTAATCTCTTTTCTTAGTATATAACAGGACAAGAATCCCAATATATAAGAAATTGTGGCTATTATTATTTTTTGTGATAGATCATTTTCAAGCATATTTTTTATTTCTAAGCATTCCCTTTTTTAACTAACTTGCCTGAAACTGTGTCTATAACATAATCATATATACTCGTAGGGTTTTTATCAAGTTTGACGAAAATAGCATACTGCTCTGAATCGGGAACGGCAGGTTCATAGTTGCCCTGTTCATTTTTGACCCAATTAACAACTAGTCTATTTGTTTTTTCCCTATCACCTATCCATTGGTTTAGATGCATGTCACCATGTATTCTGCCCTCAATGGTTCCCTTAATCTTTCCTGTGTCTTTCATGTAGAATATTATCATATTTATATTATATTAAATAGTTACAACATCCGAAACTATTGTTCCATCAGATACATTTATAGTTTGGTCGAATATTAATTCGTTTTTGAAAATAAAATACTTGACATTAAAATCGGTTTCTTCCAAAAATGCTCCAGATTGTGCATACAAATTTATATTAGTATCATCAACCGAATATGTTATAGTCCACATTGTAGTAGCGCCATACCCATAAAAGGGTGTGTAATACCATAACCCGCTACTTTCGTATGATTCAGTATATACCTCCACAAACGGTATGTATCCTAGACCATGTGCAATTTGCACCCTGTTTGATACTACAGACGAATCCAATGTTAGTTGTGCCGTACCAGATGCATGGTATTTCAGTGTTCCGTATTGAGAATCAAATATGAAATGACTAGGGTCATTATCTGTTAGTACATCATAAGTTGGTTTAGATACTTTTATTCCGTATGCTAAATCGTCTGGTAGTTCTCCTATATAACCTCTTGCTACCACAGTCGCTCTTGGGTTTTTTATAAATGCTTTTGCGCTTACTATTTGAGATCCAGCCAGAAATATCATTGCTTTCGCTGTACACGTCTGTGCTGTGTTTCTATGTATACTGGCTTTCGATGTAGATGTTTGTTCTGTATTTGTAAACGTGCTTATAAAATACCCAAGTACAAAAAAGTCTGTATCTGTATTGGCTATTCTTCCCTCAATAATTCTGCTAGTATCGGCCTCTACAATACCGATGGCGTGATTATTTGGCATGGATTCGTAGATAGTCTCGCCAGTACCGTTCTTTCTCAAACCATATTCATCGCCAGAGAATCCACCACTGACTTCTATTACACCTCCCAATGCACCAGCTGGTAATGCAGATATGTCGTACCACGCCCCTGTAGAACTGAGTGATACATTTGTTGCAGTTGTATTAGATGTAAAACCAGCAGTCATGTAGCCAACCAACCATAGTTTGACTGTTTGATACGGCGTTGCATCACCCAGATATGCACCGAATCTTTCCGACCCATCCACACCAACAATACCACCAATGTGTGAGCCGCTAGAATTAGTTCTGTTATCCGAAGACCCGTACTTTCTAACACCAAATCCCCACCCAGTCTGTATTGCCTCAAAAATAGCTGCTGTGGCTGTGTCTGTACCCGTGTCGCTTGCTATATTAACTGTTTGCCATGAATCTAATGTGCCTGGTGTTTTATCTACAGCATTTGTGAAAAAGTATGCTTCACTACCAAAATATCCTACTAGCCATATCTCTGGTGTTGTTGTATTACCAATATATAAATCCACTTTTCTATCAGAACTACATCCAATAGCAGTCCAGAAATGCTCTGAACTCATATCATCTATTCTGTTATCTGACGAGCCGTATTTCCTCCACCCTATATCTCTAGGAGATGCCCCTCCTGGGTCATGTATATGTAGAATTACACCAGTGGATCCAGCTGGTATATAAGAAGATATATCGACTGTTTGCCAGCTTCCAGATGTTCCAGGTGTTATGTTTGTAGGTGTAATAAAAGTGGCCATTTATATAGTCTCCAAGCAGAAATATCTAACTGCTACAACGTGGTTTTCAGTATCTGTGTTATTGAATATTGCTATTACATTAGTGGCATCTGCGCCGATTTTTTTCAATTCGCACTCGTTGGTTTGTAACGATATAGTTGGGAAGTAAAAATTTACACCAGCAGTGTTTGGTGGGTATGCTTCATCTTCTACAGCGTCCTTTGCAAATGCTGTAACTAGTGGCGTAAACGTTAGGCCGTGTTGTGTTGTAAATTCCTGGTTGTTAGTACTTGCCACCACTGTACATGTCATAATGCCAGTTTTTACTATCTTGAAAGAATTGTAGTCAGAGTGAAAAATGAAACTATTTGGCAAGTTTTCCTCTGTTACACCCTTATCCTTTTTTGATACTGCAATTATATAATCACTCATAATGACACTCCCTCTGAAACTGGTGCATTATCATGCACATATATTTCTTCGTATGTGCCAACGGCCACCCTGTCATAAAAAATGTAATATTTGAAAGTTTTTGTTCCGCCAGTTTCGTTAAACAGTGTCAAATATGTTTCGTCCACGCTATAGGAAACACCGTAATCAGACATGTCCCATCCGTATGCTTTTATATACTTGCCAGCTGATTCTTCATAAAAAACTAATACAAACGGTACGTAGCCGAGACCATGTGCTACATCTACTGCATCTACACCACCGCCACCGTCTACTGACGAACTACCTCTGGTCTTTTCTTTTATCAGAACGTTATCAACCGAGTCGTCTGATGTTGCCCACAGAGCGTAATGGTTAACATTGTCATCCACATCAGCTGTATATCCAGGTAAAGACGCTTTTACGCCATAACTATCATCATTCATCTTTCCTATTACAACCCTTGCAGTGTTTGTATCGCTAATTTGGATTCTGTCGCTGGATAGATCGAAGTAAGTTTTTAGATTAGCCGATGATACTCTCCCAGTTATTATTTTATCTCCAGATATGGTTGTGCCAATGGCTATGAATGGCAACACAATACACAGTCCCTCATCAGCTGTTACTGGTTCTACTATAGCTAGTGGTATGTTTATGCCACCAATGGCCATTGAATCGCTTTGTGATGTTTGTAGTACTTGAGATGCTCCGTTGTAGTATATGTATGTTGTGGCGGTTATGTTGCCTGTATTTCCTGAGTATACATTTACAGAAGATCCATCTGAAAATATTATACTTCCAGCATCCCACGAACACGTGTTGTTGTCCGTAGCTGTAAACTCTATAGTATTTACATATCTTTGGTTAGTTAGTGTCAGTTTTCCAACAGCTACCGATGCTGCCGAAAATGCATTAGCACTAATATAACCACCATCTATAAGTGTTTGTCCCAATGTATCATAAACATATATTTTTCCTTGATATATAACTAACTCAGTTGGTGTTCCAGGCAAACCAATAACAACCCTCTCTAACGAGGATTCTATACCAGGCATTCTAGATCCACTTTTTATATATTGAGTTAACTGGCTCATTCTATCTTTTTCCTATAAGTACCCTATTGTAAGTACCATCATTTACCACAATTCTATTATTTCTAAGATCAAAATATGTTTTTCCATCGGCAGATTCTATAGTTCCAGTTACTATCTGGTCGCCCTTTATTGTTGTACCAGTAGACCCTATTGCTGTTATCACACATCCAGTGTTGGTATCTGATATCTCAACTATAGCCAATAATCTCTTTTCGTTACCGAGGGCTGTTGCTGCCGATGTGGTTGTAGCAAGTGTGGTGCTATCGTTATAGTAAATATACGTAGTAGCAGCTATGTTTCCAGTATCGCCGCTGTCTACCGATGATGATGTTCCGTCTGACCATCTTATTGTTCCAGATGACCACGATGCTGTGTTGTAGTCATCAGCAGTCCATACTATGTCATGTAAGAATTGCATGGATCCAACCGTTAGCTTATCTGCTGAAATAGAGTTGGCTAATATAGCATCTGTTTGTATGTAACCACCCTCTATAAATGTTTCACCAGCAGGGCCGTATATGTACAACATGCCATTGTGAATAATTAATTCACCAGGCATACCTGGGTTCCCTATCTCCATCAAGTTGACAGGTTTGAATAGGTTCGGTATTCTGCTTCCGCTTGGTAATCGTACTTCTATTGCCATATTTTTATTCCTTTATACAATGTTGGCCTTAGATGTTACGGTGGCGGTTCCAGTGGCAGCTATATTTGCTCTTGCATCCACCCGTACTATAGATGGGAAGAGGTAAGGATTAACCATCCTAAGTTTCTGCGTAAAACCGCCATCGTCTAACATCCAGTCCAGTGATTTGACCATGTAGTTTTTATAATCTCCTACATCGTATTCCACTGAAACAACATCACCGCATAACAGGTGCGGTATCCCTATAATCTCCATATCGAAATTATTAATTGCGTCTTGTCTTCTCCACAGTTCCTCATATGCTATTTGTAAAGCCGCATCTTCTGTTTGAACAAAATCATTTTGTATTTCTATAACCTGTTCTCCGTAATTGGATATACTTGTGGAGTCTGTAGCTTTTACTCTTATATAATTCAAAACTCTTACTGGATTGCCTCTTAATTGGAATTTAGTCAAATAAGCATCGGTAACGCCAGTGTTGGACACTGTTATTTGGACAGCATTTCCGTAATCTATAAAACTGGCTATGCTAATATCACTTGTTAAATCATCACCAGTACCGTCTATTGCGCTGTTAGCAGTAAAATCGGTATTGGCTATTGGTGTAATAAATGTTGAACATGGGTCTTCTAAATCTAAAAATGCAACTTGTGAAGCACCTGCTGGTACATATACCAATGTTTCACTGTATGGATCTAGGTACTGAATATTACCGTTAGTCCACACTACTTGTATTCCAGCTGCTGACCTTGGCATTGCTTGTACAGTTACATTATTCTTTATTTGGTGTTCCGCAACTGAGTAATCTAGGTTAATTATCCAATCAGATCTTGTAAGAGTTATATACGGTAACCTGTTGTGTAATCTTCCTCTATTCCAAAATTTTAACTTTCCATCTCTATCAAAAAATACTCTACCTCGTTCAGCAGATGCAACCTCTCCCATCAAAGGCCATACATTTCTTCTATCAAAATATCCGTAGTTGATAACGTGATACCCCTCGTCCAGCTCCCATTCATCAGATGTCATTCCAGATAATGTAGCTAGAACTTCTAGCAATTCGTCACTTCTGTAGTTTTCGTAGACAACACCGTTAGTTTCCTTATTACTTACTGAAACTTGGTTATCGTAGCACTCTAAACTACATGTACCATTCTTGATATTTGGGTGTATGTTTTTCACATAACCAGTAAACAATCTGTATGCGTAACCACCCATTATTACGGACATTCTTATCCTGACTCTGGGTTTCAAATATGCATATATAGGCGATTCTGTATGTTCTGGTGTGAATCTGTTAGTTGCGTTGTCTAGTTCTACGTCTAGTGTTGCTGATACTCCCTCACCAGATTCATTGCCAAGTTCCTCGTTTGCTCTAGCAGACATGAAGTAAGTAGATTCATCAGTCCAAGAGGATCCGTCCCACTGTATTTCTAGTTTGTTTTGCATTTGTCTGACCGTTTTATCGACCTCATCTAGAAATGCTTGAGAGGGTATTATACTTCCTCTAGATTTTACTGTTTGTGTAGTAGTTTCCATTTTTAATTAAGACCTTTCAAAATTACTTTCATATTCTGGACTCTACCTCTACTAATATTAGTATAACACTCGAAAGGTAAGCTGAGTCTCCTACTCCATGCTCGAGAGTCCTTGGTGATAGCGTGCCAAGACAATAAACGCCATCTCTACTTTGTACCCACTTGGCATATACAAATTCTGCATAATTTAATGTATTAGTAACACTCTCAAGATCATTATAATCTGAAATTAGCATTGTGTTCCACTTGAATCTATAACCGTACTTTCTAGCTGTTACCAAACGCCTTGTTGTACCGTCAAATGTAAGGTTTTCGGCATCTTCCCACAGCGGAGTTATTGACGCCTCGCTTGGGAACGGGAGTGTTATTCCACCAAACGTAGGATTAGTTATAGGGCCTCTATAAATACTTGCCTTTGCTTGTACAGTTACGTACACGATTTTCACAAGAGCAGCCTTGGCTTCCACAGTTTGTGTGGTTTCTATCATTATGTTAGCTTTGGCTGTTACCGTTCTCACCACACCCAATACTTTTATGTTTCCTTTTGCTTCTACCTGTGCATATCCACCAACACCGCCCATGTCGGTAACCGTAGACTCATCACTTACATTTATATGGAGTATTGGTATGTGCTCGTCTGATGAGTCATCTACTGATACGCTATCGCTGACACTTATATTCTCTGAGTTCTTATCTATATATATGGCATCAGTTATCCCAGACGAGTCAAATGTATTTATATGCAGTGTAGGTATAGATACTGTTACGCTGTCTGTAGCTGTTGGATTGTCGTATACATCAATATCCTCACTACTTCTTAGTACCGTCACAGATTCTGTGACTGTAGTTGTGTCGTTTGCTTCTGGTGCCAACCCCAGTATTATGTTTCCTTTTGCAGTTACTGTCTGTGTTGATTCGATAGTATCTAGTTTTATAAAAGCTACCGTTACGTAATCTGGTTCGTTACTAGAAGAAGTACCAGATGTAGAACCGTTGTTATATGTTGGAGTTCGTGTGTTAACCGTATAGCTGTGGTAACAGCTTATTCTATATGCAGAGTTATCACTTCCATCTTGTTGGGTTGTTAATGTGTGGTTTAATCCAGATGCAGTGTGTGAGTGAACTGCGGCCGCCGAGTGCGTATGATTATTGGCTGCGTGTGTGTGCGAGTTAGACCCACCAGTATCACCAACTTCACCTATTGTAGCGGTAGACTTTGCGTATCTACCACGCATATCCACAGTATTACCAGATCCATCGCACAACACCCAACCGTGAGGTATGTCGTCTAAATCACCTAACCACAAGCCTATTATTCCAAAAGGCATGTCGGCACCGCCAGTTTGGTTTTGTACTGCCATCAGCTTTGTGTATGCTGGTTCCACTGTTTCAGATAATGTTAGTGCTGGTGCTGTACCAGATATAGTTCCTGTTGTGGAGTTTAGCGTTATTGTATGTGTGTGTTGATGTCTTAGATGTGCGGTACCGCTCTTATCTCTTTGGCTGTATCTATCAGCTGCACCAGTAACAACCCCAGAGTGTGTGTGGCTTGCTACAGTATGTGTGTGCGTCAGATTATGCAAATTAGTAGTAGATCCGCCAGTACCACCACCATTTCCAGAACTGGAAGTACCAAGTAAGTACTTACCAACCAGATTTGGAGTTCCACTACCACCATCGCAATATTCCCAACCAGTATCTTTACCATCAGAGTCAACAAACCCGAGCATATCGTCTGGTATTTCAACAGTTCCATTAGATGTTACGAATATTACAGTGTGATATGGCGGGCTGTTTGATACAGCACTGTATGTTCCAGAAACAGAGCTTAGACTACCACCAACAGCTGCACCAGATGTGAAAGGATTACCTGCGTGGTTTGTATGATCTGAACAAGTTTCCCTAGAATCCCCAGCGTGGTCATGGTCACCAACCAACCCCGTTATGTTAATCGTATGTGTGTGATTAACCATTGTATGCCCGTGGTTAGCCGCCGTGCTATGTGTATGTGTTGGGTCACCGCCAGTATCGCCAGGATCTACTCCGTTAGCAGTACCTTTTATGAAATTATCATGTAGTTCTGTTGTCTTTGTCCACCCAGCTGGTATGTTTGTGGCTAATCCGCCCCACATAAATATAATTCCAGGAGGAATACCAGTGAAAGGTGCATCGTCATCGGTATAGTCTGTAACAGTAGTTTGTTCATATACACTAATGCTTAGTGATTCAAAAAATGGAGCATCAGTAACTGATGATTCATCATATGTAGATACATATATTGTTGGCACCAATGCTTCTGCACCGTCTGTTACAGATGTGCTGTCATTAACATTTATATGAATAGTTGGAACACTAGCGCCTACACTATCTGTAGCTGTTGTAGAGTCACTGACGTATACTGTCGTACTTTCATTAATGACATCAACACTGTCTGTAACCGTTGATTCTTCATATGTACTTATTAGTAATGGATATGGCACAGACGCTGTATTTTCGCTTACAGCGGTAGAATCCTCGACAGATATATGTAATGTCGTAATTGATGCTAAAACGCTGTCTGTGGCTTCTGTGGCATCACTGGTGGCTATGTAAAGTACGGGTATGCTGAGCGAAACATAATCAATTACAGATGTTTCATCATATGCTGATAAATCCTCTGCATTTTTGTAAACCGACACGTTTTCTGTGACTTCTGTGGAATCATATACGTATGTGTTAGCATCGTTATTTTCCCAGTAAAAACTGTCGTAGTTAGGCTCTCCAGTAGTAGGCGTGTTATACCCAGTTAGGTATACGTAATGTGCGGTGTCTATATCACTACCAAGACCCCACGTTTCACTTGAAAGGTTAGTCCACTCACTTTCGGTTGGTTTAGCCGTTTGTGTTGAGTAGTCAAAGTAAATAGTGTCCTCTGTTATCTTCATTCGCATCCAATATGGTGCTGATACACTAGCATCACCGCCGATTTGAGTTGCACTACCATCATTTACCTTTTTACTTGGTGATATTGCGCCAGATATTAGTTGGTAGTTATACCAGTTTGATTCTGAATATACATCCCATTCATGATCTACAACTACTGTTGGGCATAGCTTGAAACCACCATCGGTACAGTGCTGTGTAACCCTGACTATTAATTGTGTGTTTTGCGGTATAAAACTACCGTAGCTTCTTACAAAACCAGATACGGATGCTGACGATATTACCTCTAATTGTTGATTTTGCTCTACTACAAGCGATCCAACGTTTGTGCTTTCTACCCATAACGTACCGTTAAGGTTGTTATCATCGAAATCATCATTCCATGGTATTTCTGTTACCACTTCTAATGAAGAATAATCTGTTACACCAGACGTATCATATAAGACCGCATTTTCACTGTTCTTATGTGTAGATATGCTTTCAGACAAGCTAGATGAGTCGTATACGTATATACTGGCTGATGATACATATAGTTGGTTGTAATCCGTGGCAGAAGACGAATCATATACATATATATTATTGTCACCCAACTCATTAGATGTTGCATCGGTTACAGACGTGGAATCGTTAACATCCACAGATAATGTAAATACCCACCCATCGTTATCCCCGCTATCTACAGAATTATTACCAGCAATCCATGTAGCACCACCAGTAGCATTAGAAGAACTTATGTTCATGTAGTCGCAGGACACCGTACCAGAAGATTTTGATAGCTTATGTTGGAAGCTACCAAGCATACCAAATGTGGCATCACAGTAATCGTATGCACTTAACGTACTAACTAATGTCAATGCACCGCCATCTATGGAGTAGTACATTTCGCCATTTGAATATGTATTATCAGCACTCTCCTGTAGCATCAATGCACAATAGTTAGTATCACTTAGCGTTCCTCCTATCTGCTCTAGTTTCATCCAGTAGTTTCCAGCTGGCATCGGCTCGTTATCAAAATAGAACGATGCTAATGTTGATCCTGTTGTAAGGTTTATTGTGCTAGCTGAAACGTCTGTTTCGCATGTGGCAAATAGCGTGCCAGGCGAACCGCCACTATCATTATATAAAGTACACCTTATCGAATAGTCAGTTACAGCACCGTATCTTGTCAATCTTGCATATACATACTCTATATAACCGTCTGTTGGTACACTAAAACTTTGGTAATCTGTTACGACCAATGTACCGCCCACCTGTAGCGATGCTGTATAACCAGTCTGGTTTACCATCATCTGATTCCCCTCTGACTCTATTGTTACTTCGTTACCAGATGTACCAGTAACGTCAAATGTAGTAACTGTTGTGGTAACCCCATCTTGGAAACTTATTGTATTTGGTGCATCAACCTTGAAACTGTTAAATGTATTGTTTCCGTATATCTCTATTCTATTAAATGTTCCACTGAACCATATATCGTTAAATGTGTGGTTACACAGGTCTTGATAGTCGGCATTTCCGTAATAGAAATAACACATCTGGCTACTTCCTATTAGTTTTATGGTGGATGTTTCTGGGTAGAATGTTACAAAACCGCCGTATTCATCTATTTGGAATAGTTCGCCGCTTCCATTAGCAGTCCATGTACCGCTACCCATATATACAGTGGCTTGGTAGGAGCCGTCCGAATAAAAGTAGTAATCTGTAGCTGTAAGGTTTTTATCATTCGCATCAAATGTTCCATTTTCATGATAAAACCATCTGCTCATTGTTAGGTCGTCTTGTAGTGTGTATATGTCGCTGGTTTCTTCTGTTTGTATTGATAATCCAGTTATTGTTACCCCATTTGTAGTGATTGTCTTACTCTCTGGTGCCGTTCCGTCTTCCAAAGCCAAAAACCAAGCATCGAATGTCATGTTTGCATCTAATACTACCGATCCATATACCCACATTCCGTGACCAGTACTTGTGCCGCCATTCCTAGTCAGTGTGTATGTGTGACCAGAATCACATATAAAATCGTGTGCAACTGCATAAGAATCAACAACTGCATCCAGAGTTATTGTCCCACCACTTCCAAATCCAGAGTTTACGTCTATGTGTACATCATCTATTGGCATAGGTACACTGCTACCACCAGTTCCACCAGATGTATAAGACCAATGTGATGTGTCAGACCAATTACCAGTACCGCCAACCCAATACCTATCTTTTATATTTGTAGTTTCAGAATCCGTTACTTCGGTAGTGTCGTATGTGTTTATTTCTACATAACTATACGAACTAGCACTTATATAATCGGTTGCTGTTGATTCTTCATATACATTTGTATGTAATGTTGGTATTGATGGTGTATTACTTTCTGTAACAGTAGTAGATTCATTTACATTTATTGATAGATCAGATTGGTATTCTTCTTCCGATTCCCAACTACCGTATGCTGGTTCATCTTCTGTTCTTTTTCTTGTCCATATAGCATCAATATATGAATTAACTGTTGCGTATACGAATACTCCTGTATATCCAGTATTATATGTAGTTTCAGCTGCCCTAGTGGTTGTTGATGTTGGTGTTACATCATAAGCATCTGCTTCTGTGTATATTTCTGCTTTTACATCTGTACCACCATCTCTATATATGTTTACTAAATACCAAGTCTCATCTGCTACTTGGTATGTACCGTTAGTCCTACCAGTATTATCGGTGTTTTCTCTTATTTGTGGTGATTCTGCGCTTCTCTCGTCTATCATTGCCTCGTAACCGTTGTTAGTACCAGTCGCACATGCTATAGCAATACCAGGACCGAAATTTTCGTTTGTGCCAGTACCTGGGCCTATATATAACCATCCCTCTGTAATATAGTCATCTATGTCGAATTGAGTATCATTTTGCATCTCAATCCTATACGCCAGAGTTGCATTGTTAGATACAACACTCTTAGAACCCTCTTTCACTACAACAGTTTCTTCTGCAAATGTTATTCCAGCAGTACCATCGGTATCTATTGAATATGGAGTTGATTCCCAATCCTCAAATGCTGGAAATGTATTTGCACCACTAGATGTTGTTGCTGTTGCAGATTTACCGTAGTAAACATACACATCCACTCCACCACTTGATGGTATATTGTCTATTTCTACGTAAAAAGCCGCCTTATCAGAGTCGGTCTTTTGTATCATGTAATAATCAAGTTCTGTGTCACCGCTAGATGTAGTAAATCTAACATCGCCAAAGTCTGTCGCACAGTGGGAGCTTGTAAACACATCAACACCGCTGTCTGTGCCGCTTCCATAGTTAACAGTTATTTTTTTCTGATAGTTTGTGAGTTGTCCGTCAGATGAGGAGTCTATGTGGAGTTTTTTTCGATAGTCCCATCCAGTTAGCCAAGCCATAGTACTCCTTTCATAATAGGAAATACTAAATAGGAGCTAAGAAAGCCCTTTGTCAGTTGTACTATGTTGTCTGTTTCATATTTTATATAAACTGCCATTTTATCTCCCATATTCAAGATACGTTCCTAAACTAATAGGAATTATATTCTTGATGAAACCTCAACCAATGTTAAGGTTACCGATGACCAAAAATACGAGTCACCAATACCCACCATTAGCTGACGAGGCGATAAAGTGGCAAGACATTCTACTCCTGGGCTTGCACTTTGTGGCCACTTGCCGTATACAAAGGTAGCTGCAATTAGGTTATTAACTTCTGTTTCCAATGAGTTGTAGTCACTTACTGAAATGTACTCCCACTTCATCGTATACTGATACTTTCTAGCCATGACATCACGCCTAGTTTTACCACCTAATGTAGTATTATCAGCAGAAACCCATAAAGGTGTAATAACAGCTTCGCTAGGAAATGGTAAGGTAGCTGATCCGAATGTAGGTGCGTTTATGTTTGCCATGTTTATCTATCCTCCTCGAATTTTTCATACTCTTTTATCATTCTTATGAAGTTCCTGACCTCGCCTCTGGTTGCAATCATCTGACCAGGTTGTACATAGAAGTTCCTGTTTACTGTTGTTTGTGCTACAGCTTGTTGTAGTTGTGCCTGATTATCTCTAATGGATGTTAATTGTGATGCTTCGTTTCCTATATTGGATCCTATACCACCAGACACTAGTCCAAGATCTACCTCAGATGATATATCTACATCGGTCATTTTCTTGGCTACATCAGTTAATGATTCTATTGCTCTGCTACTGAAATTGTTTATACCCTCTTCTAAGCCTAGCATTATATCTTTACCATAATCGGCAAACACGCCAGACGGGGAGTGTATATTGAAAACATCTTTTACACTGTTTTTAACATTTTCCCACACATTTTTAATACCGTTCTTTACCCAGTCCCACGCATCACTTAGTCCCCGTCTGAGACCATTCATTATGTCCTGACCCCAACCGTGTGCGCTTTGCCATGCATATTTGAATACATTTTTAATATCGTCCCAAAGGCTACTAACCTTAGTTTTTACATCATTAAATTTTTCTTCTATGCCTTTTCTTACACCAGCTATTAAATCAGTACCAGCTTCTTTGAACTTTCCGTACGCATCCCTAACTGGTTGTAATATGTTTTCTTCTACTTTCTTTTTTACTTTTTCATAAAATGTGCTGACGTTTAGAGAGAAACTTTCCCATAATAATTGCGATACACTTTTACCAGATTCGTCAGACTGACGTTTCAGTTCGTTCCACGTACCGTATCCGTAGAAAGCATCCATTAGTGTTTGTTTTATGGAAGTCCAAAGACTTTCCATGTTTATTTTGAAAGATTCGTATAGTATGTCTGGTATACTTCTTCCCTCTTCTTCTGATTGTTTTTTTAATTCATCTACGGTTCCCTCGCCCCATACAGATTCTAAAATTGACTTTCCAATCTCCTTTGACTGAACACCAGCTTCTTCTATAAGTGCTTTTGAAAATGCATTTGATAGTTCTTTTCCATTTGCTGCCGCTTTGCTATTTAACTCATCCCAAGTTCCTTCTCCAAACACAGAGTCCACTAAGGCCTTGTCCATTATTTCACCGAGTGCTTTTAGTTGTTTACCAGCCTCTGTAATAAATCCTGATATTGCGGTATCAACTTTTGCACCTAGTCGTTCAATACCATATATGAAACCTGCTACGTATGATTCAAATGCTCCATATCCGTTTTCTCTCATAGCTTCGTACAACGCTGTACCCTGTCCTATTGGGCTATCTGGGTCTACTGTGGGGCCAAAACTCATATCATCGCTTATTCCCTGACCTATCTTATCTATCTCTTCACGCATTTTCTTATCTAACTCTTCCAAATTAGCACCGATATTTGCTATTCCATCTGGAAGTGCAGATAAGTCCATATCACGCATATCCTCTAATGCATCTCTTTCTGCATCTAGTTTTTCTTGTAGAATATCTAGTTCTTCATCCAATGCATCTTGTCTGGCTGATTTTTCCTCTCGCAGTATACTGAGTTTTTCTCCAGTCGTTTCTTTTATAGCGTCTAATGCATCTCTTCTTGCTTCCAACTCATCTTGTATTAGTTTTATTTCATCGTCTACTATTCGTTTTCTATCTGATAGAGCTTCTTTTAACGCATCTATTATTTCTTCTTGTGCATCTACCTGTTCTTCTGTTTGGTCAACTAGGGCTTCTTGTGCCTCTAGAGCTGCACTAGATGTTTGTTTTACATCTATTAGGTTCTCTTTTGCTAGAGTTACTCGTGCTTCCCAGAATTTAACTGCTTCTAGAGCTGCTCTGTATGATGCATCGTATTCATCGTGACCAAGTATCTGCTCTCTTTTCAGCCATTCCTGAGCTTCATCAAGATTCATTTCAGCATACTCTACGGCGTTCTTTGCTACTTCTACCTGTGCATCTTGTTCTTCTTTTAATGCCTCTAGTTGTTTTTTCTGTTCTTTTAATAGTTTCTTGTTAGAGTCAAGTATGTCGTTTTGCACTTCTATTTTCGCTTCCTCAGCTTCTTTTTCTGCTTCCCATAGGTCTTTTCGTTCGTCTAATTCATCCTCTGTTTGCTCAACCATTTTCTGTTGTGCTTTTATCTGTGCATCACGGACTTTTTCATATGCTTTTATGTTTTCGTCTATAGCTTTTAGCTCTTTATCTCTGGCACGTCTTTTGGCTTTTAACTCCCTCTCTAGTGCTTTTTCCCTAGCCTTTGCAGCTTTTTCATCTGCTTCGCTAGCCGCTTCCATACTTTCTGTTCCAAGATCACCTCCAAAACCAGCAGTGCCTCCATATTTGGGCATTCTTATCTCTGGCATTTTTGGTAGTTTGAATCCTATACCTAATAGTTTTGCCAACGCCCCTATGGCTACAGACAGTGCTATAACTACAGCTGTTACAACTAAAAATCTGGTTGCTATTACAGCCAGTCCTTTTATAAGATTTGCTAACCCAACGCTGGCATAACCAAATGCTACAGCTAATTGATTAGTGGCTATGGTTGTTACAGTTTCCGCTTGTGATA
>Ga0307376_10002156_pt1 | contig 19766 bp, 26 predicted proteins | sample TR2MG_FD_202536 | JGI IMG/M metagenome (GOLD analysis project Ga0307376, IMG submission 202536) | Soil microbial communities from Risofladan, Vaasa, Finland - TR-2 | ecosystem: Environmental > Terrestrial > Soil > Coastal area > Acid sulfate soil | place: Finland: Risofladan, Vaasa | collected...
GGGCAAGACGAATAGCGGCAGGAACCAATCACGGACCTGTCCTTGCGGTAGCGGCGAGAAGTACGACAAGTGCTGCGGTATCCCCCCCAAGGTCATCGACCTGGCTCTGGTCAGGTGGCGCAAGACGGCGCAGGAACTCAGGCGTCGACTCGGTGAGTTTGCCGACCGGGACGTTTTCATGGAGGAGGCCAACCAGGCCCAGGATATTTACCTGGCGGGTCTGGATCCCGAACTGGTCGACCACGAGGACGAGTTTACCCTGGAGCGGTGCTTTGAATGGTTCATTTTCGACTACCGTCTGAGCGACGGCCGGACTGTGCTGGAGCACTTCGCCCAAGAAGAGAAAATTAGTGATAACGAACAGGTATTGTTAGGTAGATGGCGGCAATCCCGCCTCTCTGTACACGAGGTTGTCGAGGTTCGCGCCGGGGAAGGGATCGTGGTCCGGGACCTGGTCAGTCAGGCCGTCTACCGGGTGCGCGATCTCAATGCCGCGCTGGAAATCGAACAGGGCAGTGTCCTATTTATGCGTGTCCTGGCGGTGGGAGACGAGTACGAATTTTCCACCAGCGGCCTGGCCCTGCCGGGATCCTACCGGGACGTCCTGATGTTTCACCTGCAACGGGACCTGCGGGAGTACCTGAAGAGGAGGCGTGGTGCCACCCCGGACCAGTACCTGGCCCAGCGGGCCCATGTCATCAACAAGTGGGTGGTCGACCTGGGTCTTTTGAACCGGCAGCCCCGCTGGAACCCGGATGGTTCCCAACGGGATCCCCTGTCTCTCAACTTGGCCCAGAAGCTGACCAATGCCTTTTTGGACGACTACTACGAGCGCTGGCTGGACCGCAACATTCCGGCTCTGGGGGGCGGCACCCCCCGGAACCTGAGCCGTACCGGCTTGGGCCGCCAAAGGCTGGAGGAGCTATTGCGGGAACTGGACCTGATCGAAGAAGACCGCGCCCGGCGCGGCGAGCCCTTCTATGACGTCAATCGGGTCCGGGCTAAGCTCGGTCTGCAAAAGACAGGGTCGGGCCGGGAAGCCGCCAGGGGCGGTGCTGCACGCTTGGAGCTCATGGGTACCCAAGCCTGGCCGGAGGGCGGCTACGGAGAAGTGGCCCGGTCGGTATCCTCCGGCATGCGGGAGTTGGGCTTCGACAAAAGGCAGGAAGGGGCGGCCCTGCAACTCTGGCATGACTATTGCTCAAAGGAGCGTCCCCTGGTGCGCAAAGTATCGGTTTGGTCGGCCAGCGTGGTTTACGCCCTTTCGCGGCTGGAGTTGAACAGCAGGCTCAAACAGAAGGATCTGGCGGCATTTTTCGGAGTGTCCATCTCCAGTATATCCGGCAACTTCCGCAGCCTGTGCCGCTCCCTGGGCCTGGACGTCTTCGACAGTCGTTATGCCACGAGGAGCTCGCCGCTCAAGGGGCGGACGGGTAGGATTCCCCTCCTGGACTACCTGCTCAGGGGGGAAAAGTCGTAGGCGGACCGGCCCCGCGGGCGGCCGGGAATGGAGTTGGGGAGTCCTTGGTTGATGAGTAGCGTATTGGCCGGTCTTAGCGGCGTCGTGGTCAGCTGGATTACATCCCTGGGATACTGGGGCATTGCGGCCGGTATGGCTTTAGAGAGTTGCAACATACCCTTGCCCAGCGAGGTGATCCTGCCGTTTGCCGGTTACCTGGTCTTTCTGGGCAGGATCACTTTCTGGGAGGCTGTGCTGGCGGGCACCCTGGGGGGTACGGCCGGCTCTCTGGTTTCTTATTACCTGGGCAGGTGGGGGGGCCGTCCGCTCTTGGAGCGTTACGGCCGGTATATCGGCATCAACGCGGTGAAGATGGCGGCCGCGGACCGCTACTTCGAGCGCTGGGGCGAGGCCACGGTTTTCTTTACCCGGCTTTTGCCGGTAATCCGCACCTTCATCTCCCTGCCGGCAGGGATAGCGGAAATGAACGTAGGCCGCTTTGTGGTCTATACCTTCCTGGGCTCCCTGCCCTGGTCGATCCTGCTGGTGTACCTGGGCGTTAAACTGGGCGAAAACTGGACGCGGTTGGGGGCGGTTTTCCACCGTCTCGACGTGGTGGTCGTAGTGGCGGCACTGGTTTTGCTGGCGTGGTGGCTGTTGCGGCGCAAGAGTGATGGTTAAAACTCACCAAGGGGAGGTCACCCCGGGCAGGTAGGGCCCGGTTCTTACACCCCGTTTGAAAGACCCACCTCTGGTGGGTACCCGGGTTTGGAAAAAGGAAAATTCTGCAAATACCCCGACCCACCCTTCGGGGGGGGTGCCCGAAAGTCGGGGTTTGTCTTCGGTAAGTTGCATTTAAATCCACAGAAAACCACCTTGCTTGGCGTAGGGGGTGGTTAATTTTTGCTCCCCGGTGGAACCAGAAAACTGCCAATGTGTTTTTTGGCGACCAGGGCGAAGTAGAAGGTGGACACCAGCAGGAGACCCGCGGTGACCCACAGGTTGAGCGCCTGGGGGTGGCCGAGGGTGCGGCCCATGAAGGTGTAGAGGACGATCTCCGGTAGTTTGCCCAGAATGCTGACCAGAAAAAAAGATCTGAAGCGCATACGGCTGAGTCCCGCCAGGTAGCTTACCACGCTGGAGGGTATTACCGGTACCAGGCGGGCGAAAAACACCAGGCGGGGGCCTTCTTTCGGGTCCAGGCAGGCCAGGCGGTAGCGGTCCAGTGCCATACGGCTGTCCAGAAAACCGCAACGGAAATAGCGGGCCAGGTAGAAGGCCACGGTAGCGCCGATCATGGCCCCGGTAAGGGTGATGATGGTTCCCCGCAGTACCCCGAAAATGAAGCCGTTGGCTCCTGCCACCAGGAAGAGCGGCACCGGGGTGAAGAGGGTCTGCAGAATCATGAGGAAGATGCTGGCGGCCACCGTCCAGCCGCCGAAAGAACGCAGGTAGCGGGCCAGGTGCCGCGAATCGTCAAAATGCGGCAGGTGACTGGCGCCCAGCCAGACGAGGGCGGCAACGACAAGGGCCGTCAGGGCCAGGGGAACCGCGTAGATGCGACGCCTGCCCATTAAAAAATACCTCCGCGGGATGACCATCAATCCCCAGAATACTTATTCCCGGGTAAGAGATAATACGGTCATAACAGCATATTTTCCTGCAAGAACAGGGAATTAAATATTTTTTTGTGCAAAATCAGCCAAAACACGCCGAAAGGGGGCCCTGTTTTGGGTTTTCGCACCATGCTGAGATTAACCGTTCTGGCCCTGTTCCTGCTCTCCCTGCCCATGGACGCGAACGCGGCCCCCAGTATCACCGCCGAGGCAGCCGTCCTGGTGGACCGGGACACCGGCCAGGTCATTTGGGCCAAGAACCCGGACCGCCGCATGAACCCGGCCAGCCTAACCAAGATTATGACCGGCCTCTTAGCCGTCGAAGAAGGCAACCCCACCGACACGGTCACGGTGAGCAAACACGCGGACCTGGTCTGGGAAGGCCAGGTCATAGGCCTCAACGCCGGTGACCGCCTGCCCCTCCTGGACCTGATGCGGGCGGCCCTGATCTATTCGGCGAACGACTCCACGGTAGCCATCGGCGAGCACATCGCCGGAACGGAGGCCCGGTTCCTGGAGCTAATGAATCTGAAAGCCAGGCTTCTCGGGACCACCGGCACCAGGTACGCCAACACTAACGGCTACACCGATCCCAACCATTATACCACGGCCCGCGACCTGGCCATAATTACCCGCTTTGCCCTCACCCGGCCGCTCTTCGCCGAGGTGGTGCGGACCCCGGCCGCGGTCCTGCACTGGATCGGTACGTCCAAACAACTGGAGATCTACACTACCAACAGACTGCTGGGCGGCTATGCCGGTCTGCACGGGGTGAAGACCGGTACGACCGGGGCCGCCGGCCGGTGTGTGGTGGTCACCGCGGCCCGGGACAACCACCGCCTGATCGCCGTGGTCCTGCGCAGCGGCGACCGCTGGGGCGATGCGGCCCGGCTGCTGGACAGCGGTTTCTATGAAGCGGAGGACGTCCTGGTAGGGGAGAGAAATGCCACCCTCGCCGCGGTACCGGTTACGGAGGGCCGGGAAGCTGCAGTGCCCGTGGTTCTCAGCCAGGATGTCGTCCTGCGCCTCCTGCCGGAAGATTTGAAGGATCTGCGGCGCAGCTTTCACCTGGCGGAAACCGGCCAAGCGCCGGTCCGCGAAGGAACAGTCCTGGGAGAGGTGGTTTTCTCCCTGCGCGGCTCGGAATTGGCCCGCTCTCCCCTGGTGGCAGCCAGGACTGTGGAAAGAAAAACCTTCTGGCAAAGATTCCGGGCCGGCTAAAGAGAAGTTTATGCCATGGACCTGCTGAAAAGCAGGTCCTGCTCTTTCTTACGGAGAAAATAGGCACGGATTTCGACTAAGCTGCTTCTAAAGGAGCGGATTAAATTGCGGGCCCTGGTAGTGCAAAACGTGGCTCTGGAAGGTCCCGGACTGCTGGCCGGTGCCGGCTGGGAGCTGGACGTGCGGCTGATGGAAGACCCGTCAGCCCGCCTTCCCGGGGATCTGGCCGGCTTTCAAGCCCTGGTGGTGCTGGGAGGCCCGATGGGAGCCAATGATGACGACGCATACCCGTATCTCGTGCCAGTGGTCAACCTGATCCGCCAGGCGGTCGAACGGGGTATCCCGGCTCTGGGGATCTGCCTGGGAGCCCAGTTGATGGCGAGGGCTTTGGGATCCGCGGTGCGGCCCAATGCGGTCCGGGAAATAGGGTGGTACAGGGTAGGACTCACCGAGGACGGACGGATCTCACCGCTTTTCGCCGGTCTGCCGGCGGAACTGAGCGTCTTTCAGTGGCACGGCGATACTTTCGACCTGCCGGCAGGGGCGGTGCATCTGGCCCAGGCGCCGGCCTGCGTCAACCAGGCCTTCTCCTTCCAGGACCGTCTCTTTGCCCTCCAGTTTCACCTGGAGGTGACGCCGGAGATTATCGACTCCTGGGTAAAAGCGGATGAGTTGGCCCGGTGCGGGGAAGTTGATCTGGCCGCACAGATAGAGCGGAAGACGGAGGAACTTTGGGCGGCCTACCGGGAGCAGGCGGACGTCTTTCTGGCTAATATCGTCCGGTTGCTGGCCGGCTGACCGAAACTCACTCCTCTTCCGCTTGTGCGCCAGGCAACGGCGAGAACTTGGGGGTGGAAGGCCCCTAAGGAGGTTGGCAATACCAACCGTTAGCCCGGGTGGCCGGGTGGGACAAGACGGATCTTGCTAAACCAAGCTAACCCATATGGATTTTGTATACCCAGGTTCCTTCCTTCAGGATCACTGCGCGCCCAAGCGGCTTGGCGCCAAGGACAATTCCCGGTGAAGGAGGGCCTACCCGGACGGACCGGGAACCGCGGTTTTGCCGCCGGCAACCCAGGTCCGGGCCTGAAGCGGGTGTTTAGGAAAAGACAAAAGGCCTCCGAACACCGGAGGTCTTTTGTCTTTACTGGTGGGTGTAGCTGGGATTGAACCAGCGACCCCTACCGTGTCAATTATACGACGGACCTTCAGAGCATGTTAAGGTATTTCAAGGAAGCCTTATCTAGCGTGGTCTCCGGGGTATTGGGAACCCAACCCAATACCTTCTTTTTTGACCCATTCTAAGCCTTTCTAACCGCCCGTAGGTGTCAATCGGGGTGTCAAAGCGTAATCTCTCCCGCCTACAGTGGTGCGGGCTGACGCGAGCGCAAGGTGTCAACCTCACCTACCGGCCGGGCACCTTCTTGGCCTTCTGCTGCCGTTGTTTTCCGTCTTTGCGTGGACGGCCCGGACCCATTTGTTTCTTGGATTTCTTTTTCCGTTCCGTCTCCCAAGCCCGGTATCCTTCCGGACCGCCGTGAGAATCTATCAAGTATTGCCTCTTACATTCTTTTGAGCCGCAATGATGCGTCTGTGGGTTGTTCTTAGGCACCCGGAACACAGTACTGCAGTATGAGCACACGCGGACACGGATTTTGTTGTCAAGCGCGTACCATATTTCTGCCCAGGCAAGAGCAAGGAGCTCGTCCGATTCGTGCGCCCGGGCGTATTCTTCGCGCATGGACTCGATTGTTGCCGGGGCCTGTTGTAACCGTGTATAGAAACAATGGGATGCCATAGATTCCAACGGGTGAGCCTGAAAATCTAGGTCCGAAAGCGCATCAGGCCCCATTAGAATGGGTTTTTTTTTGTCGAGCCATGCTCCCACAGCGCCGCGCAACGCCAGGACTTCAATTGGTAAGTCCGCCTGGGATAGCGAAGTGAGATGCTCGTCCTCGATACCCAGCTTTTCAAAGAAGCGCCGCTCACAGTTAGAGATGGCCTGATAGTCAAGTGGCAGCGAAGGCGAAAAGCCGTGAAACGATTGGAGCACGGTGCTGACCAGGTACAAAGGTACGGAACTCCAGGCCGTCATGTAGGCGGTCTCACCCCAACCCCGGTCGAGCAGCTTTTTTCTCATGGCCATGTCCGCCAGTCTGCCGGGCGGTCTGCCGGGCGGCGGGCTGACGGGAAGAACATCGGGGGTTACGTCCGGCCACCTGTTTAGCAGAGACTCCGAAACGTTGCAGACGGCAATAAACATTTCCGCTTCTGGCTGGAGAAGGATTTTGAACCTACCCATATCCGCTGCCCCTCACTCCAAAAGTTTCCCATTTTCGCAAGAAATTTTTTGCGACTTCCTCGCGCTGCAAAACTTACAGCCGTCTACGCTTTTTGCGTCCCATTTTCGTGTCGGCTTGCGATTATGGATGGCTTTAGTGTACCATAGAACCGAAGGGAGATCAAGGGATAATCCTTCAGTGTTCTTTGAAAATGGGTTGTTGAAGCGACCGGGGGACCGCCCCGGTGAAGACTACCATTAATAAAGGAGGGGTTTGGTGACCGAGCACAAAAAGGCCCGGATCATGGCCGGGCGGCAGAAGAAACGTGAAGCAAAGCGGACGAAAGCACTCTTTCGCGGGGTTGGAAGTGAAAAGAACTTCAACCATCACGACCCTGTGGTAATGAGTTGTGGTAAACGCGATATTCGGTTCTGAGTTAGTGGAAGGCCGTACTATGTGTGCGGTCTTCTTTATTTCCAAAGCATTTAGGGAGGAATGATTATATGCGCTGCATTAGTGAGCGTATGACCCTGGACCAAGCCCCTGATTTCTTTGGCCCTGTAATACTTGGCAGAATTGTGGGGCTTAATGCAAATGGCGCCTACGATCTGGTAAAGCGCCCTGATTTTCCGAAAATTATCGTCGGCAGAAAGTACATTATCGCCAAAGTCGGCCTGATGCGCTGGCTTGAGGAGCAGAAGGCCATCTAAAAAACAACCTCCCCGCCGGGCGGATCGACGGGGAGAGCGGAGAGAAGGTGAAGGGTGATTGACTACTTCTGATTCTGATTATACCGCAAATCACGGCAACTTTCAACCTAAATCGGCCGCCCTGGAAGCCCACGAGGCCGGCCTGTGTGTCGTCCCGCCGCTTCAGGATGGAAGTAAACGGCCGTTCGGCGAGTGGAAAAGGTACCAATCGCAGCGGCCTTCAATCGGCCAAATAAAATCATGGTATGCGGTGAATCGGACGGGGATCGGCATTATTACCGGCGGGATCTCTGGTAACCTGGAAATGGTAGAGTTTGAGGACGAAGAGCACTATCTCGCGTTCAAGGAGGCGGCCGTCGGGCTGGGACTGGGCGCATTGGTTAAAAAGATTGAAAACGGGTATCTTGAAAAGCCCCCTCGTGGTGGCCGGCACTGGGTTTACCGATGCGATGAAATCAGCGGAAACACAAAGTTAGCAACGGACTCCAATGGTTCGGTTCTCATCGAAACCCGGGGCGAAGGCGGCTATGTAGTGACCGCTCCAAGCTATGGGAAGGTCCATCCAACCGGCAAGCCGTATGAACTCCTAAGCGGCGGCTTCAAGACCATTGCGACCATAACTCCAGAAGAACGGCGGGAGCTATGGGACTTGGCCCGTACATTCGACAGGACGGCCCCCAAAGACACCCATCAGGAACAGCAAATCAATATGGCGGGCGCCAGGCCCGGGGATGACTTCAATTGCCGGGCTAATTGGCATGACATTCTGGAACCGACTGGCTGGCGGATGGTGTTTGAACGCGGTGGCGTCGGGTGTTGGCGCCGGCCGGGAAAGGATCGTGGGGTATCCGCCACCACCAATCATAACGGATCAGACCTGCTGTATGTGTTTTCGACAAGTACCGAATTTGAGGCAGAACGCGGATACAGCAAATTTTCGGCTTACACTATCCTAAACCACGGTGGCGACTTCCAGGGTGCGGCCAGAGAGTTAAATGCAAAAGGCTATGGCATAAACCCGGCTCAGGACACCCCCACGGCGCAAGAGGCTCAGGCCCCTGTATGGGAACCGCCGGTCCCGTTCACGGTCCGCAACCCGCCCCCCTTCCCGACCGATGCCCTGCCTGGATGGCTGAAGGACTTTGTGGCGGCCGAGGCCGAGGCAACCCAGACCCCAGCAGACCTGGCCGGGATGTTGGCCCTTGCCGTGTGTGGCGCGGCGGTAGCAAAAAAGGTAGTGATATTCATTCTGGAAGGGTGGACAGAGCCGACCAATATTTTCACTGTGACGGCGCTTCCCTCGGGACGTCGCAAATCTCAGGTTTTCGGCGATATAACTGAACCTATGACGGAGTACGAGGAGGAATTGACCAGTCAGGCGAGCCCGCAGATCGAGGATGCCAGAAACAGGCGGAAAATACTTGAGGCGGCACTCTCAAACAAGCAAAATGAGGCAGCTAAAACAAAGGATAACCGTGCGGCCCGAGATGCCAAGATTAATGAAGCTGCCGACCTGTCGCGCGAGTTGGCCGAGTGTCAGATCCCTGCAGTGCCCCGTTTGGTGGCGGATGATTGCTCACCGGAAAGGTCGGCTGGGCTACTCCAGGATCAGGGCGGCAAACTGGCCATACTGGCTCCAGAAGGGGACGTGTTCAACATCCTGGCCGGTCGGTATTCCAATGGCGCGCCCAACTTGGGCATATTCCTCCGTGGTCATGCGGGCGACACAATTCGCGTGGACAGGGTGGGCCGACCGCCTGAATACATTAAGTCTCCGGCTTTGACCGTCGGACTGGCATTGCAGCCAGACGTGCTGCGAGGACTCATTCAGAAGCCGGGATTCCGGGGGCGGGGGCTGCTGGCGCGATTTCTTTACTCTATCCCTACCTCAAATATGGGTAGGCGGGAAATAGAACCGCCGCCTATGCCGGCAGACATCCGGGGCGCCTATCGGCGAAATGTGCGAATTCTGCTAAGGCTAGCCCCCAGTACAAATGACCGGGGCGAGCCGGCGGCCTATGCTCTCAGACTGGATACGGCGGCCGGGGACAGCTTTAGGGACTTTAGGATGCGGTTAGAGCCACAGTTGGCTGAGCATGGAGACCTCGGCGCAATCCAGGACTGGGGTAGCAAGCTTGCCGGAGCCGTGGCCCGGATCGCCGGGATCCTACACATGGCCGAGAACGTAGAGTCTCCCGTACCCTGGACTATCCCGATCGGTGGACAGGTATGCAGGCGGCCATAGCTCTGGGCGGATATTTGATTCCCCACGCTAATGCTGCTTTTGATGAGATGGGTGCGGACCCGGAGATGGACGCGGCCCGCTACGTGTTAGAGTGGCTCCTTTCCAGGGGGATCGAGAAGATAAGCAAACGAGATCTGTTTGAAGGAACAAAAGGCCAATTCAAGCGGGTGAAGGAACTCGAACCTGCTCTTGCGGTTCTGGAGGAGCACGGGTATGTCCGAGAGACAAAGGCCGACCGGGAGGGGCCGGGACGGAAGCCAAGCCCAGTTTACGAGGTTAACCCCTACTCGCATATTTCGCATAATCCGCAGAATACACCCCGACGAGATGTTTTAGCGAATACTGCGAATACTGCGAAGGGGTATGCCCCCCACGAAGATGCCCATGAACCTGAGCCAACAGGGGGTGAGTCGGTTGCCGACATCCCCTTCTAGCCTGGTCAACGAACTGGTCACCCACGGTTTTACCGTCAACCTGGCCGGGGACAGCGTGCGGGTGGTCCGTCCGCCCGCTTATCCGTCCTGGGAGGATGTGCCGGAGACAATCCGCCCCCTGCTATCCGAACTGAAGGTCCGGCAGACAGAGGTTGCCAGCTTTCTCCGGCAGCGGGACATGGCTCGCTTGATCCATGACGCGGCACTCCTCCGACTTGCCGGGGAGTGTCCGCCCGGGGCCCTGACCTGGGCTAGAGAACAGCGGCCGGACTTATGGGGCGCCGTCCTGACCATATACGAACAGGTGGAGGAAGCGTTCCAGGCCCAGGACTTCGCGCCCTGCCTGGCGGCCGTCCGAGAGTTTGAGGAGCGGAACATCGAGCTTTTCAGGGCCTTCAACGAGGCCCACCAGTCCCGCCGGCTGGGGGACATGGACCCGGAGGAAGCGGAAGCGGCCATCGTGCAGGTGTTCAATGCCCGGCGGCTAGATTCGGCGGCGAAGCGGGATAAGCGCCCACAACTGGACCAATTGAGCATATTTAGGGAGGCAATATGATGCCTGGCAAATACCGCAACAAAGACCCGTATTGGGAGCGAGAGCAACCGCGCGAAGCCCGAACCCGGCATGTACTATTGTCTTATTACCCGGCCGCCGGCAAGTTGCAAATAGCGACCATCTTTGAGAAGGACGGGCAAACCCAGCGGGCAAAAGTTGTTACTCTTGACCAAGAGGACATTGCCCTGCACCCGGAGGCAAGAGAACTTATTCTGGAGGCGTTGGAGGGGTGGCGATGATGGCGGAACGGATGATCGAGGTTAAGGCCACAAAATGCACCCTCATTTTAACTGAGGCCGAGCTCATTTCCCTGCTGGCCCATGATGCGGAAATATGGAAGCGGGCGATTAAACGCGGTAAGGCCGAACTTCGCACCCGCTCAACGGAAAGGAGGGAGAAACGTGGGCAAAGTTGTTAGCATGGCCGAGGCGGCGACAAAGTACACCGTAGTCTTAATGAGCAGAATAAAGTAAATCTTGATCTTTAAGAAAGGTGATGGTAAAACGTGTTAGGCGTTATTCGCTCTTATTTGGTCAGCCTCGGCTATACCGTTGACCAATCCAGTTTTCAGCAGGCCATGAAATCCATGGGTAACTTGCAGAAGAACGTTGAGCAGTTTGCTGATAAATCTGGGTTGAAGTTAGGACAGACCAACAAGGGGTTTCAGCAATTAAAGGCGACGGTAGCCGAATTCGCTGGTACGACCGGCGGCGAGATGATCATTGCAGGGGCAGGGGTGGAAGCCTTTTTAGCGACGGTCACTGTAGCAATTGGAAAATTCGTTACCGATGTGGCAGCGGCCGACCTTCAGAACCAGATTTTCGCCCGGCAGATGTGGATGAACGTGGATGCGGCCCGGTCGTACCAGACATCCCTTAAGGCGCTGGGTGTCAGTCTCCAGGACCTTTATTTGTCGCCGGAACTCATGCAGAAGTTTCTTAGCTTGCGGGAGCAGGCAGGTCAGATTACGCCTCCGGCCGACTTTGGAAATACAATGAAGGGCGTTCGTAACATTACCTTTGAACTTCAAAGGATGAAACTGGAGGCATCGTATAGTCTCCAATGGATCGGCTATTATCTGGCGAAAGACCTGGCGGGCCCTGCCGGTAACTTTGCTACTATGCTGAAACACATCAACGACGACTCACCAAAGACATGCCGATTTGGACAAAGAACGTGGCCCAGGTGGCAAGCGATTTTGTTAGGATGTTTAATGCGGCAGTTATCCTCGATAAATGGGTGGTGCAGCTGTTTCAGGATACCGGAAGCCTGGGTAAAGGGATTGTCGAAAGCATGGCAGCGGCTGGCGTGGCATTTGCTGTTGTCGAGAGTCCACTTCTCGCCATGAGCGCAGCTTTCAGTGGGTTGTTATTACTGATTGGTGATTACACAGGATATGAAAAAGGAGAGCAAAGCGCACTCCCCGGACTTTGGAGGCGGCTTGACGAGGTGTCCGGCAAGATGAAGGGGGAATGGGCTGGGTCAATCGGTAATTTCCAAAAAAATGTCCATGCGTTATCTCAGGACTTTCAGAACCTGGCGGACAATGCCAAGGCCTTCGAGGATCACATCAAGGATATTATTGGTACAGTAAAAGGTGATTGGGATAAGATCCGGAACTTTTTCAACGACGCGTATGGATCGCTCGCACCTGTCATCCCTTTGCCACCGGCCCGGCAGAACCTTGGGCAATCGCCAGTACAATCGCCGGCCGCTGCCTTGATGAGTGGTTACCACAGGGCCGCCGCTCTGATCGGTGGTTATTCACTACCGATTGGGGGGGGCAGCGTAACTAACACAAGCCATGTCACACACCAAACGATGAGCCCGGTCATCAATGCCACTTACAATATTAGTGGGACGGGTGATCCGAAGGCTGTGGCGACGGCCATAGAGCGCACCAACGTCGGTTTATTGATCCGCTCCATGCAGGGAGTGATCGTCTAAATGGCCCGAAGTAACGTGTTGGCAGCAAACAAGCTATACCATGCGCTGGGAGCTCAGGAGCGCTTTCGGCTTGCATTAGCCGCTGTCGGACGTGGCGATGACGAGGAATTGCAACGCCTCATCCGGACCTCTCCACGGCAAGATATTTCCGTGACCGTGACCGCGTTCCATCGGCCGTTTGACACCCTTGCGGGGCTTGCGACGTTTTTCCTGATTCATGCTTTGATCTCAGGCCGGAACATTGCAATTGTCGCCTATGCGAATGCCGCGGCACGAGTGGGAGTCTTTTTGGAGGGAGCAGGAGCGTCAGAAGAGGAGGCAGAACGACTGTTCCTGACGGCCCAGGCTGAGGGCGCCGGGGTTTTGGTGGCGATGGAAGATTTTTGTCGGGAAATAGGCGTGCCGGTTGGCGATTTTATGCCCCTGCATTCCTTTCTGCCGGCGGAGGCGGAACGCCTACAACAGGCGGTCAAAGGGGCATCTCCCGACCAAGAAAAGAGGGAGGAACTGCTCACTGTAGCACGTGAAAAGTGGCTTGCGGCACAAGAGAACCCGGATGAACATTAAACGCTCCAAACTAACCTGTTCAATTCTGAAAGGAGAAATGCCGACTATGGCAAACGAAATGGAAACACCCACCGAAACCATGAACCGACTGCGGCGGCAACATCAGACTGCAACACAAGAGTCCGCCCGACTGGAGGGAGAGATCGTTGCCGGCCTGGTGGCCGGGAAGAATGTGGACCGGCTGCTCACCGCAAAACTTCGGGCACTTGCTCTGATCGAGCATATTCCCGCTGCCATAGAGGAGGCTCAACGGCTGGAGCGGGATGCCGAGGCCAGGGACAGGAGGTGGGCACTGACGGACTTGGAGCGCAAGCGGGAAACTATGTGGGAGCAGTTGCAAGAGCTTAAAGCCTCCATGCCTTCGCCCTTTTCCCTGAACCCGCATGACCGTGGCGGCACACGCGGAACTTGAACGGCGGCAGGCAGGCCGAGGCGTTGGAAACTTCAATTCTGAACATGGACGCGGCGATTCGCAGCACGCGGGTGACGGCCGCCGGCAATACGGAATACGCTGCCGGGTTGTCTACCCAGCACGAGCGGCCACACCGCCGCATCTAAAGAAGGAGGACCTATTATGACCCTTGACGATCTCCAAGAACAATTGAGAACCGCGGTGGCGGGGATGGATTCCCCGCCTTCGGGCGACGAACTCCAGGACCGGCGCCGCTTCAAAGACTACACTCTGGACGCCCTACTGATACTCAAAGCTGAAGCAGACCTCGCTCACAATGCCCTTGACGAAAGTGAGGCAGCCAGACCGGCGCTGGAGGCCCTAGTAGGTGAACTGGGGCTGCATATCCTGGGGGAAATGCACGACAGGAATGTGTCTCTGACAGCGGGTGAGTTGTCCATCATCTTTGAAGTACCGAAGGCGGTTTTGGCCGCAAACGAAGAACACGCTGGTAAAGGCCCTTGGCGCGGCATGGGTGTGATGATTCCGTTGAAGTTGTCCGAAACCCCGCTTTCTGATGCGATTACGGATGCCATGATCCGGACGATCTATAAGGATAAGGGGCCGCGGAAAAAGGTCAGGACCTACCTGCATTGCAACCTGGGCATATCCTTTGGCGGTGGTGGCGGTGTCACAGAGAAGTAAACCCGGGCCGCGCAGGCCGGGCGCGGGATCAATGCCTTGGCGCCAGAGGTGGAGAGCAGTGGGGCTTAAGCAACGAATCGAAGGCGCCGCATAGGTTCATCTAAACAAACTTTATTCGTTGACGGAGGCGGGTGATAGGCAATAGGCAGGTCAAGAGACCCACGAAGAGATCAGGCGTTCGAGATGTTCAAGGAAAAGGCCGGGAAAATCCAAAACCGTGAAATTGCCAGAATTCTGGGCTTGCCCGAAAAGACGGTCGGCGGTTGGAAATGTAAGGATAAATGGAATGAACGGCTAGTGGGATACTCCGAAACCGCCAAGCGGAATACTCCGAAAAAAGTTGGCGCTCCCAAGGGTAGTAAAAATGCCCTCGGGAATAAGGGTGGCCACGGCGCTCCACCTGGGAACGTGAGTACCGTGAAGCACGGGGTCTACCAAACTCTGTACGTTGACCGTTTGTCCGACGAAGAGAAGGAGCTTTACCTACAGACAACCGCCGAAGTTGACATCGACCAGGAGATCAGACTCCTGAGATTGAAAATAGCGCGTCTTGTGAACCACGAAGAGACCTTCTTTTACGATGCGTCTGGCAATAAGCATAGCAAGAAAATTTCAGAAGAGGACGACAGGTTGGTATTCTTGCGGCTATGGATCAACTTAGAAAGCTGATCGAACTAAAAATCAAGCTCGGCCTTGATAGTAGCAAGTTGGAGTTTGAGAAATATAAGGCCGAGATTGATCTACAATTGAAGCGGGAGCGGCTGGAGATTGAAAAGAGCAAACAGCAGGGGTCGCCCGAAACCGTTGACGACGGCTTCCTCGAAGCCCTGAAAGCCAGCGCGGCCGATGTGTGGGCCGAGGAACAACCTGAGCCAAGCAGTGGACCTGGGCAGGATCCCGATGACCAGGATGGGGTAGAGTCCGATTAAAAGGAACAGGGCCCGGGAATTGCCCAGGCCTTTTTCCTTTTGCCTCACCGGCGAGCGGTCAAAAACGGTGGCTAAACAGTTGGTGCCCTTTCTTGCCTCTTTCTGGCATAAAATGATAATATGGGTGTCGAGGGGAGTGCTGATAGATGAAGGTTTCGCGAAAGATCCCGTTTTGGGGCATCGTAGGTTTGTGTTTCCTTTTAACCGTGGGGATCGGCGGGTGTGGACAGTCCAACAGCAATGCCACCTACCAGGTCAAGCCCTCGACTACACAGACGGGAGCACCCCAGGCGAACCAACAACGGGAGACTCAGGCTCCGCCACAGGCACAGCCACAGCCATCGCAGCCTCAACAGGCCCAGGCACAACCCCAAAACGCTCCTCAATCAGATAACCAATCGCAACAGCCTTCAGTCGACAACGCTAACAGTAAGATTGATCAATTGATTGCAGAGGGGAAAATTATTCAAGGAGTTTCGGCGCTTCAACCAAAATCACTTTATAAAGCACAGCAGGCTATATTGATTGGTAGGGATCTTATCGTCACCCTTAATGGGTATAGAATAGAAGTTGACCAGTATCCTTTCAGGGAGTATGTGATTGTTGATTTTTCGGTGATGAATATATCCCAAAGAGATTACAATTCTGCTTTATCTGATTTCACGTTAATAAGCGACAGTGGACGCACTTATTCTCCCTCATTCGGTGCCCATACTGCTGGTGATATTGAAGGTGTGCTCCATGAGGGGGATATGCGGCGAGGCGAAATTGCCTTTGAGGCTCCTATTACACAGGATACAGTTGCAAATCACCCAATTGCCAATCCGGATTTCTCAAACGGCTTCGATGAATCTCCGCAGGTAGTCGCGTTTTTGGTTAATTTAAGTAACGCTCCGCAAACTTTAGGGCAGTAGCATGATCAAAGAAAAGTAAACCACAAGACGAAGGGGGGCTTGAGTTTGCCCGAGAAAATGGACTTAGATGTGAAGCAGATGGTGTTATTTGCCGTATACACGGAATACCAAAAGGATCTACCAAACATGGGTGAGCTTAATGCCGAAGAGCTCGGTATTGATGATGCCAGGTTTGTCGTTGCATTAGATAAACTCGAAAATGAAGGCCATATAACTGGGCTACGGATGTATGGCGGTATTGGCGGAGACTATACAATTACATTAACTGGCCTTAAAATGACCCGCGATGGCATAGAATACGTTGAGAACAAGCTCTCAATTGATAAAACCTTGGGTGGTAAGGAGAAGGTCGGGAAATTTGGTGAGATAGCACTTAAGTGGGGATGGGAAGAGCTGAAGGACTTCGCCGCAAAAGTTCTGGCCGAGATGGCAAGGAAATAAGAGTTGGAAGGAGGTGTCTAGAGATGGATGACGAAATTAAGATTTCGACAGGGAAGATATGCCCCTATTGTAGCAGCATTTTTTTGGTATCCGTGGGCTTTAGTAATACCCTTGGATCAAGTAATGGTAGCGCAAACGAACCCGTTTACCGTAGTTACACCTGCACCGTATGTGGGAAGGCTTTTTTCGTTTCTGAACCTCCCGATCGGTAACAAAAAAGAAAAGGGATTGATCACAATTCGTCCGATAACAACTGTCACGCAGTTTATTCAAGAGATGTCTGTTGCGTTAGATAAGGGTAAATCCGTCAGCCTCGATGAAGTAAAGAGCCATATCGATGACGGTACGCTAATTCTGTGGTTAAGAACGGTTTTTCCAAGAGAGGAAACAGGTATTGATTTCAGTATATTTGAAAAAGATGACATAGATTACTTACAAGGATGCTTCCAAAGAATCCGCGATGCTTACAGCGGTGACGAAAGACGAAAGTGGGGCATTGAAAACAACGGCCTTTGCCTATTAATGTCTTGGGCTACTGAATTTGCGAGGGATATTGCAAGAGGGATCAATTGAGAGATGCATTTTACCCTGGTTAAACCAGGAGGGGTAGCGTGCAGGGGGGCTTGGCGGCAGACTGTCGTGGACTCGTCCCCTGCCCCCTTCGGCAACCCCCTCACCCCGCCCTTCGGGTCCGGTTTTTCGTGGTAGGTGAGGCGCGGGTTTGAGCCTCCAATCCATACCCTCGCCGGTACGGGTGCCGGTACGGACTGGGGGCCGGGTTGCGGTATGAGTACCAAGCGCCAGATGGAAGCTGTCCCAGAAAGAAGAGCATCGGAAAGCACGTCCTCACCGAGGGCCAGCACGAGGCGATAATTCCGGTAGATTTTCCTTCGCCGATGAGTAAAGGGACGGGAAATGAGGAAAAAACGGGCATTTTCGAGCTAAATATTTTTTGCTTATGGCCGATAAGCATGGTAAAATGATTTACCCTCCTTAGCAAGCATGCCCGCACGGCACGGCCATCGCTTAGTAGCCGTGCGGAAGCTTTGTATCGATTATGTCGGCTACGCCAACCAGGGTGGTGCTGGTTTCGTAGTCGTTGGCGGCACGACTCCCACGAACAAGGAGGATGTACAATGCCCCATGTTTCCACTTTCGTTTATGCAGAGGACACCATACAGGATAATACACCCCAGGGACCAAAGCTTCTCATTGTAGGTCCCCAGCAGATCCTTTCACCGCTTTTTGTTCCGGGTACATATTCATTTTCGGTGATTTTCGGGGTTATGGGCGTTAATATGCATGAAGCTCATACGCTTCGGTATATTTTTAGAACCTCCTCCGCCGAGGATCCGCCTATAGTCGACACGGGGGATATGGTAGTTCCCCCTCGAACCGAAGATCGCGATCTACCCGAAGACATGGACGGATTCATGACCAGCTTAAATCTGAAGAATGTCGTCTTTCGTGCCGATGGAACCTATGTCTCTGAAATCTTTTTTGATGGATATAATATGGGTGAATACCCCATAAAGGTAAAGGGTAAGGAAAGTCATGCTACAGAACGCTGAGCAACTGAAAGAGTTCGAACTTAATACGGTTTATCCGGCCTTTACGGCTACTAGTATCGGTCTTGGTGCCCGATTCTTTTTCGGGCAATCAGATTTATCTGAGGATCGGGGCGCTTCTGTGTTATTTGGCTCGACCGATCTAGGGGTTTTACTTGGGGGAGTTATCAATTCGCAGGGTAGCCTATTGAAGCAAGGTGCTTCACGCTTAATGGGCAGATGGTACCCCCCAACACAAGATCAGTATGTCTGGAAGCCATCACCGCATACATCTATCGGTATGGGCACTTCGACAGACAAGGTTTTGATATGTAATAGTAATGGGTATATCATTTGCAGCCACATTCCGGGCATCAACACAATAAATGCATCGGAGACGATTTTAATGAAGAATGAAGGATCATGCTCATCGAGAACAGTTAGTGGTCGAGCGAAATTTGCCGGCCATCGCTCAGCAAAGGTGCGTGATGCTCAATTTACGGAGATGTACGATAGAGTAATTGTGTCTAATTCATCTACTTCTGAACGCACCATTAAAGGCAGGGCTAAATTTGTTGGCCCTTCTCCAAAGAAGCCGCTTGGTTAGGGGGATCGAGATGAATTGGTATTTGGAAGTGGAACCTAGTCAATCAATTAGCCAGGGCGATCTATTTTTTGACTGTCCGATCTTTACAGTTGACCCCGATTCAATTGATCTAAGCAACATACAGGCCGTTACCGATTTGGAAAACAAAATTGAAACATGTAATATTATTGTAATGAACCAGGCTTGTGATTTAGAGTTTGACCCTGTAGACCAGATCATAGCCGTTGGATTTCAGGATATTTCGACGTGTAGCTTTAAAGGCGAGGAAAAGACTAAAGATTTAAATGAGCGTCGAAAATTAAGATGGGACCATATCAAAAAAATCTATAATGGAATTCGCCCTAATTACCACTTAATCGGCTGTCATACTGGAGCAATTAACCTTAATTATCAAATCGTCGATTTCTCTTCTGTTTTCACGATACCCTATAAGATTCTCATGGACTTTAGACAAGTTCATGGTTTAAGGTTAAGGCTAAACACACCCCATCGTGAATTATTATCCCAAAGGTTTGGCAGTTTCTTTGCAAGGATTGGCTTGCCGAATGAAGACCACATTAAAGAAATAGACTTGCACAAAGTGGTTAAATCTTTCGGAGAATAGGACAAGCCCTTTTTGCAGACAACTTTCATGTATCGCCCTATTCATTTCGTATTCTCATCTCCACGGTTCCTGGTCTCGGTATGGGTACATGGGTAAAGAGAAGAGAAAAGCCCCTTGCCGGGGCCCTAAAAGTACTACCATCGAACCACCCATACGGCTAACCGAAAAAATGGCCGATCCTGTCAATGGCCCGATACGCCACGATGGCGATACAGGAAAAGATGGTCACCACGTGGGTCATGCCAGCGATCTGTCCCTTGCCGGCCGCCTGGGCGATATAGCCTGCACAGCCAGCCGACCACGGCGATCAGCATGAGTTGGGCGATGATCGAGCCGGGCCCACCCGGGGACCCATGTACAAAGAAAAGCCTGGGACGTTGCCCAGGCCATCGAAGTTATATTATTTCCAGAAGAGGCGACCTTCCAGGCCTTCCCATAAAGAAGTCGAGAAGCCTGGGCCCATCCTTCAAACCTTGCAGGTATGCCGCTTCAAGTTCTGCTCCGCACATCCCGGCAAACGCGCTTTCGTACTTACCAAAAACCTCTTGTGGCACTAGGGCGCGAAGTTCCTTTTCGGCTGTTGTAAGCTCG